>Ga0102591_1001136_pt1 | contig 39196 bp, 35 predicted proteins | sample AraplaCol_mCL_r2_2_FD_76860 | JGI IMG/M metagenome (GOLD analysis project Ga0102591, IMG submission 76860) | Arabidopsis root microbial communities from North Carolina, USA - plate scrape MF_Col_mCL_r2 (SPADES assembly) (version 2) | ecosystem: Host-associated > Plants > Roots > Endosphere...
CATCGCATCCAGCTTCACAAATCCGCTGGCATCCGGCACATGGTAGATGTGGTCGGAACGCACATCCTGGCGGATCGTATTGGCGATAAGGCTGTCGAGGGACATTCTGCATTACTCCTGTTCTAAAGCCTCGCTAAGCACAGGTGCGTCCTTGGCCCTGCGTCCTTTGCGCGGCGGGGTCCGACCCTTCGGGTCGTACCCTGGTTTACCGGTTTCGGCGAGCGCCTCCAAGCGCCTCCGAGCTATGTCGCAATACTCCGGATTCAACTCAAAGCCAACAAAATCCCGCCCGCAGCGACGCGCGGCGACAGCGGTCGTCCCGCTGCCCATGAACAAATCCATCACCACGCCATCCGGCGGGCAACTGGCTTTGACCATGCGTTCAATAATCTCCAGTGGCTTTTGCGTCGGGTGATCGACCCGTTCCGCGTGTTCCCGGTGCAAGCGCGATACGCTCCACAGGTCCTTGGGGTTGTAGCCCACTTCCAGCCATTTCGCGCCGACGAAAATCGAACGCGAACGAGCCTTCTTGGTGACGGCGTCGTACGGGATACGCACGGCGTCGAGGTCGAAGTAGTAATCCTTGCGGCGCACGAAGAACCCAATGGTGTCGTGCACCGACGAAAAACTGCGGGTACTGCCGCCCATGGAAGGCACGCGGCGGTCCCAGATGATTTCATTCATCATCGTCATGCGTTTTTTCAGCATGACGAAAATCTCCGGCGAATAGCGCCAGGTCAGGAAGATGTACAGGCTACCGTTCGGCTTGAGCTTCGGCAGGGCCGCGTCGATCCACGCTTCCGTCCAGGCCAGGTAGTCTTCCATCGACTGCTGGTCGGAAGTGTTGCCGTAATCCTTGCCCAGGTTATAGGGCGGATCAGTCAGGATCAGGTCGACGGAACCATCCGGCACGCGGGCCAGGCCGGCCAGCGCGTCTTCACAATAGACCTGGTTCTTCCAATCGGTCATTTCAGGCGCAGCTCCGCGCTGCGGGCGTGGGCCTGCAAGCCTTCGCCGTACGCCAGTTCGGCCGCGATCTTGCCCAGCGTCTGCGCGCCCGCTTCGCTGACGTGGATCACCGAAGAACGCTTCTGGAAATCGTACACGCCCAGCGGCGACGAGAAGCGCGCGGTGCGCGAAGTCGGCAGCACGTGGTTCGGGCCGCAGCAGTAATCGCCCAGCGATTCGGACGAGAAGCGGCCGAGGAACATGGCGCCGGCGTGGCGGATCTGGTCGGCCCACTGCTGCGGGTTCTCGGCCGAGATCTCCAGGTGTTCGGCGGCAATGCTGTTGGCGATGGCGCAAGCTTCGGCCATGTCGCGCACTTTCACCAGGGCGCCACGGTCGCGCAGCGAGGTTTCAATGACAGCCTTGCGCGGCATGGTCGGCAACAGCTTGGCGATGCTGGCTTCCACCTTGGCGATGTAGTCTGCATCTGGGCACAACAGGATGGCTTGCGCCAGTTCGTCGTGTTCAGCCTGCGAGAACAGGTCCATTGCCACCCAGTCAGGGTCGGTGGTGCCGTCGCAAATCACGAGGATCTCGGACGGACCGGCAATCATGTCGATGCCGACGGTGCCGAACACGCGGCGCTTGGCGGATGCCACGTAGGCGTTGCCAGGGCCGACAATCTTATCGACCGGCTGGATGGTTTCGGTGCCGTGCGCCAGCGCGGCGACAGCTTGCGCGCCGCCGATACCGATCACGCGGGTCACGCCGGCGATGGCGGCTGCGGCCAGCACCATCTGGTTCTTCACGCCGTCCGGAGTCGGCACGACCATGATGATTTCTTCCACGCCCGCCACTTTCGCCGGCACGGCGTTCATCAGCACCGAGGATGGGTAGGCGGCCTTGCCGCCCGGGACGTAGATGCCCACACGGTCCAGCGGCGTAATGCGCTGGCCGAGGACGGTGCCGTCGGCTTCGGTGTAGGTGAAGCCTTGCAGTTCCTGCTTCTGGCGCTCGTGGAAGGCGCGGATGCGGTCGGCGGCGGTTTGCAGGGCGCTGCGCTGCGCGGCTGGCAGTGCGGCCAGCGCGGCGTCCATTTCGGCCTGGCCGATGTCGAAGTCGGCCATCGACGCGGCTTTGGTGCGGTCGAAGCGGTTGGTGTATTCCAGCACCGCTTCGTCGCCGCGTGCGCGCACGTCGGCAATGATCTTCGCGACCGCGCCTTCGATGGCGTCGTCGGTTTCTGCTTCAAAGGCCAGCAACGCGTCGAGCGTTTCCTGGAAGTCGTCTTGGGTGGAGTCGAGCTTGCGGATCATGGTGCTCATTCTTTCATTCCGCCTTCGCCAGCGAGGCGCGTTCAAATGCTTCGATAATCGGTTGCAGGCGGGCGCGCTTCATCTTCAGCGCGGCCTGGTTCACAACCAGGCGCGAAGAGATGTCCATGATCTCTTCCACTTCCACCAGGTTGTTGGCGCGCAGGGTGCTGCCGGTGGAGACCACGTCGACAATCGCGTCGGACAGGCCAACCAGCGGCGCCAGCTCCATCGAGCCATACAGCTTGATCAGGTCAACGTGCACGCCCTTCTTGCCGAAGTGCTCGCGCGCGATCGAGGTGAACTTGGTCGCCACGCGCAGGCGCGCGCCCTGGCGCACCGCGGTCTCGTAATCGAAGCCGGCGCGCGTCGCCACCGACATGCGGCACTTGGCGATATGCAGGTCCACCGGCTGGTACAGGCCCTCGCCACCGTGTTCCAGCAGAACGTCTTTCCCCGCCACGCCGAAGTCCGCCGCGCCGTGCTGCACATAGGTCGGCACGTCGGATGCGCGCACGATCAATACGCGAATGCCTGGGTCCGAAGTAGGCAGGATCAGCTTGCGGGAGGTTTCCGGGTTTTCGAGGACCTTGATGCCGGCCGCTTCCAGCAGCGGCATCGTGTCTTCAAAAATCCGGCCTTTCGACAGGGCGAGGATGAGTTCCATAAAGTTTTACTTCACACGGGTGATATTGGCGCCAACGGCGGAAAGCTTGACTTCCATGCGGTCATAGCCGCGGTCCAGGTGATAAATGCGGTCGACCAGGGTTTCGCCTTTGGCGGCCAGACCGGCGATCACCAGCGATGCCGATGCGCGCAAGTCGGTCGCCATGACTGGCGCGCCGATCAGCTGGTCAACGCCATCGATGTAGGCGGTATTGCCGTCAATGGAAATCTTCGAGCCCAGGCGGTTCATTTCCTGCACGTGCATGAAGCGATTTTCGAAAATCGTTTCAGTCACGCGGCTGGAACCGCTGGCGATCAGGTTCACCGCCATGAACTGCGCCTGCATATCGGTGGGGAAGCCCGGGTATTCAGTGGTGCGGAAGGTAACCGGCTTCGGACGCTGGTCCATTTGCGCGCGAATCCAGTTGTCGCCCACGGTCAGCTCAACGCCCATCTCGCGCAGCTTATCCAGCGCCACGTCGAAGATGTCGGTACGGGTGTTGCGGATGGTGATATCGCCGCCGGTGGCAGCCACTGCGCACAGGAAGGTCGCCGCTTCGATACGGTCGGAGATCACGTCGTGCTTGGCGCCGTGCAGTTCCGAAACGCCCTGGATCACCAGGCGGTCGGTGCCGATGCCTTCGATCTTGGCGCCCATGGCAACCAGCAGGTTGGCCAGGTCAGTGACTTCCGGCTCGCGCGCTGCGTTTTCCAGGATGGTTTCGCCTTCGGCCAGGGTCGCTGCCATCAGCAGGTTCTCAGTACCCGTCACAGTGATCATGTCGGTCACGACACGGGTGCCCTTGAGCTTCTTGCACTTGGCGTAGATGTAGCCGCCGTCGATGGTGATCTCGGCGCCCATCGCCTGCAGGCCTTTGATGTGCTGGTCGACAGGACGCGAGCCGATGGCGCAGCCACCCGGCAGCGAGACCTTGGCTTCGCCGAAGCGCGCCAGCAGCGGGCCCAGTACCAGGATCGATGCACGCATGGTCTTCACCAGCTCATACGGCGCTTCGCACTTGTCGATCTTCGAACCGTTCAGCGTGACCTTTTCGCCGTCCTGCTCAACCGACAGGCCGGTCTGGCGCAGCAGCTTGAGCATGGTCGCCACGTCGTGCAGCAGCGGCACATTGGTCAGCTCCAGGTCGCCCGCGGTCAGCAGGCCGGCGCACAGGATAGGCAGTGCAGCGTTCTTGGCGCCGGAAATCTTGATGTCGCCGACCAGGCGCTTGCCGCCGGTGATGAGCAGTTTGTCCATATTCTTCTTATCCTTGGAATTCTTCTGGGGTCAGGGTTTTCATCGACAGCGCGTGGATCTCTTCGCGCATGCGGTCGCCCAGCGCGGCATACACCAGCTGGTGGCGCTGGATCAGGCGCTTGCCGGCGAAGGCAGGCGAAACGATCACGGCCTGGAAGTGCTGGCCGTCGCCCTCCACTTGCAGGTGGGTGCATTCGAGGCCGGCAGCGATGTAGCTGTGGATTGCTTCTGGAGTTGTGGTCACTTTGAATTCCTCAATAAATCAGTGGCGCAAGCGGTAGCCGCTGCGCAGGAGTTTGATAGCGAGCAGCGCCAGCACGACCAGGAAACTGGAGACGATGGCGACGCTGATCCATGGGTTCACGTCGGACTGCCCGAAGAAGCCGTAGCGGAAGCCGTCGATCATGTAGAAGAACGGGTTCGCGTGCGATATGGCCAGCCAGAATGGCGGCAGCGAATGGATCGAATAGAACACGCCGGCCAGGAAGGTCAGCGGCACGATCAGGAAATTCTGGAAGGCGGCCAGCTGGTCGAACTTCTCGGCCCAGATACCGGCGATCAGGCCCATGGTACCGAGGATGGCCGCACCAAGCAGGGCAAACACCAGGATCCACAGCGGCGCCGTGAAGCTCAGGTGCGCAAACCAGGCGGTGACGGCGAACACGCCGAAGCCCACGGTAATGCCGCGCGCCATCGAGGCCAGCACGTAGGCGGAGAAAATCTCCCAGTGCGACAGGGGCGTCAACAGCACGAACACCAGGTTGCCGGTGATCTTGGACTGGATCAGCGAGGAGGACGAATTGGCGAACGCGTTCTGCAGCACGCTCATCATCACCAGGCCTGGGACCAGGAAGGCGGTGTAGGTCACGCCCGGGTAAACCTCAACGCGGCCCGACAGCACATGCCCGAAAATCAGCAGGTACAGCATGGCGGTCAGGATAGGCGCGGCGATGGTCTGCGTCGCCACCTTGTAAAAGCGCAGCGTCTCTTTGTAGACGAGGGTGCGGAAGCCGGTGGTGATCATACGATGTTCTCGTCCATGATTTGCAGGAAGATGTCTTCCAGATCGGCCTGCTGCAGCTGCATCTCGTCGATGCTGATGCCGCCCTGGCGCAGGCGAGCGAGGATGCCTTCCACTTCGGCGTAATCGTTGATGCGCAGGCTGTACTTATTGTCTTCCGGCGGGTGGTTCAGCAGCGGCTTCAGCTCCTCCGGCAGCGAGTTGTGCGGCAGGTGCAGCACCAGCTGCGAACCGGAGATGCGGCGGATCAGCTGCGACATGGAATCCAGCGCCACCACCTTGCCCAGTTTGAGCATGGCGACGCGCTTGCACATGGCTTGCGCTTCTTCCAGGTAGTGCGTGGTCAGCACGATGGTGTGGCCTTCGCGATTCAGGCGCGTGATGAATTGCCACAGGGTCTGGCGCAGCTCGACGTCGACGCCGGCGGTCGGTTCGTCCAGCACGATGACAGGCGGCTTGTGCACCAGCGCCTGCGCGACCAGCACGCGGCGCTTCATGCCGCCGGACAGGGCGCGCATATTGGTGTCGGCCTTGTTGGCCAGGCCAAGCTCCTCCATCACCTCGTCAATCCACTTGTCGTTGTTGCCCAGGCCGAAGTAGCCCGACTGCAGGCGCAGCGTCTCGCGCACAGTGAAGAAGGGATCGAACACCAGCTCCTGCGGCACCACGCCCAGTTTGCGGCGTGCGGCGCGGAAGTCCGTCACCACATCGTGGCCATGGATCTTGACGCCGCCGGCGTCGGCGCGGATCAGGCCAGCAATGATGGAGATCAAAGTGGTCTTGCCCGCACCGTTCGGACCGAGCAAGCCAAAGAACTCGCCTTCTTCGATCTTCAGGGACACGCCGCCAAGCGCCTGCAGCGCCTTGTAGCGCTTTTGGACGTTGCTGATTTCGATTGCTGTCATGCTTACTTGTATAGATAACTGGGACAACGATGACCGTTGCAATGGCGCGCGCTCATCAGGCGCGGTAGACGGTCAATTATATTGGAAATTCGGTTCGGCTTCGCCGGACCGGTTTAAAACTTGCCCGGTGTCAGGTGCTGACAGGCGCAGCCTGTTGGCCCCTGATACCGCAGATCAACTTACCGGTGTCAGGTGCTGACAGGCGCAGCCTGTTGGCCCCTGATACCGCTAATTGGGGTTTAGGCGGGGGTCAATGATGATGCAGGTCGGCGGGTGACACGAGCGTGCACACGCCGTAGAGCTTGGTCAAGCTTAGCAAGGATTCTGGCAGGTTGCGCAGTTCCAGTTTGATGCCGTGTTGAGCGGCAGCACGCTGCCATGCCAGCATGACTGACACGGCGGCGGAGTCCACTGTTTCCACCTGTCCCAGGTCGAACACGGTCTGGCCGGCGCGCAGCGCAGCCAGGCCCTGTGCCAGCGCTTCCGTAGCGTTGGCCACGGTCAGCGTCTTCAGGGACAGTTGATTGGAAACAGTGGTATCAGGCATGTTTTATTTACCTGCGGTCTTCAGTGGCTTGGAAGCCAGCTTCTTGTTCTTCTCGGACAGGGTCTTGATCAGGCCGTCGATGCCGCCCTTGGAGATTTCCGAAGCGAAGGTGCCTTTGTAGGCTTCCACCAGCCACGCGCCCAGCACGTTGATGTCATAGATCTTCCAGCCGGCATCGGTCTTGGCGACGCGGTAGTTCAGCTGGATTGGCTCGCCGCGCTGCTGGTTCACCTGGGAACGCACTTCCACTTCGGTGTCGCCTGGCGAAGCACGCATCGGCTTGAAGTCAACGGTCTGGTCTTTCACCTGGGACAGGGCGCCCGAGTAGGTGAAGATCAGCAGGGTGCGGAATTCGGTGGACAGCGCTTTTTGCTGTTCCGGGGTAGCGTCGCGCCAGTAACGGCCGGCTGCCAGCGAAGTCATTTTCTGGAAGTCGACGTAAGGCAGGATCTTGGTTTCCACCAGGTCCATGACCTTCTTCTGGTTGCCAGCCTGGATTTCCTTGTCGTTTTTGGCGGTATCCAGCACTTCGCTGCTGATGCGCTTGACCAGCACGTCAGGCGCTTCGTTGGCGACAGGAGCAGTAGCGGCAAAGGCGCTGGTGGCGAAAGCTACCGTTGCGACCGCGATCAGTTGTTTGATCAGTTTCATTGTTCTTTACCTATGTTGGTTGTGTTCCGGATCACAGGCTGGGTTTCGTTTCAGCCGGTTCCGCGATTATAGCTTGAGGTGGCGTTACAGCCTCGTCCTCCAGCTCCGCCTTCTTCTGCTTGCCCTTAGGACCGTCTTCGCCATCGTAAACCTGGCTGTTACGGCGCTGCATATAACCGTCGCGGATGAATTCGTAACGATCGAGGGCGGCATCTTCCAGCAGCGTGGACGCGTCCAGCAGAGCTGCGCGCTGGTCCACGACACGAACAACGGTGCCGGTGTTGCGGACGTTGACAGGATTTTTGTACTGCCACGGGTCGGCGTAGATATCGACCGGCAGCGCGGCGGTATCGCGCACCGTGGAAGGGCCCAGCAGCGGCAGCATCAGGTAAGGACCCGATGGCACGCCCCAGGAACCCAGGGTCTGGCCGAAATCTTCTTTATGCTTTTGCAAACCTGCTTCGGAGGCAATATCCAGCACGCCCAGCAGGCCGAAGGTCGAGTTCAGCGCTACGCGCATCACATCCGACATGCCATCGCCAACCTTGCCTTGTAACAAGTTGTTGGCGGCGGTCCAGACGTCGGCCAGGTTGCCGAAGAAGTTGTTTACGCCAGTCTGTACGAAGCTCGGGGTCACGTTCTTGTAGACCGTGGCAGTCGGCTTCAGCGCGTATTCGTCCACCTTGTCGTTGAAGTTGAAGACAGCGCGGTTATAGCTTTCGTACGGGTCACGCGGGTTTGGGCCGGCACAGCCGGCCAGGCTTACGGTCGCTGCAACGGCGAGGGTCAGAGTACGGAATTTGCTCATTTGGAGTCCTTTCCTTCTGCTGCCTTGCTATAGATGAACTGGTTGATCAGGTCTTCCAATACGGTTGCGGACTGGGTACGGGCGATTTTGTCGCCGGCAACCAGGTTTTTCTCGTCGCCACCAGCTTCGATGCCGATGTACTGTTCGCCCAGCAGGCCGGCGGTCAGGATCTTGGCCGAGCTGTCTTTCGGGAACTTGAAGCCTTCGTCCATGTCCAGGGTTACCACGGCTTTATACACCTTATCGTCGAAACCGATCGACGCGACACGGCCAACCACCACACCGGACGCCTTGACGGCAGCTTGGGTACGCAGCGAACCGATATTGTCGAAGCGAGCGGAAACCTGGTAGGTCTTGCCGAAGCCGATCGAGCCCATGTTGCCGGCTTTCAATGCCAGAAACATCAGCGCAGCTGCGCCCATCACGATGAACAGGCCAACCCACACATCCAAAGATTTACGTTGCATGCTTTTTCCTTCTAATCAGCGGTGTCAGGGCCAAACACACAATACGCTTCGCGTATCGTGTGTCAGGACCTGGCCCCGGTTGTTATTTACTAAACATCAGCGCCGTCAGCATGAAGTCGAGCCACCAGATCATCAGCGAAGAAATCACCACAGTGCGGGTCGTCGCACCGGAAACGTCTTCCGGGGTAGGCTGGGCTTCATAGCCCTGGTACAGCGCGATATAAGTGATGGCGATACCAAACACCACACTCTTCACGAAACCATTAAAAATGTCTTTCCACACGTCCACGCCGCCCTGCATCTGCGACCAGAACGCGCCTTCGTCCACACCGATCAGGCCCACGCCGATCAGGTAGCCGCCCAGGATACCGACGGCACTGAACATGGCCGTCAGCAGCGGCACCGAAATCACGCCGGCCCAGAAACGCGGCGCCAGCACGCGCTGGATCGGGTTCACGGCCATCATTTCCATAGCGGACAGTTGTTCGCCCGCCTTCATCAAGCCGATTTCCGCGGTCAGCGAAGTACCGGCGCGGCCGGCGAACAGCAGGGCGGTGATCACCGGCCCCAGTTCACGGGTCAGGCCCAGCGCAACCAGCAGACCCAGCGACTCGGACGCACCGTACTTATTCAGAGTGTAGTAACCCTGCAAGCCAAGCACCATGCCGACGAACAGGCCGGACAGGATGATGATCAGCAGCGAGTAATTACCAATAACGTGCAGCTGCTCAACCAGCAAGCGCGGACGGCGCAGCAGGCCAGGCGACAGGCCCAGCATGGTTGCCAGGGTACGGAAGGAAAAGCCGATGCTCTCCACATAATCGCGTGCGCCACCACCCACGCTCAGCAGGAAACGGCGCATCATTTGCGCGCTCCCAGGCCCAGGTCTTCAGCCAGCGATTTGCCCGGATAATGGAATGGCACTGGGCCATCCGCTTCCGCATGCACGAATTGCTTCACGTAAGGATCGGTCGAAACCATCATGTCAGCCGGAGTGCCGTGGGCCACGATCTTGCCCTGCGACAGGAAATACACATAGTCAGCAATCTGGAACGACTCTTTGACGTCGTGCGACACCAGGATGGTGGTCGAGCCGAGCGCATCGTTCAGGTTGCGAATCAGGTTGGCGGTCACGCCCATGGAGATCGGGTCGAGGCCGGCGAACGGCTCATCGTACATGATCAATTGCGGGTCGAGCGCGATCGAACGGGCCAGGGCCACGCGGCGCGCCATGCCACCGGAAATCTCGCCCGGCTTCAGCTTGGCGGCATTGCGCAGGCCCACTGCGTTCAGCTTGATCAGGACCAGGTCGCGGATCAGCTCTTCCGGCAGGTCAGTGTGTTCGCGCAGCGGGAAAGCCACGTTTTCGTACACGGTCAGGTCGGTGAACAGCGCCCCGTGCTGGAACAGCATGCCCATTTTGCGGCGCAGCAGGTACAGGTCCTTGGTGCTCAGTTTGTGAACGATTTGGCCTTCGACGCTGACCGCGCCTTTCTGCGGGCTGATTTGCCCGCCGATCAGGCGCAGGACGGTGGTCTTGCCGCTGCCGGAGCCGCCCATGACAGCCACCACCTTCCCGCGAGGGAAGTCCATATGGAGTCCGGACAGGATTGCCCGCTTTCCATAGCTGAAGTGTAAGTCACGGATTTCGACGAGATTTGGCACTGATGTCGCTCTTTGTTCTTGAGGCCACATTGTAATTCAGAAACGGATATCTCTGCTCGGAGGCCCCTGGACGCCCCATTGGCACAGTCAAAGAGAGCAATAATACAACACTACTAACCGCAGGGTCAGCAATTTACAAATTGAAACGCCTGTTGTTTGCATGTTCACTGCTGCAAGGCAGCAATTTCCTGCTATTTTAATAACTTTGGCTCATTTGAAGGAAAAAAAGCATGAAAATTCGTCGGACGGTCCTTGCTTGTTCCCTGGCGGCTATCTCGGCCCAGGCTTTGGCTGATGGTGACAAGCTGGAAGTGGTCACCGTGACGGCGCAAAAGCGCAAGGAAGACCCGAACAAGGTGGCGATGAGTATTTCTGCCATCAGCGGGGCTTCGCTGCTGTCGCAGCAGGTGTCGGACTTCACCGACCTGACACGTGCCGTGCCGAATATTTCCTTCACCGCCGCCACCGGCAACGGAGGTGCCGGGCCTGGCACTTCCAACATCGAGATCCGCGGCATCAGCTCCGCGGCCGGCCAGTCCACAGTCGGCATCTATCTGGGCGACGTCTCGCTCACCGTGGGCAACCTGTACACCATGGGCACCGTGGAGCCCAAGTTCTTCGACATCGACCGGGTGGAAGTGCTGCGCGGACCGCAGGCGACCCTGTACGGCGCCAGCTCGATGGGCGGCACCATCAAGTTCGTGCCGAATGAGCCGGACCTGAAGGACCGCGAGATCACCGCCTATGCCGAAGCTTCGACCACACGTGGCGGCAGCGCGAATTTTGCGACCAATGTCGTGGGCAACTTCCCGCTGGTGTCCAATGAACTGGCGCTGCGCATCGGCGCCCAGGCCCAGCGCACGGGCGGCTTCGTCGACCAGGTGGATGGCGACGGCAATGTGGTGGCCAATAACATCAACAAGATCAACGATCAGGAATTGCGCGTGGCCCTGAAATGGGCGCCGACGCACGACCTGACCATCACGCCTTCCATCTACTACCAGCGCGTGGATGCAAAAGATATCGCCGCCTTCAACCTGGACCGCCCGCCATACCAGGCGCAAAAGCAGGTGCGCGAGCCTTCCATCGACAAGCTGCTGACGCCCAATCTGGCCGTGAACTGGGACTTGGGCGGTGCCGACCTGACTTCCAGCACCAGCTACTTCCAGCGCAAGTTCGACCGCACCCAAAACGGTTCGGCGTATAACAGCTACTCGCTGTCGACCTTCCTGACCTCGACAGACGACGGCGGCAAAGCGCCACCCGAACTGATTGAGGCAATTGCCGGCCTGCCTTCGGCGGTGTACCTGAATAACGCCGTGCGCCAGATTTCGCAGGAATTCCGCCTGGCGTCCAAGCCTTACGCCGCCGGCGGATCGCCGGTCACCTGGCTGGTTGGCTACTACTTCTCCAACCAGCACACCAACCTGAACGAAAACGACCCGATCTTCGGCGTCAACGCCACGTTTGAAAAGTTCGGTTTCTCCAGCGCCGACCCGGACCTGCTGCCGGATTCTTATCCTGGCGCCTTCCCGAACGATAATTCCTTCGCCGGCGAATTCCACTACCGCGAAAAGCAGAACTCGATCTTCGGCGAAGCGAATTACTACTTCACCCCGACGCTGCACGGCACCATCGGCGCGCGCTACCTGAAAGGCAAATCCACCCTGACCCAGCGCAATAGCCTCTACCTGGCAGGCGCCGGCAACAACAGCAGCTCCAGCCTGTCCTCCAGCGCCTTCACGCCGAAATATGCCGTGACCTGGGAAGTAACGCCAGAACACACCGTGTATTCCTCGGTCGCCAAAGGCTTCCGCCTCGGCGGGTCCAACGTCTTCGTGCCGCCAACCACTTGCGGCCCGGACTTGGAAGCGAACGGCCTGACCGCTGGTCCGCCAACCTACGCCTCCGACAGCCTGTGGAGCTATGAAGTCGGCAGCAAATCGCGCTTCATGGGCGGCCGCGTGTCCGTCAACGCCGACGCCTTCTACGTGAAATGGAAGAACATCCAGCAGGGCGTCTACCTGCCAACCTGCGCCTACAGCTACAACGCCAATGCAGGCGACGCCACCAGCAAGGGCTTCGAATTTGACATCAAGGCCAAGCCAATGGCCGGCCTGACCCTGAGCGCCGCCGGCGGCTACGTGAAGGCCGAACTGTCCAATAACGAAGGCATCGCCAACGGCGTAGTCGGCGCAGTGAAAGGCGCGCAAGTGCAGGGCGTGCCGAAGTACAACAGCACCATCAACGCCCAATACAACTTTTCCACCGCCAGCGGCCACAGTGCGTTTGTAATGGGCGGCGTGCAGTGGGTCGGCCCAAGCAAAGGCTCCCTGAACCCAGAGCAGACCGACTACCAACGCCCCGGCTACCACACCGTCAATTTCAGCACCGGCATCTCGATCGACCGCTACCAGCTGACGGCCTTCATCAAGAACGCCTTCGACGAAGACAAAGTAATCCAGCACCCGCAAGTCGCCTCGATCGTGCAGGGCTACCGCCTGGCGCCACGCAGCATCGGCATGAGCATTGCAGCGAAGTTTTGAAAGGAAAATCCCTGGTGTATAAACGAATCATCCTTTCATCTTTGATCGCTAGCCATACCGCGTTTGCTGTAGCCGCCGACGACCGTGAGCTGGAAAATGGACTGGCTAACGCTCTCCGACTGAAGCCAGGAACGACTGAACGGGCAGGCGACTCGGGCAAAGCCATTCAAGCGTACATGCGTGAAGGAGTCGTCAACAAGAAACCTGACCAGCGTGCTGACTACACCGATTACTACGTCGTTAAAAAGCCAGCATCCTTCATGGGGCACGATCTGGTCGTGATCGAAGAAGAATACATGGCCAAGTATGTGGGGTGCTGCGTTAATCCTGGCGCCGGCGTCACTGTAAAGGTCAATGGCAGCCCAAAAAACCTTGAGAAGTTCGCAGACGCGAATAAGTGCTCATTCGTGGACAACGTTGACGTACAAGGAGAACTGAGCCGATTCAGCATCAAGGCCACCTTCAGCAAGGGACGCTATGCGACTTTAAGCTGCCGTGAAAACGACGCCAATCGCTAATGCCAAAGTATGAAGAAGTCTGAGATTGCAGCAGGCGCTTTTATTTCGCTTTTCTTCCTTGGATTTGCTGGAGTGTTTATCTGGGGCGGCATCTGGGGCGGCGCCTTGCCACTATATGTACAAACGCGCGACTCACGAGCCGCCGAAAACTACGTTTCAGTGCCAGCTGAAGTACAGTCAGTCGTGCTTGACGAGCAATCGAGCAGAAAGGGCGGCACCTGGTACTTCACGAGAGCTGAATTCAGCTACACGTTCGAAGGTCGCACATATCGAAGTAAACGCGTTAGCTTCAACGCCTCAGCAGACCAGGCGGACGGTTACCAACACCACGTTTACGCCCGGCTAATGGATGCGTGGTCGAACGGCAGGCCTGTAGAAATTTGGGTGGACCCGAAGCACCCTGAAATTTCCGTCTACGACCGCGCAATACATTCCGATAGGTCATTCACATATCTGATAATTGCGCTGGTGTTTACTCCTATAGGTCTGGGTGCTCTGGCTTTCATTGTCCGCGGATGGTGGCGGATGTATAAAGAACATATCAAAGCAGTCGAATGGGAGAACGCTCGTCTTGCCAGGACCAGCAGCAAGGCAAGCGATCAAGCGTGACGCAGTGATTGCTCCGGCGACGGCAGCCTCCGAGGCTACAATGCTGGCATTCCCAAATGCGTAACACAACAACATGGACGACAAAGACGACGATAATCCCCTCAGCATGCGCGTGGCCGTGGTGGTGGCGATTCTCGCCACATTCATGGGCATCTGCAAGGTTAAGGACGACAACATCAACCAGGCCATGCAGCAAGCGCAGGCCAACAAAGTTGACCACTGGTCCTTCTACCAAGCCCGCAACATCCGCGAAGAAGTCGCCAACGCGACCATCGTGCAACTCAAGCTGACCAAGGCAGGTCGCCCGACAAGCGAGCAAGCGTCCTACGACGAAGCCATCGCAAGCTACACCAAACTCGCAGCAGACCAGAAGCGCAAGAAGGACGAACTCAAAGCCCAGGCCGAGCAAGATGACAAAACCTACGACGATTTGAACTTCAAAGACGACCAGTTCGACCTGTCCGACGCCATGCTGGCCATCGCCATAGCCCTGTTTGCGATCACGGCGTTGACCAAGCAGCGCTGGCTATTCTGGCTCTCAATGTTGCCGACCAGCTTCGGCGTCTTCATGGGTTTATGCGGCTTGCTCGGTTGGCACTTCCATCCGACGGCGCTGGTGGCGGTGCTATCTTGAAGATGGGCCCAGAAATATCGAATTGCAGCGACGGCTTCCGAATGAGCCTTTTCCGAAACTCTCACGAAACAAGAACAGCATTTTCATGGTCAATATTCTTAAGCGCATTTTCGGCGAGAAGAAAAACGAAATCACCGTACGTGACGTGGCCGCACTGCTCGCCGCTATCGTTACTCCTGCCGTACACGTCGTAAAAACGACGGCAATTTCACGATCGCATTTCGGCGGAATTCCGAATCTACCGCAAGGTATTGCGTGGCCCGAGCGTAATGGCAAGAAGCTGGGTTTCCTTGCACGCTTGTCACTTCCGGAGATCCATAGTGCTCATTCGATTGATTGGTTGCCCGATTCCGGCGCCCTGCTGTTCTTCTATGATATGGAGGAACAACCTTGGGGTTACGATCCTGAGGATCGAGGTAGTTCGGTGGTATTGCATGTCCCAGACATTCCGATGGCGGATTCTCTGCATCTTGAAACAGAAGATGGGGATTCAATACTCCCGCATCAAAACTTAGCATTTCGACGCATTGACGTTAGTCCTTCTTGGGAACGCGAGTCAGTCCGGGCGCTTGAGCTGAATTCGAAAGAAGACGACCTCTATTTCGAACGCACTGAAAGCGTGTTCCAAGGCGAGCCAAAACACCAGGTCTCCGGATTCCCGAGCCCTGTTCAAGGCGACCAGATGGAACTGGAATGCCAATTGGTTACCAATGGCCTATATTGCGGAAATCCTTCTGGATACGAAGATCCTCGCGCTGAGGCATTAAAGCCAGGGGCATCGAACTGGCGTCTATTGTTTCAATTTGACACGGACGACGACCTCGATGTCATGTGGGGAGATTGCGGCACCATTTACTATTGGGTTGAGGAACATGCGGCGCGCAGAGGCGATTTCCAAAATACGTGGCTTGTTCTGCAGTGCGGTTGACAAAATCGCTCTATGCGCCATAGATCTTGGCCACAATTGCGGCCACTCCGAACGCGACGGTTACAAGCAGCCCGAAAAATACGCGGATCTCGGCTCGCACGCTTCGAATTTCCGTCCTTACGTCCTGGATTTGGGCGTAGACCCGATCGAAATGCATCCGCGTTTCGCTTCTAAAATCCTGCAGAACTTCAGAGTAGTGCTGGGATGAGGTCTCGAGCCGCACCACGCGGCTTTCGGTGTCGCCATTTGACTTACGAGTAGAGTCGCCGTTCATTGGCCACCTCCGTAGAGCTTGGCGACGATCGCCAGACCGAAAGTTACGACCATGCCCAGCGTAGCGACCTGCAGGCCAACCATCATACGAAAGTCAGCGCGCAATTCTCGCACAGCATCGACCAAATACGCGGTGGTCGCTTCTAGCCGTGCCAACCGGCTTTCGACGTCACAATTCAAATTGCGGGAGGGTTCGTTATGCATGGCTGCCTCGCATTGGGTGCGTGGAGCCAGTTTACGCTGAAGGGGAAAGACGTCAAGCGCACTGGGCTGTGCGCTTGACGTGAGGCGGGATTAACGCGGGAGGACGGAGCTGCCCATCAGGTACTCGTCGACAGCGCGGGCGCACTGGCGGCCCTCGCGGATCGCCCACACCACCAGCGACTGGCCGCGGCGCATGTCGCCTGCTGCGAACACGCCTGGCTTGCTGGTCTTGTAGCTGTTGTCGCCTTCGGTCTGCGCGCGGACGTTGCCGCGTGCATCCTTGTCGACGCTGAACGCGTCCAGCACTTGCGCCACCGGCGAGACGAAGCCCATGGCCAGCAGCACCAGGTCGGCCTTCACTTCGAATTCGGAGCCCGGCACTTCAGCCATCTTGCCGTCTTTCCATTCCACGCGGCAGGCGATCAGTTTTTCGACCTTGCCATTCTTGCCTTCGAAGCGCTTGGTGGCGACCGCCCAGTCACGCTCGCAGCCTTCTTCGTGCGAGGAGGAGGTGCGCAGCTTGGTCGGCCAGTACGGCCATACCATCGGCTTGTTTTCCTGCTCCGGCGGCATTGGCATCAGTTCGAACTGGGTGACGCTGGCGGCGCCGTGGCGGTTCGAGGTGCCGACGCAGTCGGAGCCGGTATCGCCGCCGCCGATCACGACCACGTGCTTGCCGGTGGCCTTGATCTGGTCTTTGACCTTGTCGCCTGCGTTGACCTTGTTCTGCTGCGGCAGGAAGTCCATTGCGAAGTGGACGCCCTTCAGCTCACGGCCTGGCACAGGCAGGTCGCGCGGGGCTTCCGCGCCGCCGGCCATGACCACGGCGTCGAAGTCTTTTTCCAGGTCTTCCGGGAAGATGGTTTCCTTGGCGCTGTTGGCCACGGTCGCCGGGAAGTCCTTGCCGATCAGGACGGAGGTGCGGAACTTCACGCCTTCCGCTTCCATCTGCTCGACGCGGCGGTCGATGTGGTGCTTCTCCATCTTGAAGTCAGGGATGCCATAGCGCAGCAGGCCGCCGATGCGGTCGGCTTTTTCGAACACGGTCACGTCGTGGCCGACGCGCGCCAGCTGCTGCGCTGCCGCCAGGCCTGCTGGACCTGAACCAACGATCGCGACCTTCTTGCCGGTCTTGACGTCGGAGATCTGCGGCACAACCCAGCCATGCTCCCAGCCTTCGTCGATGATCTTGTGTTCGATCGACTTGATGCCGACTGGCAGCTCGTGGATGCCCAAAGTACAGGCGCTCTCGCAAGGCGCCGGGCAGATGCGGCCCGTGAACTCGGGGAAGTTGTTGGTCGAGTGCAGCGTGTTCAGCGCCTCGCGGTAGTGGCCGCGGTACACCAGGTCATTCCAGTCAGGGATGATGTTGTTGACCGGGCAGCCCGAATTACAGAACGGGATGCCGCAGTCCATGCACCGTGCGCCCTGCACCTTGGCCTGGTCGTGGTTCAGGTGGATGACGAACTCTTTGTAGTTCTTGAGGCGAGCCTCTGGTGCCAGGTAGCTTTCCTCCTGGCGCTGGAATTCCATGAAACCGGTGATCTTACCCATTTTGATGATCCTCTCTTACGCAGCGATTGCTTGAGTTTCCGCTTCGATCGCGGCGTTATCTGCCATTTCCACCAGGGCGCGTTTGTACTCGCTCGGGAACACTTTGACGAACTTGGAACGGCTCTCGTTCCAGTTGTCCAGCAACAGGCGCGCGCGCGTGCTGCCGGTGTGTTTGAAGTGGCGCTCAATCAAGCGTTTGAGGATGGTTTCATCGGCCTCCGGTTCGCCATTGCGATGCTGGCTGTGCCAGGTGGCTTTGTCGACCAGCTGGTCGGCTGCGGCCTTCACTTCTTCCAGGCTCACCATGGACATATTGCACTTGCTGTGGAATTCGCCGTCCGGGTCGTACACGTAAGCGATGCCGCCCGACATGCCTGCCGCGAAGTTCCGGCCGGTAGCGCCCAGCACAACCACGGTGCCACCGGTCATGTATTCGCAACCGTGATCGCCCAGGCCTTCCACAATCGCGGTGGCGCCGGAGTTACGCACGGCGAAACGCTCGCCGGCTACTCCGTTGATGAAGGCTTCGCCGGCAACCGCGCCGTACATGACGGTGTTACCGACGATGATGTTGTTCACAGCCCAGCCGCGGAACTCGGTGTTCGGGCGCACGATGATGCGGCCGCCCGACAGGCCTTTGCCCACGTAGTCATTGCCCTCACCCACCAGGTCGATGGTGATGCCGGCTGCCAGGAAGGCCGCAGCGGACTGGCCCGCGGTGCCTTGCAGCTGGATGTGGATGGTGTCGTCCGGCAGCCCGGCGTGGCCGTATTTCTTGGCCACTTCGCCCGACAGCATGGTGCCGACGGTACGGTTGACGTTCTTCACCGGCGAGATGAAGGACACGCGCTCGCCTTTTTCCAGTGCCGGCTTGGCTTGGGCGATCAGCTTCAGGTCGAGTGCCTTGTCCAGGCCATGGTCCTGCTCTTCGCTGTGGAAGATCGACATGCCGTCGTCCACTTTCGGCTGGTAGAACACGTTGGTGAAGTCCAGGCCTTGTGCCTTCCAGTGGGTGATGGCTTTCGACTTGTCCAGCAGGTCGGCGCGGCCAATCAGTTCGTCGAAGGTGCGGATGCCCAGTTGCGCCATCAGCTGGCGCGCTTCTTCAGCGACGAAGAAGAAGTAGTTCACCACGTGTTCCGGCTTGCCCTGGAACTTCTTGCGCAGTTCCGGATCTTGTGTCGCAACACCGACCGGGCACGTGTTCAGGTGGCACTTGCGCATCATGATGCAGCCTTCCACCACCAGCGGCGCGGTGGCGAAGCCCACTTCGTCGGCGCCCAGCAGGGCAGCGATCACTACGTCGCGGCCAGTACGCATCTGGCCGTCTGCCTGCACGCGCACACGGCTGCGCAGGCCGTTCAGCACCAGGGTCTGCTGGGTTTCGGACAGGCCAAGTTCCCATGGGGTACCGGCGTGCTTGACGGAGGACAGCGGCGAGGCGCCGGTGCCGCCGTCATGGCCGGCCACCACGATGTGGTCTGCTTTTGCTTTCGACACGCCGGCAGCGACGGTGCCGATACCGACTTCCGACACCAGCTTGACCGAGATCGAAGCGCGCGGGTTGGCATTCTTCAGGTCGTGGATCAGCTGCGCCAGGTCTTCGATCGAGTAGATGTCGTGGTGCGGTGGCGGCGAGATCAGGCCCACACCCGGCACCGAGAAGCGCAGCTGGGCAATGTATTCGGACACCTTGTGGCCCGGCAGCTGGCCGCCTTCGCCCGGCTTGGCGCCCTGCGCCATCTTGATCTGGATCTGGTCGGCGGAGTTCAGGTACTCCGCGGTCACACCGAAGCGGCCGGAGGCCACCTGCTTGATGCGGGAACGCAGCGAGTCGCCTTCCTGCAGCGGGATATCCGATTCAACCTGCTCCTTGCCCAGCACGGAAGCCAGGGTTTCGCCGACCTTGATCGGGATGCCTTTCAGCTCATTGGCGTAACGGCGTGGATCTTCGCCGCCTTCACCCGTGTTGGACTTGCCGCCGATACGGTTCATCGCAACAGCCAGGGTGGCGTGTGCTTCGGTCGAGATCGAACCCAGCGACATGGCGCCGGTAGCGAAGCGCTTCACGATTTCCTTGGCCGGTTCCACTTCGTCCAGCGGGATCGCTTTCGAAGGGTCGATCTTGAACTCGAACAGGCCGCGCAGGGTCAGGTGGCGCTTGCTCTGGTCGTTGATCAGCTGGGCGTACTCTTTATAGGTCGAATAGTTGTTCGAGCGGGTCGAGTGCTGCAGCTTGGCGATCGCGTCCGGCGTCCACAGGTGGTCTTCGCCGCGTACGCGGTAAGCGTATTCGCCGCCGGCATCCAGCGCGTCGGCCAGCACAGGGTCATTGCCGAAGGCCAGCTTGTGCAGGCGCAGGCCTTCTTCGGCCACTTCGAACAGGCCAATGCCTTCCACGTTCGACTGGGTGCCGCGGAAGTACTTGTCGACCAGCTGGCGGTTCAGGCCAACGGCTTCGAAGATCTGCGCGCCGCAGTAGGACATGTAGGTGGAGATGCCCATCTTCGACATCACCTTCATCAGGCCTTTGCCCACGGCCTTGGTGTAGTTGTAGATGGCGGTTTCCGGAGTCAGGTCGCCCGGCAGCGAATGCGCCAGTTCGGCCAGCGATTCCATCGCCAGGTACGGATGCACCGCTTCCGCGCCGTAGCCGGCCAGCAGGGCGAAGTGGTGAGTCTCGCGGGCGGAACCGGTTTCCACCACCAGGCCGGTGGAGGCGCGCAGGCCCTTGCTCACCAGGTGCAGGTGGATAGTCGACGTTGCCAGCAGGGCCGGGATCGCGACGCGGTCCGGGCCAACGGTGCGGTCGGAGATGATCAGGATGTTGTGGCCGGATTTCACCGCGTCCACGGCTTCCGCGCACAGCGATGCCAGCGATGCTTCCACGCCTTCCTTGCCCCAGGCCAGCGGATAGCAGATGCTCAGTTCATAGGACTTGAACTTGCCGCCGGTGTGCTGGCTGATGGTGCGCAGGCGTGCGATATCGTCGAAGCCCAGTACCGGCTGCGATACTTCAAGACGCATTGGCGGGTTGACGTTGTTGGTATCCAGCAGGTTCGGCTTAGGGCCGATGAAGGACACCAGCGACATCACCATCGCTTCGCGGATTGGGTCGATCGGCGGGTTGGTCACCTGCGCGAACAGCTGCTTGAAGTAGTTGTACAGCGGCTTCAGTTTGTTGGATGTGACGGCCAGCGGCGAGTCATTACCCATCGAACCGACGGCTTCTTCGCCGTTGATCGCCATTGGCGCCAGGATGAAGCGCATGTCTTCCTGGGTGTAGCCGAACACCTGCTGGCGGTCCAGCAGCGAAGCAGCCGGCTTCTCGCCACCGGCCGGGCCATATTTGGCCACGTTGGCAGCGGTCTGGCTTTCGCTCATCTTAAGCTCGCCCAGCTTGATGCGCACGGCGTTGATCCATGCTTTGTAAGGCTTGGCGTTGGCGTATGTGTCTTTCAGTTCCTTGTCGTCGATGATGCGGCCGGCTTCCAGGTCGATCAGGAACATCTTGCCCGGCTGCAGGCGCCATTTCTGGATGATCTTCGACTCAGGGATTGGCAGCACACCGGATTCGGATGCCATCACGACCAGGTCGTCGTCAGTCACGATGTAACGGGCAGGGCGCAGGCCGTTGCGGTCCAGGGTACCGCCGATGTAGCGGCCGTCGGTGAAGGCCATGGCGGCCGGGCCGTCCCATGGTTCCATCATCGATGCGTAGTATTCGTAGAAGGCCTTGCGGTTGTCGTCCATCAGCGTGTGGTTTTCCCACGCTTCAGGAATCATCATCATCATCGCCTGTGCCAGCGGATAGCCCGCCATCAGCAGCAGCTCCAACGCGTTGTCGAAGCAGGCGGTGTCGGACTGGCCTTCATAAATCAGCGGGAACAGCTTCTGCAGGTCGTCGCCCAGCACGGCAGACTTCATCACGCCTTCGCGGGCGCGCATCCAGTTGAAGTTGCCCTTCACCGTGTTGATCTCGCCGTTGTGCGCGATCAGGCGGTATGGGTGGGCCAGCGGCCATTCAGGGAAGGTATTGGTCGAGAAACGCTGGTGCACCAGCGCCAGCGCGGAGATGCAGCGTGGATCCTGCAGGTCCTTGTAGTACACGCCCACCTGGTCAGCCAGCAGCAGGCCTTTGTACACGACGGTACGGGCCGACATGGACGGCACGAAAAATTCCTTGCCGTGGATGAGTTTCAGCGCCTGGATCGCGTGGCCCGACGATTTGCGGATGACGTACAGCTTACGCTCCAGCGCGTCGGTCACCATCACGTCCTGGCCGCGGCCGATGAAGATCTGGCGGATGACCGGCTCTTTTTCGCGCACGCGCGGCGACATCGGCATTTCCGAGTCGATCGGCACGTTACGCCAGCCCAGCACAACCTGGCCCTCGATGCGCACGGCGCGTTCGATTTCCTGTTCGCAAGCGATGCGGGAAGCGTTTTCCTTCGGCAGGAACACCATGCCGACGCCGTATTCGCCTGGCGGCGGCAGTTCGACACCCTGCTTGGCCATTTCGTCGCGGTAGAACTGATCCGGAATCTGGATCAGGATGCCGGCGCCGTCGCCCATCAGCTTGTCCGCGCCGACCGCGCCCCTGTGGTCCAGGTTCTTCAGGATCAGCAGACCCTGTTCGACGATCGAGTGGCTCTTGTTGCCTTTGATGTGGGCGACGAAACCGACGCCACAGGCGTCATGTTCGTTGGCTGGGTTGTACAAACCTTGCGCTTGCATGCGATTCTCCGCTGAATTTTTGGTCACGAAAATCCAGAGTAATGCAGTGCACAAAATCGCGCAAGAAAAACAAATAGGGTCGGAGTCGAATTAATTGAGCGGCAGTCGCTCAAAAATTTAATTGGGGACAGAGTGATGCCAAAAACCGGTAAAGCCGTGCCTGACCCGCAGGGTCAGGCACTTCGGCCCGCGTCCGCCGCGTGTTAAGGTGTCTGACCCTGCGGGTCAGACCCTGGTTTACCGGTTTTAGCAGGCCGCCCCCGCTTGGCCGGCAGCACCTGCCGCTTCATGCGCCGCTCCAGTTCAGCCTTCCATTTGTCGCTGCCCAACGGCCAGCCTTTCAGCGCCGCGCTCTCGATCGCCCGCTGGTCCACCCCCGCCAGCCCCTGCGCCGCCAGTTCTATATAGGCTGCCTCGCGCTGGAACGGCGTATTACCCAGCGCCCAGTAGATCGGATGATCGTTCACCGCCCCGTCCTGGCGAATCCCGGCATGGTGCGGATAGCTCGACCACTGGTAATGCTCCGGCCCCTCAGCCAGCCGCGCCCGCACCGCAGCGAATTCAATGTATTTTGAGCAAGAAATGAAATAGCGCTCGGACTCGATGACCGAGGTTTTATAGCGGCCTTGCCATAAGGTGCCGGCCCGGGAGTATTTCTGGTTGAAATAAGGGACATAGTGCCGCCCGATCCATTGCATCATGCCACCCAGACCTTCCTCGTCGCTGGGAGAGGCTAGCAGGTGCAATTCGCCCGGCAAAAGGGTGTAGGCATGCACCGCAACCTTGTATTGGCGGGCGGCGGCGCGCATCCACGCGATGAAACTGCTGAAATCTTCAGCATCCAGGAACACTTCCTGGCCATTCAGGCCACGCTGGATGATGTAATGCGGCTGATTGGGAACGACGAGACGAGGCAGACGGGCCATAAAAACAAAAAGGGTAGGATCGGGAAACCCCGATTCTACCCAGTTCTATTGACTCCGTCCCTATTAAGAGAGATTGAAGCTGGCGACGTGCACATTTCAGTCATTCGCCATGGGACTGACAAGTTTTTTTCCGCGGTGTCGGCAAATATAGACGCCTACGGTGGACCAAAAAGCGAGTTGAGAAATCAAAACCCATTCCATTAATTCAAAAGCGAAGTGCAGCGCCTGAGGCACAGGAGAGGTGGGATGATATGTCTCAGGCTCCTTCTTGAGTTCAGCTAGTCCGTGCAATATAGCTAACGCCCTGCGGTCCAACGTTAAGACATCGGCCCGAATGTTGTTAGTCAGCCATATTCCAAATACGAGCTGCAGCGCAAAGAGTCCCAATACGAATAGAAACGGAGCGACAGTTGAAACATAGCCACGTTTATCGATTGATGCCCGCAACGACCAAGCCATCGCGCCAAACATAAAAAGCAGAAAGAAAGTAAACCACGTCACATAGACGGCAAGCGAATGCCTTATGTATTCATGAATTTCATGCAGTTCAAGAAACGCAACTGGGTCGCCCATTTGATCACCTCATCATTATTATTTTGCATTCAAAGAGCCGGGATAAGTCCATTGGAATGCATAACGCTGAAGGTGCAGCATGTGCCTATGATTCTCGGTCAGCAACCGATCCCATTGGCGTCGACAAATAGGTTAGCACTTCGACAGTGGCAGGAACAGCACTTAAAATTCGATGTCGTCGTCGAGCACTGAGCAGAGATATCTGCCGAATCGAAGAACACTTTGGCATTGAACCAAATAGTTGCGTAGAAGTAAAAAACCCAATCATTAGCAAATGATTGGGTTTTTTACTTCTTTCGGCACAGACTTTAGGACCGAACTCTGCCCTGACCGTTCGGCCACTTGAGTCTCAATACAAATCAGCGTCTTCGCAGAGGATTACGAGAGATTGAAGCTGGCGGACAGGCTATAGCCCTCGCCGTAGGCCGAACGCAGGGGTAAATCCTGGCCCAGGCCGCTACGCGCCTTTTTGCGTAAACGATACACCAGCATGTCGACGCGGCGGCCGGCATCCGGATCATCGCCGCCGATACCGGCCACGATCACCTGGCGCGGTACCGGTCGGGTGTTAATGGTCAGCAAGTGCAGGAAATTGCACTCTTTCTCGGTCAGGGTGATGGCCTGGCCCTGCAGTTCCAGCTGGCGGGCCGAAACTTTCAAGGTCCACTTGCTTGGTACCGGGATGGCTTCCTGCGGGCCGACTCGGCGGTCCAGCGCCTCGATATGGGCGGCCAGCTCCGGGAATTTGATCGGCTTGGTCAGGTAATGGTCGGCGCCAAGGCGCAGGCCCATGATGCGGGAGTCGAATGCCACGCGGCCGGTCAGTACGAGCAGGCCGATCTGCGGATACAGCTGGCGCATGCGCGGGATGACGTTGAAACCATCCTCATCCGGCAAGCCCAGGTCGAGCACGACAACGCCCACGGTGCCCTGGCTGAGGGCAGACCACATTTCCTGGGCGTTATTGGTGGTGTGAACTACATGGCCAAGCTCAGCCAGGAAATCCGCCATTTCTTCGGCGTATTCCAGGTTGTCTTCCACGATCAGTATTTGCGTCATTGATGCGCCATTTTCCAGTCTGTCGCAAGCCGGGGTTTAGGGCTTGCGTCAAAGAATTATCACGGTTGGTCACGGGCTGCGCAAGCCTTAAGCAGCGATAGGGAGCCAAATCCGAAATTTCTTGCCGCTTTCAGGCAAATTTTCCACAGACAGCGTGCCGCCGTGGACCTCAACAACATTCCTGGCCATATACAGGCCGAGGCCGGAACCGGCTTGCCCTTCAGCAGCCTTGCCTCGGTAACCCTTGTCGAAGAGTTTGCCTAGCTCATCATCCGGAACGTGGGCGCCGCGATCGATGACGAGGAGTTCCACCCCGCCTTCGCTGGCTTTCCTACCCTGCAATTCTATCGCAACGTTGTCATTTGTGTACTTGAGGGCGTTATCTAAAAGTATGTCGAGACACAAACGCATGCCTTGCGGGTCGCAACGCATCCATTGCGGCAAGCCTTCCGCGCGCACGGTGATGTCGGCGCGGCGCTGGCGAGCTTGCTCGGCCGCCGTTTCCAGCAAGGCTTCCGGCGAAATCTCATCAGCCTGGCGCTTGCGGCCAATGCTGGCCAGGCGCTCCGGGCTCAGGTACTCATTGATCAACTCCAACAAGCGGTCAACCGAAGTCTGTATCTTGCGGTAGCGCTTCTTGGTGTTTTCGTCCGCGTTCTGCGACGTCATTTCCAGGCGCTGGATGGCGCCGTCGATGGTCGACAAAGGCGTACGAAACTCGTGCGACACCATCGATGCGAACTTCTTCTGCTGCTTCTCGCGCTCGACGCGCTCGCGGATATCGCGCACCGTACCAACCAGGCGCAGCACGCCGCTATCCACGTCGGGCACCAGGGTCGATTCGATTTCCACCGGGATCATCACGCCATCGCGGCCCGCCATTTCGGCATCGCGCACTGTGTGGCGGCGGGTAGTGTCGCCGGAAGTATAGGCCTCCAGCCGTTGCGGCAGCTCGCCCATCAGGTCGGCGGCCACCTGCTGCGCGCGCTCCGGCATGTAGCCGAACAGCTTTTCAGCGGACGGGCTGACGTACAGCAGCTGGCCACTATCGCAGTCCAGCATCCAGTGTACGTCGCTGCTTTGGTCGAGGATCTGGCGATAGTGTTCAGCACTCAGCATGGGATCAATCCTGTAACGGTGCGAAGATCTGTTGCAGGTCTTCCTGGGTCAAGGCCATCTTCTGCGATTCGCCTTCGGCCAGCACGGATTGCGCCAGGTCCGATTTCTTCTGTTGCAGCAGCTGGATCTTTTCTTCCAGCGTGCCCTTGGCGATCAGCTTGTACACGAACACCGGCTTGTCCTGGCCGATACGCCAGGCGCGGTCGGTGGCCTGGTTTTCGGCGGCAGGATTCCACCATGGGTCGTAGTGGATCACGGTGTCGGCTGCAGTCAGGTTCAGGCCCACGCCGCCGGCCTTCAGCGAAATCAGGAAGATCGGCACCGCGCCTTGCTGGAAGGCCGCCACCTGGGCGCCGCGGTCGCGCGTTTCGCCGGTCAGGATCGCGTACGGAATATCGCGTGCTTCCAGTTCTTCCTCGATCAGTTCCAGCATCGAGGTGAACTGCGAGAACACCAGGATCTTGCGCTTCTCTTCCAGCAGGTCTTCCACCATCTGCATCAGGTCGACCAGCTTGGCCGAGCCGGTGGTAGCAGCCTTCTTGGTGCTCTTCACCAGGCGCGGATCGCAGCAAACCTGGCGCAGCTTGAGCAGCGCCTCCAGGATCACGATCTGGGAGCGTGCCACGCCCTTGCGGTCGATCTCCTCGCGCACTTTCTGGTCCATGGCCAGGCGCACGGTTTCGTACAGGTCGCGCTGGGCGCCGCTGAGCTCCACCTTGCGCACCATCTCGGTCTTCGGCGGCAGTTCTTTCGCCACGCTGTCCTTGGTACGGCGTACCAGGAAAGGCTTGATGCGGCGGTTCAGCAACTGGCGTCGTTGCGGGTCGTCCTGGCGCTCGATCGGGTGGCGGAAATTGCTGTTGAAGGTCTTCTCGTCGCCCAGCAGGCCCGGCAGCAGGAAGTGGAATTGCGACCACAGCTCGCCCAGGTGGTTTTCCAGCGGCGTGCCGGACAGGCACAGGCGATGGCGTGCGCGCAGCAGGCCCGCGCTCTGGGCCGCTTTGGAGCGGGTGTTCTTGATGTAGTGCGATTCGTCCAGGATCACCAGGTGGAAATCGTGCTCGCGCAGCTTTTCCTCATCGCGCGGCAGCAGGGCATAGGTGGTCAGCACCAGGTCGACTTTCGGGATTTCGTCGAACAGCTCGGCGCGGTCCTTGCCCTGCAACAGCAGCACTTTCAGGCCCGGAGCGAAGCGCGCCGCTTCATCCTGCCAATTGTTCATCAGGCTGGTAGGCGCAATGACCAGGGCTGGATGATCCAGGCGGCCGGCTTCCTTCTCCACCAGGATGTGGGCGATGGTTTGCACGGTCTTGCCGAGGCCCATATCGTCGGCCAGGATGCCGCCGAAGTTGTACTCGCGCAGGAACTGCATCCAGCTCAGGCCGTCGGTCTGGTAATCGCGCAAGGTCGCTTGCAGGCCCGCCGGGGTTGGCACGCGCTTGACCGAGGAGAACTGGTTGAGCTTGCGGCCCATTTCACGCAGCTCTTCACCGCCGGTCCACTGGAAGTCGACATTACGCGCCAGCTCATCCAGGCGCGCCGCATCCAGCGAAGACATGCGTACCGAATGGCGGATCTTTTCGCTGAAGTACAGCTCGCCAATCGTAGCCAGGATAGGACGCAAGCGGTTCCAGGGCAGGGCGACGCGGGTGCCGTCCGGCAGTGCGGCCAGCATCTGGTCCGAGTCGCCATGCACGGCCAGCGCTTTCGGGCTGAAGTCGTTCGGGAAATTGCGGATCATCTGCACCAGCACCGGCAGCAGCGGCACGCGCTCGCCATTGACGGTGATGCCGAGTTCCAGGTCGAACCAGGCATTGCCATTCTCGGTGGTTTCTTCTTCGACCTCGGCGTACCAGTCGTCGACCGCCACCATATCGTAGCGGTACTTCGGCGATTTCTCGACGCGCCAGCCGGCAGCCAGCAATTCATCGATGCCGGATTCGGCGAAGCGGATCCAGTCGGCCTGGTTGGCCAGCAGCAGGCCGCCGCGCACGCTGGACAGCGGCAGCGCGGTCGGTTTCTTGAAGCCCAGCTGGGTCAGGGTTTCCAGCGCGGCCGCCTCGGCAGCTTCGTCACGCTGGATGATTTCGGTCACTTCGCCGCGCTGGCGCACCACGCGCTGCGAAGGATCGAAGGACACGCGCTCGCCGTCGTAGTCATACGACAGCACGGCATAGTCGTTCCAGCGCTGCAGCGTGCCGTCAGCCAGTTGGGCCGAGTCGAGCACCAGGATAGGACGCGGCTTGACGTCGGTGCGCACGCGCTGCGGCAGCGGCTGCGGCAGCGGCATCAGCTGCTGCAGGCCATGCGCCAGCAGCAATTGGGACACGCGCATCTTATCGTTCGGCATCAGCAGCGGCGCCTGCGCCACCAGCGCTTGCAGGTCCGCCAGCGGAATGGTGGTGCCGCCCTGGTTCAGTTGCAACACACCGGTCGACAGGTTGTCGATATACCACGGCGGCTCTGTCGGCAGCATGTAGTCGATCTGGTCGGCGCCGTGGTGCTTGGCTCCCTCCGGCACATCGACTTGCCAGCCAAGGCGCAGGCCTTTGCCTTCTTCGCGCCAGGCCAGGCTGGCGTTGCGCATGTTGCCGCATTTCATCGGATAAACCAGGCCATTGCCCACGTCCGACCAGGAATTGGCCCACAGCAGCTTGTCCTGTTCGGACAGCATTTGCAGCAAGGCCGCGCCGATCTTGCCGCGCGGCTCGGTCGCGCTGCCGGTCTGGGAATTGGGGCCGCTGCGCATGGCCACGAAGAAGCGCACCAGGTCTTCATCGCCCGGCGCCAGGAAAGCCGGCGGGGCGGAGAGCAGGGAGAACACTTCGCTGACCGGCGTCGCCGCCGCCACGTCGCCGTTCGGCTTCAGGCGCGCCTTGTACAGGCAGAGCGCAACATGGCGCCCGCCGCTGGTGGGCGCCAGCACGTAAATCAGTTTGTAGTTGGTCTGTTTCGGGTCGATCTCGACCGGGGCCAGTTTAGGCTTGGGATGCGCGGCTGCATCCACCCGCTGCAACCACGTCGCCACAGCATAGGGAAGCTGGTTGGGCGGAGCGGCTGGTACAGGCGCAGATGCGGGGGCCGGTGCGACTGGAGTTTCGCGGGCTTCGTCGCGGGTAATATCCATTGGGCGCATTCTTTTAAATCAGCGGTTCAAAAACAGCAACATGCAATATTATCCGCCTTCCACGTTTTCGTGTTTGTGAAAATCCTAACTTAGTGCAACTACAAGTTAGACGGACAACATTAACTAATTAATAATAATCTATTCCGACGCCCGTTGGCCATGCGGGCGTTGTATGATTTCGGCCTTCTACGTTTGGAACACCGCAATGCTGCCTTCTATCGAACAACGCCTCGCCCTCGAACTGGCCGCCAAGCCGGCCCAGGTCGCCGCCGCCATCGCCCTGCTGGACGAAGGCGCCACCGTCCCGTTTATCGCCCGTTACCGTAAAGAAGCAACGGGTGGCCTGGACGACACCCAGTTGCGCAACCTCGAAGAGCGCCTGCGCTACCTGCGCGAGCTGGAAGAGCGCCGTGAAGCGATCGTCAACTCGATTACCGAGCAAGGCAAGATGACGCCGGAGCTGCTAGATGCGGTCATGCACGCAGAGGACAAGACCCGTCTCGAAGACCTTTACTTGCCTTACAAGCAAAAACGCCGCACCAAGGCCCAGATCGCCATCGAAGCCGGCCTGGCCCCGCTGGCCGACGCCCTGCTGGCCGACCCGACCCTGAAACCGGACGAACAGGCCGCCGGCTACCTGCGCGAAGCCTTCGAAACTGCCGACGGCAAGAACCCGGGCGTAGCCGACGCCAAAGCTGCCCTGGACGGCGCCCGCCAGATCCTGATGGAACGCTTCGCGGAAGACGCCACCCTGCTGCAATCGCTGCGCGAATATGTGCAAGAGCATGGCGTAGTTGAATCCAAAGTTGTTGAGGGAAAGCAAGAAGAGGGCGAAAAATTCGCCGATTACTTCGATTATTCCGAGCCTCTGGCTGCCGTGCCATCGCACCGTGCCCTGGCACTGTTGCGCGGACGCCGCGAAGGCATGCTGGACGTCACCCTGCGCCTCGATTCGGAAGAGGAAAAGCCGAAGTGGGACGCCCCGCATAACCCCTGCGAAAGCCGCATTTCGGCCCGTTTCGGCATCAAGCAGGCCGGCCGCCCGGCCGACAAATGGCTGGCCGACACGGTGCGCTGGACCTGGCGCGTGAAATCCTTCATGCACCTGGAAACCGAACTGATGGGCGCGCTGCGCGAAAAAGCCGAGCTGGACGCCATCAACGTCTTCGCCACCAATTTGAAGGCCCTGCTGCTGGCGGCCCCAGCCGGCCCGCGCGCCACCATGGGCCTGGACCCGGGCTTGCGCACCGGCGTGAAGGTCGCCGTGGTCGATGCCACCGGCAAGGTTGTGGATACCGCCACCATTTATCCACACCAGCCGCGCAACGACTGGCACGGCTCGCTGCACACCCTGTCGCAACTGGCCGCCAAGCACGGCGTGCAGCTGGTTTCGATCGGCAACGGCACCGCCTCGCGCGAAACCGACAAGCTGGCGCAGGACCTGATCAAGCAATGCCCCGAGCTGAAGCTGACCAAGATCGTGGTATCGGAAGCCGGCGCATCGGTGTATTCCGCCTCCGAATACGCGTCGCGCGAACTGCCGGAGCTGGACGTATCGCTGCGCGGCGCGGTATCGATCGCACGCCGCCTGCAAGACCCGCTGGCGGAACTGGTGAAAATCGATCCGAAATCGATTGGCGTGGGCCAATACCAGCACGACGTCTCGCAGACCCAGCTGGCGCGCTCGCTGGACGCGGTGGTTGAGGATTGCGTGAACGCGGTTGGCGTTGACGTGAATACCGCTTCCGCCCCACTGCTGGCGCGCGTATCCGGCCTGTCGGCCAGCGTGGCGCAAAGCATCGTGACCTACCGCGACATGAAGGGCGCCTTCGCCTCCCGTGCTGCGCTGAAGAACGTGCCGCGCCTGGGCGACAAGACCTTCGAGCAGGCGGCCGGCTTCCTGCGCGTGATGGGCGGCGAGAACCCGCTGGACGCATCGGCCGTGCACCCGGAGTCCTACCCTGTGGTCGAGAAGATCCTGGCCGACATCCAGAAGGATGTGCGCGGCGTGATCGGCGAGAGCAAGCTGCTGAAATCCCTGTCCCCGGCCAAATACGCCGACGACAAGTTCGGCGTGCCGACTGTAACCGACATCATCAAGGAACTGGAAAAGCCGGGCCGCGACCCGCGTCCTGAATTCACCACCGCCACCTTCAAGGAAGGCGTGGAAGAGATCAGCGACCTGCGTGCCGACATGATCCTGGAAGGCGTGGTGACCAACGTAGCAGCCTTCGGCGCCTTCGTCGACATTGGCGTGCACCAGGACGGCCTGGTTCACATTTCCGCCCTGTCGAACACCTTCGTCAAGGATCCGCACACGGTGGTGAAAGCCGGCCAGGTGGTGAAGGTGAAGGTGCTGGAGGTGGACGTGAAGCGCAAGCGTATCGCCCTGACCATGCGCCTGAGCGACAGCGCGCCTGTCGCCGGCTCGCGCCCTGAACAGCGCGGCGACCGCAACGACCGCCGCGCCATGGGCCAGCAGCAGAAGCAGCAATCGCGCGAGCCAGCCCAGCAAAGCTCGATGGCCGCCGCCTTCGCAAAGCTGCGCGGCTAAAGCCAATTCGGGGTCAGGTCTGTCATTTGGACAGACAGCGCTACCTTTTGATTTATCTCAATACGCGAAAAGTAGCCAAATCGCGTATTGAGCCAGATCAAATGGTGGCGCTAGCTGTCCGAATGACAGACCTGACCCCGAATCTGGCAAGTTGCCGTTTCGCGGTAAAATGGCGGGATTCCAATCCTTAGCAGTGAGAATGCAATGAGCGACGTACAAACCTGGATCAAAGAAACCGTGACCAACACCCCTGTCGTGCTGTTCATGAAGGGCACCGCCCAGTTCCCTCAGTGCGGCTTCTCCGGCCGTGCCATCCAGATCCTGAAAGCTTGCGGCGTTGAGAACATCGCCACCGTCAACGTGCTGGACGATCCTGAAGTCCGCCAAGGCATCAAGGAGTACTCGAACTGGCCGACTATCCCGCAACTGTATGTGCGCGGCGAGTTCATCGGCGGCTCCGACATCATGTCCGAGATGTATGAATCCGGCGAACTGAAAGCCCTGCTGGACAACAATGGCTGATCGCCCGCAGCGGCTGGTCATTGCCATTACCGGCGCCACCGGCGCCGTATATGGCGTGCGGCTGCTGCAGCATCTGCGCAATATCGCAGGCGTCGAGACCCATCTGGTCGTCTCCGACGCCGCGGTCCTTACCCTTCACCAGGAAACCGGCCTGCAGCGCAAGGAAGTCGAAGCGCTGGCCCATGTCGTCCACAAGCAGAACAATATCGGCGCTTCCATCGCCAGCGGCTCCTTCCAGGCCGATGGAATGGTGATCGCCCCCTGCTCGATGAAAACCCTGGCCTCTGTCGCGCATGGCCTGTCGGACAACCTGATTGCCCGTTCCGCCGATGTGATGCTGAAGGAACGCCGCCGCCTGATACTGATGGTGCGCGAAACCCCTTTCAATCTCGCGCATCTGCGCAATATGACCGCCGTCACCGAGATGGGCGGCATTATCTTCCCGCCATTGCCAAGTTTTTACCACCAGCCGAAGTCCATCGATGAAATGATGGACCACACCGTGGCCCGCGTCATCGACTTATTCGGCCTATGTCACAATCTGGCCCCTCGCTGGAATGGCATGAACCCCTGAAAATATGCGCCTTCGCGGGCCAATGTATCAGCCTTGTTACAAAGTGGTATGGTCGTTTGTGACATGGCAGGACACCATGCAGGCGGTATCAAAAAGCTCATTTTGACACCTGGGGGCGGCGCGCCGGGAGCCGACGCGCTAAGTGATTCCCGGACGCAACTTGGAAGCCTATTTGGCCTGTTTTGCGCAGGACAAATGGTGTCGTTCTGTTACTTTTGGTAGTTGACCCTCACCAGCATGCGAATAAATTCGCGCGCAATTTGCTTGTGATGGTCGTCCAGCCGTTGCAAATCGGCGATCAATTTGACGTCAGCCGACTCAAAACGGGCCAGGTTGCTACCATTCGAATCGCCATTATGGTGTTCGATTTCAGCCCCGCCAAAGCGCAGCCATTCAGCAGGAACGCCAAGCCACTGCGCAATCATGCGCAGCTTTTCCTGGGTCGGAATTGCCTCTCCAACCAGCCATTTTCGGGCCGCGTGGACCGTAATCGGTCTGCCCTCAAACCTGATGTTGAACTCTCTCGCCAGCCGGGTTGGGCTGTCCGGAGAATAGTGGGCATTTTTCAAAGCCTGCTGAAGTCGCTGGCTAAAGCTTTCACGTTCGTTTGAAGAATTCATAGTTGCACTATTTCATGTCACAACATGAATGTCAGTCTCTAGAATTATCAGACCAATTGTGACAATTGTAGATAACAACAATTAACAATTAGCACTACAGACTGTCCGATTTCCCGCTCTGCTAGCCCGAATTTCTTTTGGTGGAAACGGCAAAAATTAGCAGAATCTACTTGTCAGGACGACAAGCAATCGGTTACAACTTTAGAAATAAAGTTGATTGGCGACTACGAGCCTAGAGGCTATCTTGGTTATCGGCCGGTCGGCTGGTATTAAAGACCGTCGGTAACGCTATGCGCCTTTATGAATTTTATGATGCCGTCATTCCCGGTATCCCGGCGCACGATACCATCACGCCACAGCTTGTTGAGATGGGCCAGCGCTTCGCCCAGCGCGAAGCTGAGCTGGTGGGCATCCAGCGGGCGGCGGAACATGATTGGTACTATCTCAGCCGCTGAACGCGGCTGGCCAGTGCAGGCGGCCAGTACCTCGGCAAGCCGGGCTGCGTGGTGATCGCGCAACTGTTGAATACGGGTGTGCAGGCCGCGGAACGGCCGGCCGTGCGAAGGCAGTACTAGCACATCGTCCGGCAGGCCGGCAAAACGCTCGAGCGAATCGAGGTATTGCTGCAGCGGGTTGCCTTCCGGCTCGACGGCAAATACCGAAACATTGGTGGAGATGCGCGGCAACACCATGTCGCCGGAAATCAGCACGTTGAGCTGTTCGCAGTACAGGGCGGCGTGCTCGGGAGAGTGGCCGAAGCCGGCAATGACGCGCCAGGTGCAGTCGCCGGCAGTGAATACCTGGCCGTCCTGCAGGCGCACGTAGGAAGCCGGTACCGACGGCACCAGCGAAGGGTAGTAACTTTTCCGCGAGCGCATTTTCTCGAGCATCTCGGGATCGACCAGGCCGTGGCGTTCGAAGTGCGGTACCGCCGACGGGCCATCGACGCCAGGCAGCGCGGCCGACATCATGCGTGCGAAGGCGTATTCGCCGGTCGTCATCCAGAGCTGGATGCCAAAGCGCTGGCACAGCCAATCCGCCAGCCCGACGTGGTCCGGGTGACAGTGAGTGGCCACTACGCGCCGCAGGGGCTGGCCAGCCAGCGGCCCGGCCAGCACAGCTTCCCAGGCTTCCTTGCTGGCGTCCAGGGCCACGCCGCAGTCGACCGCGCTCCAGCCGCCTTCCTCGCGCAGCAGCCACAGGTTGATGTGGTCGAGGGCGAACGGCAAGGGCAGCCGCATCCACGCCACGCCGGGCGCGACTTCGAGCACCGTGCCGCTGGCCGGCAGGGTGTCGCCAAACGGATAGTCAAGCTGGGATTCGAGCGGGTTCATGGCGTACAATAGATTGACGTTACGTAAACGGAAGATCCATTGTAAGCCATGCCGACCTACACCATCACCGAACTGGCCCGCGAGTTCGACATCACCCCGCGCGCCATCCGTTTCTATGAAGACCAGGGCCTGTTGAGCCCGTCGCGCGAAGGCGCCGGCGGCCGCAACCGCGTCTACACCCCGCGCGACCGCACCCGCCTCAAGCTGACTTTACGCGGCAAGCGCATCGGCCTGTCGCTGAGCGAGATCAAGAGCCTGGTCGACATGTACGAGTCGCCCAAGGATACCGAGGCCCAGATGAACCGTTTCCTGGGCGTGCTGTCGCAGCACCGCGAGACGCTGGAACAACAGCGCGAAGACATCGAAATGTCCCTGCAAGAGATCGCCACCCACGAGGAAGAGTGCAAGCGCCTGCTAGCCGCACTTGCCGAAAAGCAAACTACGGCTGGTTGACGCGCTTCTAGTTGACGTTTACGTTAACGTCACTCAGGCGTATCATTTGCGCTTCAATACCCAACACTAATAGAGGAAGACATGCTCCATCTCCCAGGCCTGACTTTTGATCACGGCGAAGACATCGCCGCCCTGCGTGAAGCGGTACAGCAATTTGCCGCCGCCGAAATCGCCCCGCGCGCCGCTGAAATCGACCGTACCGACCAGTTCCCAATGGACCTGTGGCGCAAGATGGGCGAACTGGGCTTGCTGGGCATTACCGTCGGCGAAGAATACGGCGGCTCGAACATGGGCTACCTGGCCCACATCATCGCGATGGAAGAGATTTCGCGAGCTTCGGCGTCGGTCGGCCTGTCCTACGGCGCGCACTCCAACCTGTGCGTGAACCAGATCAAGCGCAACGGCACTGAAGAACAGAAGAAGAAATACCTGCCGAAGCTGATCTCCGGCGAGCACGTGGGTGCACTGGCCATGTCCGAGCCGAACGCCGGTTCCGACGTGGTGTCGATGAAGCTGCGCGCCGACTTCAAAGGCGACCGCTGGGTGCTGAACGGCACCAAGATGTGGATCACCAACGGCCCGGACGCAGACACCCTGGTGGTGTACGCCAAAAATGACCTGGAAGCCGGCCCGCGCGGCATGACCGCTTTCCTGATCGAGAAGGGCTTCAAGGGCTTCTCCATCGCCCAGAAGCTGGACAAGCTGGGCATGCGCGGCTCCCACACCGGCGAGCTGGTGTTCGAAGACTGCGAAGTGCCGGCCGAGAACGTGCTGGGCGGCCTGGGCAAGGGCGTCAACGTGCTGATGTCGGGCCTGGACTTCGAGCGCACCGTGCTGTCCGGCGGCCCGCTGGGCATCATGTCGGCCTGTATGGATGCGGTGGTGCCTTACATCCACGACCGCAAGCAGTTCGGCCAGCCGATCGGCGAGTTCCAGCTGATGCAAGGCAAGCTGGCGGACATGTACTCCACCATGATGGCTTGCCGCGCCTACGTTTACGCCGTGGGCCAGGCTTGCGACCGCGCTACTTCGCCTGAACAGGTGCGCGCGCTGCGCAAGGACGCCGCCGGCGCCATCCTGTACTCGGCCGAGAAGGCCACCTGGATGGCCGGCGAAGCAATCCAGACCCTGGGCGGCAATGGCTACATCAACGAGTACCCGGTCGGCCGCCTGTGGCGCGACGCCAAGCTGTACGAAATCGGCGCCGGCACCAGCGAGATCCGCCGCATGCTGATCGGCCGCGAACTGTTCGCCGAAACCAAGTAAGCCAACCTCGCCGCAAGGCCGCCATGATCCACGCCGCCTTCCCCAAGCTGCTGTCGTCGCAAATCGCGTTCGACATCGCGCGCACCATCCGCGAGGGGTTCGACAAGCACTACCGCCTGTTCCGGCAGGCGGCGCAGGCGGCCAAGCGGCATTTCGAGCAAGGCGACTGGGCTGTAGCCCAGGTCGCGGCGCGCGAACGGATCGATTTTTACGACAAGCGCGTGCAGGAATGCGTGCAGATGCTGGAGGACGAGTACGACCCCTCCGAGCTGACCGATGAAGTGTGGCGCGAACTCAAGCTGCACTACATCGGAATGCTGACCAACCACAAGCAGCCGGAATTGGCGGAGACCTTCTTCAACTCCGTGTGCTGCAATATCCTGCACCGATCGTACTTCCATAACGAATTCATTTTCGTGCGCCCGGTCGTCTCGACCGAGTACATCGACACCGAAGAAGTCGCGCCGACCTACCGCGTGTACTACCCGGGGAAGGATGGCCTGACTTTCACGCTCAAGCGCATCGTCACCAACTTCCAGCTCAACACGCCGTTTGCCAACCTGTCGCGCGATGTCGCCTTTGTCGAGGAGCGGCTGTCTGACCTGTTTGGCGAGCTGGAGCCGAATGCGCAGATCCAGGTGCTATCGAGCCTGTTCTTCCGCAACAAGGGCGCTTACATCGTGGGACGCGCCATCAACGGCAGCCGCGAGCTGCCGTTCGTGGTGCCGATCCTGCATAACAAGAACAGGCAACTGGTGCTGGATGCCGTGCTGACCGAGCAGCAGGACATCGTGCTGCTGTTCTCCTTCACGCGCGCCTACTTCCTGGTCGACATGGAAGTGCCGTCGGCCTATGTGCAATTCCTGCGCAACCTGCTGCCGCTCAAGCCGCGCAGCGAGATCTACACCATCCTCGGCTTGCAGAAGCAGGGCAAGAACGCTTTCTACCGCGACTACCTGCAGCACCTGAAGCACTCGTCCGACCTGTTCGCGATCGCTCCCGGTATCCGCGGCCTGGTGATGCTGGTGTTCGCGCTGCCGTCCTTTCCCTATGTGTTCAAGGTGATCAAGGACTTCTACCCGGCGCCGAAGGAAACCACGCGCGAGCATATCAAGGGCCGCTACCTGCTGGTCAAGCACCACGACCGCGTGGGCCGCATGGCCGACACGCTGGAGTACTCCAACGTCGCCTTCCCGCGCAACCGCTTCAGCGAAGAGCTGGTGATGGAGCTGAAGCACTTCGCGCCATCGCTGGTGGAAGAAGAAGGCGACCAGATCGTCATCAAGCACCTGTACATCGAGCGCCGCATGGTGCCGCTGAACATATTCCTGTCGCACGCCGATGAAGTGGGCGACGATGCGGCGCTGGAGCACGGCATCATTGAATACGGCAACGCCATCAAAGACCTGGTGGCAGCCAATATCTTCCCGGGTGACATGCTGTACAAGAATTTCGGCGTCACCCGTCACAAGCGTGTCGTTTTCTACGACTACGATGAAATCGAATACATCACGGACTGCAACTTCCGTGAAATTCCGGCGCCGCGCAACGAGGAGGACGAAATGTCCGCCGAACCGTGGTACCCGATAGGAAAGCACGACGTGTTCCCCGAACAGTTCGACAAGTTCTTGCTGGGGAACGCGAAAATCCGAAAATACTTTATGAAGCACCACGCCGAACTGCTCTCGCCTCACTGGTGGGCCAGGAAAAAAGAGCTGATCGCCAGTGGCGTCATTGAGGACGTGTTCCCGTATCCCCAGCACGTCCGTTTCCGCAACCGAGATTCGCTGCCCGAGGCAGCGAAGCAAGCAACACCTTCCCTTTTGGAGACCTTTGAAAATGAATGACCCAATCGTAATCGTCGGCGCAGCCCGTACCCCAATGGGTGCCTTCCAGAGCGACTTCGCAAGCCTGAGCGCCAATGACCTGGGCGCCGTGGCCATCAAGGCCGCCGTTGAACGTGCCGGCATCAAGCCGGAAGCCGTCGAACATGTCTACTTCGGCAACTGCCTGATGGCAGGCCAGGGCCAGGCACCTGCACGCCAGGCTTCGATCAAGGCTGGCCTGCCGGTTTCCGCCGGCGCCGTGACCCTGTCCAAGATGTGCGGCTCCGCCATGCAGGCAGCGATCTTCGCCTACGACGCCCTGGCGGCCGGCAGCGCAGAAGTGATCGTGGCAGGCGGCATGGAGTCCATGACCAACGCCCCATACCTGATTCCGAAGGCACGCGGCGGCTACCGCATCGGCCACGGCATGATGTTCGACCACATGATGTACGACGGCCTGGAAGACGCCTACACCCGCGACGCCAAGACCGGCGCCGGCCGCTCCATGGGCACCTTCGCCGAACAGTGCTCGGCCACCTACAAGTTCACCCGCGAAGCGCAGGACAACTTCGCCATCGAATCCGTCAAGCGCGCACAGGCTGCGCAGGCTTCCGGCGCCTTCAACTGGGAAATCGCCCCGGTGACCGTATCCGGCCGCGCCGGCGACGTGGTGATCGACAAGGATGAAGGCCCGCTGAAAGCCAAGATCGAAAAGATCCCGGCGCTGAAGCCAGCCTTCGCCAAGGACGGCACCATCACCGCCGCATCGTCCTCCTCGATCAACGACGGCGCCGCTGCCCTGGTCATGATGCGCGAATCCACCGCCAAGAAGCTGGGCGCCACCGTGATAGCGAAGGTCACCGGCCACGCCACCAACTCGCTGGTGCCGGAACAGTTCACCACCGCTCCAGTGGGCGCGATCCAGAAGCTGCTGGCCAAGACCGGCTGGAAAGTCAGCGACGTTGACCTGTTCGAGATCAACGAAGCCTTC
>Ga0102591_1001138_pt1 | contig 39180 bp, 41 predicted proteins | sample AraplaCol_mCL_r2_2_FD_76860 | JGI IMG/M metagenome (GOLD analysis project Ga0102591, IMG submission 76860) | Arabidopsis root microbial communities from North Carolina, USA - plate scrape MF_Col_mCL_r2 (SPADES assembly) (version 2) | ecosystem: Host-associated > Plants > Roots > Endosphere...
AGGCAAGATAGATCATGCCCTTGACGTTGACGCCGGAAAGGCGCGCCGCCTCGGCGTTCGAACCGACCGCGAAGAGATAGCGGCCCCAACGGCTCAGATGCAGGAAGATGAAGGAGGGGACCGCCACTAGGATGACCATCCAGAACAGGCTCGGAATGCTGAGCAGATCGGCGCGGGCGAAATTGCTGAAGCCCTCATTGGTGATGTTGATCGTCGAACCGTTGGTGATCAGCAGGCCGATGCCGCGCAGCGATGTCAGGGTTGCCAGCGTGATGATGAACGGCGGCAGGCCCATATGGACGATGCCGAAGCCATGGAAGGCGCCGATCGCCACGCCGATGGCGAGCGTCAGCGCGATCGCCCCCCAGAGCGGCACGCCGGCCTGCAGCAGCCAGGCGATGATGACGGTGCAAAAGCCGACGATGGCGCCGACGGAAAGATCGATGCCGGCGGTGATGATGACGAAGGTCTGTCCGAGTGCGAGGATCGCCGTCATCGCGCCCTGACGCAGCAGGTTCGAAATGTTGAGCGGCGTCCAGAAGCTCGGGGTGACGACGCCGAGCACGATCCAGAGGAAGATCAGCAGGCCGATCAGCGTCAGGCCGAACAGGATGTTCATTTTCCGGCGCGGCGGCGGTGCGACGATCTCAGTAGGGGTGGCAGTCATGAATTTTCTCCCTCTTATTCTTTTGGCTCAGACGCCGATCGCTTCGCTGAGCACTTCTTCATGCGTCGCCGCGTGGAAATCATGGCTGGCGACGATCTTGCCGGCGCGGAAGACGTGCAGCCGGTCGGCCAGTTCGTAGACTTCGGGCAGGTAGGAGGAGATCAGGATGATGCCCGCGCCGTCCTTCAGAAGCTTGGCGAAGAGCCGGTAGATTTCCGCCTTGGTGCCGACGTCGACGCCGACAGTCGGTTCGTCGAAGATGAAGAGCCGGGCGCCATGGCTCAGCCATTTGCCGATGACGATCTTCTGCTGGTTGCCGCCCGACATGCTGGAGGCCGGAACGCGCCGGCTCGGCGTCTTGATGCTGAGATCGCGAATCTGCTTGTCGGCATTGGCCGACTCGCGCGCATGGTTGATCACAGGTCCGTGGCTCAGCCGTCCGAACACCGGCAGATTGATGTTGAGGCCGATCGGCAGGTTGAGGCAAAGCCCTTGGTCGCGCCGGCTTTCCGGCGCCAGCGCAATGCCGAGCTCCATCGCGGTGCGTTCGTTCTTGATGTCGACGCGCTTGCCCATCCACTGGATATCGCCTGATGTCGTCGGCTGGCGTCCATAGAGCCCGAGCGCGAATTCGCTGCGCCCGGCGCCGATCAGGCCGTAGAGCCCGACGATCTGGCCCGCCTTGACGCTGAGCGACACATCTTCGAAGCCCGGACCGGAAAGGCCGTTGACGGCAAGGATCGTCTCGCCGATCGCAATCTCTTCCTTGTGGTAGATCTGTTCGATCGAGCGGTTGATCATCAGCGCGATCAGCTCGGCATCGTTGGTCTCGCCGATCAGGCGCGTGCCGACATGCGTGCCGTCGCGCAGCACCGAGACACGGTCGGCAAGTTCGAAGACTTCCTCCATGCGGTGGCTGATATAGACGATGGTGACGCCTTCGCCCTGCAGGCGGCGGATCAGCTTGAAGAGCTGCGCCGATTCCTGGCGGGTGAGATAGGCGGTGGGTTCGTCGAAGATCAGGAACTGCGTGCCGCGCATCGCCGCGCGCGCCGTTGCCACCAGCTGCTGCTGGCCGATCGTCAGCGAGCTCAGCAGCGCACCGGCCGGCAGGCCGAAACCGAGATCGTCGAGCACGGCCTGCGCCATCTTCTCCATCTGCTTCTTGCGCATCAGGCCGTAGCGGTTGACCTCGTCGCCGAGGAAGAGATTGGCGGCGACCGTCAGGTGCCGGCAGAGCACGACTTCCTGGTGGACGGCGTTGATGCCGCGGGCGATCGCCTCGTTCGGCGTCGAAAGCCCCACCGGCTGGCCGCACCACAGCACTTCGCCGGCCGTGCGGGTGATGACGCCGGTGAGCAATTTGATCAGGGTGGATTTGCCGGCGCCGTTTTCGCCGACGATGGCGTGGATTTCACCGGCGAGGAAGGTCAGCGTCGCTGGCTTCAGCGCCTGCACATGACCGTAATTCTTCTGCAGGCCCTTGAGTTCGAGGATAGGCGATCCGGCGGGAATTCGATTGGCTTCTTTCAGCGTCGCGCTGTCATCATGGCGATGACTGACCTCTTCCAGTCCGATCATGGACCTCTCCTCCTTGTGTCACGTCTGCTCCACCCCCGGTAAGCATACCATGGATGGAAAAGGCCGCGCCGGTTTTTGAAGCCGGCGCGGCCTGTCTGTCTTTGTTACTTGATCTTCGGGTTCAGCAGCGCGTCGATCTTCGGATCGGCCATATTCGCCTTGGTGACGAGGTTTGCGCCGGTGTCGACATTGGCTTCGACCTTCTCGCCCTTGGAGACGGCAAGAGCGGTCTTCACGCCGTCATAACCCATGCGGTAGGGGTCCTGAACGACGAGGCCGGCAATCGCACCATCCTTGAGGAAGCCGACCGTCTTGTCGTCGCTGTCGAAGCCGATGACCTTGATCTTGTCGCCGAGCTTGTTTTCAGCAATCGCCTGGCCGACGCCCTGCGCCATGATCAGGTTCGAGGCGAAGATGCCGACGAGGTTCGGGTTTGCCGTGATCAGGTCGGTCATCATGTTGAGGCCGGTCGTTGCCTGGCCGTCGCCGTACTTGTCGGCAATCACCTTCAGGCCGGGATACTTGGTCTTCACCTGATCCAGGAAGCCTTCGCGGCGCTGTTCCAGCGAGCCGACGCCCGGAAGATTGGTGAGGATGACGATTTCGCCCTCTTCCTTGCCGGTGGCGCCCTTGATGGCGGCGGCAAGACCGTCGGCGGCGATGCGGCCGCCCTGAACGTTGTCGGTCGTCAGGAACGACTTGAACGCCTTGGAGTCGGCAGCGGAGTCAATGCCGATGATCGGAACCGACTTGGCGGCTTCATCGATCGGCTTGCCGAGCGCCTTGAATTCGGTCGGCGAAATGACGACGGCGGCGGGCTTGCCGGCAACAGCATTCTCCAGAATGCTGATCTGGCCGTTGACGTCGGATTCGGCCTGTGCGCCGAGTTCCGGCACGTTGACGCCGAGATCCTTGCCAGCCTTGCGCGCGCCGGCCAGAACGATCTGCCAGTAGAAGGACGTCGTGTCCTTGACGATGATCGGGATCGTCACGTCGGCGGCAAACGACGTTGCCGGCATCGCCGTGGCGATGACCGCGGCACCCGCAAGCGCCGTAAAGGCGCGACGGGACAGAAGGGATTTCACGATACTCATAAGGGTTCTCCTCTCAGGGTGCGTTCTCCTCCGAATAAATCGGCCGCTGAACGCAGGCGGACGATTTTTATCGATAAAAAACATTTGCAGGGAGAAGCTAGCCGAGGCGCAATCAAATTGCAAGTGCGTCAATCTGGCTTTTTTGCTTTGCTAAACTCCACCCAAGCAACTGATTTTATTCCAATAGTACGATACCCTAAAATAGGGTTCAGGCCAGATCAACCTCATGCGGATGGACGACACCCTTTTTCAAAATCAGGTTACCGTACAGCCGGAATTCCGTCGTCGCGACGATATAGGTGGCCTTGCGGGCCATCGCGTAGAAGGCAAAGCGCTCCACCGGCACGATGCGGAAATCGCCGGCACGCCTGGACACGATCTGCTGGAACTCGGCGCAGACTTCGGGCATCGCATCGGGATCGCCCACCACTTCCATCCGCCACGCCGTTTCCGGCACGAAAGTATCGAGCGGCATATGGGTGAGGATCGCCTCGGCCATGTCAGTGGCGCTGACGCCGTCGGCGCGAATGACGGGCGGGCCCATCGAGCCCGAGGGAAAATTGGCGTCCGCTATGACGATGTCGTCACCATGTCCCATCGTCTTCAGCGCATGAAGCAGGTCGGGGCCGAGCAATGGATGAATACCCTTGAGCATAATGTCTCCTCAGACCCGCACCGCTTCGGCGCCGAGCGGCGGCGCGACCAGCGTATAGGGCTCGAATTCCCCGTAGATCTCGTCGGCAAGCCGCGGCTCGACGATCTCCATGTTGCGCTTCAGGCTCGAAGCCTTGGCCGTGCCGATCAGCACCGATGCGACGACCGGATCGCGTAGCGGAAACTGCAGGGCGGGAGCCGCGAGCGGCACCCCATGGCTTTTGGCGATCGCCTCCATGGCGCCGACCTTGGCAAGCACATCGTCGGTTGCCGGCATATAATCGAAATGCGAGCCCGGCACCGGGCCGGTGGCGAGAATGCCGGAATTGAAGACGCCGCCGACGACGAGCGACGTGCCCTTCTGCCGGCAGAGCGGCAGGAGTTCGGCAACGGCCGAACGGTCGAGCAGCGTATAACGGCCGGCAAGCAGGATGCAGTCGAGATCGGCATGGTGCATGACGTCGAGGCAGACGGGCACTTCGTTGACGCCGAGGCCGAAGGCGGAGATCGCGCCCGAGGATTTGAGTTCCTCCAGCGCCTTCACGCCGGAATCGAGAAACTGCTTCTGGTGGACCGCATTCTTCGCCGCGCCATGCGTGTAGACGCCGATATCGTGCACATAGAGAATGTCGATGCGGTTGAGGCCGAGGCGTGCATAGCTGAATTCGACCGAGCGCATGATGCCGTCATAGGAATAGTCGTAATCGGCGTCGAAGGAGAGCGGATCGACATAGCTGTAATCGGGCACGGTGCCGGTCGGCACCGGCCGCAGCAGCCGGCCGACCTTGGTGGAAAGCATGTAGCTGCCATCCGGCTGGTCGCGCAGGAAATCGCCGACCCGCCGTTCGGCGAGACCCAGCCCATACCAGGGCGCGACGTCGAAATAGCGGATGCCGCTATCCCAGGCCGCCTGCAGCGTGTCCATCGCCTGCTCGCGCGGGCAGGCACGGTAGAGACCGCCGAGAGCTGCCGCGCCGAAGCTGATTTCGGTCACCTCCAGCTTGGTCTTGCCGATCTTTCTCGTCTTCATCATTCCTCCTCGCGAAGAAGCTGAAACTGTCTATCCGGAGCAATCCCGGGAAAAGTGTGAAGCTGTTTTCCAAGGGCTTGCGTAAAACAAAAAGCTAGAGCGTTGCGCCCAGATGCCAGGGCACGAATTCGTTATCGCCGTAGCCGAAGAGCTCGCTCTTGGTCTTCTTGCCCGAAGCCGTATCGACGATAAGGTCGAAGATTTCGCGGCCCTTGCCGCGGATCGTCGCGTCGCCGGTGGCGATGGTGCCGCAATCGATGTCCATGTCCTCTTCCATCGACGCATAGAGCGCCGAATTGCTGGAAAGCTTCAGGGACGGTGCCGGCCGGCAGCCGAAGCAGCTGCCGCGGCCCGTGGTAAAGGCGATCATATTCGCCCCGCCGGCCACCTGGCCGGTCGCCGAGACCGGGTCGTAGCCGGGGGTGTCCATGAAGACGAGCCCGGGGGCCGTGACCCGCTCGGCATAACCATAGACCGCCGTCAGCGGCGAGCGCCCACCCTTGGCAACCGCGCCGAGTGACTTCTCCAGAATGGTGGTCAACCCGCCGCGCTTGTTGCCGGGCGACGGGTTGTTGTCGAGCGAGGCGCCGTGCAGAGCGACATAATCCTCCCACCAGGCGATTTTCTCGTCGAGCTTCTTTGCCACCTCGTCGCTGACGGCGCGGCTGCGCAAAAGGTGCTCCGCACCATAGATTTCCGAAGTCTCCGACAGGATCGCCGTGCCGCCGGCCGCCGCCAGGAGGTCGGCTGCGACACCCAGCGCCGGATTGGCGGTGATGCCGGAAAAGCCGTCCGAGCCGCCGCATTGCAGGCCGATGATGATCTCGCTCACCGACATCGGCACGCGCTTTTCCTTGCCGACATCGGCAGCGATCTCGCGCAGCATACCCATGGCCCGCTCGACCGCGCGGCGGGAACCGCCGGCATCCTGAATATTGAAATGCCGCTTCGAAGCGCCCGCACCGCTCTGGCCGTACAGCGTCAGCTGGTTGACCTCGCAGCCGAGGCCGATCATCAGCACGCCGCCGAAATTCACATGCCTGGTATAGCCGGCGAGCGTCCGGTGCAGCACATTCATGCCGTCGCCGGTCGAACTCATGCCGCAGCCCTGGTCATGCACGATCGGCACGAAACCGTCGATGCCCTCATAATGCGGCAAGATCGTCCGGTTCGCCTCGTCGGCGATCGCCCGGCAGACCGTGGTGGAACAGTTCACGCTGGCGATGATGCCGATATAGTTGCGGGTCGCTGCCCGCCCGTCGGCGCGGCGGTAACCCATGAAGGTGCGCGCCTTGTCGTCGGCCGTCGCCGTCTCCGGCGCCGAATTGGCGGTCGCCGCCAGCCGGTCGTTTTCGAAATGCAGGTTGTGGCTGTGCACATGGTCGCCGGCCTTGACCTCTTCAGTGGTGCGGCCGATCGCCTGTCCGTATTTCACGACCGGCGACCCGAGCGGAATATCGGCAATCGCCACCTTGTGGCCGGGGTCGATCTTCTGACGGGCTTCGATGCCGGCAACCGTCGAACCCGGCGCGATTGCCGCCGTTGCGACCGCGACATTGTCTCCGGCCGAAAGGATGATCCAAGGCAGTTTGTCCAATTTATTCTCCCTGGGAAACACTCGCTGCATCGGCGAATGCGCATTGATTTTGTTTTTTATCTACAATAAACATTTTCAAGTCAACGGGAATATTGATCCTGTGGACGAGGGAGGCAATGAGCCGCAGGCGACCGGAAATAAGCTAAAGGTCGTTTGAACAAGCCCCGGTCCGCTCTGTCCTGCTGTGAAGCGGGAAGGCGCTCACGAGGGCGGAAAGCGGGGTCTGGTGGCACGGCAGAATACGGTCTTCAAGGAAGCCTACAACAGGTATGCTGCAGCCTTGCGCACGGATACCGCACTGCCCTCGGAGCCGGAGATCGCCGCCCAGCTCGGCGTCAGCCGCTCGACGGCGCGCGCCATCCTGACGCGGCTCAGCGAAGAAGGCATCATCCGCTGGAACAAGCGCCAGAAGATCGTGCTGCGCCAGCCGACGGACCGCGACCTCTTTCCCTCGGAAGAAACCGATTCCCTGCACGACATCATCGAGCGCAGCTTCATGCAGCGCATCCTTGCCGATGATGCAGCCCCCGGCATGCAGATCAACGAATTGGAGCTAGCCCGCGAGATCGGCACCGGCACAACAAGCGTGCGCGAATTCCTGATCCGCTTCTCCCGCTTCGGCCTCATCGAGAAACGGCCGAACAGCCACTGGACGCTCAAGGGCTTCACCCGCGAATTCGCCCTCGAGCTCGCCGATGTGCGCGAGATGTTCGAGCTGCACTCCGCCGCCGAATTCGGCCGGCTTCCGCGCGACCACCAGGCCTGGATCGATCTCGCCGCCATGCGCGACGAACATCACGCCATGCTTGCCGACATCAACCAGCGTTTCAAGGACTTCTCCGTCCTCGACGAGCGCTTCCACCTGTTGATCCATCGCGCCTCGAAAAACCGCTTCATCGCCGATTTCTACGACGCCATCGCCATCGTTTTCCACTATCACTACCAGTGGAACAAGACCGCCGCCCGCCAGCGCAACGAACGCGCCATCCACGAACATCTGGATTATATCGCAGCCCTGGAATCCGGCGACCAGGCGGCAATCGAAACCGCCTGCCGCGCGCATCTGCACTCCGCCCGCCAGACCCTGCTGCAATCCCTGCCGCAGATTGCCAGTGAAACTGCGTGAGGTGGGGAGAGTTATTCCGGGAAAAGTGCCGCATTGGGTGCCTGCAAAAACCGGCCGGCGTCTTCAGCTGCTCAATTCCCTTTCAAATATCTCCCGGCAATTGCGACAATATCTTCTCGCGCGCGGCGCGCGATGCGGAAAGGCGCTGCCTCGTATCTCCCAGCACTTTTGCTGAGGCTTCCTTCGGCGTGCCGGAAGAAAATGGTGGTGCGGGAGCATATTCCAGAGCGAGCTGGACCGTTTCGGCTTCTGTCTGCCCCAGAAGCTCGCCAATCACGGATAGTCCGAAATCGATGCCCGAGGTGACACCGCCTGCGGTGATCAGGTTGCCATCCTGTACGACTCGCTCCTCGACGGGCGTGGCGCCAAAGCGCGGCAGGAAATCGAGCGCATTCCAGTGGGTCGTCGCGCGTTTTCCCTTGAGCAACCCCGCCGCCCCCAGCACCAGCGCGCCCGTGCAGACAGACGTGACGTAGCGCGCCTTCGCCGCCCGCTCCCGAACAAAAGCGAGCACCATCTCGTCGAGCAACAATGCGTTGATACCGCTTCCGCCCGGAATGCAGAGAACGTCGAGTGGCGGGCATTCCGCAAAGGTCGTGGTCGGCGTCAAAGACAGCCGGGTAGAGGCCGGAACGGGCCGCAAATCCTTCCAGATCAGATGAACCTCTGTGCCTTCAGCCGAGGCGAAAACCTCGTAAGGGCCGGTGAGGTCGAGTTGCTGAACATCGGGGAAGACGAGGATTCCGAAAGAAAGAGGCATGGGGAAACTCCTGATTGACTTTCCCAATCCTAGTGGAGCAATGATTGGCGTGTTTGCCAATCATCCCTCCGTTCATGCCAAATAACCCTCGCCGTATCGAAATCCTGACCTTCCCCGACAGCCAGCTTCTTGATGTGGCAGGCCCTTTGCAGGTCTTTGCAACGGCAAACGATCTGGCTGCGCTTGCTGACAAAGCGAGGCCCTATGAGACTGTCGTGGTGGCGCAATGCGCTCAGGTGAGAACATCGTCGGGTCTCGCCTTGGCAGCCTCCCCGTTGCCGTCGCCGGATGCGCCGCTGGACACGCTCGTCGTGGCGGGAGGCTGGGGTGTCAATGCGGCTTGTGAAGACCGCGATCTGGTGGAATGGGTCAGAGGCCGCTCAAAGGCGGCGCGGCGCACCGCTTCCGTTTGCAGCGGTGCATTTTTGCTGGCGACAGCAGGATTGCTCGACGGACGGCGTGTCGTCACGCACTGGCAGCGTTGCGCTGAATTCACAAAACGCTTTCCGTTGGTGCGCCTCGATCCTGACCCCATTTTTGTTAGTGATGGCGACATGTGGACATCCGCCGGCGTGACAGCGGGCATCGACCTTGCCTTGGCGCTCATCGAGATCGACCTGGGTCGGAAGGCGGCGCTCGCTGTCGGGAGGCAGTTGGTGGTTTTTCTGAAGCGGCCGGGCGGACAGTCGCAATTCAGCACGGCCCTCTCACTGCAGGAAAATGACGGGCGTTTCGACCAACTGCACGCATGGATCATGGAAAACTTGAGCCGCCCATTGCCGCTGGCGGCTCTTGCCGCACGGGTCAACATGAGCTCGCGCAGTTTTTCGCGGCATTATCGGCAGGTAACAGGGCTGACGCCGGCCCGGGCGATCGAAGACATCAGGATCGAAACCGCCCGACGCTTGCTGGATGAAGGCCAGTCTGTTGCCCGGGTCTCCAGGCGTTGTGGCTTCGGATCGGAGGAAACCATGAGAAGGGCCTTCCTGCGCCACTTCGGTACCAGTCCGAAAGCCTACCGCGAGCGGTTTGCCGGGTAGACGCCGGATGCCATCCTCGGTACCGGCATCATGAAACCTTTTGATTTGTAAGCCGTTATCGCTGACATGACCGACGCTAAATTGAAACCGAAATCGGTCGACGGCACCGAGCCGGACGGTGCCGAGAAGTCGCGCCAGGAGAAGGCATCGACTGTCGAAGTTGCGCTGCCGCCAGATGCCATCCAACCCGATCCGGAGCTAACGCCTGAAGAGACCGAGCAGGCGCGCAAGCGCTATTTGCTGAAACGTTTCTGGATCAGCGCGCGCCGTTACTGGAGCCGCGATGGCGACAAGTTCGCTTGGCCCTTCTCGATCGGGCTATTGGCCCTGATCGGCATGAATGTCGGCTTCCAGTACGGAATCAATCTGTGGAACCGCGGGATATTCGACGCCATAGAGCGGCACGATGCGGGCACCGTCTATTTCCTGAGCGCTGTATTCGTGCCGCTCGTGCTTGGAACTGTGGCTATTGTCACTGTACAAGTCGCCGTTCGCATGATGATCCAGCGTCGGTGGCGTTCCTGGCTGACAAGCGCAGTCATCGCGCGCTGGCTCGCAAACGGCCGTTACTATCAGTTGAATCTCATCGGCGGCGACCACAAGAACCCCGAAGCGCGCATTTCCGAGGATTTGCGGATTGCCACCGAAGCACCCGTCGATTTCATCGCCGGTGTCATTTCCGCATTTCTGGCGGCCTCGACCTTCATCGTCGTGCTCTGGACGATCGGCGGGGCTCTCACTCTGCCGATCGCAGGTTGGACCGTCACCATTCCCGGCTTTCTCGTCATCACTGCGGTCCTTTACGCCGCGATCACCTCCAGCTCGATGGCGGTCATCGGCCGCTATTTCGTCCACGTCTCCGAGGCGAAAAATCAAGCAGAAGCCGAGTTTCGCTACACGCTGACCCATGTGCGGGAAAACGGCGAGAGCATCGCCTTGCTCGGCGGCGAAGAGGAGGAGCGTAATGACCTCGATAAGACCTTCGCCAATGTGCTCAGGCAATGGGCGCTCCTTGCCCGCCAGCACATGCGCACGACGCTTGTGTCGCATGGATCCATGCTGATTGCGCCAGTCGTCCCGGTCCTGCTGTGCGCGCCAAAATTTCTCGAAGGCAGCATGACGCTGGGACAGGTCATGCAGGCTGCCTCTGCCTTCGCCATCGTTCAGGGCGCGTTCGGCTGGCTTGTTGATAACTATCCGCGTCTTGCCGATTGGAACGCCTGTGCACGGCGCATCGCCTCGCTGATGATGTCGCTCGACGGGCTGGAGCGCGCCGAGCAGAGCGACTCGCTCGGGCGCATCAAGCATGGTGAAACCGAAGGCGAGGCGATGCTCAGCCTCAACGATCTCTCCGTATCGCTTGACGATGGCACCGCCGTGGTCACGGAAACGCGCGTCGAGATCGAGCCCGGCGAACGGGTGCTTGTGGCCGGCGAATCCGGGTCCGGCAAGAGCACGCTGGTGCGGGCGATCTCAGGTCTCTGGCCGTGGGGAAGCGGCAGCGTCAATTTCCACGCCGACAGACGATTGTTCATGTTGCCGCAACGACCCTATATCCCGTCCGGCACGCTTCGCCGCGCCGTCGCCTATCCCGGCGCCGCCGACAGCTGGACGCTGGATCAGGTCAAGGCTGCCCTCGACAAGGTCGGGCTCGATTATCTCAACGACAAGATCGAGGAAGAGGCGCCCTGGGACCAGACGCTGTCGGGCGGCGAAAAGCAGCGTCTCGCCTTTGCGCGCCTGCTGCTCCACCATCCCGATATCATCGTGCTGGATGAAGCAACCTCGGCACTCGATGAGAAGAGCCAGGATAAGATGATGCATATGGTGATCGATGAATTGCCCGACGTGACCATCATCAGCGTCGCGCATCGGGCTGAGCTGGAAGCCTTCCATAGCCGCAAGATCACGCTCGAGCGGCGCAAGGGCGGCGCAAAGCTTGTCAGCGATATCGATCTCATCCCGCGCAGGCGAAAACCGAATCTGCTTGTGCGGGTTTTGAAGAACCCCTCCGTGCTGAAAGACGGCACGAGTTCGAATAAGGACAGCACCGTCCCAGAATAGAAATTCTCCGCCTGGCCAAAACTCAGCAATCGCTTGACGCCGACTCCGCGTTGGCAATCTGATCCAGATTGTCGATCAGCCGCTTGAGCAGACCGACAAGTTGTGCTGCTTCCGCATCCGTGAACCCGGCCAATGCCTCTTCATTCCCCTGGAACAAGGCCGCAATCGCCTCCGGCATGCCGTCCCGGGCAGCCTTGGCCAGCACGATGCGGCTGCTGCGGCCATCAGCCGGGTCGCGTGTCCGCTCGATCAAGCCATCCCGCTCCATGCGGGCGAGCATCTGCGCCATCGGCGGTTGCTCGACCCTGGCAAAGCGCGCGAGATCGCGCTGCGTGCTTGCCTTGCCATCTTGCAGCGCCACCAGCACAGGCAATTGGCCGACACCGAAGCCGAGCGGTTTGAGGCGTGTTTCGCTCAAGCGCGCAAATCCGCGCGCCGCAAGACTGATGAGATGCCCTGGCGTCGAAAGCACGTCTTCATCCATTCCGCTTGACCTCTTGCCTGCGCTTGACCATAAGATATATATGTACGTATGTATATTGATGCGCGGCATTCGGCAATATCGTTTGATGCCGCCGAGCTGATCTTTCAATCTCCATTGAGGAAATGACATGTCCAACAATGACGTCGAAATGCTCAAGCGCGTCTATGCCGGCTTCAACGCCAGGGACATCGACGCTGTCCTCGCCGTCCTTTCCGACGATGTCGCCTGGGCCAACGGCATGGATGGCGGCCATGTTCATGGTCGTGAGGCCGTGCGCGACTATTGGACACGCCAATGGGCTGTCATCAGTCCACATGTCGAGCCGGTCGCCTTTGCGGAAACGGACGATGGCACTGTGGCTGTCGAGGTGATCCAGTCGGTCTTTGACCTCGATGGCCGGCCGCTGGAAGGGCAAAGCCATGGCCTGAAGGACAAGACCGTCACGCATATCTTCCGCATCGAAGGCGACAAGATCGTCCGCTTCGATATCCGGGATGCCCTGTAAGGAAATATGCCGGAGGTGGTGACCGCTCCGGGCGCGTTGCTGCCGACATGTCCGGAAAATCACCTCTGCATTTCGAGACAATCTCGTCGACAACGAGATTCAGGAGACGTGCGAAGCGGTTTGCCCGGAGCGCGTCCGTAAGCCGAACCGCTCAATGCGAAGCCGCCTCGCTTGCGACGGCCGCCCCCTCGCGCTTCCGGCCGGCCCCGACCGGGATCAGCCAGGTGGTGAAGAAGGTCAGTACCGCGACGACGACCACGCCCCAGAAGCTCCAGTGCAGGGCCGCATTGAAGACCGAGCGGATGGCAGGATCGGCGGCGAGCGCCGAAAGCCCGGTCGGCTGGTTCAGCGCCTCATGCAGGCCCGCCGCCGCCTCGCCGCTCGCATAGTGATTGATGCCGGCATTGAGGATGGCACCGAGCACGGTGGCGCCGAGCGTATTGCCGAGGCTGCGGGCAAAGATGATCGAGGCGGTGGCGCTGCCGCGCATCGCCCATTCGACGCTGTCCTGCACCAGCACGATGCTGGTGAGGCTGATGAGGCCCATGCCGAAGCCCATGAAGAAGGAACCGGCGCCGGCAATAACAGGCGAACTCTCCGGTGTCAGGAACAGAAGAAAACAGGCGCCGAACGGAAACAGCAGGCTGCCGACACGCAAGGTGCGGCGGATGCCGAAGGCCTTGTAGAAGCGGCTGGAGAGCATCACCGACAGGGGCCAGCCGACAACCAGCATGGTGAGTGTGAAGCCTGCAACGATCGGCGAGCGGCCGAGCACGCCCTGCACATAGATCGGCAGGATGGTCGAAAGCCCGATCAGCGCCATGCCGGCGAGCAGCGTCGCCGCATTGCTGGTTGCGATCAGCCTTCGGCTCCAGAGCGGGATCGAAATGATCGGCTCCGGCGCCCGCTTCTCCTGGGCGAGAAAGAGAAGGCCCGTGACCACGAAGACGGAAAAAAGCGAAATCAGAATCCAGGCGCTGGCATCGGTTTCCGTCAGCATGACGAGCAGTGCGACAATCGATATCGAAAACAGCACCGATCCGAGGTAGTCGATCTTTGCCTGCTTGTGCGCCACATCCTCCTTCAGGAAGATCATGAAGGCGATGATCGAGATGATGCCGATCGGCAGGTTGATCCAGAAGATCCAGGCCCAGGAGATGTTGTCGACGATGATGCCGCCGGCCAGCGGCCCGACGACGGCCGAGGTCGCCCAGACGGTCGCCATCGCGCCCTGCACGCGGCCGCGTTCCTCGAGCTTGAAGAGATCGCCGATGATCGTCATCGTCACCGGTTGGATGGCGCCGGCGCCGAGCCCCTGCAGCAGCCGGAACAGCACCAGCGACATCATCGACCAGGCAAACCCGCAAAGCAGCGAGCCGACGAGGAAGATCAGGATGCCGCCGATCAGCACCGGCTTGCGCCCGAAAATGTCGGAAAGCTTGCCGTAGATAACAGTGGTCGTCGACTGCGCCAGCAGGAAGGCCGAAAACACCCAGCTGTAATAGGAAAAGCCGCCGAGCTGCCCGACGATGCGCGGCATCGCCGTCGCCACAATCGTCGCCTCGATCGCCACCATGAAGGTCGCGAGCATGATGGTGGCGACGATAAGCACGCGGTTCGAGCGTTGCGCTGCATTCGACATGACGATCCTCTTCGGGTGCTCCGCATGGCCGGAAATGTCGGCGGGCTGGCTGGGTGTGGGGCGATGCGCCGCTTGCGGAGTGACGGGTAGTTTTACGTCCGCAGTCGCGAGTCGTAAAGCCGTTCCCGCGGCAGCTGTTGTTTTCGTCCGAGGTGGGAGCGGCCGAAGCGAAGGCCCCGGTGCCACTTCGATCGGAGTGCCACCTCGCCCGGAGCCCTTCATTCTATCAGGCAGTCAGGCGGCAATCGGCCCGATCTTCATTGCGGGCAGGCCTCGCCGGTCGTCCCGCTCTCCGCGGAACCGGCGGGGCAACCCGGCGTCGGCTGTCCGGATTTTGGCCCGCCCGATAGCTGACCAGTCTGTTGGCGGTTGAAACAGCCCTCCTGTCATTCGTCATCCATCAAATGAAACTCCCGCGCCGCCTGAGGGCAGAGAAGGCTGAACTGCTCGATCAGCGGCGGCATCCCCGAAGCGCACGATATGTCTGAATTCTCTGGTAGTGGGAAAGTGACACTCTGCGGTGTTCCGGCAGAAGGTTCGAAGGACAGGGTGCCTTCGCTACAATTGGCGGTGGAACGGAAAGTGTCTTTCCCATTCTCTTTTGTGTACATCGCTACGCACTGCTTGACGGTCAGTTTGCCGCCATGGGCTGTTGTCTCCCATCCTGGGTCTCGCTTGCAATATTCCTGGAAGTCGGCCCGAGTGAGCTTGCCTTCCATCACTGCTGTGCTTGAATCGATGCCGGTCTTGCTGACGAGCGTTCCGTTCCATCCAGCACATGAGGCGAGCGGGAAGTCTTTTGCTTGCGCAGCGGACAAACCAAATGTGAAAAGCGCGATGCTTAAAAGCGATGTCCTCATGGATCCTCCTAATCGCCAACCTGCTCTCGTTCGATCGATATCGGTCGCGTATAGTTAGATGAATGGCAGCACAGCCGCCATGAGTGAAGAGGCTCCAATTGCTGAAATTTTGCCTGCAGAGCGGCCAAATGCAGCTCAAGGCAAACGCAGGATTTTAAGAGAGGCTTATAAAGAAATGGTGCCGCTTGCAGGACTCGAACCTGCGACCCCATCATTACGAATAACGTGTCATCCCCAAAAACAGCGTAACGCTCCCTAACAACATTCCGGCCAAATCCGGAAAAAACATATAGTACGCAACAAGTTAACATATAAGAATTTAACATTAGTTATCACTCTAAAACACCTCTATAATTTTCCCCCAGCTTTCCCCGGATGTTCCGGGGAAAATTTTGAGGGGTGGAGAATGACAAAAGCGAAGAGCGCATTTACGGCAAAATGGGTCGAGGCCGTCGCAGCAACCGACAAGCGACAGGAGATTCCCGATCCGAGCCTGAAGGGGTTCTACCTCGTTGTCCAACCGCGTCCGGGCGGGGCGAAGAGCTGGGCCGTCAGATATAAGGGCCATCCGAAGTTTACGATCGGGAGCGTCGCCGCTTGGAAGCTCGCGGACGCGAGGAAAGAGGCCGGCCGAATTATGCGGGCCTACGACGAGGGCCGCGATCCGCGCGCCGAGAAGAAAGAACTGCTCTCCGATGACAATCTAATTGAAAACGTGCTCGCCCAATTTGTGAAGCGGCACGTCAAGCGCAAGAACCGCGACAGCACGGCACAGGCGCAACAGCGCTACATCGACAAGGAACTGATACCACGTTGGAAGGGGAAGCACGTTGCGGCTATCCGCCGGCGGGATATCGTCACCATGCTGGACGACGTTGTTGAAAGCGGCCGGCCTCAGGCGGCGGTACGCCTGCTAGCGCTCACGCGCAAGTTCTTCAATTGGGCCGTCGGCACCGGCTGGCTGGATGCCTCACCCTGTGCCGGCATTCCAATTCCGGCGCCGCTGGTCAAGCGCAAGCGCGTGCTTTCCGATTTCGAGTTGCGGCTGGTGTGGAAGGGTGCCGAGGCAATCGGCTGGCCGTTTGGTCCATTGGTGCAACTGCTCATGTTAACTGGGCAGCGCCGCGAGGAGGTCGCCGCCGCGAGCTGGTCGGAATTCAGTTTGACCGGCCGGGAGCCATTCTGGACCATCCCAGCGGGAAGGGCGAAGAACGGTAATGAGCAACAGGTCGCTTTGGCGCCGACGACGATCTCCATTTTGAACAACCTGCCTAGCATCCAGGGCGGGGGAGATTTTATCCTTTCGACCACCGGCGACACCAGCATTTCGGGATATTCACGGGGCAAGCGACGTCTCGACGAGAAGATCATGGAGATCGCCCGGAACGAGGCCAAGGAAAGGGGTGATCCCGAGGAGGTGAAGCTGGAGCCTTTCACGTTACATGATCTGAGGCGCACCCTTGCCACGCGGCTAGGTGACCTTGGTGTTGCACCGCATACCGTGGAGGCGATTCTCAATCACGCCCGCGGCGGCGTCGCCGCGCACTACAATCATGCACGCTATGAAAAGGAAAAGCGCGAAGCCCTGATCCTGTGGGAAAGGCATATCAGGACGATTATTGCCGCCGAGCCGGGTTCGAACGTCATTTCGTTCGGCAAGATTAGCTTGCGGGAGGCCGGCGAATAGAACCGCTTGATTGCCTTGCGATCAGGCATGTTGGTGAATCGCATCCGCAACATTTGCTTGTCAAAAAGTGAAGCGCTCACTGTAATACCGCAAGTTTTACTTGCGGGTAAATAAAATTATTCAGTGTAAATACTGTTTGCATTGAGCGCAGGTGTTTGCCTTTGATGTTGGTTGATTTGGTTCGGTAGCGGCCTTGGAGGTCGCCTGGAGTGCCAAGCCAAGAAGTCCAACCGACAAAGGAGACACGCTCATGGGTAAGCGATATCTGACCCAGCCGCAACTCAGGGAGCGCTACGGCGGCATCAGCGATATGACGGTCTGGCGGTGGGTCAGGGCCGGTCGCATTCCAGAGCCGGCGTTGTTCGGCACCAGAAATTATTTTGACGAGGCGGAGCTTGATGAGGCTGATCGCCGGGCAAAAGCCGAGTACCGGCGCGCGCAGGCAGAACCGCCGAAGCATGGACCGCCGCCTCGCAAGAACAACACCGAAACCATTAGGAAATGAGCCCCGCCGCATCGGACGCAGTAAGGGCTCGGTTGGAATAGGCATCGGAAAGTGCCCGAAAATTAATCACATCGAGTTCAATGCGCCTGACCACGGCGGTTCCGAGCAAGAGAGGAGCCGTTATGTCGCAATCGCCTTTCCACAGGCCAGCGGAGCGAAGCGTCACACAACGCGAGAAAACCCGCGAGCGTGTTCGCCGACATCGTGCAGGGAAGAAGCAGGCGGCGGCGATTGAGTTCGTCAGAACGGATGCCAGCCTATTTCTGCACCCGGATCGCTTATCTCAGAAGGCTGGGGCGCCCAAGGCTCACCTGCGCCGGATGGCGATCAAGGAACTGGTCGACAACGCCCTCGACGCTGCGGCGACGGTGACCCTGGTCGAAGTCGACATCAACACGTTCGTTATCTCGGACAATGGTCCTGGGATCGCGCGCGAGAAGGTGGTCGAGCTCTTTTCCGTCACGCGGCCGATGATGTCGACCAAGCTAATCCGGCGCCCAACCCGAGGCATGGTTGGCAACGGACTGCGCGTCGCGACTGGTGCCGCATTCGCCTCGGGCGGCAAGATTATCGTCGAGAGCCGCAAGGTCCGCCAGGAACTCGACTTCGACCGCACCACCGGCGAGACCATCGTCACCGCAACGGACGACAGCGATATCGCCACCGGGACCAGGATCACGATCCGGTTCGGCGACGCACTGCCAATTGATCCGCAGGCGACCGCCTGGGGCAATCAGGCGATCCAACTCGCGGGACCGGCAGCAAAGCCGATGCTGACACATCCGAATTGGTATTCGGCCCCGGCGTTCAAGGAACTGATCGAAGCAGCGCGCGGCACGGCGCAAGACCTCGCAAATCTGTTCGGCGTCGAGTTGTGTAACGCTTCCGGAGATCCGGTTGAGCGAGGTCAATCGGACGCGTCGGAGCGTTACATCGACCCTGAAGCACCCGCATCCGAACTCTCGCTCGACGTGCTGAACCGTCTTGCTCCGCCGCCACCGAAGCTCTTGCCGGTCCCCGAGGATTCTTTCGGCGGTGCCTACAGGATCGAAAAAGCCTTGGCAGTGATCGGTGGCGCGGTCCCTGTGATCGTCCAGGTCTGGGCCAGACAGAAAGGCCGCAACGGTGCGGACGACATCACCCTGATCGTTAATCGGACCCCGACCGTCGCCGAACTGTCGCTTTATTCAGGCGGAGATTCCTATTTCAAGGGCTGCGGTCTTTTCTGCGGACTGGGGCAGGTTCCGAAGGGTTCCTATCATCTGACCATTGCCATCACGACACCGGCCATTGCGCTGATCAGCGATGGCAAAACGCCTGACCTGACGCCGTTCCGGGGATACATCGCCGCTGCCATTGGGTCGGCATTGCGCAAGTCGCACAGGCCGATCAGGCGGGGATACACGATCAAGGACGCGTCCTATCTGGCGATGGCGGAAGCCTATCTGAAAGCCAGCGCAGGCGGCACGCTGCCCGCAAACGCAAGGCAGATCATGTACGCGGCGCGACCGGCGATATTGGAGATGACCGGCCATAGCAAACTGAACGATGTCTATTTCACCCAAACGCTGTTGCCGGCCTTCATGGAGGAAAACCCAGAGACTTCGGCGCATTGGGATGTGATCTACGATGCGCGCGGCCATCTGGTCGAGCCGCATACTGATCATTCGATACCGCTCGGCACATTGCATGTCCGTCAATATCTCCAGCGCCAACGGCGGCACGACACCGGCGCGCTGATCTCGACCGCCGGCGGCCTGCACCAGACTGCCGGTCCCGGCGACCGCTACGGCGCGGTGCTGTTCCTTGAAAAGGAAGGCTTCGAGCCGCTGTTGCGGGCAACACGGATCGCGGAGCGTTTTGATATCGCGGTCATGTCGACAAAGGGCATGTCGGTTGTCGCTGCCAGGGCGCTGGTCGACCGGCTTTCCGCACAAGGCCTTCCGATCCTGGTCGCGCACGATCTCGACATCGCCGGAATCAGGATCTTCGGCACGCTTGGATCGGACAGCACGCGCTACACATTCACCAGCACTCCGGACATTCGGCGCCTGGGCCTGAGGCTTGAACAGGCCGAAGAGATGCAGCTGCAGGCCGAGCACCAGGAGATCGAGGGCAACCACCGCAAGGTGATGAAGGGCCTTCAACGCTACGGCGCAACTCATAACGAACTGCTGTTCCTCGCCGACGGCCGGCGCGTCGAGTTGAACGCGATGTCGTCGGACCAGTTCATTGAGTGGCTTGAAGCCGGGCTCCTCGAACACGGCGTGCAGAAAGTCATCCCATCGGTCGAGATCATCGAACAGCGGGCACGGCAGATCCTCGGCCTGCAACGAATTAAACAGGAGATCGCCGATCTGGAATGCCGCGCGCGGGAACAAGCCGCTATGGTCGACCTTCCTGCCGATCTTGCCGAGCGCATCCGCTGCGAATTCGAGCGTGATCCGTCGATCCCATGGGAGGATGCGCTTGGCCTGGCCCTCGACGGTGAGGGAGACGCGTCATGAGCTACGACGCCGTCCGATGGGCACGCAAACAGCGTCTGGGTGATCCGCTCGCCAAGAGTGTTTTGGTTGCCCTTGCCGAGCACCAGCGGCTCGACCGTGTCCGCCGCCACAAATGGCTGCTTGCGCACATCCGCTCGTCGCGCGCCGATTTCACACGCGAAATTGAATCGCGCCGCCGCCTACTGGCCACGCTCAAACCGCCGCCCGTCGCCGATCCGCTCAGTGCCGCGATCGAAGCGGCGTGGCAGCGTCTTTCAGCTGATTACCAACACCGGACGGTGAACCACTATCCTGGCAGGAAGTGGCGCCATGGCAGATGAATTCTGGCCGCAGTTCCCGGACGATGTTCCCGAGGTCGGGTCGGGAGAGCAGCCTCGGCGGGTAGGCAACGGCGACCGCAGCAACCGCGACTTCGGGCCGAGCCCGGAACACGGCAACGGCGGCGAAAACGGAGCGCACCCGGCTGGCAAGCGCGTCCACTTGATGACGTTCGCGGAATACCGCAGGAGCGCAAAATATTCGTCTGCCGATTTCCTCGTGAGCGGACTTGTGCGGGCTGGTACAGTCATCGCTATCGGCGGCCGGCCGGGGAGCGGGAAAACGGCCCTCGCGGTGGCACTCGCACATGCTCTGGATCGGGGTGATCCATTTCTTGAACGCAAGGTAAAACGGGCCGCTGTAGCGTACTGCGCCGTTGAAGATGCAGGCGACGTCGCAAATCGGTTGGAAGCAATACGGGCTGACGGCGTGCTTCTCGTTCATTCCGAGGAAGGCATCCCGCTCGCCAAGCCAGCCCAGGCAAAAGCTATCATCACCGAGGTCATCCGGCTGGCGCGGGAACGCAAACCGGGGCGGCCGGTCTTCGTGGTGCTCGACACGCTCCGGGCCGCGCTGGGCGGCACGTCCGTGTTGGAGGACAAAATTACGTCGCCGGCCTTGAACGCGCTCCGAGAGCTTGCGGAGGCCGAAAACGCGGTGATCGCCATTCTGAACCATACGAACCGTGCGGACCCGAAGGCGACGAAGGGGGAGACGCTTGAAGCCGTCGCCGCCCTGGAAATGATCCTGCTGCCGGGCGAAGGCGACTGGTTCACAATCCACGTTGGCAAGAACCGCTCGGGACCGGGCAACCGGCAGATCGGCCGGCTGCGATTTACCTCGGTTCAGGTCGGGGGCGTCGAGGCGGCCATTGTCGAGGAGATCGTCGTCAGCGATGAGCAGGCCGGCGACGATCACAAAGACCGGAAGCCGGGACGAAATCAAAAACTGATTTTGAAAATTCTCCAGCGGGAGGTTCACGCCTCGGGCATTGCCTATCGGCCCTACGGAAGCGACGGCCCCCAGGTGAAGGCGGTGCGCGAAAACGTGCTGCGCGATGCATTCATGGAATTAAAGGCCGGCGACAACCGCAATTCGAAGAATGTCGCCTTCACGCGTGCGCTCGATTGGCTGCTCCATAGCGACGAAGTCGTCCGCAACGAGGATCGGGCCGGCGTCGGGATGGTCTGGTTTGGCAGGCGTGATGATGAGATCGGAGCCTTGCGGAAGCCCTTGGAGGTTGTAATCGGCGACGACGAGGAACCGGAGGGGGGTGACAAATGACGTTCTCGAAAAAGCCCGGAAATCCGGGCAAAAAGACACCGGTGACATTTCTCCAATCAAAGGTTTTGTCACTTATGTCACCGCTTCTAAAAGGGGTGGTGACATTTTCCAGGCAGATAGGGTTTTGTCACTTATGTCATGGGCAACCGCAGCGTGAACCCCCGCCCACTGAGGGAGGTCGATCACCGTGACGAACAGTGACCGTGCTCTGATCGATGAGGTCATCGCGATCTTACTGCGCTTGCGAGAGCGGGTCGCGATGCGGCGAAACCGGAGCCGGCCCCGCACGTGGAAGGGAAGCCATGACAAGCTATTCGCTCGCCCTCGTTAAAACATTCAGCCTTCAGGGCTAGGCTTGGTGAACGATGGGTGCCGCAGAACGTCAGCGCCGTTATCGGGACCGGCGAAAAGCCGGCCGCCGCGTGCTCCAAATTGAGATCGACGAGGTCGAACTTGCCGCCGCGCTGGAAAAGTTGCGTTTTCTTGATCCGCAGAAGGCGGATGACGACGAAGCAGTCGAGCGGGGCCTCAGTGAGATGATCCAAGTGCTCTGCCGCGGACTGGCTGATGACGCATAACGGCCCTCTACATCGCGATTTGCTACAGTCGGAAAATGAGTGAATCGACAACATTCGACATAGCGAAGTCGGAGGCGATCAGCGATGTTGCGCTGCATGAAGCTGCGCACGCCCTGGCGGCGCTCGACCATGGGATCGGCGTGCTCCATGTCAACCAGAGCGAGGTGCGTCTCACGCCTCCCGGCGATCTTCTTGAACGCGGATGTCACCACGGCGCGATTGCAATTGGCTATGCGGTTACTGCTTTAGCTGGCCATGCGGCAGCGCCAGAAACTGGGCTATCGGCATCGGATGAACTGCTTCTGGAGCATGCATTTTTCCTCGGCTCATGGAGCCATCGGCGCGACGAGCTGCGCCGCGCGTTTTCGGTACTCGCCGAGGATTTTGTGCACAGTCACCTTGGGGAGATCGAGGCACTTGCCATCGTCCTTGAGGAACGCCGCAGCTTACTAGGCGACGAGGTCGTGGAAATTTTCGGGAGCATGGGGCAATGAGCGAGACGGACGCGGACCAGCACCTCGCCATGATAGCGGCACGCACGGAGGAGATCCGAACCGGGCTTGATGGAAACTTCACGGAAGAACAGCTTCAGCGGCCGGTGAGCAGGCGTACGGTTCACGCACTCGTCGCGGCCATCACAGCCGCCACAGCCGTGAAGCTGAAGGCGCTATCGGCCCGGATCGAAGCACTTGAGGAAGGAGGAATTCGATATTTGGGGAATTATCAGCGCGCGTCCTCTTACGCGAAAGGCGATGCCATCACGCATTCCGGAAGCCTCTGGATCGCACTAAAGGCTGTCCCAGAAGGCTCGGCCCCCGGCAGCGATCCAGCCTGCTGGCAACTGGCTTCGAAAGGCGACAGACCGGTGAAACGCACCACGGCGGGATCGACCCCGGCATGATGATCATCGATCTACCTCCTCGAATAGCCGACGCAATCGAAAGGGCTTGGGAACTTGCTGCCGAGCACCTGCAAAGATCCCTCACCGATGAGGAAGCTGCGATCATCGTTGCAGCCGTATTTCGGTATTTTGACGAACCCGACGCCCCGTCCACGCGGCTCCAGTAAGCGCGACTCCGTGCCTCAGCGCGAACGAATCGCCTGCTATTACTACTTCTGCCGCGAATATCGGTGCGTCTTGCCCGTTTCCACACTAAGCGGCCAGTCTACTGCGCCGAGGGTGATTACATGGGAGCGGCCGGCCTTCCGCCCTGAGAAAATTAGTGGGTGGCGACGATCGCGCTCTGCCGCAGTTGCGGTTGCTGATCTCAGGCGCTTCCTTTCCTCGGGTATCGAGAAGGTCCCTTTTTTGCATCGATTGAGCCCGGCAATTGCCGAAGCAGTCTGATAGCCAGTTTACAGGTGAACTTGCGACCAATACGAATGCGACAATGGGGACGTTTGGTGTCGTCTGGGGAAAAAATGCTCACAAGATTAGAGTTCGAAAACTTCAAATCGTGGCAAACGGCAAAAATGCCGTGCGGCCGGATCACGGGTGTCTTCGGTACGAACTCATCAGGGAAGACGAGCCTGATCCAGTTCCTCCTCATGCTGAAACAAACTAAGGACGCCACCGACCGCGCGATATCACTGGAGCTTAATGGCGATTACGTGAAACTCGGCTCCGTCATGGACGTCATTTACAAGCATGACGAGACCCGCCCTATGCGCTGGGTCCTTGGAATTGACCTCGAATCCGAATTGTCGCTATCCGATGCAAGCCAAAAAAGATCAGCGGCTATAGCGCGCGGATTCGAATTAACACTTAGGGCGAATACAGTCGTGCAAAACCGCGCGCCTGTTGCGACTAGTATCTCGTATGGCCTTGGTGAGCTGCAATTTACCCTTGCCCCCAAGAAAGAACAGGCGACGCAATTCGACCTGACCTGTTCCAGGCATGACGGGAAGAATCCGAGTTTCTCGTTCGTGAGAACAAAGGGCCGCGCATGGCAATTGCCCGGACCAGTTAAATCGTATGCGTTTCCGGACCAAGCAAGAACTTACTTCCAAAATGCTGGATTCCTTGCTGACCTCGAAGCGGCGTACGAAGCGCAACTGGATAAAATCTTCTATCTTGGACCTCTCCGCGAATATCCTCAGCGTGATTATTTGTGGTCAAGATCTCGTCCTTCGGATGTCGGCCCGCGCGGAGAGAAGGTCATCGATGCCATCCTGGCGGCGACGGAGTCTGACGAGGTGCGTAACCTCAAACCTAAGACGCGGCATCGGACCTTTCAGGAGATGATCGCGTACTGGCTCCGCGAAATGGGCCTCATCCACGAGTTTGCTGTGCAGGAGATCGCAGCGAATTCTAACAGGTGGCAAGCGAGGGTGAAGACCCGTCCAGGCTCGAGTTGGGTGCTCTTGACCGATGTCGGGTTTGGTATATCCCAAGTTCTCCCCGTCATTACACTCCTTCAGTATGTACCTGAAGGCTCGACCGTAATCCTTGAGCAACCGGAAATTCACCTGCACCCTCTCGCGCAGGCGGGGCTAGCTGATGTCATCATTCAGGCGGCGCTACACAGAAAAGTGCAAGTAATTTTGGAGAGTCATTCAGAGCACCTTTTGCTTCGCCTTCAACGGCGGATCGCTGAGGAAGCACTGCAGGCAAAAGACGTCGAGCTCTATTTCTGCGACGCGCAGGACGGCACAAGCAAGATGACAAAGCTTGAGGTGGACCTTCTCGGCAAGATTAACAACTGGCCCGATAAGTTCATGGGTGACGCCTTTAACGAAGCCGCCACAGCGGAAATCGCTCGGCTTAAGCGCATGAAGGTCCAGAGCTGAATGCCCAAGTACGTGATCGATACCAACGTGGCCATTGTCGCCAATGGCGATTCCGAGCGCGTAACTATTGAATGCCGTTTAGCGGCGGTCACGTTGCTTCAGAAAGCCGTCCAGAAGGGCGTAATCTTCGTGGACAGCGCGGGTGCGATCCAAGATGAGTATCGCCGTTATCTGAATCCTAGGGGGGAGCCCGGAATTGGCGACCGGTTCTATCTCGAAGTAATTAATAGTGATCCAAAAAAAGTCGCACGGATCGATGTTGAGAAGGATGGTGAGGGGCATTACGTCGATCTACCGCAGGAGATCATCGATAGCGAATTCGACCATGGTGACAGGGTCTTCGCGGCGGTTGCAAAAAAGAGCGATAGCAAAGTCTACAATACTGTGGACACCGACTGGGTCGAGCATCGAGAGCTTATTGAGGGATGCGGCGTCCCCATTATTTTTCTGTGTGGGTCCGATCCAGCAGAATGGCGGGAAGAGCCGATTGTAGAATGAGCAATCTTGCGAAGCGCCCCGGGGGGCGGTTGGAAGTAGCCGTGGTGAAAGCCTAAGGGCCCGCGTGTCCCTCACGCGCAGATTTTTTTCTGGCGGCGGCAAAAGAAGTAAGAGGCAGCCGAGAGCACAAGTATCGGTGACGTCCCGAGTCCCGCTGAAGACCGTGCTTTTGGCCGAAGAACAGGTTATTTTTCTACCGCCATGGAAACAGCAATGCGATCAAGAGGAAGGCCGGCGCACGAGCCGGATGCAGTAAAGCGCCGCTTCGTCGAAACGCTCGCTGGTGCAGCCGTGCCGCAAGCGGAGATCGCCGTCGTGCTCGCCGTGACCGTGCCGACCTTGCGGAAGTATTACCGCGACGAATTGGGGCGTGGCAGTGCCGTGATGCAGGCTAAGCTTGTCGCCAATCTGCTACGCATCGCCAGCGGCAACAACGGCACCGCATTGAAGGCGATCATATTTTCTTTGCAATGCCGCTTCGGTTGGTCGCGGTATTTGCCACCGCAGCGCTGAGGACCGCCACGCATGCTCAGGCCCAACGCCGTCAGAAGCAGATGTCGCATAGAGGATTTTCGGGGTCCATGGCCTCCCATGATCGCATTGGTTTCCCACAGTGGAGGCATCGTGTGTCTGCCTGCTGCAGTTCCGCATGATGCTTCACTGCTTTTCTCGCTTCCTCTCCCAATTTAATGGCATCGTCGCGGCGCTTCATTTCCGCCGCTCTTTCTTCGTCAGTAAAACCGCCCATTGCTCAGCCTCGATCCGTGTTCGCTCGCGGGCCGCCGCCTCAATAATAGTAGCAGCGCCAGCGGCCGCACCAGTAGCTCGGATAGCGCGGCGAGGTTGCAGCCGCTGCCGCCGCCAGCCCGACGACAGCCGCCCCGACCAGTACCGCAGCCGCTGCCTGATTATTGGCGACCGTTCGACGTTCGCGCTCGCCGTAAGTGTAGAACATGCATCGCCGATGGTCATCGGAGCCCGGCTTGTAGCCGAACATCGTGCATTTCTGATTGTCCACGCCCTGTTCCTTGACAGTATAGGTCGTGGCTGACTGGCACCCGCATAGCAAGGCCGCACAAATGGCTAGACACAATCCCCGCCTCAATTCCCCAAACGTCTGTTTCAAATTTAAACGCCCCCAAACGCTCACTCTCCACGCTCGCAGAAACAACCGCATCTACGAATTTCACAGGTCACAGTAGGCAATGCTGTTGTCACCGCTGTAGGGCGATTTGATTTGAAACGTCCAGCCGGGGGCGAAAGGAACACCCTTCTCCCTCATCATATTCGATACCTGGAGGCAGACCTTCCGCGCCTCGGAACTATTCATGTCGAGTGTCGCCGTCACTGAAGAGTGCCATCCCGAAACTTCGCACGGTTGGCTCCCGAGGCCGGTGCTGTCGACTACGCTGCATAACGCGTACGCGCTGTTGACGCTTGTGTCTTCGGCTCTTGCTACAGAAGAAAGCGAAGCCGCGCATACAAACGCGGCTAAAACGATGGTTGATTTCATGGTTCGCCCCCGATCCCAATAGATTCAGAGTGGCAGAATGCACGCGGACGTCAAGATTAGCCGATAGGCGCACTGCGAAAGCGAAACTCCCTCCATTTAGGTATGGATACTGTAGCTTTTATTAATGCACGGCATTGGACACAATCGCGGCGCACATTTTCTGGCGGGAGGGAATGTCCGGCTCGGCCTTGGCGATCTCAGCGAAGGCGCCGGGCTTTATGTTTCCCAAGGTGGTAATCATTTCGCTCGCCATGCTCCCGGCATTCACCCGGCGATCCGTCAATTTGATAACTTGCGGCAGGCTTTGAGGGCAGCGACAATTCAGCGGTTGTTACCCGGGGGGCTGCATGGCTATCAGGTTCAGGAAATCGTTCAAACTCGCGCCGGGGCTCCGGCTCAACGTGGGCAAAAAGGGCGCAAGCCTTCGGGTTGGTCCAAAGGGTGCCGGCTACACCGTGGGGACGTCGGGGCAACGCGTCAGCGCGAGCATCCCCGGAACCGGGGTTGGCTTCACTTCAAAGGTCGGCAACCGAAAATCAGACAACCAGAACACCAACGCGAGCTTAGGTTCATGGGTTACCGGTTTGGTCGGCATCTTCCTGATTTGCGTGTTCCTGAATTGGTTGTTCTAGCCGCCGCGCATCGCTCGCGCCGACGCGCTTGAAATCGAATCCATCGCCAAGCGCCGGCTAGCCGATGAATATGACGCGGCCCAAGATCGCGGTGAGGTAGCCAACGGCCGGGACGGCGCCGACGCTGGCGTTACAGCCGGGAACGCCAAGGCCACCGCCGCCGACCTCGACCTTTCCCGCAAGGACGTGCATGAAGCCCGCACGATCCGGGATGCGGAGAAGGCTGATACCGGCATGGTGCTCCGCTTCAATTTTCCGGCCTGATCCGGTTTGTACAGACTATGTCGCCAGTGTCCGGCCGGCGTCACCCGTCGCGGCGACATCGACAGCGGCGCTCTTCGCAGAAAGAAAGCTCAGATGAAACAAGGTAAGGCGAAAGGCTATCGAGTGGCCCTGAAGGACGACGCCGGCAGTACCTTGCATGTGGGGCCTTTTTCAAGCGTGGCTTGGGCCGAACGGGCGTTGCGTACTACTAGCCACATTTGACGGCTCAGACCCACAGATTGGTCGCGCCGTAGCTTGGAAGATTTATCCGGTTTACCAAGGCAGGACCGTGCCCTGGCAACCTGTCATCGCATCGCCCGCCGGCATCTGACCAAAGGGGAGGGCAATGACCGTCGCCATGATGTATCCAGACCCAGCCTAAACACGGAGCAAGGGCTCTGGTCCTTTAGAAACTAAAGAACTGGGCTTCTCTCCCGCGCTTCTGTCTCTGGCCCGTGCCGTCCTCATCCCTCGCTGATTTCCGTGCTTGCCGGCGTCAAGCCGCTCGACATCGCCTATCAAGCGGGCGGGCGAGCTGCTGAAGGAGTTCGATGACAGAGGCCACCCGGCCAAAAATAGTGACGATGCCGTCACTAATATTTCGCAGCGTGAAGCCGCCGAGGCCGCCGGCATGTCCGAACGCCAGAAGGTCACCGCCATCCGAGTCGCCAACGTTCTTACCGAGGAATTTGAGCGGCAGGTCGAAAGCGATGCGCCGCCGACGGTTACCCAACTGGCGGAGCAAGGCAGGACCTGAACGATATACCGCTTTTGGACAGATGTTCGCCGTGCGGCAACGCGGTTACAATCTTCGCTTAAGGAGAAGGGAGTGAACGATGAAAGCGATCACGGTTTCTGGCCTCATTATGCTAGCCTTCGCATCTGGTGCATATGCCGCAACCATGACGGCGGAGCAGTTGAAAAGCGAGTTGGTAGGCCACCCAATTCACTGGAAGTCAAAGACGCAATCGGGCGTCACAATTTATAAACCAGACGGAACGATTGAAGCGACTGTCGACGGCGACAAGGCCACCTACAAGGGGACATGGAGCATCAAAGATAATAAGATGTGCGAGAAATTCGGTAAGGAAAAATGTGCAACGATCAATTCGCTTGGAGGTAAGAAATACTCCAAGGGGGCCGGAACATTTACAGTGGAATAGAGCCGGTTTTGGTTTTCGTCACCAGGCGGCTTAAGTGCCGCCTGGCTTGTCGCGTAACGGGAAAAAGCGCCTGAGTTCAGCCAGCGGCCTTGATGCTCGTGTTGCAAAGGCCCCATTATCCGCCGCCCTTCTGGATCCACTTTAGATCGCCTAGTGTGCCGGCATCCTTGGCGGCGCACGAGTTTGAACAATACCAGCAACGCCCCCCAATTGGCCCAGAGAGCCGTGCGAGGGCGGCTAGTTGAAGTGTTTGCTTATTGCAAACCTCACTCGAACTCGGTTAGGTCACCGAGGGGCGAGGTCGGACCAAATCGAGTGTAAATCTGCTACAATACCGAAACGATAAACTACCACATGATAGCTGGGTTGATTATCTGCGCATCGCTGACCGTCGTCGACGGCGACACGGTGAAGTGCGACGGGCAGAACATGAGACTTCTGGGGGGAGGTGTTCCGTTCGTCAGCGGCATCGATACGCCGGAGATCGGATCACACGCGAAGTGCTTGAAGGAACGGAAGCTTGCGTTGATCGCCAAGGGCCGGCTACGCGAGCTACTGGCTGAGAAGGGCTTGCGGGTGATGTTCAGCGGTGCGGTGGACAAGACACAAACTCACCGGCCGCTCGTCAACATTTATCGCACCAACGGGGAGGAGATTGGGAAGAAGCTGCTGCTGGAAGGCTTCGCTCGCAGCTGGAGCCCTAAGCAGCGCAACGATTGGTGTGGCTGATTGTCGGAGCGAGAGTGGTCGCAGTGACGCGATGATGGCGTTCGGGTCGTCTCCTTCGGCCGCGCGCTGAAAATCGACCCGAAAACCGTGAGGCGACACTTTCGCCGCGAGCTGGATGTCGGCGCCGCAAAGCTTGAAGCCGCTCTTGTCGGCCATCTGCTCCGCTTGCCGCCGGTAGTGATGATGTGGCGCTAAAGGCGATCCGGTTCGTCCTTCGGGCAAGGTTCGGCTGGAGCGAATTCATGCCACCTAGTGGTTGACGCGACCGCCGGGTGGGATGAACGGCAAGTCGCTTGATCAGCTTCCTATTTCCGCGCACGTCGCTTTTGCCACTTCTTTTCGAGGTAGCTGCTATAGGGTTCAAGCCCGAGATAGAGTTGCTGGGTATAGTCGGCCAAATGTCGCAAGTTATCTACTGTTACCCAGCCGCGAGCTACGATTTCGGCATGTTTGCCCCCCTTAGCCTTCCACTCTGACCGCAGATTGTTTGCGGTGAATAGTTCTGTGCCAGTTAGCATAATAACAGGTGCCCGGCTGCGGCGCTGTTGCTGCGGAACGTATTCACGGCCCCACGAGGCTAGCCTCCTTACACGCAAAATTTCTTGCGGTGAAAGCTCGCTCTCTTCTTTCATGGTGGAGAAGACGATGACCGATCCAGGAAAGCGTTCTGCGAGGATCTTCATTCTATCGACATCATCCTGCGTGAACACCTCCCGACCGAAACTCTTCACCTCGCCGAAAATCGCTTCGGTAGGATAATCGTTGCCCAGCGTTTCCTTGCGCTGATACCAGAGAATGACGTCAGCTTCCGCTTTGGTTTTCGGTCCAAGGCCCAGCTCTTGCCCGGCCGTCCACGTAATCTGAGGGCCGCTCATGCCGATAACGTTGGCAAAGAAGCGGAGTGTAAGTGCCGCCGCATAACCTCCTCGCGCCGAGTCAGGAAGAGCGAACGGACCGACCAAGCGGTAGGACCATCGGGTGTGTTGGCTTGATGCCGGATCGATGATTGGGAATGGGAAAGTTTGTAGGCATAGGCCGCAATTGACCGTGTAGCCAAGGTCTTTCAACGGATGCCAGCTCCAACTTGAACATTTCTCACATTTGATTTCTAGACCAAGTTCGACCGCGTTGCGTTGCACTAGAGTCTCGAAATTTTGCCGTCGCCAAATGTTATCTTTGGTGGCGTTGTGGATGCGGTTCTGGAACTCTTGATGCTGTATGCTCCGCGATCCCGGCTTGCGCGATATTTCATTGAGCAGCTTAACTATCGCCGGGTGAGCTATGGCCGCCACACCCCCAAAGCCGCCGAGCGTTTGCACGATCTGCTGAGTGGCGCGTCCTGCGTCAGAGGGAAAAGATTTTACGTTCTGTTCTTCCAGCCATTTCCGGATCGCTGTCGCACCGTCCAACAACCCCCAGGACTGCGGCAAGCCTCGGTCCGCCGGGAGCAACACCAAGCCTTCGGTCGTAGAAAGCAAATCCTCGGACGTAAAATTCAAGCGGGTGAATAGGCCTTGCCGATGATTTGTTGGATAGACGGTGGCAATCTGATCATTGAGTCCCCAGTCTCGCAGAGTGACAACATTGGCCCACCGTGGATTGTTTCCGTACTCCGAAGCAAACTCAGGATGCAGCGGTTCGAACCGCAGGTGGGGCTTCGGGGAATCAATTAGCACATCAAAGGTTTTCGTTTTGGCTGACAACGTTGGTCGCATTTCGCGCAGTGCGAAACTCGGGGAAGGCTGCCAGAGAGCTGGATACCAATCCTGTCGGACATTCGCTCCCTTAACCTCGACTCTGAAATGATTATGGTAGATGGATTCCAAGTCTTCGGTTGGAATTGAACGCGCGAACATCACATGCGGCGTAATCATTACACCGTTGGGATTGCCAGGAAGGGGTCGATAGTTCAGCTCAATAAATCTTTTCGCAAAAGCTGATAAATCCTCTGCCCATTGAACAGGAATTGGCCATACATCCCGACGTGTGGCCCGAAGGTTCCAGAAGTCAATGAGGTCCTGAGGCTTTGTCGCATCCAGTACGAACAGTGCCGGATAGCTATGATCGTGATAGTGAACATTGAACTTCGATTGCCCCATAACGAGTGCTGATCTCGCATCCGATTCGAACAGTTTGACCAGCGCTTCACTATCAAGCGCGATGGTCTCTGGATCGAAGGCATCGACGAAAGCCTTCCCGAAATAAGCAAGGTTGTCGCTCGTCGGGAAATCGCCCGCCAAACAGGCGCTAAAGGCGTCAAACTTTTTCTCCCGCGCACCTACGTGCACAATGCCGTGCTCATGGCGTCGTGTGAATTGGAACTCCTTGCGATAGAGATCGCGATAGAGATCCATCACATCAAGGCCATAACCGCGCTGGTCGCGATCCCCGTCCAGCGTAAGGATGTCGGATAACTGAAGCACTCGGCCATCCTCATATCCCAAACCATCCGCCAGACCCGCAGAGGCCTCTACGACAAATTCCGGTTCAAAAAAGTCGAGATAACCATTGAGAACCTGTCGTGCTGTTTCGGTCACCCGACCGTGGCGATCCCACCAGCGAGGTAGCTGCTTCATAATCGGGATAATCGGATTGTACTTGCCACCCCACAGGCACGTATTGATCCGAAAGATTTCTAGAAGAGCGGCGGCGTCAGTGGGTCGAACAAGGAACGCAAAGCGTATCGGTCTAAGCCGAACAGTTACGCTTATGTGTGACATGCGCCCCCCGCTTTTGCTGCACGCTGAAATTCTTATGAGGCGGGGCCATTCGATACAACCTCAAGGTATCGCATTTCCCCGGAAAAGGGAGGCTGCCACGGCTCGGTCAGCTCGCTCTGTATGTCGCATGCATGTCGCGTGGAGCTGCCGGCAGCCTATCGAGGCCCTGATAGCGGACGGCAGGCCCTCAGGTCGGAATGGATGATACGCCTTTTGGACAGATGTTCGCCGTGCGGCAACGCGGTTACGATCTTCGAGCATGGCGGAGATGGGGCATGCGTCAGGGGGATCGCATTCCGCAAGCGAAATCGGTGCTGCTCAGGGCGCCGGGCTTGGTCATCGGCGCGGTCGCGTTTGGTGCGGCCGGCGGCTGGACCGCGAGCGACATGCTGGCCTCGTGGAGCGCCTCTGGCGGTTCCGGTATATCGTGCAGGATCAAGGGCAACGTTTCCATCGAGACGGGCGAGCGCATCTTCCACGTGCCGGGGCAGAAATACTACGCGCAGACGAAGATCAGCCCCAAGTATGGAGAGCGGTGGTTCTGCTCAGAATTTGAAGCCTGGGCGGCCGGCTGGCGGAAATCGAAATCGTGAGGCTTTGGCGTCGGACATGACGCCGAAAATGGACTTGACCGACGATGACCTCGGCAAGCTTGCCGAAGTTTCTGGGCACCGGCAAAGAGACGTCCCTACGCGCGATGTTCGGCACGGAGCATATTCACGGCTTGCCGACGAAACGCGCTGGCGGCCCCGTCGGAGGCAAGGCGGAGCATCAAGGCCGGCTGGACAGGTTCCAGAATTCACAGAGCAGATCGAGGTATTCGCGGCGGTCGCGGGCGGCTTTGAGATTGGCCCGCTCAGAAGCAGGGAAGAACGGATCTGAAAGAGATTAATCACTGAAGTAGAGATTAGTCTCAGTAGCTTTTGACATTAGTGCAATTTTGAGTTTCACTCAGTTTGGGTTCTGAGCGGGGCTTCAATGAACAAGCTGCTTATCTGCTGCGGGGCGGCAGCTCTTTTGTCGGGCTGCGCCGACTACTTAAATCATCGCGACACCATCACGTTCGGGGCGGGGAATGCTATGGAGGCGAATAAGGCGATCCACATTGCCCAGCCGTTCAATCCGCAATCTCAGAACACCCGAATCTATGCCGACGGCCGGCGCGTGGGCAGGGTCATGACGGAATATAATGGCGGCCCGATTCAGAGCGGCCAGCAGCCATATTCCGGAAACTGCCCAAGTGAAGAAGATATCGCTGCCGACGGGTCGAGATGCGGCGGCAGAGCCGCATCGGTGCAATGAGTGTTCCGGCGGAAACCGGAAGCCAATTTTCCCCCAGATTTTCCCCCAAGGGGTGAAATTACGGTAAGCCGCACTATGTCCGGCGCCGTATCTCTTTGTATTATCTGGAGGTTTTTGGTGCCGCTTGCAGGACTCGAACCTGCGACCCCATCATTACGAATGATGTGCTCTACCACCTGAGCTAAAGCGGCATTTCACGGCCGAAGCATGCGGCCCGCGATTTGCATGGCGCTGATACAGCCATTGTTGGAAGATTTCAAGCGCCCTGTCATGGCTTTGGCAAAAAAGAGGGGAGGGGCCGAGTAGGCGCGGCTCAGAGCGCCAGCCGGGCACGCGCCGCCTTGTATTCGGCCTCCAGCCGGTCGACGAGGTTCGCCACCGGCTCGACGGCCTTGATGGCGCTGATGCCCTGGCCGCTGCCCCAGATGTCCTTCCAGGCCTTGGCGCCGCCGGTCGCCTGCTCGAAATCCATCTTCGAGGGATCGGCCAGCGGCAGGTTGTCGGGGTCCATGCCGGCCGCCACGATCGAGGGCTTGAGGTAATTGCCGTGTATGCCGGTGAAATAGTTGGAATAGACGATGTCGCCAGCGGCGCCTTCGACGATCGCCTGCTTGTAGGCGTCGGCGGCGCGCGCCTCTTGCGTGGCGATGAAAGGCGAGCCGATATAGGCCATGTCGGCGCCCATCGCTTCTGCGGCAAGGATGGCGCCGCCGGTGGAAATCGCGCCGGCGAGCAGCAGCGGCCCGTCGAACCATTCGCGGATTTCCTGGATCAGCGCAAAGGGCGACAGCGTGCCGGCATGGCCGCCGGCGCCGGCCGCCACCGCAATCAGCCCGTCGGCCCCCTTGCGGATTGCCGAATGGGCGTGGCGGTTGTTGATGATGTCATGCAGCACGATGCCGCCATAGGAATGGACGGCGGCGTTGACCTCGGGCACGGCGCCGAGCGAGGAGATGACGATCGGCACCTTGTATTTGACGCAGAGCGAGAGGTCATGCTCCAGCCGCTTGTTCGACATGTGGACGATCTGGTTGACGGCAAAGGGGGCGGCCGGCCGCTCCGGATGGGCGGCGTCGTGGCGGGCAAGCTCCTCGGTGATCTCGGCCAGCCATTCGTCGAGCTGGCTTTCCGGCCGGGCGTTCAGCGCCGGAAAGGCGCCGACGACACCTGCCTTGCATTGCGCCAGCGTCAGCGCCGGATGCGAGATGATGAACAGCGGCGAGCCGATGACCGGCAGTCTCAGTTTATCCCTCAGGATCGCGGGCAGGGCCATGGTTCATCACTTCCATTGACGTTTACGAAAACGTCAATCTCATAACAGAGATGAAAAGGCGATAAAAGAGCGGCTGCCATGCCTTCGTCGATTTCACCCCGAATATATAGGTCTGAGAAGGCTGATAGAATAAGGTCCGCATGTGCTGAAAGCTGCCGATTATCCTCGCCGATCAACCGCGGCCAGGCCTGCAAGGCTTGCGGTTTGCCGCACTTGACGCTACCGAATTTTGAGAGAGAACGGCGGGGATTGCAGTCCGATGCCGAGTTCATGGTGAAGGACTGGATGTGAGCGGATTAGAAACGGCCATCAGAACAGCGCTCGAAAACTCCGATCGCGACAATCCGGAGGTTCGAGCGAGGATCTACCAGTCGGCCCGCCAGGCGCTCGAAGCCGGTCTGCGCAAGCAGGATATCACCGACACCGAGGTCGTTGCCCACCATCGCCATCGCCTGGAAAGCACCATCCACGCCATCGAAAGCGAGGAGCGTGACCGCCTGCATCCCCGCCAGAGGCCGCCTGAGGTGCCCGTGCCGCCGGTCGTGGAGATGCCCGCACCGCCGGTCCACCGCGACGAGGTGGATGATATCGACAGTCCCGCCGTGTCGGGCGAGACCCGCGCCCCCGAAGTGACCTTCGGCCGTCGCGATGAAGCGAGCCTCGACGACGTGCATGCCGGCAGTGGCGATCATCTGGCCGCCGCGCCGGTCGGCGAGGAGCGCCTTGCCCGCGGCCAGCGCGCCACCAACATGGATTTCCGCCCGGAGCGGGCGGCCGGCCGCCGCAAGCCGCGCAAATTCTTTTCGCGGCTGCTCGTCTGGTGCGTGCTGCTGGCCTTTATCGGCATCGGCGCCTGGTGGGCGCATACCTCGGGCCTGCTGTTGACCGCAGCCGAGCGCGACACCAGCGTTGCCAATCCGCCGGCAAGCACCCAGCCCGAGGATTTCACCGGCAATGACGACAGCGCCGGCAATACGGCCTCTCCCACCGACCAGCCGGTGACCATCGATCCGCAGAACAGTTTTTCGGCCGATTGGATCCCGCTGTTCAAGCCCGAGGACGCCGACAAGATTAAGAGCGGTCCAAAGGCGCGCACCGAAAAGATCGCCGAGAATGACGGCCCCGCCATCCGCCTGATTTCCGAGAGCGGTGCAGCCGATGGCAATATCTCGATCAGCGTGCCGTCATCGGTGCTGCAGCAGCTTGCCGGCAAATCCTCGACGATCGCGCTGACGCTGCAATCGACCACCGACGAGCCGACCCAGGTCACCGTCGAATGCAATTTCCAGTCGCTCGGCAATTGCGCCCGCCATCGCTTCAACGTCACCCGGGAAAAGTCGGATGCGCTGCTGCAGGTGAAGTTCGACCGCTCGCTGGCGCCGAATGCGCCGGGCACGCTGACGATCAACAGCGATCTCGACGGCAAGGCGCGCGGCATCAACCTCTTTGCCATCCGCATCCTGCCGGGGCAGTGAACTCCTATTTCGGAAAGCCTTATTTCAGAAACCCGGACCCCGAGCCGATGATCTCTTCGTCGACCGTGCCGAGCGCCTTTTTATCCTTGCCGTCATAATCCATCGCGTTCAGCATGTGGCGGATCAGTTCGAGGCGGGCGCGCCGCTTGTCGTTGGCGCGGATCACCGTCCAGGGCGCAAAATCCGTATGGGTTTCCTTCAGCATCCGGTTGCGCTTATCGCTGTAATCGCCCCATTTGGTCAGCGCCGCGATGTCCATCGACGACAGTTTCCAGACTTTCAGCGGATCATGGCGGCGGTCGTGGAAGCGCTTGAGCTGCATCTCGCGGCCGATATCGAGATAAAATTTGAAGAAGAAGATGCCCTCATGGGCGATGATCTTTTCGAGCTGCGGCGTCTGTTTGAGAAAATCCTCATATTGCTGCGGCGTGCAGAAACCCATGACTGGCTCGACGCCGGCGCGGTTGTACCAGGAGCGGTCGAACAGCACGAATTCGCCAGCCGTCGGAAACTGCGCGACATAACGCTGGAAATACCATTGCCCCTGCTCGCGTTCGGTGGGCTTGGTCAGTGCCACGACGCGCGCAAGGCGCGGATTCATATGCGCCGAAGAGGCCGAGATCGCACCGCCCTTGCCGGCAGCATCGCGTCCCTCGAACAGCGCCATCACCCGCTTGCCGGTCGCCTGCAGCCAGAACTGCACCTTGACCAGTTCGATCTGCAGCTTTTCCAGCTGCTCCAGATAGTCCTCTTCCTTGAGCTTCTTCTTGTAGGGAAAATCGCCGGATTCCAGTGCGTTTTCCTCCACCCAGTCCGGCAGGACGGGATCGTCGACATCGAAGATGCGTTTCTTTCCGCGGATCTCCAGCTCGACGGCCCTGTTTTCGACGTCCTCGTCCATATGTTCCTCCTCAGCCTGATTGTTCTCTTCCCGCAGGCGAACATAGTTGCCGTTGAAAATCAAATCTTTCGCGGATGGCCGGCACTTTTTCGTCGGTTTCGGTGGCGGCCTTTCGCTTCGGGGCGGCAGCCCGAAAACTTCTGTCATGAATTGCCGCTATCAGGCAGAGTTCCAATATAAAGAAAAACGAATCGACGCCGCGAGGGCACTTGCCAGACGAAACTCCATGGAGAAAAAGCCTGTTGGCGCGCATAAGGCGCGAACGGCCGGTGCTGCTTGCGGCGATCCTCAGCGCGCTGATCGCGCTTGCCGCCGGCATGAACAAGTGGGTGGTGCTTGTCCTTCTGCTTGTGATGATCCTCACCGCGCTTTTCAACGAGGCGCCCATCATCCAGGCCGAACCCGCCCCGCCGGTGGAGATGAAGCCGGAGCTGCCGCCAAGCCGCCTGCCGGAGGTTTCCGCCACGCTCTCCGGCCTCGATTTCCCCGTCATGCTGCTGTCGGACGATGCCTCGGTGCTCTTCCAGAACCGCGCCGCCGAAAAGGCCTTCGGCGAGGTGGCGCTCGGAGCCCATATATCGGCCCGCCTGCGCTCGCCCGGCGTGCTCGACATGGTGCGTGAGACGATCGCCACCAACGCGCCGAACCAGATCGAGCATTCCGAGCGGCTGCCCTCCGAGCGCGTCTATATCGTCCGCAGCGCGCCCATTGAATTCGCGGCCGGGGACGGGCCGCATGAGCGCTATTTCATCCTCTCCTTCCGCGATATTTCCGAGGTCCGCCGCATCGACCGCATGCGCTCGGATTTCGTCGCCAATGCCAGCCATGAGCTGCGCACGCCGCTTGCCTCGCTGCGCGGCTTCATCGAGACCATCCAGGGGCCGGCGAAGAACGATCTGAAGGCGCAGGCGCGCTTCCTCAACATCATGCTCGACCAGGCGACGCGGATGAGCAGGCTGGTCGACGACCTGCTGTCGCTCTCCCGCCTGGAGCTGAAATCGCACATCGCGCCGGACGAGAAGATCGACCTGGTGCCGCTGCTCGGCCATGTCAGGGATTCCCTGGCGCCACTGGCAAGGGATGTCGGCGTCGACATCAACCTGCATCTGCCCGAGGGCAAGGTCGAGGTGCTGGGAGACCGCGACGAGCTTGTCCAGGTCTTCGAGAACCTGATGGAAAACGCCTGCAAATACGGCCAGGAGGGCGAGATCGTCGACGTCTGGTTGAAGAATGGCACCGGCCAGCCGGTCGAGGTCAGTATCGTCGACAAGGGTCCGGGCATTCCGGCCGAGCATGTGCCGCGCCTGACCGAGCGCTTCTATCGCGTCAGCATCGAGGATAGCCGCTCGAAGAAGGGCACCGGCCTCGGCCTGGCCATCGTCAAACACATCCTCACCCGCCACCGCGCACGGCTGATCGTCAAATCCGAAGTCGGCAAGGGCACCGATTTCACCGTGCGCTTTTGACAGGGCATGTCCCCTCGCCACGTTTACGGGGAGAGGGTTAGGGTGAGGGGCAAATCACACGGAACAACCTTGGTGAAAGGATGTAGTGCGGAAAGCCGCCGTCTCCCCATCAGGATATGAAGCCGATTTCTACAACGTAAGGTGGATTGGTCGCCGGACTTTGCCGTTCGCCGACACGATGGATCGGCGTCTTCAAAATTTTCCATTATAAATCAGCATCTTAAGCTGTCACAAATGTTTCATCGCTTTGACATAAAAGGACGGTGCTTAAACCGCTAAGAGAGTCTCGCCGATGAAAAAAGGCACTGCGAGGGCCTCTCTACAGGCCGCACTCACACAAGCCCAATGCCGGGAGATTTACATGAACACCTTCAAGCTCACCGTTGCCGCGCTCGCTGCAACTGCTGCTTTCGCTGGCGCTGCCGTCGCCCGCGACCAGATTCAGGTTGCTGGTTCGTCCACCGTCCTGCC
>Ga0102591_1001144_pt1 | contig 39091 bp, 34 predicted proteins | sample AraplaCol_mCL_r2_2_FD_76860 | JGI IMG/M metagenome (GOLD analysis project Ga0102591, IMG submission 76860) | Arabidopsis root microbial communities from North Carolina, USA - plate scrape MF_Col_mCL_r2 (SPADES assembly) (version 2) | ecosystem: Host-associated > Plants > Roots > Endosphere...
CGCAATTCTCCGAAGCGCAGAACTGCTCCAGGCCTTTGTCTTATCGCATTTTCTTCACGCGAACCGGTGCCCACTTCGCTCGAAAAGCTCTCGTCTCAGCGGACCTCGACCTCGTAGCGCCCATGGCGGACTTCGCCATCGGAATAGCGCACGCGAACCTCGAAGCTGTCGCGGCCGCGATAATCGGGCTCGGAGGTGTATTCGAAGGCGAGCGCATTGCCGATCTCGCCATCACAATGCGCGTAAGGGCCGGGGCCGTAGACGGCCTTGGCCTTGCGCGTCTCCATCCTGACCGTTCCATGCTGCGGCTTCTGGGTGAGCACTGCGGTCGGCCGCTTCACCTGCCGGCAACGCTTGTCCATGGTCATGTAGGTCTGCTGCATGAAGGTCGGCTCGCCGGCGATGGCGCGGTCGATGCCGTCGGCGCTTCTCTCGCCGGAGGTCACGCAGCCGCCGAGCGCCCCGCAGAGCAGGATCAGCCCGAGCGTCGTCAATTCGGAGATCGGCATGGTGCTCCTCGTCGACCTGCCGGTCACACCGGTGGCGTGCCGTTGGCCGCCAGAACCTCGCCGGCGAGATAGAGCGAGCCGCAGATCAGGATGCGCGGTGGTGCCTTCCAGTCGCGCCGGGCGATCTCCATCAGCGCCTGCTCGACGGAAGCCGCGACCTCGGCCTTCAGACCCGCCTCGCGCGCCAATGTCGCGATCTCCTCGGCCGTGCGCGCGGCGAGCTGGTTCTGGATCGAGACCGCGAAGAGAGCCTGCGTCAGCCCCTTGAAATGGCCGAGCGTGGCGCGCGCATCCTTGGTCGCGAGCAGGCCGGCGATCATCACCAGTGGGGCCGGGTTCTTCTCTTCGAGATCGGCCATCGCCTGGGCCAGCACGCGTCCGCCATCGGGATTATGGCCGCCATCGAGCCAGAGCTCGGCGCCGGCCGGTGCGAGCTCGGCGAGCTTGCCGCGCGCCAGCCTCTGCAGGCGCGCCGGCCATTCGGCCTCGGTCATGCCGCGCTCGAAGGCGCTGGCCGGCAGGCCGCCATAGCCGGCGGCCCGCAGGGCCGCGATCGCGGTGCCGGCATTGGTGTGCTGGTGGCGTCCGGCGAGGCGTGGCAGCGGCAGGTCGAGCAGACCGTCGCCATCCTCATAGACCAGCCGGCCGCCATCTTCGTGGACGTTGAAATCCTGCGTGCCGACCAGGATCTTGGAGGCGCCGACGCGCTCCGCCGCCGCTTCCAGCACGGCGGTGGGCTCCGGCTCCTGCGGCGCGATCACCGCCGGGGCGCCGCGCTTGAAGATCCCGGCCTTCTCGCCGGCGATCTTGGTGACGGTGTCGCCGAGATATTCGGAATGGTCGAGCGAGACCGGCGTCACCACCGTGCAGGCCGGATGGGCGATGATGTTGGTCGCATCGAAGCGTCCGCCGAGGCCGACTTCCAGCAGCAGCACATCGGCCGGATTCTCGGCGAAGAGCAGCATCGCGGCTGCCGTCGTCATCTCGAAGAAGGTGATCGGATCGCCGGCATTGATGCGCTCGCAGCGCTCCAGCGCCTCGACGAGCTTGTCCTCGTCGACGAAGCGGCCGCCGCCGGGCGCACCCAGCCGGATGCGCTCATGGAAGCGCACCAGATGCGGCGAGATATAGACATGGACGCGCAGGCCCGCCGCTTCGAGGATCGCCCGCATGAAGGCGATGGTCGAGCCCTTGCCGTTGGTGCCGGCGACATGGATCACCGGCGGCAGGCGCTTCTGCGGATCGCCGAGGCGCTCCAGCAGCGTGAGGATGCGACCGAGCGAAAGGTCGATCAGCTTGGGATGCAGCGCCATGAAGCGCGCAAGCAGCGTATCGGAGGACCCCATGCCGCGACCGTCCAGCTAAACGGGCCTCAGATCGCCTCGGCCACCGGGCGCATGGGGGCTGGCGCAGGCTCGCTCGCCTCGCCCTTCGCCGCCGGCTGCTTGGTCAGCAGGCGGCCGAGCCGCGCGAGCGTCTCGGGGATGTCGCGGCGATGCACCACCATGTCCACCATGCCGTGGTCCTTGAGGTATTCCGAGCGCTGGAAACCGTACGGCAGCTTCTCGCGGATCGTCTGCTCGATCACGCGCGGCCCGGCGAAGCCGATCAGCGCGCCCGGCTCCGCGATATGGACGTCGCCGAGCATGGCGTAGGAGGCCGTGACGCCGCCGGTCGTCGGGTTGGTCAGCACCACGAAATAGGGCAGCCCCGCCTTGCGCAGACGCCGGATCGCCACCGTCGTGCGCGGCAGCTGCATCAGCGAGAGGATGCCTTCCTGCATGCGCGCGCCGCCCGAGGCAGCGAAGACGACATAGGGCGTCTTCTTGTCGAGCGCGGTCTCGGCGCCCTTGATGAAGGCCTCGCCCGCCGCCATGCCGAGCGAGCCGCCCATGAAATGGAAGTCCTGCGCGGCCACCGTCATCGGCAGGCCCTTCACCCGGCCGAAGCCGACCTTGAAGGCGTCCTGCGCGCCGGTCTTGGCGCGGGCGTCCTTCAGCCGGTCGACATAGCGCTTCTCGTCGCGGAACTTCAGTGGGTCGACCGACGCTTCCGGCAGCGCGACGTCCAGCCACTTGCCGTCGTCGAAGGTCAGCCGCAGCCGCTCCGGCGCCGTGACGCGCATATGATGCTCGGAGCCGGGGATGACGTAGCCATTGGCTTCGACATCCTTGTGGAAGACCATCTGCCCGGAATCCGGGCATTTGATCCAGAGATTCTCCGGCGTCTCGCGCTTGAACAGCGTCTTGATGCGCGGCCGGACGACTTCGGAAATCCAGTTCATCGGATGATCCCTATGGGCCTTTTCAGGCCGCCCTGGCGGCGGAACGCACGCCCTGGGCGAGTTCGCTGACCAGCGAGGTGACAGCCGAAACGGTCTTTTCCGTGGCTTTGCCCTCAGAGTCGAGCGAGAGCCGCACGCGCTCCACAAGCGCCGAGCCGACGACGACGCCGTCCGCGCTCTTGGCGATGGTGGCGGCATCGGTCGCGGTCTTCACGCCGAAGCCGACCGCAACGGGCAGGTCGGTATGGCGCTTGATGCGTGTGACGGCCTCGCCAACCGCGCCGTAATCGGCGATGGCGCCGCCGGTCACGCCGGTTACCGAGACGTAGTAGACGAAGCCAGAGGTGTTCTGCAGCACCTTGGGCAGGCGCTTGTCGTCGGTCGTCGGCGTCGCCAAGCGGATGAAGCTGACGCCGGCCTTCAGCGCCGGCAGGCAGAGCTCGGCATCCTCTTCCGGCGGCAGGTCGACGACGATCAGCCCGTCGACGCCGACGCGGCGTGCTTCAGTCAGGAAGGCGTCCACGCCATAGACGTAGATCGGGTTGTAGTAGCCCATCAGCACGATCGGCGTGTCGTGACCGGCCTTACGGAAGCTCTCGACCATGGCGAGCGTCTTGCGCAGCGTCTGCCCGGCCTTCAGCGCCCGCTGCCCGGCGAGCTGGACAGGAATGCCGTCCGCCATCGGATCGGTGAAGGGCACGCCGAGCTCGATCAAGTCGGCGCCGGCGCCGGGCAGGGCGTTCAGGATCGCGCTCGACGTCTCGAAATCGGGATCGCCGGCGGTGACGAAGGTCACGAGCGCCGCCCGGCCCTCGCGGGCGCAGGCCTGGAAGCGGTTCTGGATACGGGTCTGGCCGGTCTCTGTCATGGCGCTGCGGTTAGCACGGCGCGCGCGGGCTGGCGAGTGGCTTGCGCGTAAGGCCGGGCTGCGCCACATCGGCCGGGCATGCGCGCCTTCGACACCGCCCTTCCGATCGACGCCGCCCTCGGCGATCTCGCCAGCACCTTGCGCGCGCGGCCGAACGCCGTGCTGGTCGCCCCGCCCGGTGCTGGCAAGACGACGCGCGTGCCGCTTGCCCTGCTCGACGAGCCCTGGACCAAGGGCGGCAAGCTCATCCTGCTCGAACCGCGCCGGCTGGCGGCGCGGGGCGCGGCGAACCGGATGGCGCAGACGCTGGGCGAGCGCGTCGGCGAGACGGTCGGCCTGCGCGTCCGGCTCGGCTCGAAGATCGGGCCGAAGACGCGGATCGAGGTTGTCACCGAAGGCGTCTTCGCACGGATGATCCTCGACGATCCGGCGCTGGAAGGCGTCGCGGCCGTGCTCTTCGACGAGTTCCATGAGCGCTCGCTCGATGCCGATTTCGGGCTGGCGCTGGCGCTCGATGCGCAGGGCGGCCTGCGCGAGGATCTACGCATCCTCGTCATGTCCGCGACCCTCGATGGAGCGCGTGTCGCGAAATTGCTCGGCGATGCGCCAGTGGTCGAGAGTGAGGGGCGCGCCTTTCCGGTCGAGACGCGCTACCGCGGCCGTGATCCGCTGAAGCGCATCGAGGATCAGGTCACGGAGACGGTGCTGCTGGCGCTCAACGAGCAGCCGGGCTCGCAGCTCGTCTTCCTGCCGGGGCAGGGCGAGATCCGCCGTGTCGAGGAACGGCTGAGAGAGAAGATCCGCGACGCGAGCGTCGAGATTGCCCCGCTTTACGGCGCGCTCGACCAACGCGAGCAGGACCGAGCCGTGTTGCCCGCGCCGGCCGGCCGCCGCAAGGTCGTGCTCGCCACGGCCATCGCCGAGACCTCGCTGACCATCGAGGGCGTGCGCGTGGTGATCGATTCAGGTCTCGCCCGTGTGCCGGTCTATGAGCCTGATATCGGCGTGACCCGGCTGGAGACCCGCCGTGTCAGCCGCGCCGCCGCCGACCAGCGCCGCGGCCGTGCCGGCCGCACGGAGCCCGGAACCTGCTACCGGCTCTGGGAGGAGGCCGCGACCGGCGCGCTCGAACCCTTCGCCCGTCCCGAGATCCTCTCCGCGGACTTAAGCCCTTTGCTGCTGGATTGCGCCGCCTGGGGCGTTGCCGATCCGACCACGCTCGCCTTCCTCGATCCGCCGCCCGCGCCGGCGCTCAAGGAGGCGCGCGGCCTACTGGCGAGCATCGGTGCGCTCGATGCCGAGGGCCGCATCACGCCGGATGGCCGCGCCCTGCAGGCGCTGCCGCTGCCGCCGCGGCTTGCCCGCATGCTGGTCGCTGCCGCCCGCTTCGGACAGGCTGACATGGCCGCCGAGCTCGCAGCCGTTCTGGTCGAGCGCGGGCTCGGTGGTGATGGCGTCGATCTGGCGGAAAGGCTCGATCGTTTCGGCCGCGAGCGTGGCGGCCGCGCCGGTGACATGCGCCGCCTCGCCGAGGGCTGGGCGCGCACGGCCATGGGGAAGGCCACCGTCACCAGCGAGCCGCTCTCGCCCGGCCTCCTGCTCGCCTTCGCCTATCCCGACCGTGTCGCGAAGGCGCGCACGCCGGGCTCGGGGCAATATCTCCTCGCCAATGGCCGTGGCGGCGCGCTGGAGGCCTCGCAGAGGCTGGCGCGCGAGCCCTATATCGTCGTCGCCGAGATGACCGGCGCGGCGCAACAGGCGCGGATCATGGCGGCGGCCGCGATCGAGGAAACGGAGATCGCCGCGCTCGTCGGCCATGGATTTGCACCTTTCGCCATCGAGGAGCGCGAGGAAGCGAGTTTCGACCGCGCCGCCCGCGCTCTGCGCGTGCGGGCCGTGCGTCGCTACGGCGCGCTCTCGCTCGCGGAGCAGCCCTTGCCGGTCTCCGACACGGTCGAGAATGCCGAGGCGCTGGCGAAGGGCATCGCGGGACTCGGCATCGGCCTCCTGCCCTGGACGAAGGCGCAGGCTCAGCTGCGCGAGCGCGTTGCCTTCCTGTGCAAGGCCGAGCCGGAAGCGGGCTGGCCCGATCTCACCGACGAGGGGCTCGCGCTGGAGTCGGAACTCTGGCTCGCGCCCCATATCCTCGGCCGCGCCTCGCTGGCTGCGATCCAGCCCTCGGATCTCGATTCGGCGCTTGCCAGCCTGCTGCCCTGGGAGATGAAGCGCCGGCTCGATGCCGAGGCGCCGACGCATTTCACCGCTCCGACCGGCTCCTCGCTCGCGGTCGACTACGCCGCCGAGGCAGGGCCGACCATCGCGGTGCGCGTGCAGGAGCTTTACGGTCTGTCGACGCATCCGGCGCTGGCCGGCGGCCGGGTGCCGCTGGTGCTGGAGCTGCTCTCACCCGCGCATAGGCCGATCCAGGTCACGCGCGATCTGCCCGGCTTCTGGCGTGGCTCCTGGGCGGCGGTGAAATCCGAGATGAAGGGCCGCTACCCGCGCCATCTCTGGCCGGACGATCCCGCCGCCGCGCTGCCGACAACGCGGGCGAAGCCGCGCGGGACCTGATTCACGCCGTCATTGCGAGCGCAGCGAAGCAATCCAAGGGGACTGGATGAGACCTTCAACCCAGTTTCCCTGGATTGCTTCGTCGCTTCGCTCCTCGCAATGACGGCGAGTGGCTCAATTTCCCATCCGGTCGCGCCATTGCCGCTCGCCGGCGAGGCAGCTCGCGGCGTTGGCCTGCGCCTTGTGGATCGTCGCATCGGCCGGAGCCTCCGCGATTTCGCGCAGCAGCTTGGTCTTGGTCGCCTCGACGAACTGGTGCTTCTCGCGGATCGGGATGACGAAGGCGCCGATGCCGGTGATGACACAGTCGCTGTAATAGGTGTCGAGATTGTCGATGTCGAAATAGCCGGCCTGCTTCAGCATCACTGGCAGGCCGTTGATGGCGATGCCCTTGGCGCCGGCCTCGTCGCGGGCGGCGGTGACGGGGCGCCCATCATTGTTGGCGCCGTCGCCGGAGATGTCGATCACGCGGCGCATAGCCGTGACATTGGCCTGTTCGAGCAGCTGAACGCCGAGATCGATCGCCCCCGAGATCGAGGTGCGCCGGCCGCGGCGCGTCGGCGCCTCGCCCAGCTCCTCTGCGAAGGCGATTGCCGCGCCCGGCCCGTCGATCACCTTCCAGGGCCGGACGACGAACTGGAAGTTGCCGCCGGCCCATTCGACATAGGTCACGGCGATCTTGCCGAGTGCACCCTTGTTGATGGCTTCGTGGAGCTCCTTCGAGCGGAAGGCCTCGATATAGCCGTTGCGTTGCAGGGCGAGCTCGTCGAGATCCATGGAATACGAGACGTCGACCGCGAGCACGAGCGCGACATCGACCTCCTCGGGCGGCGCTCCCGCGGTCTGGGCACGGGGCAGGGCCGGGCTCCAGAGCGCCGCCGCTGCCAGACATGAGAGACCGAACAGCCAACGCCGCATCGCCACCTCCGTCATCCAATTGTGACGAAGTGTGCTCTCTGCCGGCGCGCCCGCCAAGGCGAAAAACCGCGGGGCCCGCCTGTTTCGACGGCAAATTGACGTGAGCCTGCCCCGTCAGGCGGCGCGACGTGCCTCGACGATGCGCACCGCGGCCGCTACCGCCTCCTCGACGGTGAGCGCCGAGGTATCGAGCGTGATCGCGTCCTCGGCTGCCTTGAGCGGGGCGTCGCTGCGGCCCGAATCGCGCGCATCGCGCCGGCGGATATCGGCCAAAATGCCGTCGAGGGTCACGGCCTCGCCGCGGCCGATCAATTCCTTGTGACGGCGCGCTGCGCGCACCTCGGGCGTCGCCGTCACGAAGAGCTTGGCAGGCGCCTCGGGGCAGATCACCGTGCCGATGTCGCGCCCATCCAGCACCGCGCCACCCGCCTGGCCGGCGAAGCGCCGCTGCCTGGCGAGCAGCCCGGCCCGCACGGCCGGCACGGCGGCGACCACGGAGGCAGCCTCGCCGATCTCGCGTCCGCGCAGCCGCTCTTCGGGGAAGCCAGTCTCGTCGAAGCTCTCGACGACATGGCTCGCCGCTTCGGCATCGCGGATGTCGTGGCCGGCGTCGAGCATGGCCCGCGCCACCATGCGGTAGAGCAGGCCGGTGTCGAGATAGGGCAGGCCGTAATGCGCCGCGAGACGACGCGCGAGCGTGCCCTTGCCGGAGGCGGCAGGGCCGTCGACCGCGATGACGAAGGGATGGGCCGCCTTGGCGGCGCTCATCCGATCCGGCCTCCGAGACCGTTCATCAACGAAACGAAGCTCGGGAAGCTCGTCGCGATCATCAGCCCGTCATCGACGACGACCGGCTGCTGCGTCGCCAGCCCCATGACGAGGAAGCTCATTGCGATGCGGTGGTCGAGATGGGTCGCGATCGGCCCGCCGCCGCGCACCGGTCCGCCGCCCGAACCCTCGACGATCAGGTCGTCGCCCTCGATGGCGCAGATGACGCCCGCGGCCTTCAGCCCGGCTTCGACCGCGGCGAGACGGTCGGATTCCTTGACGCGCAGCTCCTGCAGCCCGCGCATGCGCGTCGTACCGTGAGCGAAGGACGCGGCCACCGCCAGCACCGGATATTCGTCGATCATGGCAGGCGCCCGCTCCAGCGGCACCGTCACGCCCTTGAGGCTGGATGCGCGCACGCGCAGATCGGCGACGGTCTCGCCGCCCTCATTGGCCTCGCGCTCGACGGAGATGTCGGCACCCATCTCGCGCAGCGTCGTCAGCAGTCCAGAGCGCAGCGGATTGGTCATCACGCTCTCGATCAGGATGTCCGAGCCCGGCACGATCAGCCCTGCGACCAGCGGGAAGGCGGCCGAGGAGGGATCGGCCGGCACCACGATCGGCGCGGCCTTCAGCTCGGGCTGGCCCTTCAGCACGATGCGCCGGCCATGCGCGCCTTCCGGCGTCACGATGATTTCGGCACCGAAATGAGTCAGCATTTTCTCGGTGTGGTCGCGTGTCGCCTCCGTTTCGATCACGGTGGTTTCGCCCGGCGCGGCCAGGCCGGCGAGCAGCACGGCCGACTTGATCTGCGCCGAGGCGACCGGCGGGCGATAGACGATCGGGATCGCCTCCTTCGGGCCGCGCAGCGTCAGCGGCACGCGCCCGCCCTCCTGCTGCGAGACGACGACGGTCCCCATCTGCTCGAGCGGGTCGAGGATGCGGCGCATCGGGCGCTTGCGCAGCGAGGCGTCGCCGTCGAAGGTCGTGGTGATCGGATGCGAGCCGCAGACGCCCATCATCAGTCGCGAGCCTGTGCCGGCGTTGCCGAAGTCGAGGATGTCGGTGGGCTCGCGCAGGCCGCCCACGCCGACGCCCTGCACGCGCCAGGCACCCGGCCCGTCATGATGGACGATCGCCCCCAGCGCGCGCGCTGCGGCGGCTGTGCGCATCACGTCCTCGCCTTCGAGCAGGCCGGTGACCTTCGTCTCGCCGATCGCCAGCAACCCAAAGATCATCGCCCGGTGCGAGATCGATTTGTCGCCGGGCACGCGGACGCTGCCCTTGAGCGGGCCGCCGGCCTGGGCGGAGACGGGAACGGGATCATGATCGTGGGACACGGGCGTCGCTCTCTGCGAACGGTCAAAACGAATGCGCGCCCGCCCTAGCATGCTCGCGCGGGCAGCGCCAATGCAGCCGTCGGAGCGGGGCGCCGGCAAAGCGAATTCGCCATTCCTCTTGCGCGCTCTCGCCGCAGCAGGCAAATCAGTATTTGACAGGGCCGGCTACCGCGACTAACGGACGCCCCTGCTTTTCCAGAACATATAGGTTGAAGGGTCCGACGCAGTGGCGAAAACGGAACTCGGAACGAAGCGCGTTTGCCCGGTCACGGGCCGCAAATTCTATGATCTGAACAAGGATCCCATCGTCTCGCCCTATACGGGGCAGGCCTACCCGCGCTCCATGTTCGACCCGCAGGCCGCCAAGGCAGCGCCGGCGCCGAAGCCGGAGGCCGACGAGGAAGACGAGACAGAGGCTGCCGAGGGCAATGTCGAGCTCGTCTCGCTGGATGAGGCGGATGCCGAGGCTGCGGAGACGGAGGCTGTCGTCACCAGCGAGGACGACATCGAGGTCGAGGACGTCGGCGACGATGACGACGACGACACCTTCCTCGAGGAGGATGAGGAAGGCGACGACGACGTTTCCGACCTGATCGACGGCGATATCGAAGGCGACGAGGACAACTGATCCACAGCCTCGAAAAAAGATGACGACACGGCGACATTAAGCGCTTGTGTCTTCAGCCCGGGCCGCCTATAGAGCGCTGCGTCGCCGACAGGTGGCCCGGACGGAACCGCCGAGGCGGTTCGCAAGATCCGGTTTTGGCGGCCGATTCCCAACTCGGTCGTCGCGTGTGGGGCCATAGCTCAGTTGGGAGAGCGCTTGAATGGCATTCAAGAGGTCGGCGGTTCGATTCCGCCTGGCTCCACCAAATTCCTTCCGTAAGTTGCTGACATCGCAGGCTTTTCGGAACGGCGCCCAGGCGCTACCCCAACTTTTGCCCCAACAGCCCGCGCAATTCGGTTCGGGCCGGCTCAGGCCGAAATGAGATCTGTCGCACCTCCAGGGAGCGCTTGAGCCTTCGGCGTTGCCGCCGGCCAAATGCTCTTGGATGGGAAGCGGGTCGGAGAGACAGGGAAACGGCAATGGCGAAGCGCACGAAATCCAAATCTCTCGATGCCGAGTTCACCATGTTCGATGTCGTCTATGAAGACGGGTCGAGGACATCCAATCGGCGCGTCCCGACGGCCCTGCTCGGCGGGCTCGATGGTGACGAACCGGCCCGCGCTGCGATCGCAGAGCAGGACGAAATCATCTCCGAGAAATCGGGCAAACCGCCGCTCGCGATTGCGACGCTCATTCGGTCAACGAAATCGGCGGCGGACCAGGTCAAGGACGACCGAAAGAAGCGGAACGCGAAGTAGAGCTCCGTCGGGCCTGTCGCCAGCGCCCTCTGAATAGGTCCAATCTCTTCCTGGTTCAGTCCGCCGAATCAGTCTTGCGTTGGCCTCTCAGAGCCGTTTCCGACCTTGCCGAACAGGCCGTGGAAGCGGCCCAGGAAGCTGCGCAGACGTTCGCTTTCCGGATTGTCGAAGACCTCAGCCGGCGGCCCTTCCTGTGCGATGCGGCCCTTGTCGAGGAAGACGACATGGTGCGAGACGTCGCGGACGAACAGCATCTCGTGGCTGACGAGCAGCATGGTCATCCCGGCATCGGCAAGCGCATGCATCACGCCCAGCACCTCCGCGACCAGTTCGGGGTCGAGCGCCGAGGTCACCTCGTCGAAGAGCAGGAGGCGCGGCTGCATCGCCACCGCGCGCGCGATCGCGACGCGCTGCTGCTGGCCGCCTGAGAGCTGATAGGGGTAGTGATCGCGCCGCTCGGCCAGGCCGACGCGGCGGAGCCAATGCTCGGCGATCTCGCGCGCCTCAGCCTTGCTCTTGCCCATCACCTTGGTCAGGCCGAGCATCACGTTCTCACCCGCCGTCAGATGCGGGAACAGGTTGAACTGCTGGAAGACCATGCCGATGCGGGCGCGCTGGGCCGAGATGCGCGTCTCGCTCAGCCGGCGCCGCTTGCCGCCGCTGACCTGGTAGCCGATCGGGTCGCCATCCAGCAGGATTTCCCCGCCATCATGCTCCTCCAGCAGATTGACGCAGCGCAGGAAGGTGGTCTTGCCGGAGCCTGAGGCGCCGATCAGCGAGACGACCTGACCCTGCCGCACCGTGAGGTCGATGCCCTTGAGCACCTCGACCTCGCCGAAGCTCTTATGGACGGCGGTGGCTTTCAGAAGAGGCTGATCCGTCATGGCTTCCGTCAGTAGCGCAGATACGAGAAGCGCCGTTCCAGCAGCCCGCCGAGCTGCGCGATGGCGAAATTGATGATCAGGTACATGACCATGGCGAGCAGGTAGAAATCGATGATCATGTAGTTGCGGGCCATGACCTGTTGCGAGGCGAGCAGGAGCTCGACCACGCCGATGATCGACAGAAGCGTCGTGCCCTTGACGATCTCCAGCCCGGTATTGACCCAGGGCGGCAGCATGCGGCGAACGGCCTGGGGCAGGATCACGTACCAGAGCCGCTTCGGGAAGGTCAGGCCGATCGCCTTGGCCGCTTCCATCTGCCCGGCCGGGACGGATTCGACAGCGCCGCGGAAATTCTCCGCCACATGCGCGGTGGCGAAGGCGCCAAGCGCGATCACGCCGGCCCAGAAGGCCGCGACATTGATGCCGAACAGCGCCAGCCCGTAATAGGTGAACAGGATCAGCACGAGCACCGGGATGCCGCGCATCAGGTCTACATAGAGCCGCGCCAGCAGGCGCAGCCACCACCAGCCGAAGGTCAGGCCGATACCCATCAGCAGGCCGCAGACGGTCGCCATGACGATGCTGAGCGCCGAACTCGCCAGCGTGACGGCAAGGCCGGCGAGCAGGCCCTGGCGGGACTGCCAGGCCTCGAACAGAAAGCTGCCGGGGGTCATCCAGGATTCCATCGTCGCCCCCTCAGCGGATCGCCGCGTAGCGGCGCTCGATCTGGCGCAGCACGAGGGCGATCAGATAGGCGGTGGCGAGATAGAGCGCGCTCGCGGTCAGCCAGGATTCCATGACGCGGAAGGTGTTGGCGTTGATCTGGCGCGCCGTGAAGGTGAGCTCCGGCACTGCGATCGCCGCCGCCAGCGAGGTATCCTTGAACAGCGAGATCAGGTTGTTGCTGACCGATGGCAGGGTGATGCGGAACATCACCGGCAGCACGACATAGGCCTGCCGCTGCCAGGGCCTCAAGCCGATCGCCTTCGCCGCCTCGACATATTGCTTCGGGATCGAGGCAAGGCCGGCGCGGAAGACCTCCGACATATAGGCCCCGGCGTAGAGCGAGAGCGAGAGGATGAAGCTCTGCGTCTTGTCGAGGAAGGAGATGTCGAATTCCGGCAGGCCGAAATAGAGGAAGAACACCAGCAGCAGCAGCGGCGTGCAGCGGATGAACTCGACATAGAGCCAGACCGGCCGCGACAGCCACCATTTGCCCGAGACTCGGGCATAGGCCGTGACGAGCCCGATGACGCAGCCGATCGCCAGCGAGACGACCGCCAGCCATAGCCCCAGCAGCAGGGCATCGGTCAGCTTGTCGGCATTGCGGGCGATGACGCCCCAGTCGAAATGATAGTCGATCATGCCAGCCGCAGGATTGCAGGGAACGAAGGCCGGGGAAAGCGGCCTTCGTCCGGGGCGGATGCTGAAGCTTCAGCGGGCGGTCAGGCGAATTCCTGCGGGAAGCCGACTTTGGGGATCGGCAGCTCGATGCCGAACCATTTCTTGTAGGATGCGGCGAAGGTGTCGAAGTCGACGCCCACCATCGCCTCCTTGTAGACCGTGTTTACCCAGTTCAACCAGGTCGGGTCACCGGGCTTCACGGCCGACGCATAGGAGTTGGGCATCCAGCCGAAACCGGAATCGACGAAGCGGCCCGGCGCCTGCTGCATCAGCCAGCGCATCGCCGACTGGTCCTGCATGGAGGCGTCGATGCGCCGGGCATTGAGCGCCTGCATCGCCGCGTCAGGGCTCTCGAAGGCGTCGACCTTCGCCTCGGGCAGAGCCTTGTGGATCCATTCCTCGAGGAAGACGTTCTGCATGCCGCCGACGGTGACCGCTTTGCCGGCCGCCTTCAGCTCCGCATAGTTCTTGTACTTGCCGCCGCGGTCCAGCATCAGCAGGCCGACGCCTTCGCGGTAATAGGGGAAGGTGAAATCGACCTGCTGGGCGCGGCCGGGCGTCACCGTCATCCATTGCACGACGATGTCGACCTTGTCGGTGACGAGGCTGGGGATGCGCGCATCCGAGCCCTGCAGGACGAACTCGACCTTCTCGGGATCGTCGAACAGGCTCTTCGCCAGCAGCCGGGCGAGGTCGATATCCATGCCGACCAGCTTGCCGTTGGCGTCCTGGAAGTGCCAGGGCGGATTGGTGCTGCCGGTGCCGACGATCAGCTTGCCGCGTTCCTTGATCGTGTAGAGTTTGCTCTTGGCTACCGTTTGGGCAGCGGCTGGCGTCGGAGCGAGCGCCGCGCTCGCGGCGAGGCCGCCGAGGGCGGCACCGGCGAGGCCGAGGCCGAACAGGCTGCGCCGTTCGAGGGTCAGGTCGGCATCATCGGTCGAAAGCTTGTCGTCATGAGCGCCCATCGCGATCTCCATCTCTCGCCTGCTGGCCGCCGGCTCGGCGGCCGCCGCTCAAGCGGGGCAAGAAACAGGCCAGCCGTCAAACGCGATTCCGTGTTCCTGCAGGGCTGCATCCATCACGTAAAGTCATGCATTGCCGCCTCACAAAGCCGGGCGACGGCGGCCGTGTCCCGCGGATCTTCGACGCGGTGCGTGCGCGCCGGCATCTCCTGATAGGCACGCCCGTCCTTGAAGCCGTGGCCGGTGATCATGCAGACGACGCGTGATCCCGCTGGCAATTGGCCATCGGCAAGGAGCCTGGGCAGGGCCGCGATCGGGCTCGCCCCGGTCGGCTCGGCATAGACGCCTTCCAGCCGCGCGAGCCTTTGCATCGCTGTACGAAGCTCGTCGTCGCTGACCGAGAGCGCGAGCCCTCCGCTCTCGCGCACCAGCCGCAACGTATAAGTGCCGTCGCGCTCATAGCCGATCAGCGGGTCGCTGATGCCCGATGCGATCGTCTCCGGCATGCCCCAGGCGGTCACCTGCGCGGCGCCGGTCTCGAAAGCCTGGACGATCGGCGCGCAGCCCTGCGCCTGCACGGCGACGAGCCGCGTCGTCGCGCCTGCTTCCGTGAGCCCTTGCCAGACGCCCTTCACCAGCGGCCCGCTGCCGGTCGGGATCAGGACATGGCTGGGCGCGGCATTGCCGAGCTGGGCGAAAAGCTCGGCCCCGACCGCGGTGAGCCCGGCGACCGCATAGGGGTTGATGAAGGTCGTGGTCAGATTGGCGAAGCCGTGCTCCTCGGCCAGCGCGAGGGCGAGATCGTAGGAACGGCTGTAATGCCCCTCCACCAGCAGCAGGATGGCGCCATGCGCCGCGATCTGCGTGACCTTCCCGAGCGGCGTATGCGCTGGCACTACGATGATCGCCGGCACGCCCGCCCGCGCCGCGAAGGCCGCTGTCGAGGCGCCCGCATTCCCCGAGGAGGCGCAGACGACGCCCCTGACACCCATCGCGATCGCGCGGCCGAGCGCCGCCGCGATCAGCCTGTCCTTGAACGAGCCCGAAGGGTTGCGCGTCTCGTCCTTCAGCCAGATCTCGCCCTCGAAACCGGGCAGCGTGGCCTCGATCCGGCTGGCGCGCAGCAGCGGCGTCTGCCCCTCGCCGAAGGAAAAGGGCGCGACCTCGTCATGGCCGATCGTTTCCAGGATGCCGCCGCAATCCGGGCAGCGATAGACCAGCTGCGGAGCGAGCTTCGTTCCGCATTCGACACAGCGCAGATTCATGAGAACTCTCCTGGGCGGAACTATGCGAGGTTCCGCCCGAGGGCTGCAAGGGCGGATCCTGCGCGATCGCCTCAGCGATAGCGTCGCTGGACGATGAAATGCGCGGCGACCGTGAGCAGGATCGTCGCCGTCATCAGGATGAAGGAGATGGCGCCGCCGAAGGGCCAGTTGTTCTGCTGCGCGAACTGCCCGTAGACGAGCGGGCCCATCATCTGGAACTTCGGCCCACCAAGCAGCACGGGCGTAGCATAGGCGTTCATCGCCAGGATGAAGGTCAGAATCGTGCCGGCCAGGATGCCGGGCAACGCCAGCGGCCAGAGCACGCGGCGGAACATCGCGGCGGGGTTGGCGCCAAGGCTGAAGGCAGCCTCCTCGACATTGCGCGGAATGCCCTCGATCACACTCTGCAGCGAGAGCACCATGAAGGGCAGGTTGACCGCGATGATGCCGATCAGGACCGCGACTTCGGTGTACATGATCTCGAGCGGCTGATCGATCAGCCCGAGCTTTTCCAGAGCGACGTTGAGCGCCCCGCGGCTGCCGAAGGCTGTCATCCAGCCGGCGGCGCGCACGGCATTGCCGACGAAGAGCGGCAGCACCACCGCGATCACCATAAGGTTCTTGAAGCGGCTCTGGGTGCGCGCCAGCACATAGGCGAGCGGAAAGCCCGTGATCAGGCAGGCCACCGTGCAGATCACCGCGACGCGAACGGTGCGGGCGAGTACGTTGAGATAATAGGCGTCGGTGAAGAACTTGACGTAGTTCTCGATCACCAGCGCGTCGACCATGAACTGGCCGGGGACGAACTTGTTGAGCGAGTAGCGGAACAGGATCGCGAGCGGGCCGATCAGCATGACGGCGACGAAGAGCGTCGCCGGCACGACGAGCAGGCCGGCGAGGTTCGTCCGGGCGCCGGCCACGGCTTCGGGAGCAGTCGTGCTCATAAATGGTGCTCCCGAAGCACGAAGGTGACGTGGTTTGGCCGTTCGCTAGCGCGAGCTGAATGGCGCGGCTTTCGAGAACCGGAGCGGAGCGGACATCCGTCCGTGAGCACCGGAAGCGCAGAAAGCCGCGTCAGGCGGCCGCGATAGTAGAACGGACGAGCCATGTCAGCCCTTGAAGACCTTGTCCCACCACTCCTTCATCGCCGAGTCGTTCTTGGCGAGGAAGGCGTAGTCGAGGTCCTTGAGGGTCTTCTCTTCCTCGGGCGTGAAGCCGATGCGCTTCTGCAGAGCCGGATCGACGCTGAGGCCGGTGACGGTGCCGTTATAGCCCATGTCGACGGCGAAGGCCTCCTGCGGCGCCTTGGCGAGCATCGCGTCCATATAGGCGTAGGCATTGGCCTTGTTCGGTGCGTTCTTCTGGATCACGAAGCCCGAGACATAGGTCGGGATACCTTCGATGGGCGAGACCGCCTCGCAGGGGATGCCGGCGTTCTGCCACTGCACGACGCGGGCCTTCCAGATCGCGCTGATGCCGATCTCCTCGTTCTTCATCGCGGCGGCGAAAGCCTCGTTGGTCGGGTAGACGCGGGCGCCCGCCTTCTTGACCGCCATGAGGACTTCCTTGGCCTTCTCGATGTCGTTCATGTCCTTGCCGCCGGTGGCGGCCATCGAGGCGGCGATGAAGATCGACTGGTACTGGATGTCGATGAAGCCGATCTTGTTGCCCCATTTCGGGTCGAGCCAGTCCTTGAAGCCCTTCGGCGCCGGCGAGATCAACTTGGGATTGTAGATGACGACATTGCCCGAATAGATGTGCCCCATGCCGTAGGGATATTTCATCGTCGGCAGCAGGTTCTTGGCGTTGGGCAGCTTGGAGTAGTCGATCTGCTCCAGCACGCCGGCCTCGTTCATCTCGAACATGTTGGCGGCGGAGAGGCCCTGGATGTCGACGGTGCCGCGCGGCAGGCGCTTCTCGGCGACCATCTTGGCGCGGCGGGGTGCGTCACCCGCCTGGTCCTGGACGACCTCGAGGCCCTTGGGCTTGAGGATCGGGTCCTCGATGTTCTTGGTTAGCAGCCGGGCATAGTCGCCGCCCCACGTGCCGACCACGACGCGGCCGGCGGATTGGGCGAAGGTCGGCGTGCCGGCGGCCGTGGCGAGTGCGGCGGCGCCTGCGCCTTTCAGAAGTTCGCGCCTGTCGAATGCGGTCATGTTGGTTCCCCTGTTGTAGGACGCCGAACGGAGCTTACGCCCCGCGCGGATAGACGAGCCCGGCGTCTTCGGCCCAGCCTATCGTGATGCTCTCGTCTGGTTGCGGCTCGGGGAGACCCGGCCGGTTCGGGATCTGCAGCAGCATGCGGTCATGCTCGTCGAGCGAAACCTGGATGTCGAGCAGAGCGCCGAGATAGGATGCGTGCTCGACCTTCGCGGTGAAGCGGTTGGGCAGGCCGTCGGCCTCTCCACCCACGGCGATCCGTTCGGGCCTGAGCGCCAGCGTCGCGGGCCCTGGCTTAGCCGCGGCGGCGCAGGCCATGTCGAGGCCGCCGGCCGTGCGGAAGCGGCCCGGCGCCGTCACCTCGCCGTCGAGGAAGGCGCTGCGCCCGATGAAGCCGGCGACGAAGCGGTCGGCGGGCTTCTCGTAAAGCTCGCGCTGCGTGCCGATCTGGCGGACCTGGCCCTTTTCCATGACGACGAGCCGATCGGCCATCGTCAGCGCTTCTTCCTGGTCATGCGTCACCATGATCGTGGTGAGGCCGAGCTTGCGCTGCAGCTCGCGGATTTCGACGCGCACCTCAAGACGCAGCTTGGCGTCGAGGTTGGAGAGCGGCTCGTCGAGGAGCAGCACCTGCGGCTCCATCGCCAGAGCGCGGGCGAGCGCCACGCGCTGCTGCTGGCCGCCCGAGAGTTGGCGCGGATAGCGGTCGTCGAAGCCGGTGAGCCGGACGAGGCGCAGCGCCTCGGCGACGCGCGGGCCACGCTCGGCCTGCGGAACCTTATGCATCTCGAGGCCGAAGGCGACGTTCTGCGCCACGGTCATGTGCGGAAACAGCGCGTAGCTCTGGAAGACGAGGCCGCAATGGCGCTTCCAGGGCGGCAGCACGGTGACGTCGCGCTCGCCGATGGTGATGCTGCCGGCGCTGGGCGGGATGAAGCCGGCGATCATGCGCAGCGTCGTCGTCTTGCCGCAGCCGGAGGGGCCGAGTAGCACCAGGAACTCGCCATCGGCGACCGTGATGTCGACGTCGTCGACGGCGGTGAAATCGCCGTAGGTCTTCTTCAGATGCGAAATCGAGAGCCGCGCCATTCGTTCACACCACCCGGCTCAGTTTGACATAGCGATCGGTCACGATCATCGCCGCGCCGATCAGGACGATCTGGATGAGCGAGGCCGCAGCGACGGTCGGATCGATCTTCCATTCGAGATATTGGAGGATCGCGATCGGCAGGGTCGTGCGCCCAGGACCGACGAGGAAGAGGCTCATCTCGAGATTGCCGAACGAGGTCACGAAGCCGAATAGCGCTGCGGCGACGATGCCGGGGCGGATGCTCGGTAGCGTCACGCGCCAGAAGGTCGTCACTGGGCCTGCGCCGAGGTTCTGCGCCGCCTCCTCGATCGAGTGGTCGAAGCCGGCGAGGCTAGCCGTCACCAGCCGCACCACCCAGGGGATCACCACGAGGGTATGGGCGACGATCAGCCCAAGCAGCGAGCCCATCACCGGGATCTCCGTCGCGAGCTCGACCTCGATCTGGAAGACATAGGTCGCGGTGCCGAGCACGATGCCCGGCATCACCAGCGGCAGCAGCAGCAAGGTGGAGATACCCGGCCCCAGCGGGATGCGATGGCGCACCAGAGCGAGGCTGGCCGGCACGCCGAGTGCGAGACCGATCAGCGTCGCCGCGATGCCGACCTGCAGGCTGAGCACGAAGCCGTCGATGAAGGATTTGTTGTTCGCCGCCGCAGTGAACCACTGCAGCGAATAGCCTTCCGGCGGGAAGGAGGGGATTTCCTGGCGGAAGAAAGAGAGCCAGGTCACGAAGATCAACGGCATCAGGATGAAGCCGAGCGAAAGCGCGGCCGCGCCGTTCAACGCATAGCGCCCAAGCCGCAGCGAGCCCGCGCTCACTCGGCCGCTCCCGTGCGGTCGCCGGTGCCGGCGGCCCGCATTGTCGTATTCGCGATGGAAGCCAAGACCACTCCCCTCTTTCCCCGAAATTTTGCGGCGCAACTTACAAACAGTGAAGCCTGTTTTTCTCTCACGCCGCGCCCAGCGGAGAGGCAGGCCAGGCTTTAGTGCAGGGCGTTCTTGTAGAAGGCCCCTCCCTTCATGATCGCCGTCAGATGCCGTCCCTGCTCCTGGAACAGGCCGAGGTCCTTGAGCGGATCGCCATCCACCAGGATCATGTCCGCAAAGGCGCCGGCGCGCAGCGTGCCGAGCTTGCCTTCCATGCGCAGGATTTGAGCACCGACCGTGGTCGCCGAGCGGATGATCTCGAGCGGCGAGAGCACCTCGCGGCGCAGCAGGAACTCGCGCGACTGATCGACCTGGAGCTGGCCGAGCAGGTCCGAGCCATAGGCGACCGGCACGCCGGCGCGCTTGCAGATCTCCAGCGAGCGCAAGCCGCCATCGATGACGAGGTCGTTCTTGGCCAGCATGTCGCCGGTCATGCCGAACTCGGCCGCCCGCTCCTTCATCGCGTAATAGGCGACGAGATTGGCGGTCAGGAACATGTTGTTCTCGGCCATCAGCTTGGCGGAGGCATCGTCGATCAGGTTGCCGTGCTCGATCGCGCGCACGCCGCACTGCGCGGCCCGGGTGATCGCTTCCGGCGTATAGGCATGGGCGCAGACATAGCGGCCGAAGGCCTTTGCCTCCTCGACGGCGGCCTTCACCTCGTCGACGCTGAACTGCATCGAGTCGAGCGGGTCATAGGGGCTAGCGACGCCGCCGGACATCATGATCTTGATGTGGTCGGCGCCCAGCCGCATCTGCTCGCGCGCTGACTTGCGCACCGAGGAGATGCCGTCCGAGACGTTCATCGTATAGGCCATGGCGTTGCAGCAATGGCAGCGCGCGCCGAAATCGGTGCGGCGGCGCGGGTCGCTGTGGCCACCGGTCGGGCCGATCGCAGCGCCGGCGATGAACAGGCGCGGGCCTGCGACATCGCCCTTCTCGACGGCTTCCTTGATGCCCCAGTCGGCGCCGCCGGTGTCGCGCACGGAGGTGAATCCGCGGTCGAGCATGCCCTTCATCAACCGGACGGCGCGGGCCGTCATCAGCGTCAGAGGCATGCTCTCCATGCTGCGGATATAGACTTCGGAGAGGAAGACGTGGACGTGGCTGTCGATCAGGCCCGGCATCAGCGTCCGCCCGCCGCAGTCGATGACATCCGCCTTGGCGGACTTCAGCGGTTTGTCGGAAACCTCGCGGATCGTATCGCCTTCGACGAGAAGCTCGTAGCCGCGGCGCAATTCGCCGAACTCGGGTTCGAGCAGCGCGAAATTCTTGAAGTGCAACGCCGTCATGAGCCCTCTCCGGATGAGCCGGCCGCCGAAGCGGCGTTGGCTCCGATTGTCTGATATATGAGCAAAACTAGACGTGCCTGTCGAGCGTGCATTGCTGGCTGAAATGCACGGTTCAACCCGGCGGCGGGCTCTTCAGTTCAGGCTTGCCCGCTTCACGAAAGAGCCGCCCTTCATGATCAGCGGCATGTGCTTGCCCTGGCGGGTGAGCAGCGACAGGTCCTTGAGCGGATCGCCATCGACGACGATCAGATCGGCATGGGCGCCGGGCGCGACCGTGCCGATCTTGCCTTCCAGTTTCAGGAGCTTGGCGGCGATGAAGGTCGCCGAGGCGATGACCTCCTGGGCGGGCAGCGCCCGGCCACGGATGACGAACTCTTCCGACTGGTAGCGGTGCATCTCGCCGAGCAGGTCGCTGCCATAGGCCATGGCGAGACCAGCCTTCTTCATGATCGCGAGCGACTCCATGCCGGCCGAGCGCACGACATCGACCTTGGCGACGGAATCCGGCGGGAAGCCGAGCTTCGGGCCGTCCGAGACGAGCTTGTCATAGGTGACGAGCGTTGGCACCGCGACGGCGCCCTTCGATGCGGCGAGCTTGGCCGTCTCGGGCTGGATCAGGTTGCAATGCTCAAGCGAATGCACGCCGGCCTCGACGCAGCGGCGGATGGCGTCGTCGGTATAGACATGGGCCGAGACATAGGTGCCGGCCATCTTCGCCTCCTCGACGACGGCCTCCAGCTCGCTCACCGAGTAGCCGTAGAAATGGATCGGATCGGTCGGCGAGGCGCAGCCGCCATTGGCCATGATCTTGATGAACTCGGCGCCGCCCTTGATCTCCTCGCGAGCCGCGCGGCGCACGGCCTCGACACCGTCGCAGATGCGCCCGAGCGAGCCGAGGCGATGGCGCTCGATCACCGAGGGGCGATCGTCGTAGCGGCCGCGGAAATCGGCATGGCCGCCGGTCTGGCTCAGCGCCTTGCCGGAGATGACGAGGCGCGGTGTCGGGAAATGCCCTTCCTCGGTCGCCTGCTTCAGCCCGAAATCGGCGCCGCCCACATCGCGCACCGTGGTGAAGCCGCGCAGCAGCATCTCACGCATGATCACCAGGGAGCGGACGGTGACGAGCGAGTCCGGCAGGCGGGAATTGAGGCCGAGATCGGCGACGCCGGCGATGACATGGACATGGGCGTCGATCAGCCCGGGCATCAGGGTCTTACCCTTGAGATCGATGACCTTCGCCTTGGCGGACGTGACCGACTTCCCAACCTCGCGGATGGTGCCGCCCTCGACGAGGACGCTGGTAGGGGCGCTCGGTTCGGGTGAAGTGCCGTCGACGATGCGGGCATTGGTGAAGAGGGTAGAGGCCACGGGGCTTTTCCTTCAGGCAGACTCGGCGAGATCGGGGGCAGCCGCGCCGCGGGCTTTCGCAGGCTTGATCGGGAAGTGCTGGCGAACCTGCCCCTTCCAGAACTGCAGCAGGCTTTCGTAATAGACCGGGTCGTTCGGGCGCAGCACGGTCTGGCTGATCATGCCGCGGACCAGGCACATCGTGGCGTTCATCACGGTGCGGGTGTGGTTCGGATCGGTGCCGGCGCGAGCGGCGAGCGCGGTCCAGATCGCATCGAGCCCGGCATGGAACTCACGGGTCGTCGGGATCAACTCGGCGCGGAAATCCGGGTTGTGACGGGCTTCCGGCAGGAACTCCATCGTCACGTAGAAGAGCCGGTCGTCCATCATCTGCCAGATGTAGTCGACGATCTCGTCGCTGGAGCCGCCGCGCGCCATGAAGTCCTCGGCGAAGCGGTGCAGGTCGCGCGCCGTGTTGCTCAGCAATTCCGCGACGGACGCGCTGATAACGGCCTCGCGGCTGGCGAAATGATGCGTCAGCGCGCCGCGCGAGACGCCGGCATGCCGGGCGATATCGGATGTCGTGGTACGAGCAATCCCCTGCTCGTGCAGCAGGTCGATCGTCGAACCCATCAGCCGCCGCGAGGTCTCGGCGCTGCGTTCCTTCTGCGATCGCCGCTTTGTCATCAATGCGGTTGAGGCTCCCCGGTGCAAGGCAAATCTCTCCGGAAACTTGCAAACATTCAAGACTGTTTTTTTATCATTTGCCGCCTCCATAAGCGCGCCTCGCTGCTGGGCATGCGCCCGGCGGCGAGGCCTGCCTCCGAGGCGTGCGGAAGCGCTAGATGGCTTCGGTCAGCTCGTCCTCGACGTCGCGGGCGATGAGCGCAGGGTCGCGCTCGCCGGGATCGCCGATGCCGGCTCCGCCCGGCGTCAGCACCACCAGCCGGTCGCCAGGCGGGATTTCCTGGAAACCCTTGCCCTTGAGCTTCTGGCCGGATTTGAGCCCGATATAGCCGGCTGCGCCGTTCTCGCCGCCGTCACGGCCGCGGGGCGGATGGTCGATGCGGTCGAAGGCAGCGAGGATCTCGAAGGGGGCGGCGACGCCGCTCTCGATCTCGATGATCTGGCCATGGCCGCCGCGGGTGCGCCCGGCGCCGCCGCTGCCGGGGCGCAGCTCCTTCTTCCAGAAGATCAGCGGCGTCTGCGTCTCGGCGATCTCGACCGGCGTGCCCTTCACGCCGCTCGGATAGGCCGTGGCCGAGAGCCCGTCCTTGTCGAAGCGCGCGCCGGTGCCGCCATTGCTCGTCACGGCCATTGAGAAGCCGTAGTTGCCCTGCGCGCCGGCATGCGTCCGTCCGCGGACATTGAGGTTCCACAGGCAGGAGGTGCCTTCCGCGGGCACGCGCTCGGGGATGACCTGCCTCAGGCAGCCGAACACCACGTCCGGCAGCATCTGGCCGACGATATGCCGCGATGAGACGGCCGCCGGCTTGGGGGCGTTCAGGATCGCGCCCAGCGGAGCCGCGACGGTGAGCGGGGCGAGCGAGCCGGCATTGTTCGGGATTTGCGCCGCCACGACGCAGCCGAGCCCGAACACGGTATAGGCCGTGGTATAGGAGAGCGGCACGTTGATGCCGCGCGCCGATTGCGGCGACGTTCCGGTGTAGTCGACATGGATGCCGTCCTCGGAGACGGTCAGCGTCGCCTTCAGCGTGACGGGGGAATCATAGCCGTCGACCACCATCTCGTTCGACCAGGTGCCCTTGGGCAGCTTGCCGATCTCGGCCAGCACCGCCTCGCGCGAGCGCTCGCAGATATGGTCGGCAAGCTCGTCCAGCGTCTCGATGCCGAACTCCTCCATCATCTCGACCAGCCGCTTGGCACCCATGTCGTTGCAGGCGGCGAGCGAATAGGTGTCGCCTTCGGTGTCGACCGGCTGCCTCGTATTGGCGCGGATGATCGCCATCACGCTCTCGTTCACCTGGCCCGCATCGATCAGCTTCAGCATCGGCAGGTAGAGGCCTTCCATGAAGACGTCGGTGGCGTCCGGGCCGAAGCCGATGCCCCCGATGTCCATGAGATGGCTGGTGCAGGAGAACAGCGCCACCGGCTTGCCGTCCTTGAACGCTGGTGTCGTCACGACGAAATCGTTGAGATGACCGGTGCCCATCCAGGGGTCGTTGGTGATGTAGGCATCGCCTTCCTTCATCGTCTCGACCGGGAAGTGCCGCAGGAAATGCTTCACCGACTCGGCCATCGAGTTGACGTGGCCCGGCGTGCCGGTGACGCCCTGCGCCAGCATCCGCCCCGAAAGGTCGAAGACACCGGCGGAGATGTCTCCGCATTCGCGCACGATCGGCGAGAAGGCGGTGCGCATCAGGATCTGGCCCTGCTCCTCGACCACCGCGATCAGGCGGTTCCACATGATCTGGAGGTCGATCAGGCTGCTTTTGGCTTTGGTCATGATCGCTCTCCTCATGCCGCCTTGCGGTCCATGACGATGCAGCCGGCCGCATCGATATGCGCATCGAAGCTCGTCGAGACGAAGGTCGAGGTCTCGTCCTCCGCGATGATCGCCGGTCCCGAGATCGTGGCGCCGGGCGTCATTGCCTCGCGCCGATAGAGCGGGATGGTGACGCCCGCGCCGGCCCTGCCGTCGAAATAGATGCGGGTGCCGATGGCTTCCGGCGCGCTCGAACGTGCGACCGGCGCGATCGGCTCGGGCTTGGCGGGCTGCGTCGTCGCCAGCACCGACCAGCTCAGGACCTCGATGGCTGCTCCCGGGATCGGCCGCGCGAATTGCGCCGCATAATCCCGCTCGAAGGCGGCCCGCAGTGCCGGCACATCCGCCGCGCCGAGCGGCCCATCGGGCAGCGAGACCGCGATCTCATGGCCCTGGCCGACATAGCGCATGAAGGCGACGCGCCGCGCGAAGACAGGCTGGTTGCGCGCCCCGGGCTCGACCAGCGCGCGAGCCTCGGCTTCCATCTCCGCCAGCAGCGCCGTGGCGGCGGGGCCGTCGAAACTGTCGAGACGGGCATGGCGGCTGCGCACCAGCTCGTAAGAGACCGGCGCGGCCAGGAAGCCGACCGCCGAGCCCACGCCGGCATTGGGCGGCACCACCACGCGCCTGACGCCGATCTTCTCGGCGACGCGCGCCGCATGCAGGGGCGCCGCACCGCCAAAGGCGATCAGCGTATGATCCGCCACCACCGCGCCCCGCTCGACCGCATGGACACGTGCGGCGCTCGCCATGTTCTCGCAGACCATCTCATGCACGGCATAGGCAGCCGTCTCGGCGTCGAGCCCGAGCGGCTCGCCGATATCCGCCTTCAAGGCAGCGCGCGACAGCTCCGGCTCGAGCGCGATGGTGCCGCCGGCAAAGGCGTCCGGATCGATCATGCCGAGCACGACGTCGGCATCGGTCACGGCCGGATGCGTGCCGCCGCGCCCGTAGCAGGCGGGCCCCGGCTCGGAGGCCGCGCTTTCCGGGCCGACGGTGACGCGCTTCAGAGCATCGATCTTGGCGATCGAGCCGCCGCCGGCGCCGATCTCGACCATCTCGATCACGGGGATGCGGACCGGCAGCCCCGATCCTTTCAGGAAGCGCGCCGCGCGGTCGACCTCGAAGAGGCGGGAGGAGTGCGGTTCGAACTGCTCGATCAGACAGACCTTGGCCGTGGTGCCGCCCATGTCGAAGGAGAGCACCTTGCTCTCGCCGAGCCGCGCCGCCGTCAGCGCCGCGAAGATCGCCCCGCCGGCCGGGCCGGATTCCACCAGTCGGACCGGGAAGCGGCGCGCCGTCTCGATCGCGGTCAACCCGCCACCGGAGGTGACGAGATAGATCGTGCCGCGGAACTGCTCCTGCGCCAAAGCCTGCGCCATTCGCGCGAGATAGCCCGCCATCAGCGGCTGGACATAGGCGTTGGCGATCGCGGTCGAGGTGCGTTCGTATTCGCGCACCTCCGGGCAGACCTCGCTGGAGAGCGTCACGCCGAGTCCCGGCATCGCCGCAGCCAGCAAGGCTCCGACACGCTCCTCATGCTCGGGGTTGGCATAGGAATGCAGGAAGGCGATGGCGACGCTCTCGACATGCGCCGCCTGCAACTTCGGCACCAGCGCCGACACCGCCGCCTCGTCGAGGGGCAGGCGCACCTTGCCATGAACATCGACACGCTCCGGCACGGTGAAGCGCAGCGCGCGGGGAACCAGCGGCTTCGGCTTCTCGATCGAGAGGTCGTACTGGTCGTAGCGGCTTTCCGTGCCGATCTCGATCACGTCGCGGAAGCCATCGGTCGCGATCAGGGCCGTCTTGGCGCCGCGCCGCTCGATGATGGCGTTGGTCGCCAGCGTCGTGCCATGCACGAAGACGTCGATATCCGACATGTGCAGCTTCGCATCCGAGAGGATCAGCCGCACGCCGGCGAGTACGCCCTCCTCGGGACGGGAGGGCGTGGTCAGCACCTTGCGCGTGATCCGGCCGCTGCCGCTCTCCAGCACGACATCGGTGAAGGTGCCGCCGATATCGACCGCCAAACGCACATGCTCACGCGCCATCCCGACCACTCCGGCTCGAAGCGCCTTCCGGCGCTCGCCATTCGAACCGACGGCAGACGATGCAAGAACGAAGGCATCACGTCATGCGCATCGGACATGGAGGGGCGCCATCCCGGAGAGCGGCGCCCTGAGCCCGAGGATCGCCGAGAACAGCAGAGCTCGACAATCCCCGGTTTGGTAGGCCCTGTGTTGAGCCGGCTGCGCCTCGGTGGAGCCGTGAGGCTCGGCCTCAGCGCCCGCCCGACAAGCGGAAGCTCAGCTTCGTTGCGGCGAGATAGCTGTGCTCCTCCAGCGGCGCGCCGATCCGCAGCCGCTCGATCAGCCAGCTCCCGCAGCTCTGCGCCAATTCCTCGACCGGCATCGCCATCGCGACCAGCTTGCCCGGCCACCAGCCGAAAACCGGTTCGTCGCCGAAGGCAGCGATAGCCATTTGCCGGGCCAGCGGGTTCCGCGAGGCCGCGAGCGCACTCAGCACGGCGCCGGTGAGCTGGACAGCGCCGGTGACGATCGCGCTCGGCGGCTGATCCATCTCAAGCAGCGACGTCACGGCGTTGACGCCGAAGTGCAGATCGGCCGGCGGTCCGAGGCGCTCGGTGGCGAGCGATGGGTCGAGCCCCGACGCGGCGATGGCGTGCCGGAAACCGGCGAGGCGGGCGGCGCCGGTCGAATAGCGGGACTCGCCGCCGATATAGGCGACGCGCCGGTGGCCTCGCGCGATCAGGGCTGTCGTGCCGGCGCGCAGGCACTCTTTGTCGTCGATGCCGAACCAGACCGGAGCGAGCCCTTCGACGCGCCGCAGCAGCTGCACATGGGGGAAATGCGCCAGGATCGCGCGGGTCTCCGGCGCAGGCTCTGCCGTCGGTACGATGACGATGCCTGCGACCCGTGCGCCCGCCAGCTCCCGCGTGTGGCGGGCCTCGACGGCGGGATCGTCCGCGATGGAGACGACGAGCTGATAGCCGGCGGCGTCGCAGCAGCGCGACATCGCATCGGCGATGGTGGCGTAAAAGCTGTTGCGGATGTCGGGCAGCATCAGCCCGATCAGCCGGCTCGCGCCGCCGCGCATCATCCGCGCCGGCAGGTTCTCGACATAGCCGAGCCGGGCCGCCGCCTCCCGCACCAGCGCCTTGGTCCGCTCGCTGATGCGCGGGTCGTCGGCGAGAGCCCGTCCGACCGTCGAGACGGCGACGCCCAGGCTCTCGGCAACCTGCCGCGCCGTCACCATGCCGGGGGCGGGCGGGGGCACTTCTAGATCACCAGCGCCGTGCGCCCGGCGGCAGGGCCGCCCAGCCGGCGAAGCCGGCCTCTCCGGCGAGCTCCTCCTCGATGCGCAGGACCTCGTTCCATTTCGCCATGCGCTCCGAACGGCTGAAGGAGCCGACCTTGAACTGCCCGGCATCCCAGCCCACGGAAAGATGGGCGATGGTGACGTCCTCGGTCTCGCCCGAGCGCGCCGAGACGATGGTGCCGAAGCCGGCCGCCTTGCCTGCCTCCAGCGCGGCGCGCGTGCCGGTCACGGTGCCCGACTGGTTCGGCTTGATCAGCACCGCGTTGAGCGCCTTGTCGCGTGCCGCCTGCTCGACGCGGCCGGCATTGGTGACGAGATAATCGTCGCCGATGATCTGGCAGCGCTCGCCATAGACAGCGGTGAACGCCTTGAAGCCCTGCGCGTCGTGCTCGGCCAGCGGGTCCTCGATCGAGACGATCGGATAGGCTTCGAGCCAGCGGCCGAGCAGGGCGATCATGCCGGCGGAATCCAGCTCGCGCTGCTCCAGTGCCAGCTTGTAGACGCCGCCGCGGCCGAATTCAGAAGCTGCGATGTCGAGCGAGATCGCGACTTCGGAACCAGGCTTGAAGCCGGCGCTCTCGATCGCGCGCACCAGCGCATCGAGCGCTTCTTCATTGGAGGCGAAAGCCGGCCAGAAGCCGCCCTCGTCGGCGACGCCCTGCAGCTTGCCGGCCTGTTTCATCAGCGCCCCGGCGGCGCGATAGACCTCGGCCGTCCAGTCCAGGGCCTCGGCGAAGGAGCTGGCGGCCGGGCACATCACCATGAAGTCCTGCACATCCACGCGCCGCGCCGCATGGGCGCCACCGCCGAAGATCTGGATTTCGGGCAGCGGGATGCGAACCTTCCGCCCTTGCGACAGGTGGCGCCATAGCGGCTGTCCGCTCGCGGCTGCGGCCGCATGCAGCACTGCCATCGAGCTGGCCACCACGGCATTGCCGCCGAGCCGAGCGAGGTTCTCCGTGCCGTCGAGCGCGATCAGCGCCTTGTCGATTGCTTCTTGGTCGCGCGCGTCGCGGCCGATCAGAGTCTTGGCGATCTCGCCATTCACCGCCGCGACGGCGCTGGTCACATCGAGACCGCCGAAGGCCGCACCGCCATCGCGCTTGTCGAGGGCTTCGCCCGTGCCGGTCGAGGCGCCGGCCGGCGCGATGGCGCGCCCGCTGAGGCCGTTCTTCAGGATGATGTCGGTTTCAACGGTCGGCCGCCCGCGCGAGTCCCAGACCCGCCTGCCGCGCACCGCGGCGATCGTTGCGTCCGTCATACCGACATCTCCCCAGCCCAGGCGGCTCGAATCTCGGAGAGCCGCCGCGGCGGCCACGCCACAAGAGGCCGGGCGATGCGTCTTACCCGCTCCTTGTCGGCCTCCGCCGTGATGTATTCCACCGGTGATTTGCCATCGACCCGCGCCAGGAACAAGGCGGGCAGCAGCCGCGCGATCCTCTCCTCGATGGCGGCCGGTCGCTCCCAGCTCACCCCGTCGAGATAGGCTCCGGCGAGCGCATCGAAGCAGTCCAGGAACCCGGATGTCGCCACCGGCGTCCACAGGCATTTCAGCAGCATGTGGTTGAGGCAGAAGGCGACATCGAAGGCGGGCTCGCCATACCAGGCGCATTCGGCATCGAGGATCACGGGGCCGTCGGGGCCGACGAGGATGTTCTTCGGGCTGACATCGCCATGGACCAGCGCGAGTTTCGCGCACAGCGTGTCATGCGCCAGCGCCAGCAGGGGACCGGAGAGATCCTTGTGCACGCGCGCGGCCGCTTCGAGATAGGGCTCGATGCGAATCGAGTGGAAGGTCTCGTCATTGTCGAAGCGCCGGGCGATTTCGGCCGAGCCATGCGTCCCGGCATGGATCGCGGCGATGGCACGGCCGACCTTGGCTGCGACGGCCGGGTCAGCGCGACCGGCGCGTAGCTCCTGCTTCCAGACCGGGTGATCGGCCGGATCGAGATAATCCATCGCGAAGGCACCGGCATCTGTATCGCAAGCAAGGATGGCCGGGACGAGGCCGGGCACGATGCGGCCGGCCTCGCGCAGCCATTCGACCTCGCTCGCATTGCGCGAGACTGGCGCAAGCCAGGTCTGCGCCACGCGCAGCTGCGGAAGCGCCTTCTTGACGGCGAAGACACGTTCCGGCGTCTCAACCTTCCAGATGTCTGAGGCGACGCCGCCGGTCAGCGGCGTCAGCCGCGCCGCACCGAGATCCTTCACCAGACCGCTGTCGCGCAGGAAGGTCGAAATGATGTCGTCACGCGCGTCCGCCAAGGCGATCCTCACAGGCCGTACGAGCGACGGCACGCAGTCATGTCATGGGATGCGCTATCGTTAGCGCTAACGATAGCGCCATGCCGCCATCATGAACTCCTGTCAAGGCTGCCGGACGTAAGGGAAGCGGCGACTTTAGGCGAGCATCCGCGTGTCGCCGCAGACCGAGATTTCCTGGCCGGAGATCGTCTTGCCGAAGGGCGAGGCCAGGAAGACGATCTGCTTCGCGATATCGGCCGGATCGACGAAGCGCTTGATCGAGACGCCGGAGAAGAGTCGGGCCGTCATCTCCTCATGCGAGATGTTGAAGCTGCGCGCCTTATTGGCGATGACGCTCTGGATGCGCGGCCCTTCGACGAGGCCGGGGCAGATCGCATTCGCGCGGATGCCGAACTCGCCGAGCTCGGCCGAAAGCGCCTTGGTGAAGCCGATGACGCCCCACTTCGCTGCGCCATAGGGCGAGCGCAGCGGGAAGCCGTGCTTGCCGGCCTGGCTCGACAGGTTGACGATCGAGGCGTTGGCCGACTGCTTGAGGTGCTGCACGGCAAGCCGCGTGCAGTTGAACTGGCCGGTCAGGTCGACCGCGATGCAACTGTCCCAATCCTCAGGCGTGATCTCGTCGACGCGGCCGGTCGGCCCGGCGATGCCGGCATTGTTGACGAGACAGTCCAGCCCGCCGAGCGCGCCGAGCGTTTCCTCGAACAGCCGTGCCACTGCCTTGCGGTCCGAGACGTCGCAGATCGAGCGCGTGATCTCCGGATCGCTTTCGGCCAGCGCTGCCAGCGCCGCCTCGTCGACGTCGCAAACATGGACCTTCGCACCTTCGGCCGCGAAGGCGCGCGCCGTGGCGCGGCCGATTCCGTTGGCACCCGCCGTCACCAGCACGCGCAGGCCCTCGATCATCAGATCCATCGTTTCCAACCCCTCGTCATGATGGCTTGGCCGGTCATTCCGCCAGCCGTGCCGTTCTTTCGATATGTTCGGCCGCGGCGCGGATGTCCTCTTCCAGCGCCGCCCGTGCCGCTGCCGGGTCGCGCTGGCGCAGCGCGGCGACCAGCGCCGCATGGGCCTGCACCGCGCTGCCGCCATCGAGCCGGCTCGGCTCATGGCGCATGTCGAGATTGAGCACGGGCCCGGCCTTCAGCCACAGCCGCCCGATCATCTCGATCAGCGAAGGCATGCCGGCCGCCTCATAGACGGCGAAATGGAGATGCCGGTTGGCGGCGACCGCGGCGGCGCTGTCGGTCGGATCCGCCTTGGCCGCAGCGCGGAAAGCAGCCTCTTGCTGTGCGACCGTCTCGATCTGCTCGGCCGACGCGATCCTGGCCGCTTCCTCGACGGCGAAACCTTCGACGACCAGACGGATGCGCGTCAACTCGCGGAACTGCGCCAGGGTCAGGACCGGCACGCGCACGGCCCGCCCTGGCAGCACTTCGAGGGCCTGATCGGCCGCCAGACGGCTCACCGCCTCGCGCACTGGCATCATCGAGACGCCGAGCGCCTCGGCGACGCGCCGCAGCGAAAGCTTCTCGCCCGGCGCCAGTCGGCCGGAGATCAGCAGCTCCCGCAATTCGCCGGTGACGCGCTCGCCCAGTGTCTCGTGCAGCAGCGAGCCGACCTCGTCCAAAGCCGACGGATCGGGTGCCTTGCGGGCGGCCAGGCTCGCGGCACCTTCGGGCCTGCTCTGACGGAAGGAAGGGGACTGGACTCGGGCAACCATGTCTGCCAACCTAACTGTGATCACAGATCACGACAAGCGGCAGCAAGCCGCGACGGGATTGTAAAGAGCGCAAAAGCGCAAACGTTCTGGGAGGAACGCATGACTGGGATCATCAAGGGCATTTCACGTCGTCAGGCGCTCAAAGGGGCAGGGGCTGTCGCGGCAACCGGGCTCATTGCGAGCCCCTCCATCATCCTGGCCCAGACGCCGGAGACGCTGCGCTTCGGGCATCTGACGCCGCGCACCGGCTTCCTCGGCCCGCTCGGCGAATATGGCGTCATGGCCGTCGATTTGGCGGTGGAGGAGATCAACGCCGCCGGCGGCGTCAACGGCCGCAAGCTCGAGGCTCTGAAGGAGGATTCGGTCAATCCGCAGACGGCCTCGACCAAGGCCGAGCGCATGATCGAGCGCGACAAGGTCGCCTGCATCATCGGCGAGATTTCCTCGGCCTCGGCGCTGACGATCGCCCAGGTCGCCGGCCGCACCAAGACGCTCTTCGTCAACACCGGCGCGAATTCGGACGCGCTGCGCGGCGAGAGCTGCAACCGCTACATGTTCCATGTCGAGCATCAGAACTCGATGTATGTGAAGAGCTGCGGTCGCTCGCTGCTGTCGCAAGGGCTGGTCAAGGGCAAGAAATGGTTCTCGCTGACGGCGGATTACGCCTTCGGCCATGATCTGCTCAGGGTCGCCAAGCGCTTCATGGAGGCCAATGGCGGCCAGTTCGCCGCCGACAAGCTGGTGCCGACCGACGCGACCGACTTCTCCGCGCTGCTGCTCGAAATCCGCGCCGCCAAGCCGGACCTCGTGGTCTCGAACCTCGCCGGCAATCAGATCACCAACTTCCTGAAGCAGTATTCGGAGTTCGGCCTGACCTTCCCCGTCGCAGGCTTCGGCTTCGACACAGCGCTCGCCTGGGCCGCCGGCAAGGACAATTTCGGCGGCACCTGGCCCTGCGTCTGGCACCACCTGATCGACACGCCCTCGACCAAGGCCTTCGTCGCGGCCTTCACCAAGAAATACGGCAAGCCGCCGGAGAACCAGGCCTGGGGCGACTACATCGCCGTGAAGATCATGGCCCAGTCGATGAACGAGCTGAAGAGCACGGACACGCCGAAGATCCTGGAGCATTGGGAGAAGGGCGCGAAGTTCGATGTGATGAAGCCGCGGCAGGGCTATTTCCGCGCCTCGGACCATCAGCTCATCAGCGAGATGTACACGATCACGGCGCTGCCGCCGGCGCAGGTGAAGAACCAGTGGGACCTCTTCACCTCCTCGGCCCCGGTGCCCGGCCCTGACGAAAACATGGAGGTCATCGCCACCTCCGGCGACGAGGCCGTCTGCAAGATGAGCTGACACCGCCACCTCCGCCGTCATCCCGGCCGGAGCGAAGCGAAGAGCCGGGATCCATCGTAGAGCGCGACGCCCTCCGATGGATCCCGGATCGGCGCCGCTACGCGGTTTGTCCGGGATGACGGCGGAGTGGCCGGCTCGATTCCAGTTTTACACCCGAGGCAAAGGCTCTTCCTTGCTCACCCTCTTCATCCAGCAGGTACTGAACGGGCTGCTCGACGGGGTCTATTACCTCCTGATCGCGCTCGGCCTGTCGCTGATCTTCTCGCTCGGCGGCATCGTCAACCTCGCGCACGGCGCCTTCTATGCGATCGGCGCCTATCTCACGATCGTGCTCGCGCCTCATATCGGCTTTGGCGGGGCGATCGTCGCCTCGCCGCTCCTCGTCGCGCTGATCGGCATCGTTATCGAGCGCGGGCTGTTCCGGCATTTCTATCGCCGCGACCCGATCCTCTCGCTGCTGCTGACCTTCGGCCTCGCTATGGTCGCCGAGCAGTCGCTGCGCATGATCTTCGGCGCGCCGCCACTCTCCTTCTCGATTCCGCCGGCCCTGCGGGGCCAGCTCTTCATCGGGGATTTCATCTATTCGCGCTATCGCGCCCTGCTGATCCTCATAGCGGCGGCCTGCGTGCTCGGCCTCTGGTTCCTGCTGCAGCGCACGGCCTTCGGCCGCGTCGTGCGCGCCGGCGTCCAGAATCCCGACATGGTCGGCGCGCTCGGTATCTCGCTCCAGCCCTACATGATGGCGGTGGCGGCGATCGGCATCGGGCTGGCGGGCCTCGCCGGCGTGCTGCTCGCGCCGATCTATTCGATCCATCCGGCCATGGGGCAGGAGATCATCACTCCGGCCTTCGTCGTGGTCGTCATCGGCGGGCTCGGTTCCTTCTGGGGCGTGGTCGTCGCCGCGCTCATGGTCGGCCTCGTCAAGGGCATCACCATCGGCCTCGGCTACCCGCAATGGTCGACCGCGGTGATCTATCTGATGATGCTGCTCGTCCTTCTCTTCCGTCCGCGCGGCCTGTTCGGCGAGCGCATCCAGCGCTTCGAGTGAGGCCATGATGCGCCGCGATCATCTTCCGCTTGTCCTCGCCGCGATCGGTCTGCTGGTCCTGCCCTCGCTGATGCATCTGATCGGCCTCGGCACGACCTCGGCCACCGAGGTCGTGGTCTTCGCCATCGCCTGCATGGCGCTCAACATCCTCGTCGGCATGACGGGGCTGGTCTCCTTCGGGCATGGCGCCTGGTTCGGCATCGCCGCCTATGCGGCCGGCCTGATGCAGCGCAACTGGTTTCCCGGCCAGTTCGTCCTGCCGATCATTCTCGCCGTCGCCCTCGTCGCCTTCATCGCCTTTGCCTTCGGCGCGTTGATCCTGCGCCGGCGCGGCGTCTATTTCTCGCTGCTGACGCTGGCGCTCGCCGCGATGACCTATTCGGTCGCCTTTCGCTGGACCTCCGTCACCGGCGGCGAGGACGGGCTCGGCGGCATCACCCGCCCGCTCTTCGCAGGGGTCAATTTCGAGACGGCATTGCCGTTCTATGGGCTCGTCGCGACGATCGGCTTCGGAGTCGTCTATGCGCTCTGGCGCTTCCAGCGCTCACCCGTAGGGACCGTGCTGGTCGCCATCCGCGAAAACGAGCAGCGCGCCCGCTTCCTCGGCTATGCCACCTCTCGCTACAAACTCGTGGCCTTCACGGTTTCCGCTGCGCTGACCGGGCTTGCCGGCACGCTGCTGCTCTTCAACAACCGCATGACCTCGGCCGAGCCGATCTCGGTCGCCTTCTCCGGCGAATTGCTGGCGATGGTGGTGATCGGCGGTATGCGCTCCTTCCTCGGGCCGGCGCTGGGCGCGCTCTTCTTCGTCGTATTCCGCGACTATCTCTCGAGCGCGACTGAGAACTGGCTGTTCTGGTTCGGCCTGCTCTTCGTCGGCTTCATCGTCTTCTCGCCGGACGGGCTCGTCGGCGTGGGCGAGCGCTTGCTCAAGCCCTTCCGCAAGGTGCCGACCGAGGATGCCGCCATGGCTTCCCGCAAGAGCGGCGCGGTCGAGCTGCCCGCCTTCCTGCGGCCGCAGGATGCGGGCGACGGCACGGTGCTGACGGCGAACGGCCTCGCCAAGAGCTTCGGCGGCATCAAGGCGGTCGAGGATGTCGACCTTGCGATGCGGGATCGGCGGCTGCACGCGCTGATCGGCCCGAACGGTGCCGGCAAGACGACGGCTTTCAACCTGATCTCCGGCCTGTTCAAGCCCGACCGCGGCACGGTGCGCCTGCGCGAGCGCGACGTTGCCGGGCTTTCGCCCGAAGCCATCACGCAAGCCGGCATCGGCCGGGCCTTCCAGATCACCAACCTTTTCCCGTCCTTGTCCGTCGAGGAGAATGTCCGGCTCGCCGTGCAGGCGCGCGCGCCCGAACGTTTCGGCTTCTGGCGTGCTGCTGTGGGCCTCGGGCAGGTCAATGACGAGACCAGCCAGGTCATCGCGACGATGGGGCTGTCGGGCATCGAGCGCGCCGAGGCGGGATCGCTCAGCTATGGCGGCCAGCGCCTGCTCGACATGTCGCTGGCCTTGGCGACCAGTCCGCGCGTCCTCCTGCTCGACGAGCCGCTCGCGGGCCTTGCCGCGGCCGAGCGCGAGCGCGTCGGCAAGCTGATCAAGTCGATCTCGACCGATCTGCCGGTCCTGCTCGTCGAGCACGACATCGACCGCGTCTTCCAGATCGCCGACCATGTCACCGTGATGAACGAAGGCAGCGTGCTGGTCGACGGCACGGTCGAGGACGCGCGCTCATCGGCCAAGGTGCAGGAGATCTATATCGGCTCGGGCGCCCATGCGCTGGCGGCGAAGCCGCGCAAGAGCGCAGCGGGCGAGGGCGTCCTGCTCGGGCTGAAGGACGTCGACACCTTCTACGGCAAGAGCCACATCCTGCAGCAAGTCTCTTTCGAGGTGCATGACAACGAGATCGTCGCCCTGCTCGGCCGCAACGGCGCCGGCAAGTCGACCCTGCTCAAGACCATCACCGGCATCGCGCCGCCGGCGAATGGCAGCATCCGGCTCGCCGGACAGGAGATCGCGCGCCGGGCGCCGGCCGCCATCGCCCGCGCGGGCGTGGCCTATGTCCCGCAGGGGCGCGGCCTCTTCGCTGGCATGAGCGTCAAGGACAATATGGAGCTTGGCCGGCTGCGCCGGCTCACTGGCAACGGCACGCATTGGGAAGACGAGAAGATCTTCTCCTTCTTCCCGCGCATCCGCGAGCGCTGGAACTCGCCGGCGGATTACCTCTCCGGCGGCGAGCAGCAGATGGTGGCCGTCGCCCGCGCTCTTTCCGGCGACACGCGCGTACTCCTGCTGGACGAGCCCTTCGAGGGGCTGGCGCCGGCCGTCGTCGAGGAGCTCTTCGAGGCCTTCGACAAGCTCCGGCGCGAGATCGCGATCGTCATCGTCGACCATCATCTGGATCTCGCACTGGCGCTCTCGGATCGCACCGTCGTGCTGGAGCGGGGGCAGGTCACCCATATCGGCCCCTCGCGCGCGCTCAGTCAGGATCTGGCGCTGCGCCGGCAGGTGCTCTGGCTGTGAGCGGTGCGATGCTTTCTTCCCCAAGCTTCCCCAAGGACGTGCTTCCATGACCAAGATCGCCATCGTCGGTTCGGGCCTGATCGGCCGTGCCTGGGCGACCGTCTTCGCCAACCATGGCTTCGAGGTCGCGCTGCATGACGTCGCGCCCGGAGCGGCCGAAGCCGCCCGCGCCCATATCGGCACCAATCTGGAAGAGCTATCCGGGCACGGCCTCGTCGACGATCCGAAGGGCTCGCTCGCCCGTATCCGCGTCGCATCTGGCCTCGCCGATGTGCTCGCCGGCGCCGATTTCGTGCAGGAAAACGGGCCGGAGTCGGTCGAGGCCAAGCGCGCGCTCTTCGCTGAGATGGACGAGCTTGCCGCACCCGACGCGATCCTCGCCTCCTCGACCTCCTTCATCATGGCCTCGGTGTTCAGCGAGGGGCTGAAAGGCTGCGCCCGCTGCCTCGTCGGCCACCCGGTCAACCCGCCGCATCTAGTCCCGATCGTCGAGATCGCGCCGGCGCCCTGGACAGATCCGGCCGTCGTCGCCCGCGCCAAGGAAATCTACGAGCAGGCTGGGCAGGTGCCGATCACGCTGCGCAAGGAGAAGCCGGGCTTCGTGCTGAACCGCCTGCAGGCGGTGTTGCTGGCCGAGGCCTTCCGGCTTGTGGGTGAAGGCGTCGCCAGCGCCGAGGATGTCGACAAGACGATCCGCGACGGGCTCGGCCTGCGCTGGTCCTTCATGGGGCCGTTCGAGACGATCGAGCTCAATGCGCCGGGCGGGATCCCGGATTACTGCGCCCGCTATTCCGCCTCGCTCGACCGCATGGTCAAATCATCGGAAGGGCTGGGCAATCCGTTCGATTCCGGCACCGTCGCCGAGGTGATGCGGGAATGGCGCGGGTCGCAATCAGCCGAGCGCGTCAAGACGCTGACCGACTGGCGCGACGGGCGGCTCGCCGCCTTGCAGGCCCACAAGCGCGCCTCCGCGCGCAAGCCCGATTGAGAACCGCGCGAGCGTAAAGGAGCTTAAGCCATGGCGAAGACCCGCAAAGTCATGATCACCTGCGCGGTGACGGGCGCGATCCACACCCCTTCGATGTCGCCGCATCTGCCGATCACGGCCGACGAGATCATCGATGCGGCGGTCGGCGCAGCGGAAGCCGGTGCGGCACTGGTGCATGTCCATGCGCGCGATCCGAAGACCGGCAAGCCCGACCAGGCGCCGGAGGCCTTCGAGCCCTTCCTGAAGGTCATCAAGCAGCGCTGCGACGCGGTGATCAACATCACCACTGGCGGCGCCCCGACCATGAGCGTCGAGGAACGCCTGGGCCCTTGCGCCTATTTCAAGCCCGAGGTCGCCTCGCTCAATATGGGCTCGATGAATTTCGGGCTCTACCCGATGCTCGGCCGCTTCAAGGAGTTCAAGCACGACTGGGAGCTGCCCTATCTCGAAGGCTCGAAGGACCGCATCTTCAAGAACACCTTCCAGGACATCGAGAACATCCTGACGACCTGCGCCGAGAACGGCACGCGCTTCGAGATCGAGTGCTACGACATCGGCCATCTCTACACGCTGGCCCATTTCGCCGATCGCGGGCTGGTGAAGCCGCCCTTCTTCGTGCAGTCGGTCTTCGGCATCCTCGGCGGCATCGGCCCGCATCCGGAGGATGTCGCGCATATGAAGCGCACGGCCGATCGGCTCTTCGGCGAGGACTATCAGTGGTCAGTGCTGGGCGCCGGCCGCCACCAGCTGCCGATCGCGGCGATGGCTGTCTCGATGGGGGGCAATCTGCGCGTGGGCCTTGAGGATTCGCTCTGGCTCGGCCCGGGCCAGCTGGCGAAATCCAATGCCGATCAGGTCCGCGCCGCTCGCCAGATCGTCGAGGGACTCGGCCTCGAGATCGCCTCGCCGGCCGAGGCCCGCGAGACGCTCAAGCTCAAGGGAGCCGACAAGGTCGCGTTCTAGATCGCCAAGCGTCCTGTCGGACGCAAAGTGGCGATCTAGGTTTTAACTTGGGCATCGGATTGCCCCGAAAAGTGGTCTCCACTTTTCGGTCCGATGCTCTAGGCGACCTTGCGCGGGATGAAGGCCGCCTGACCGCCCGTTGCCTCACGCCGTGTCCTGAACGTGGCGACGAGGTCGTTGAGCTGGCCGATGCGGCCGGACAGCGAGGAGGCGGAGGCCGCGCTCTGCTCGGCGAGCGCGGCATTCTGCTGGGTCATCTCGTCGAGATGCGCGACGGCCTGGCTCATCTCGTCGATGCCGTTGGCCTGCTCGCCGGAGGCCGAAGAGATGTCGGCGATGGTGGCCGAGACCTTCTGCGAGGCCTCGAGGATGCGGGTGAGAGACTCACCGGCCTGACGCACCAGCTTGACGCCCTCGGTGACCTC
>Ga0102591_1001146_pt1 | contig 39076 bp, 34 predicted proteins | sample AraplaCol_mCL_r2_2_FD_76860 | JGI IMG/M metagenome (GOLD analysis project Ga0102591, IMG submission 76860) | Arabidopsis root microbial communities from North Carolina, USA - plate scrape MF_Col_mCL_r2 (SPADES assembly) (version 2) | ecosystem: Host-associated > Plants > Roots > Endosphere...
GAGGCATCCGGACGCCTTGCCGAGGCCGTCTATGTCGAGCGAGGCACCATGGTCAATGCGGCGATGACGAAACTCGCCGACCGGCCCGATGACGACGCACCCTACTTTTCATTGGTGCTCGTGCCCGGCTGGGAGTCTCGCCGATGACCGGCAGGCTCTTCGTGATCGGGACCGGTCCCGGCAATCCGGATCAAATGACACCGGAGGCGGCTGCGGCGGTTTCCAAGGCAACCGAGTTCTATGGATACGGACCCTATCTCGACCGGCTGAACCTCAGATCCGATCAGCGGCGACAGGCCTCCGATAACCGGGAAGAGCTGGATCGGGCATCGACCGCATTGCGGGCGGCGGCAACCGGCGCAACCGTCTGTGTCGTGTCCGGCGGAGACCCGGGAGTCTTTGCGATGGCGGCCGCAGTATGCGAGGCCATAGACAACGGTCCGAAAGAATGGCGCACGATCGACCTCGTGGTGCTGCCGGGGATTACCGCCATGCTTGCGGTTGCCGCTCGAATTGGTGCGCCGCTTGGTCACGACTTCTGCGCCATTTCGCTGTCTGACAACCTAAAGCCTTGGAATATAATAGAAAACCGTCTTGCGATGGCGGCAAAAGCGGGCTTCGTCATTGCGCTCTACAATCCGATCAGCAAGGCACGGCCCTGGCAATTGGGCAAGGCGTTTGACTTGCTGCGCTCGGACCTGCCGGCAACGACACCAGTGATTTTCGGTAGAGCCGCAGGACGCCCCGACGAACGCATCACCGTCCAGCCGCTTGCTGAAGCCGACGCGACGACGGCTGATATGGCAACCTGTGTCATCATCGGTTCGCCCGAGACAAAGGTGATCACTCGAGACGGGAAGCCGGACCTCGTCTACACTCCGCGGTTCATCGCAGGGGAAAACAGGTGATCGACCACCGCGAGCATCGCTTCAACAGTGGCAACCGTCTCCATAGTGGCGGCTGGCGCCCGCGCGACCATGAATACGTCGATGCCGAGCTGGCGTGCAGCCTGGATCTTCGCATAAGTCGCCGAACCGCCGCTGTTCTTGGTCACAAGGGCATCGATGCGATGGGTACGGAGCAGCGAAACTTCGCTTGCGACGTCGTAAGGGCCACGATCGAGAAGGAGCTGGACGTCGGGAAGAACAAGCGGCGGCTCGACAGGATCGACGCTTCGCACAAGGTAAGAGTGTTGGGGGGCGGCTTCGGCGCGATGGGCTTCCTGGCGCCCGATTGCCAGGAAGACCCGGCGAGGGGAGGGGCCAAGCCGCTCTATCGCTTCCGCGATGGTCGCAACCGGCGTCCACCGATCACCCGGCTCAGCCATCCATTCTGGCCTGCGCAAGGCGAATGCGGGTATGCCTGTGGCAGCAGCGGCCTCACTGGCACTTCTGGAGATGCGAGCCGCGAACGGGTGCGTTGCATCGATCAGAAGGTCGAAACCACCATCACGCAGAAAGGCAGCCAGTCCTTCGGCACCACCAAAACCGCCGATGCGCAGCGGAACCGGCTGACTGGAGGGTTTCTCCGTTCGACCAGCAAGCGAGAGCAAAGTCTCGTACCGGCCAGTGCCGTCAAGCGCTACAGCGAGAGCGCGCGCTTCGCCGGTGCCTCCGAGCATCAGGATGCGGATTTTGCCCATGTCTGATATGCCTTCCGCTCCCAGCCAACGCTGGCTGACTATTATCGGCATCGGCGAAGGTGGTCCAGCCGGACTGGGTGACGAGGCGAAGCGGCTGATCGCTGCCGCGCCCGTCGTCTTCGGTGGCAAGCGGCACCACGAATTGGCGGCCGGGCTCATCGCCGGCAAGAGGCTCGCCTGGGAAAGCCCTTTCGAGACGTCCATTGAAGCGGTCGTGGCACTTCGGGGCTCACCGGTCGTCGTCCTCGGTTCAGGCGATCCATTTCTATATGGTATTGGCGCGACGCTGTCGCGCCGCATAGGTGCCGAGGAAATGCGTGTCATCCCGGCGCCTTCCTCCTTTAGCCTGGCTGCCTCGCGCCTTGGCTGGCCGCTCCAAGAGACGGCGACCGTTTCGCTGCATGGGCGACCGCTGGATCTGATACGGCCGCACCTGCACCACGGTAGGCGGATAATCGCACTGACCTCCGACGGCGAGACGCCGGCGCAACTTGCGGAGCTGCTTCGAGTCACGGGCTTCGGCGAATCCCGCCTGCACGTCCTTGAGGCGCTTGGCGGGGATCGCGAACGGCAGCGCTCAGCGCGTGCCGATCGCTTCGACCTCGGAGAGATTGACCCGCTGAACGTTTGCGCAATCGAGATCGTGGCAGGGGAGGGGGCGCGAACGATCGCCTTCACACCGGGGCTGGACGACGCGCTTTTTGAACATGACGGCCAGATCACCAAACAGGAGATCCGTGCAATCACGCTTGCAGCCTTGGGTCCGCGCCATGGTGAACTGCTTTGGGACATTGGCGCCGGATCCGGCTCGATCGGCATCGAATGGATGCTCGCCGACCCGTCACTGCGCACAGTCGCCATCGAGCAATCGAGTGAGCGAGCCGCACGCATCGCAAGAAATGCGGTTGCCTTTGGCGTTCCCGGGCTTGCGATCGTGGAGGCAACCGCCCCGGAGGCGCTTGCGAACCTGCCCGAGCCCGACGCGGTCTTCGTTGGCGGCGGCGGCAGCGAGGAAGGTGTACTCGAGGCAGCACTTCACGCCTTGAAGAGGGGAGGGCGTCTCGTTGCCAATGCCGTGACCCTTGAAATGGAATCCCTGCTGTTTTCGTTGCAGCGGCAACATGGCGGCACATTAACACGTATCGAGATAGCACGCGCGGCGCCCCTTGGCGGTATGATCGGTTGGCGTCCGGCGATGCCCGTTACGCAATGGCGCTATATAAAGAAGTGAGAGAAAGCAGATGACGACAGTGCATTTCATCGGCGCGGGGCCGGGGGCAGCGGACCTGATTACGGTGCGCGGCCGTGACCTCATCGCCAAATGCCCCGTTTGTCTCTACGCGGGTTCGATCGTCTCGCCGGAACTATTGCAATATTGCCCGCCCGGCGCACGCATCATCGATACCGCACCGATGTCGCTTGATGAAATCGAGGCCGAGTACCTGCGGGCCGCCGCAGCCGGGGAGGACGTTGCGCGATTGCATTCGGGCGACCTTTCCGTCTGGAGCGCCGTTGCCGAACAGACCCGCCGGCTGGAAAAGCACGGCATCGGCTATACGATGACGCCTGGCGTGCCTGCCTTTGCGGCGGCAGCGGCAAGCCTTGGCAGGGAACTGACCATTCCAGCAGTAGCGCAAAGCCTCGTGCTTACGCGTGTCTCCGGCCGTGCATCCCCAATGCCTAACGAGGAAACTCTGGCGAGATTCGGAGCGACGGGCTCGACGCTCGCTATCCACCTGGCCATTCATGCCCTGGAGCAGGTTGTTGCCGAACTGACACCGCTCTACGGCGCTGACTGCCCGGTTGCGATCGTCGCCAAGGCGTCCTGCCCGGATGAGAGGATCGTCCAGGGGACGCTTGGTGACATCGAGGAAAAGCTGGCCGCCGCGCCCATCGAGCGAACGGCGATCATCTTCGTCGGCCAGACGCTTGCTGCCAGCGGCTTTCGCGAGAGCTCGCTCTATGATGCGTCCTACCAGCGACGCTTTCGCGGCCGGGAGTAGGGGAGGGGACTGCGCGCCTCAGACCTCGGCGGAAAGGTAGTCCATGCTCGCCCGCAGCGCCTTTGCCGGATCTTTGAGGTCATGTACCGTAGCCGCGAACGGTTCGAAGGAAAACGGTCCGGCGTAGCCCGCCTCTATAAGGGCACGCATTTGCCCGGTATTGTCCAGGCGATCATCTGCCGCCACCAGAACGCGGTGAGGATCGCGCATATCCGCGATCGAGACGGCAGGATCGCTGACACCGGAAATATGAACCAGCCCGGTCAAATCAGCGAAGAGTTGTTCCTCGCCGGCAAGGTGATGATGGAAGGTGTCATGAACCAGCTTGAACGTGGATCGTCCAGCCACAGCGTCGATTGCCGCAACAGCCTCCGCCTTTGACCGGAGCGAACAGATCGCAAAGCCGAGGGGTTCGACAAGGCCCATGATTCCGGCGGCATCGAGCATCGGCTTCAAGGCAGCCAGCGACTGGCGGAGATTTTCCTGCCGCTCGCCATCAGCACGACCGGTGCCATCGTTTTTCGGGACAAGAACAAGTGCGCGCGCGCCGCAAGCCTTGGCATAGTCGATCAGTTCTCGGGCTTCGTCGGCACGCGTGGCGTTCCACTCGTTGAAGCGCTGCAGCGCATTGATCGAGAGAATGGTCAGCCCGTGACGCTCCGCGGCCTGGGCAACAGTCTCTGGCAACGTCCCATCGAGGATCGCATTGCCCGCAAGATCGTTGCGGATCTCAACCGCGTCAATGCCAAGCGACGTCGCCAACGCAAAGAGATCTTCAATCGCCAACGATGGCGCCGCCATATGGTTGAGGGCAAAACGAACGAGCGGCATTCTTGGTCTCCTTGTAAACCTTGGTATTCACGGCAGGTGTTAGGCACCTCTCTACCCCAATCGGCTTCCTGATCCATCCACGGCGAGCACCGAGGCCCTTTCATTCGTGACAGAAAATAGGCCGGCCATGAAAGATGCCCCTCATGGCGAGGCAACCACGGCCGCACAGGAATAGTATCGGTCGGGAGCGCGCGACGAACGTCAAATAAGAATAGTAGGGCAACCTCTGTATATTCGTCGATTTCAGGAAAACTAAACAGTTACTTAGGCACAACCAACGGCGTTAGAAATATATAAAATGCGATGTCCGGGCGTATTTTTGGTTAATAACGATCCAGCCTGTAACATATTTCAGAATTTTTATTCCAACGCCGTTCAGTTGATACGGCCTTTTAATACTGCGTTTTTCCTTTGGTGAAACTACATTTCAAGATTTAGCAAAGATAGGTATAAATTTGTATGTCGGCCTTTCGTCCGTTAACCTTTGGAAATATTTTTGTATTGCTTATTAGCATCTATGTATGTAGCTTCTTTATAAAGTAGAAATCCGACATCCACAAATTAGTTGTTGGGCGCAAGTTGGATCTCTACTTTATGCATACTAAAGGGGATCATCACTGCGTTCAGGGGACCGTCGCAAAGTATTGCGTATACTTGATGCGAACCATCCCCCCAGCACTAAAGGGTATGAGGGCTAGTATGAATTACGTACCTTCGGAATTCGAAAATGGTAAAATTGCATTGAACAGGCTCCGGCCTGTACCGACACTCTCCAAGGCAAGCAAGGAATTCGAGGAAACTGAAAGGGAGCAAGGAGATGATCAGTGCCTGCTGATTATCGACGCCAGAACGCTCGAACGCGAATGCCTTGCGACGACCTTGAAAGCGAACGGCCTTAGCATGGCGGCTATTGCCGTCGGCTCAATTGCAGAATGGCAGCGCAACAAGGATACGAACCGACCCATCGGCGCCGTCCTTCTCAACATTGCCGGCCGGAAGGCTGACGATGCCGGCCTGTCCGAAGAAATCGCGGCGATCACCTCAGAGCTTGCACCAGCTCCGGTCGTCATTCTGGCCGATGGCGATGACCTCAGCCAAACCTTGAAGATGCTCCAATGCGGCGCGCGTGGCTTCATACCGACGTCCGTCGGAATTGAGGTATGCGTCGAGGCACTTGCTCTTGCGGTTGCAGGCGGCACCTTCATCCTCGCGGGTAACAGTTTCTCTCCGTCGGCAGCAGAAACTGCTCCGATCGACATGAGCCAGAAGCCGCAGCGACCGAACGAGCTCACGCGCATATTTACGCTGAGGCAAGCCGAGGTCGTACAAGCGCTTCGAAAGGGAAAGGCGAACAAGATCATCGCCTATGAACTCAATCTGCGCGAGAGCACGGTCAAGGTTCACATCCGGAACATTATGAAGAAGCTGAAGGCAACGAACCGAACGGAAGTTGCTTACAAGCTCAACGATATGTTCCAGTAAAGCGAAGCAAGTTGAACGAGCGACGCTCGATTGATCGTCTATAAAACCATACCGGCTTGCTTGGATTGGGCAACAGCAACGCCCACTCCTCGCAGGCCAGTGCCTCGTCCAACGCTAGCAAGGCCTAAACTCGACAGGTGACTGCTCAACGCCTGTCCTTGCTGCGCATGCTCGGTTAGTAGCCAGCGCGATGCCAGCGCAGTTTGTGCCACCGGCCGCGCAAGCCTCGATAAATCCGCTCAAGCACAAATATCGGGTGGCGAGCTGCTTTCCCGGGACCAACCGCCATGCGCCGTTCCAGCCCCCACCAGCCTGGAACCTCCTCAACATCCGGCATCACTTCACGCGCAAGGCGGGCCATGAGCGTAACTCGTTGCATGTCGACATGCCGATGATCATACAACCGAATTGCCACTTCCAAGCAATGTCGTGCCAGAGCAAAGTTCGCGCTTTTGCGCAGCGTTTCGGCTTCCGGAATTGCGCCGACAACACCTCCAAAAAGGACATCAAATGCAGCGCGGCGCTCGTGGAAATCTCTCAGATCGTCTACGCTGGCGGAAAGACTCTTACTATGTTCGCGATGCCATGCCTGATCCGCTCCGTGGATATAGGCAACATCTGAAAAAGCAGACAGTCTCAACCACATCTCCATGTCGTGAGTGTGGGCCAACTCTCGTTGCCCTCCAACCTGATCGACAACGCTGCGGCGCATCACCACCTCGGGGGAAGTAATAACGTTACATCCATTCTGGCAACGAGCAGCGAGCCATTTACGACCGGGCCATATTGTCCAGCGTGTGGCCTTGGTTCGCGGCGAGGGCAAGTTGTCACCGCTAAAATGAATTGGATGGCCGTAGACCAAGCCAACCGAGGGGAAGCTTTGCATAACATCGGTTGCGCGCTGCAGAGCGCCCGGCGTCAGAATATCGTCCGCGTCAAGTCGGACCAAAAACTCGCCTTCAGCAACCGCCAGCCCGTCGTTGAAAGTTTGGACCGGTCCGGCATTTTTGTCATGAGCGACAACTCGCACACGGGGGTCGTTCAAAGCAAACCGCAGGGCAACCTGCACGCTTTCATCAGTTGACCCATCATCCACCACAACGACATCGACATCGACGCCTTCTTGGGACAAGACACTTTCGACAGCCGCTGGCAAATACCGCGCATAATTAAAGCATGGAATAACCACGGTAACAGTCGGCCGCGGACGATCTGCACTCCAGGCCTTCACCCGCAGCACGGTCGCGTCCCGTTCTGAATACGACCGCATCGACAGCATGTTATCCATAGGCAAGCGTAAAAAGCTATTCATGCTGATTTGTCCGTGCCGGCACATCCCAGCGCGAGCCATTCCATCTTTGCCTGAAACTTTGCCAACTCAAAAAAGGTACGCGCCATCGAACGCCGCCTTTTGACCAGTGGCTGTTTCTGTGAAACTGTTTGCTGGTAAACCAGCCGATCGGCCATCGATTGAAGGCTGAAGCGGACGGTGGCGGCGGACGGAATGTAGGGCGCCCTGGAAATCGGCACATAGTCAAGCCCCAGTCGCCGAATCATGGACGACAGCACGCCGTCGGGCGCCGCGATGGTAACATTGTGCCCCCTTCTGCACATCGCAGCTGCCAGTTCGATTGCATTGATCTGGCTCCCGCCCATGGCAAGTTCGTGGGGATAGACAAGTATGTTCACGTGGAAGCTCCACCATTCGCCTGCATGAAGTCGCAAAACAACCGTAAAACATCGTCTCGCTCCCTTGCCTGCGAATAGGTCTGCATAATTGACTTTGATGCTAGATCTCCCTTTTCAGTGCACCATCCTTCTGTCCTGTTCTCCACGGCAATGATCTCCTCGACAGCTTGAGCGAAATGCAGCACATCACCCACGTTCACGGGCGTACTGAACTCGGTTCGAAAGAATTCGCCTCCGCCGAAGCCATGGTTGCCAATAACGTAGCACCCACAAGCCATTGCTTCCGCAGCGGGTAGCCCAAACCCCTCCTGATGAGTGAAGGCTAAGAAGATCCGGGATCGGCGAAGTTCGTCGGCAACTTGCCGCTGCGACAAGTTATCCAAAGCGGCAATATGCCAGCCTTCCAAGATACCGCGTGCGCGAAGCATCTCTAAAACTTGCGTGGCATCGTCGCGGCCACGGCGTGGCATGTAAGCAATCTGCCGAGGACGGCTCGCGTCTCCTGGGGAAAATATGTCAGAGTCAATACTGAGGTGAACCCTCTCAATCCGACATCCAGGATAGGCGTAGCCAAGCATTTCGAAGTTATGCTCCGAAACTGTTATCACACCCGCAAAATCGGGATTCGTCGCTGCATAGCTGTCGGAATTGGAAGGTCGTTGCCACGTCAAATGTGCATTTTGATTGAATATTGCGTACCGAACTCCCTTGGGCAGACGAGAAAGCACCGCAACGTCCAGTTCGGGGACGACCAAGAGATCGCCCCGCCGCACCGTTACGTTGGAAACCGCCGCAATTCGCGTTTCATTCTCGAACCAATCGCATCGAAACTTTGGTTTTTGGTGCAGCACCATTGCGTTGAGACCGGCCTCATTGAGAATATCGACATGTCGATAGATCACACGAACTCCGCCGGCTGGCTTGGGATAGTCCGGGGTTAAAAAATAGATCGAGGCGCGTGTAGACTGTTCGTCGGAAGACTTGACCCGCGGGACTCTTCGATGAGTTCGCGCAAGCCTCACGACGTTTCGCAGAGCGGTCCTTACATCACCCGAAAAATCAGACGAGTGCTTGCTTATGGCATGTAACAAAGCCGTCATGCTGATCAACGCCACCACATCGAAAACAACAAATTGAGATTAACGTATATCTCGTTGGCGTATTATCATTCTACATGCAAAATATACTTACTCTAATCTAGAACATCACTACGACTTTTTGGTAGCTCGGTTACCGATTTTTGTCTCGTTTACTGAGGATCTATAAAGTTGTTTTCTGCCTCAAGAGGGGCCGATGTTACCGACTGTCGTTCGAAGTGGCTGGTTCTCCCTGTGTACTGAGTTAGAAGAAAGGGAACGTTACGACATGATTGCACCAAGCGTTATGTTGGGTGACGGCGTCGTTATTCACCATCCAGATCTTGTAAATTTATACGGTTGCTCGATCGGCACAGGCACGCGCATTGGAACGTTCGTCGAGATCCAGAAGAACGCTTCGATCGCTGAAAACTGCAAAATCTCCAGTCACAGTTTCATATGCGAGGGTGTGACTATCGAAGATGGTGTTTTCGTCGGTCACGGGGTGATGTTCACCAACGACCTGCATCCACGCGCCGTCAACCTTGATGGCTCCCTGCAGTCCGACGCGGACTGGTCCGTCGTGCCGACACTCGTCAAGCGCTACGCCTCGATCGGCAGCAACGCCACAATTGTCGCAGGCATAACCATTGGCGAAGGCGCGCAGATTGGTGCGGGCGCGGTCGTCACCAAGGACGTGCCTGCCTACGCAATTGTTGCCGGTGTACCGGCAAGGATTATTGGTCGCGCAAAGGATGCGCCAGTCGAAGTCATTTCATCCGGGAGAGCAAGATGATCGGGATTGCCGTCGTCGGTTACGGGTACTGGGGGCCGAACCTGGTCCGGAATCTTGCAGAAACGCCGGGTGCGAAGCTCATCTGGGTATGCGATCTCAAAAAGGATCGCCTCGCCGGTGTCCAGTTGCGCTACCCCACGGTCCAGATTACGGACGACTTCGACGAGGTGTTGCGTGATCCCCGTGTTGACGCAGTCGCGATCGCGACGCCTGTGTCCGCGCACTACATGCTGGCGATGAAAGCGTTGATGGCCGGCAAGCATGTGTTTGTCGAAAAGCCGATGGCGTCAACGTCCGAAGAAGCTCGCCGGATGGTGGAAGAGGCCGCGCGGCGCCGACTCATTCTCGCAGTTGACCACACGTTCATTCATACAGGTGCGGTCCGCAAGATGCGGGAAATCATCGAGAATGGTCTCGGAGACATCTATTACTACGATTCCGTGCGCGTGAATCTCGGTCTCTTCCAGCATGATGTCAGCGTCATCTGGGATCTCGCCGTCCACGATTTGTCAATCATGGATTACGTGCTGCCGGAAAAGCCGGTTGCGGTCTCGGCAACGGGCATGGGCCATGTTGCCGGTGAGCCCGAAAACATCGCCTATCTAACGCTCTTCTTCGAAAGCAAGCTGATCGCTCACATCCACGTCAACTGGCTGGCGCCCGTCAAAGTGCGCCGCACGCTGATCGGCGGTAGCAGCAAGATGATCGTCTATGATGATCTGGAGCCAAGTGAGAAAATCAAGGTCTATGACAAGGGCATTACACTCAACGGCAATCCGCAGACGGACGGCGAGAAGGTGTATGACATGCGCGTCGGCTATCGCACCGGCGATATGTACGCACCACAACTCGATATGACGGAAGCGCTTGGCCGTGAACTCAAGCAGTTTGTCGATTGTGTCGTGACAAATGGCCAGCCGATCGCCGATGGCAATGCTGGGCTTCGTGTCGTGCGCATTCTCGAGGCTGCCACCCAGTCGCTCGCTCAACGCGGGCGTGTCATCGAACTTGAGCCCGCGAGGCTGATTGCATGACCGCCGAAGTCTACCCGCTTTCGAAGTCGGCGCTGACGACGATCGACTTGCCGGGGTTTGAACCGGCTCGGATGATCCGGTTGATCAAGGAATGCATCGATAGGTGCCAGCTCGACCTATCTGGTCGCGTGGTTATGACGGAGGCGGCCTCCGGTGCTTACGCTGTGACGCCTATCGCTGCCGCGCTCGCGGGCGCTGGTGAGGTAATCGCGGTTACTCGAACTACCACCTATGGAAGCGCTTACGACATTGAGCAGAATACCCGTCGGCTCGCGGAAATGGCCGGGGTACCATCCGATGTCATTTCGGTATTCAAGAAAAAGGACCCGGGCCTGTTGTCCCGCGCTGACGTCGTGACAAACTCTGGGCACCTGCGTCCACTGGATGCAGCAGCGATCGCATGCTTGAAGACTGGGGCAGTGGTTCCGTTAATGTTTGAAGCATGGGAAATTCAGGCGGGGCGATGTGATCTGGATTTGGACGCATTGGCCCTCAGAGGTATTGCGGTCGCGGGAACAAATGAAAGACATCCCAATATCGACGTCTTTTCTTATCTTGGCACGATGGCGATTAAATTACTCCTCGACGCCGGTATCCCGCCGCTCAAGGCAACGGTTGCTCTCCTCTGCGATAACCCGTTTTCCGACTACATTCGCAGTGGGTTGACGAGTGTCGGGGCGACCGTCTCATGTGGTGCAGAGTTGAGCTCCTTTCACGAGCAAGATGCCCCTGACGTACTCTTGCTGGCGCAGCGACCAAACTGGAAGTCCATCCTCAGTGAATCCGAAGCCAGGTGGCTTTCGAAAAACTGGCCGAACACAATCATCGCGCAATTCTGGGGCGACATCGATCGAGAAGCACTTGCGAATCATGGTTTGCACTATTGGCCGCAAACAGGCCCCTCTCCGGGCCATATGGCGGTTCTGCCGTCTGCCGTCGGGCCAGACCCGATTATTCGGCTTCAGATTGGAGGGCTGAAGGTAGCAGAAGTCTTGCTCAAGCCTGCTGAGGAACGAACCCGTCAGGACAGGGAATACCTTGATGAGCTTTAAGCACTCAGCAATTCTCATTGGGTTGGGGTCAACGACCGAAACGGCGTTGCCAGCACTTCGGGATCGGTTTGAAGTGTTAGCCCTGGTCCGCCCCGGGAATGACGCCGTTGTCCAGGCCGCAAAGGCGGCAGGTATTCGGGTTGTTGCAAACACATCCGTTTCCACTATCTCGGCGCTGGTCCAAGAATTGCAGCCGAGTGCTGTGGTCGTTTCGTCCTATAACAGGATTCTGCCTGAATCCCTGCTCGCAACAAGGCCGTTTATTAACGTTCACTATGCGCCCCTTCCACGCTATCGCGGCCGCTCGACAGTGAACTGGGCAATCTTAAACGGCGAGAAAGAAACAGCGATCAGTATCCATTGTCTTACCAAAGAGCTGGATGCCGGCGGCATTCTGGCGCAACAATCTATTCCAATCGGTCCCTCAGACACCGTCTCTGACCTCTATCGACGCCTCGGCCTGCTCCAACGGGAGTTGCTTGCGGAGGCCGTTGAAAGACGGCTGGCTGGAGACCTGGGTGAACCGCAAGATGATACCATGGCCAGCTACTCCTGCGCTCGCGTCCCTTCCGACGGTATAATTGATTGGTCGGTGTCGACTGTTCAGATCGATCGACTGATCCGTTCTCTGGGGGGGCCGTTTCCGAACGCATTCACTTTTTTGGACGGACAGAGAATCGAGGTTATCAGTGCGGAACCGGTTCAACTTCGCAGGAACTATGTGGGCCGGGTTCCTGGCCGTGTCGCGTCGGTAGATCGCTCACGCGGCGAAGTTGATATCTTAACCGGGGATGGAATTTTGCGTCTCAAGCAGGTGCAGATCACCGGTGTGGGGGTGCAGGACGCCTCGGCTGTTATTGCTTCCACTCGAATGACACTTGGTGGGTTTTGTGCCGAACGATATGCGCACGTATCCAGCGCTCCCGGAAGTATGGGGGCCTTTAACTATCCAAGACACTCCCTCGTTCAAACAGATTAAACATAGGGGATACCTATGAAGGTAGCTTTCATAGACCTTCTTTCTCAACAGCGCGAAATTGCAGAAGGCGTCAAGAGCGGCTGGGAGAAGGTCATCTCCACCAGCAGTTTTATCGGCGGTCCATTCGTAAAAGAGTTTGAATCCGCGTACGCTAGTCGAACGGGCGTCTCGCACTGTATCGGCGTCGCCAATGGCACCGACGCGATGGAGCTCTGCCTGAGAGCGGTCGAAGTCGGCCCAGGTGACGAGGTCATCTTGCCTGCAAATTCGTTTGTCGCAACCGCAGAGGCAGTGGCCCGAGTTGGAGCCGTTCCGGTCGTCGTAGACGTTGATCCCGAGCATCTTCTGATCGATCCAGACCATGTTGCGGCAGCAATCACAAAGCGGACAAAGGCGATCGTTCCGGTACATTTGTTCGGCCAAACCGCACCGGTCGAAATGCTGCAGCCGATTGCCAACGCGCATGGCTTAGTCATTATCGAGGATGCGGCTCAATCACAGGGGGCAACCCGCCATGGACGGCCAGCCGGAAGCCTCGGTACCCTTGCAGCAACGAGTTTTTATCCTGGAAAGAACTTAGGCGCATACGGCGACGCCGGCGCCGTCTTGACGAATCAAGCCGACCTGGCGCGCCGCATCAGGATGCTGGGCGCCCACGGCAGCGAGATAAAGTACGTGCATGAATTCCTCGGCTTTAACTCACGCCTCGATGCGCTTCAAGCGGTAGTTCTCACCGAAAAATTGAAGAGACTTAACGTTTGGAATGCGCGCCGACGCGAAGCCGCGAGGCGCTACTCGGAGTTGTTGTCAAATGTTTCAGCCTTAAAGCTCCCGCGTAGTGCCAATGGTAACGAGGATGTCTGGCATCTTTACGTTGTGCGCTTGAAAGAAAGAGATAAAGCTCTTGCTGACCTCCAGAGTGCAGCCATTGGAACCGGTGTTCACTATCCCCTGCCAATTCACAAAACGCCTGCATTTGAATCCTTGGCAAAAGTGGGGCCGGGCGGCTGCAAAATCGCCGAGCGAGCGGCCGAAGAAATTCTCTCGTTGCCTCTTTGCCCGTACATAACCGCAGAGGCACAGCATTATGTCGCGGACGTTTTGGCGAAAACAGTAACCCGTCAAAGCGCCGCGAGAGCCACGAGACGGAAAGCGCCGATCGCCGCTGTATCCGGCGGCGAATTCACCGGTATGACGCCTCAGATCTCTCTCTCTTAAGGAATTGGTGGAGTTTGGTATCATGAAGGATAAGCGTGTTTTGATCACCGGTGGCGCCGGTCTCATCGGTTCCCATATTGCGGATCTCCTCGCTCTTGAGAAACCCAAGGAAATAGTGATCCTGGACAACTTCGTACGCGGAAGGCGTGAGAACCTAGCTAACGCCGTCGATTGCACCCCCGTAACAATTATCGAGGGCGACATTAGGGACCGCGCGCTTCTCGAGAAGGTCAGTCAAGGCATCGATGTCGTCTTCCACCAAGCGGCCATTCGCATCACGCAGTGCGCCGAGGAGCCGCGGCTTGCTTTCGATGTTTTGGCCGGCGGGACATTCGACGTCCTGGAAGCTGCGGTCAAGGCGGGCGTGTCGAAAGTTGTGGCTGCATCCTCTGCGTCCGTCCTTGGACTGGCCGATACCTTCCCGACCACTGAACAGCATCACCCGTACAACAATCGCACAATCTACGGTGCCGCCAAAGCTTTTAACGAGGGCCTGCTACGCAGTTTTGCTGAGATGTACGGCCTGCGTTACATCGCGCTTCGCTACTTCAACGTCTACGGCCCACGCATGGACGTCTATGGCGCCTATACCGAAGTTCTGATCCGCTGGATGGAGCGCATTGCCAGCGGCTTGCCGCCGATTATCCTCGGGGACGGTACGCAGACCATGGATTTCGTGCATGTGCACGACATTGCGCGAGCCAACCTGCTAGCAGCGAAGTCCGATGTCACCGACGAGGTCTTCAACGTCGCAAGCGGCACGGAGACGAGCCTGCGCGAGCTCGCGGCCCTTTTGACCAAGGTCATGGGTTCGTCGTTGGAGCCGCAATTCGGGCCAGCACGTAAGGTCAACGCCGTGCCGCGGCGCCTTGCCTCGACGACCAAGGCGGAGAAGCTCCTTGGCTTCAGCGCAAAGGTGACAATGGAAGAAGGCCTGAGCGATCTCGTAGAGTGGTGGCGCCAGGAAAAGAGCCTGAACACAGGAGAGGCAGCATGAGCCAGATCCCGGTTGCCAAGCCTGTTCTCGATGAGCAGGAGGTCGAGGCGGTCCGTCGCGTCATTCTGTCCGGCTGGGTTACGCAAGGGCCAGAGGTGGCCGCGTTCGAGGAAGAGTTCGCCGATTTTGTCGGAGCCCGGCACGCATGTGCCGTATCCAATTGCACGACTGCGCTCCACCTCGCCCTGAAGGCGGTCGGCGTAGAAGCTGGCGATGAAGTCATCACGGTTAGCCACACGTTCATCGCAACCGCAAATGCGATCCGCTACTGTGGTGCTGTGCCTGTTTTCGTCGATATCGAAAAAGATGGCTACAATATCGATCCCGACTTGATCGAAGCGGCCATCACGCCCCAGACAAAGGCCATCATTTGCGTCCATCAGCTCGGAATGCCCTGCGACCTGCGACGCGTCGTTACGATCGCCGCCCGCCATTCCATCCCGGTGATCGAAGATGCCGCCTGCGCAACTGGCAGCGAAATTCTCTGGAAGGGTCGATGGGAAAAAATCGGCAAACCTCACGGCGACATCGCCTGCTTCTCCTTTCACCCGCGCAAGGTGGTGACGACAGGTGACGGCGGTATGCTGACAACGGCCAATCCGGAATACGATCGAAAGTTCCGCTTGTGGCGGCAACACGGCATGAGCGTTACAGATGCCGTGCGCCACGGCTCCAGCCAGGTCATCTTTGAATCCTACCCCGAGCTCGGTTACAACTATCGAATGACCGATATGCAGGCGGCCGTCGGCCGCGAACAACTCAAGCGCCTTCCCGCGATTGTTGCCCGTCGGCGCGAGCTTGCTGGACAATACGCAGACCAACTTGATGCGACAACAGATGTTGCGCTGCCGCTCGAACCCAAATGGGCTCACAGCAACTGGCAAAGCTTTTGCGTCGGGCTGCTCCCCCATCTCGACCAGCATAAGGTCATGCAGGAATTGCTGGATCGAGGCATATCTACGAGACGGGGGATCATGAACATCCATGTTGAAAAAGCATATGCGGACGGCGCATCACATCGCATTCCAGGTAGCCTTGAACGAAGCCTCGCAGCCCAGAAGCACGCGATCATTTTGCCCCTGTTCGTTCAGATGAGAGACAGTGAGTTGACCTGGGTCGCCGACGCCGTGAAAGCAACGGTCCCGGTTTCTCGACCGCGTATCGAACGGGTTGGCTGAAAAGAGCTTGTGTCCACGCCATGCCTCGCCGAGACGCAGTCCGGATCGTTTCGACCCGATTGCCGAATCGAAGCGATCAAAAAGAACACTTGTGCGCGCTTTCTGTCACTTGCGGTTCGGATTAACGGGGCATCGATTCCGGCAAATGCCGGACACTGGTTTCACTAAAACCCGGACAGTGGTGGATTGGACGCGCCGACGGCAGACCGATAAAGTATTGATCTGGCCGCCGGGCAAGCTCACGATAATCGGATGGCAGACCGATGCTGTAGGACATGCGCGAAGGTGCGCTCCTTCTTGCAGACGGCGCCTACGATACCAATGACTTGCGAGACTCGGCCAACGAAAAACGGGCCAGAGTAAATATTCTATCAGAACCGAACCGCAAGGCCAGCTTCCCCGTCAGCGCATGGGTCTATCGCCAACGCAATCAAATCGAGAGGTTCTTCAACAAACTCAAATAGTTCCGCGGCATCAAACTGGGCATGACAAAGATTCGCGTAACTTTCTCGTGTCCTCGAGCTAGCCGCGACAAGCATCTGAGTTAGGTCGTTGAGTCTATGCCTAGAAGGGAAGGGAGCGGATCTCCATTCGCTGAGGGATATGCTGATCTGGCGATCAGCTTTGACTGTCGTTAGTGTCTTTAAATGCACTCATTATGCAAACTGCCTTCTCGACGAATAGACGGCCCTCTGGGCGTGTGCGGCCAACATCACCAGAATGCAACCAAGGAGCATTCTGGCAACTTCATTGGCTCGCCTGGGTTCGGGACGGCGCTGGGGACGCGACCTCGCCTTTGACAGCGTCCCCGCTAGTTACCACAAGCTCACCTTGCGGAAGGATCTGTGCCACCTTCACGACATCGCCCGGCATCAAGATAGTTGTATCGGAGGCTGGAAAATCATTGAGCTTCCCGTGTTCGCGTCGCATGATACGAAACGAGACAACTGGCGCATTATCAGCGCGGCCGACGGATGGATTGGCCGACAGTGTCTCCACTAAGAGTTTTTGATCCGTTTCGCGCTTTAACCGCTCCTGGACCATCGAAGCGCGCTCCTTTTGTAGTTCAACGGCCGCCTCCGACCGACGATCGTCATACAATGCTTGAAGATCCCTGCTCGCTCGACTGAACTCCTGTCGCGCCCGCATAATAGCGGTCTCAAGGTCGAGTCGCTGACCTTGGTCAGTTCGCAAATCGCGTTCGGTGTCCATCTGCCGCGTTGCAGTTGCGATTCCTCGCGCCACAAGTTGTGCCACAGTGGCCAGTTCGGCCTCGCTCGACTTGATATTGGCCTCAACGTTTGTGAGTTTTTCTTCCAGCGAGCTGATCTCCTTTTCCAGAAAATCACGAAGTTCCGTAAGGGATTTCGCCTGTTGTTCCATCGCCCTTCTTCGCGCAACGAAGATTATCTTCTCCTGATCGAAAATTGCTGCAGCAAATTGGTTATTCTCATCGACGGTCTGGGAGAAGTGAAGCTCGACCTCATCCGACATCTCCGCCTGAAGCCTAGCGCTTCTAGCAGTACTACGAAGGATGGTGTCATCGCTTGCCTTGATTTCCCCCAGAAGTCGCGTGACTTCAAGCGAACTCCTCGAAGTGTCGGACTTAACCTCTCCTCCACTGGTTGCAAAGGCTTGAACGACAGTTAGACCTGTGCGGTATGGGTACTCTCCTGGTTTGGTGACGTCACCTAAGACATAAATCGGAGGATAGCTAATGATCTCCACCGTTGCTTCAGGTGCCGAGACCAGACCGAGCTTCGTGCGCAAGCGCTCCGCAAGATCGGCGGCCAATCCCGCATTATCCTGATTGCCGACCGCAACCGTTCCCAACACCGGAAGGGAAACTGTTCCCATATCGGAGATCGTGTATTCACCACTGATCGCGGCCCAAGACTCATAGATGCCTTTTGTGGGGACCCACTGCACTATCGACACCTTGAGTCTTGTCTGTGGAAGGAGCTGCTCCGCCTTTGCGGCCCCCGTCTGGAAAAGGGCTAGTGGCGAGCAAATCAACATTAGCCCTAGAATGTTGCAGGGTGACGGAAAAGAAGTCACCGATGTCTTGATACCCAATGACACACCCTCCATACGCGGAACATTGCTGCGCTCGGCGAAACTCGACACAACGTGGAATTTACACGATAATAAGTATACTTTTGCTATTAAATATGGAATGGGAAACTTTCTCGGCTGCAATACCTATATTTGATAAATATCCCTAGCAGCTATTCGCGGCATACCCATGCTTATTCATACGATAGACGTTGTTGAACGTTCACTAAATGCGAACTTCCGCGCCCCTAGTACCCGTATTTATCAATAGTGTACCGGCATTTGTTCAGCACAACTCCGACAACGTTCGTATTCGCCGCGAGTTCCTGTTCGCACAAGTCCACCTCCGAGAGTGTGGTATGTTCGGCTGCGGCGACCAGAATAACGCAATCAACATTCGGCAAAAACGCCAGGACATCATCATTCGAAAGCATCGGCGGCATGTCAAAGAGGATAACGTCCGGTGCCATGACTTGCTGAATTCGTTGCAATTGGTCCTTTGCCTCACTGCTTTGCAGAAGCTCGGCGGAGAATTCAACCGGCTGCTTATTAGCAGCAATTGCCAAGTTATATCCGTGTCGAACGAACGCGTCAGCTACGCTGCTCTTTCCCTTTAGAAACGCCTCCATAGACGCCGCATCCTTCATGCCTAAGGCTTTCCCGACCTGGGGGCGACGGAGATCGAGGTCGATCAGAAGCGTCCTGTAATCGTTTTGGTGGGCAAAACTGAAAGCAAGATTTAGCGAGACGAAAGTCTTGCCGCAGCCCGGTGTGGGGGACGTGATTGCGACGGATTTCCAGTTGTTCTGGCGCAACCGTTGCATCAATTTTGTCCGCAGCATGTCAAAAGCGGAATGTGCAGGCACTTTTCGATCAGCGGCCACGATTCGATTGCGAGCGAACAATCCACGTTCGATAGGTAGCTCCGACAGGCTGTGCCAATCAATTTGCACCGGTCCCCTCATTTCTAGCCCGCCAACTTTAGGCAGGCGGCCACTCGCAAAGTGCTCTGTGCTTTCCTGAGCAATGACATCCATGGTATACGTCAGACCCTTCTTCCATAGGAACTTATATGGCAACCAAAACCGAGGTACCCGAGCGTATCAGCGGAACGGCAATGCCGAGAACACTGATTCGACGCCTCTCCTAAAGCGCCCGCCTCGTAGGTCATGTGGCCCTGATATATAAGGGATCACGGCCAGCGGCTGGCTCTGAAGCAAGTATGCAAGTTCTTTCGGTCGGCGAATTGTACGGTTGAAGAATTCCAGCAGTGCCACAAGGACTACGCTTAGGCCGAAACCTGCGGCCGCGCCAAATGCCACGATCAACCGACGTTTTGGTTTCAGAGGGCTCTCCGGTGGTGTCGCTTCCTCAAGAAGGGTGAAGCGCCCCCCGTCGGAACGCGTTTCGACTTGCTCACCCAGGGAGGCTTCGGCCCGTCGCGCCATGGCCGCGCTATATTGTGTTTGAATGTTTACCTTGTTTCGCTCAAGTGAATTGAGGCTGGTTTCTGTAGCGGGCGTCGCATCGATCGATCGCGTGATGAGTTCAATTTCGTTTGTGATTTTAGTCCGTTCAGTCTCAATACCTTCAAGACGCTTATCAATGTCGGCCAACTGCAATTCAATGCCAGACCGCGGACCTATGTTTGCAATGCGATTCGATTTGGGATCGGTGCTTGGCGAAGCCTCGCCTTGGAGAGATGTGATGCGAGCACGTAGCGCAACGATGTTCGGACTTGTCTCGGAAAAAATCGCCAGCTGGTCTGCGAGTGCCTTATTCAAGTCGGCGAGCACCTGTTGCTTGGGTGCAATGGCACCAACGGTGGTTTGGCCGGTCGCCGTGAATGTGTCGACCAATACGCTTCGCCTCGTAAGTAAATCAGCTGCTTCCCGTTCCAGCGATGTTAGCCGAAGCTGCAGGCTGGTTTGCTGTTGACGGCGGAAATCAAGGCTCTCTGGCAACGAACTCCTCATCTCCGTTTTGAACTTCAGCAGTTCGGCTTCTGCGGAGTTGAGTTCACTGTTAAGCCTAGTCACCTCCGCATCGAAGAACTCTAAAGTGTCGCTGGCACGCCCCGTACGCTGACGCTGGTTTGTGAGCAGAATAAGAGAGGCAAGCTTGTTTGCGCCCTTTGCGGCCAATTCCGGCGTCTCTGCGTCAAATGCCACACTAAAGATCGCGGCAGCCCCAAGCCCAAGTGGTTGCTGATCAAACACTAGGCGTGAGCGCATGTCCTTCACAATGTCGTCGGCCGGGGGCAAGACCTTTCCGCCTCGGTACAGTTCCAGCACCTTGGCAACCTCAATCAAATTGGTGCGGGTTGTAATCTGCTGCTGCGCTATCAGGAGCTGGTCGAGCGAGCTGGCGGGAACGGTCGGCTTCACCATGTCCACGGGAATCCGTGGCGCCTCGACTAGGATTTTAGCGGTTGATCGATAAACGCGCGGCGTGAATAGAGCGACGACGATCGACAAAGCGATAGTCGTTAACAGTATGCCCACGACATAAGGCATTCGGCGAAGGATGATCGCCAGGTAGAATTGAATGTCTGTACCGGTCATAAACTCGCACCCAACGCTCAACTGATGCAATACTACTGCACTCCAATCATCGCTGGATAGCCAAGTGCAAGATAGTTCTTCAATAGTATATCCTCGCATTCATCCAGGTCGGCATGTTCATCCTTTTGATTAACTCGCATCAAAGGGGAAAGGCCAGCGCCTGCATTGCCTCGTCGGTTTCGAAGCACAGGCCCTGTCGTCCGTCTCCTCGCCGCAATGGCGGGCATCTGAACAACTAGAAGAGAATATGACGCCTAGCCGGGGTCCTACGGCGAACACCAGGTCGCGGATCGTCCGGGGTAAATCAATGCGGCAACAGCCGAATGGCTGAGCTACATCGACCATTGAACAGGCTGAATATCCGAGGCGCGGCAAGTAGATTCAAAGACGCTGTATTGTCTTGGACTATCGTTTGGATCGAGCATGTGCTTTAAAAACCCGCTTTCCTCCTCGCATCTTCAGCCGGTACTACAACCGTCTTTTTTCGACACCGTCTCATCCCGTTCGATCACGGTTATCGTTACAAACCGTGGCCATGACGCCAATTCGTGCCCCGAGCCTCAAGCATACGGAAAGTAGCCATGACAGTGGTGACTAGCCGTGTTCCTCAATCGCGTGGGTCTCGCCCCGCCGCCAAGCGGGGGCGCATCAGTCGCACGGACAAGGACGACGCGGCAACAGAGAGGGGGAGACGTTCCACTAGGCAGCAACCGTTGACAGGTCAAAGCAAGAGGCCTGGTTTGCATTGGTCGGTTACCGCCTTTCTGGTTGGTTTGTTTTTGCCATGGATAATACCACTTGGCCCTCTAAATCTGTCCGTATATCGAATTGTTTTGCTGATGACGTTGGTGCCGTGTCTCGTCATGTGGGTTCGCGGAAGGGCGGGGCGAATCCGCATCGCAGACATCACGATCTTGCTATTCAGCCTATGGACTTCCGTCAGCCTCGCTGTAGTTCACGGAGTTCAACATTCCATCGAAGCGATCGGGATAGGTAACATCGAGACGTTAGGCGCCTACTTCTTAGCGCGTTGCTACATCAGAACTGCAGAAGATTTCCGGAGCATGGTCCAACTTGTCTGCAGGCTAATCATGATGCTTCTTCCATTCGCGTTGTATGAATGGGTCAGCGGACAGAAGCCGCTTCTCGTGCTTTTCGGATACGTTTTTCCAACGGTAGATGTCACGATGATGGACCCCCGGTGGGGGTTTTGGCGGGTGCAAGGGCCATTCGAGCATTCGATCGTTTATGGCCTCTTTTGCGGCAGTCTCGTTGCTTTGGCATATCTCGTTCTGGGGTATGGGAAAGCCGGCATCGCTCGATTCGTCCAACCAGCTGTTGTTGCCTTTACCGCCTTTGTCTCAATGTCATCGGCTCCGATTGCAGGTATTGCTCTCCTGATCGGTCTAATGCTCTGGAATTCACTTTTCCGAGGTTTTAATTGGCGATGGAAAATACTCTGGGCAATTGCCTTCCTTGGCTACATTTTTGTAGCGGTTGGCTCCAACCAGACCCCCGTTCAGTTCTACATTTCCCATTTCACTTTTGACGCACAGACCGGCTGGTATCGCCTTCTCATTTGGCAGTTCGGCTCAGACTCTGTCGCCAAACACCCTCTGTTTGGCATTGGGATGGGGGACTGGGTACGATTGCCCGGAATGGGAAGTAGCGTCGACAATTTTTGGCTATTGATCGCCATGCGTTACGGCATCCCTGCGGTCCTTCTGATCTTTAGCACCTGTATTGCTGTGATTGGCCAGACAACCCTCGCAGGCAAGCTCCCGGACGAAATTCAAGACTATCGAACCGGATATCTTATCTCTCTGATCGTATTCATGCTTGTCGGTTGCACGGTCCATTTCTGGGCTGCAATTTATGTCTGGTTCGTCTTCTTGCTAGGAAGCGGCGCCTGGATACTGGAGGTTACCGCCGATGGTGCAGCCACACGCGATGCTCCGACCTATGCGCGTGAGCGTCCTTCGAAAGCTCAGCGATGGTCTCGCGAGCAAATCATCGCGAGGCGTCGTCATGACTATTCATCGCTTCGAGATTCTCCCGAGGCTTAAAATGCCTTGGCAGAGCTTTGACATCGCATTTTAGTCCATCTCCACAGGTCTGGGACCCACTGCACTTGATATACTCAACAATTGCTTCTGCACCTTTGAATGAATATGACGCCTGCGTAGTTGGGTCGGGGCCTGCTGGGATCATATTTGCCCTAGAAATGGCTCGACTAGGGAAAAGAACCTTGGTCCTGGAATCCGGCGGTCTTAAACCGGACCGACGACAAGCTTCGGCTTCGGATGCGGAGATAATTGATCCATCCAAACACGATGATATGGCGATCGCGGTTTCACGACAACTCGGCGGCACGTCAAATCTCTGGGGTGGACGGTGCCAGCCCTATGACCCGATTGATTTTCGCAGCAGATCCGGCGTGGATGCGCAATGGCCGTTTTCGCTCACTGAATTGGAACCGTTTTATCCGATTGCCTGTCGCTATTTGTCTGCGGGCCGTCCTGTTTTCGAGGAGCATGCAGAGACCGCGTCGCAGCCCTCACCCTTCAATGTACGCCTCGAGCGGTTCTCAAATGCGCCGGCAATTCAAAAGGCCTTCTGGGAGCAACTGACATCATCACCGCTTGTTGACATACGGCTAAACTCGACCGTTACATCAATGAATTTGCACCAAGGTCTCATTGCAGGTGTTACTGTTAGAGATCCAAGCGGAAGCGACACAACGGTGCCGGTGAGGCGTCTTGTTGTAGCTAGCGGTGGGCTGGAGAGCACGCGACAGCTACTTATCTTACAAAGAAATCAGCCAGACCTGTTCGGTGGCCCAAGCGGGCCGCTCGGAAAATACTACATGGGTCATATAATTGGCGAAATCTCGGACATTGTGTTCAACAACGTGGAAATGTCCAAGAAATTCGACTTCTTCGTTGACGGTAACGGATCCTATGCAAGGCGACGTTTAATCCCTGCTGAGGAAACGCAGGTTGCCCACCGCCTATTGAACGTGTCATTCTGGCCTGTCGTTCCGCCTGTCGCGGATCCACGTCACGGCAGCGCAACCTTGTCTGCAGTATGCTTAGCGCTTGGGTTCCCGCCGCTCGGTCGCCTGTTGGTAGCCGAGGCCATTCGTAAACGGCACATTCCCGAATCAATTGATTGGCGAGGTCACATCGGTAACGTTTTGCGAGGACTTCCGCAAACTGCTTCGTATATTCCGTGGTTTTTCTATCATCGCTACTTTGCCAAGATGCGTCTTCCCGGGTTTTTTATCCAGAATTCTGGTAAACGCTATGGTCTGTCCTATCATAGCGAACACAGTCCAAACCCCGAGAGTCGTGTTTGGTTGTCGGACAAGACTGACCGATACGCTATGCCCAAACTAGTTATCGACATTAAGTTCTCTCGCAATGACGCTGATGCGCTGCTGCGAGCCCACGAAAAATTACACGAATGGCTGTTAGATACCGATATTGGCAGAATTGAATATAGGCAGCCCTTTGCGAAGTCGAGTGAGGCTATTTTAGCTAATGCATCGCATGGAACACATCAGATAGGCACTGCTCGAATGGGGACAAACCGTCACAATGGTGTGGTGGACAAGGACCTCTCATGTTTCGACTGTTCCAACCTCTATATCGCGAGCTCAGCAGTTTTCCCAACATCCGGCCAAAGTAACCCGACTCTAACGATCGCCGCACTTTCGGCGCGCCTCGCGCAAAAGTTAGCCACCGACTGCCATTGATCGGTTTTGTCTCATTTCTTGTAGATGATCCGAGGCTGCATCCGCAGCTGCGCTCTAAAAGGTGTTTGCGATCAGACCGCATGATCGAGCTACACCTTTCGCGTAAATTGCGATGGCGAGCCCAGGCAATGCCCGATCCTGCTACGCAACGCTGTGGATAGCGTTCGCAAAGTGTTGGCCACGTCGAAAGGTTCAAGAATCGGCATGAACGGCAAATTCAATGCGATTGATCCTCATGCCTCGCTCGCCCAAGTGGCGTCGAGCGTTGCAGATAGCCAGACTAATCGCTTTCCTCCCGACTCGGTGGAGGAACCGTTGTCGAAAATTTTACTTAGCTGAAGGACTGAAACCAGCGTTTAAGGAGTACCTTGGGGTTCCTACCGTCTATGTCGACTTGGCGGGTTTCGGGTATCCTGCCAATAAGGGCGGCGGTCACTGAGAACGTAGATTGACTTGAATGCACCAACCAATCGCATCGGGAAAGGGCCCACATGTCAACCAGGGCATTGCGAGCTTCACGCAGCGGATCATCGAAACTGTCTGCCGCCACATGCAGAGGACGACCATCAACTGCCAAAGATTTGTCGACTACAAATACCCGGTGGAAAGCTGCCATTATCCTTGCTTGTACTTCGGCATTGTCGGTAGCAAGGAAGATATCAGAGTCTGGAATGTGTTCCCGTATCCGTCGCACCTCGCGCTCGATACGGGGAACGGATACCTTGCGATCTGTAAAGCGAATATGCACCCCGATCACGGGGCAGGCGCGATTGGCAAAGAGCCCTTCAACCGCTTCCAGCACAGGCTGTACTGGGCTGAAATGATGCTTCAGCTTTTCGTGCATAATATCGTTGTGCGGCCGACCTGCGAAACGCAGATCGTGCCTCATCCGTCGGCGAAGACGTGACAGCTTTGGAAGATATGACCAAAACACGCCTACAGACTGCGGCGGATCCTGACCAGAAAGGTCAATAGACAGTTTTCGGTAGATGAATGGATTGCTATGGCTGCGAGGAAACCTTTCTCTCACAATATCAACAGGATGGTTAGATAGCTGGCCAGACCATAGTGCCGGCGCCACGTCACATTCATCGTCAAAACGCCCTGGGTCAATTCCGACTGGATCATTGAAAAGCAGGGGATAAACGTTCACCCCGGCAGGACCATACATGCCATCGCGCCAATCAATTACTGGAACGCGCCCACCCAACTCAGCCAGCACTATGCCCGTAACCGCGGACAGCATGCGATTCCCAAAGCCACCCTTAGCTTTAGTCAAAAGCACTTTGCCGCAAATTGGATCCAACTGAGCGTGACGGCGAGACTTTGGCGGCTCTTTAAGATCGGCGTTTCCGGTCATTGATTGTTACTCGCAAACGATATTACCTATTAGTGTCGCGACGCATTCACGCCCTTGGGCTCAGGAAAAGCTCACCGGCTTCCAAGAGCCTTTTTGTCATTCTTTACGCGATCTATACTTGGCTTTCTTTGTATTATACTAACATTATCATCTTTATAATGACAAGTTCGCAATCGCTCATCCGGCGTGTTCACTAGAATTACAGATATCTCATTTTAATCGTCAAGAGTACATTTTGAATGCATTACCGAAATAGACGTATTGAGGCATTAATAGACGTAAAGCAAGCTTCTGGTTATATTTGTTGTTGTTACAGTTCCCGATGACCGGAGTAAAAAGCAACATGGGCGCCTCGGTATTAAACGGTCACGCCAATAGCCGCCGGACATGGCAAGACGATGCGGCTACACAGAGACCGCTTGCCATAATTACTGTGACCTACAATAGCGCAGGCGTGCTTTCTAATCTTCTCTCCTCTCTGGACGCCGGCTTAAGCGGAATTGCCCGTTTCGAAGTCATCGTTGTTGATAACAATTCGCGCGACGGTTCCGTTGCCATAGCCAAAGCGCATCCGATCGGCCCGCGCGTTATCGAAACCGGCAGGAATGCCGGCTACTCCGCCGGTATCAACGTTGGCGCTGCAATCGTACCGCCCGAATGGGATATCCTCATTCTCAATCCGGATCTGCAGCTTGCACATGGGGCAGCAGCCATCATGTCAAAGGAGCTGCAGGATCCAAAAGTCGGTGTCGTCGTTTCGCGGATCCTGAATCAGGACGGAAGTCTTTCCCTGTCGTTGCGACGGGAACCATCGATACTAACAGCCTGGAGCGAAGCACTACTTGGAGGCCGTATATCAAGCAGGCTCGGAATCGGAGAAGTTGTCGCGGATTCCAGGATTTACGAGGTTGCTGGGCCGGTCGATTGGGCAACCGGTGCCATTTTGATGGTTTCTTCGAAAGCAAGACAACTGGTCGGCGACTGGGACGAACGCTTTTTCCTCTACAGCGAGGAGGTCGACTACATGCGCCGCGTACGCATGCAAGGATTGACGGTCCTGTATGAGCCGCGCGCGAGAGCGATGCATATTGGTGGAGACACAAAGGGAAATCCATTCCTCTTTGCGGTGCAGACGACCAGTCGACTGCGCGACTTCAATGCGCGCAACGGTTTCGTACGTCGAGCCTTGTTCAGGGTCGGGGTCGCCACGGGAGAGGCCATTCGCTCTGTTCGGAGTCAAAGCCATCGGGCAGCGCTTAAAGCCGCATTGAGCCCTGTGCGCCCGATCATTGGCAACTGACAGTGCGCGCGAAATGACAAGTTTACTCGAGCTCGGGACTAGCGTGCGGATCGTAACGCGCCTGCCGAGACGCGCCGCTCGCAGGATGACCCTTGAGCGATGGTGGTTTCCGCCCCAGGATCTGCCTGAACCCTTTGGAGGAAAAGGGCTGCACGAGTTGCGCCAGGAAACCCTCGGCAACCCGTCCGCTGATGCCGATCTCCACAGGCGGCCTGCGTGCAGGATTGAAATAAGTACCGAATATCTGATCCCACAGTACGAGGTTTTCGCCGTAGTTGGTGTTGCCCTCGGCCAACACCCTGGAGTGATGCCATCGATGTAATCGGGGTGTGCTGAAAATCCAGTCCAGCGGACCTGTCCTGACATCGATGTTGCAGTGGGTGAGAAGGCCGATGAAGGCTGTTACGGCACTGGTCCAGAGAAAGACCGGCAAGGGCGCGCCCAAGAGATAGAGTGGGATCTGGCTAAGCGCGATCTTGAAGAGCGAATCGACAACGTGAAAGCGGCCGGTATTGACGACCCACAGACGCTCGACGCTGTGATGCAGGGCATGAAACCGCCACAGCGAAAGAAACTCGTGCGCGGCGCGGTGCGCAACGTAGAGGCCGAGCTCAGCGATGATCAGTCCGAGCACGACCTGAAAGGCGACAGGCCAGTGATCCGGCCATATTGATGTTGGCGACGTTACAGCCGGCTGTACCACGGTGGCAATCGCAATCGGGGCGGACGCCCCGATTGCCGCGGCAAGCTGCACGCCCCCCTTTGTCAGGAGCGTATGTGCGATGTCGTTGAATGTTTCGCCATCATGCTTCAGCCATTCCTGTTCATAAGGCATCAGCCGCTCGAAGCCTGCGATCGCGGCCACGATCGTCAGATAGACGACGTTGAACCACAACAGCGGTGCCTCTGTGTGAAAAGCCCAACCCGCCCCGATCAATCCAGCCGCAAAAAGCGCGGGCCATAGTGCCCACGACGCCGCCAAGTAAAGCGCCGACTTGCCTTCATTCATCACACGCACCCTTCTGCCTTGCGTCAGACGGCGCATGATACACCGCAGTTGCGCCCGCGAGGCAAGGCCCGATGCGACGTTCTTCCCACATCAGGCAGCGCGCCAGCGTATCCAGGACGGGCCACGACCGCGTCGGCCGACGCAGCTTTGCACTATGATTTCTTGCGATTGTCACGAGGCGAGCTTCTTGATAGGCGTCACGCACAAAACGTAACTCCCGCCGCAGGCCAATGCTCCAACGATCCCCTGACCACGCCCCGAGCCCGCTCGTCGGAATTGCGCTCGCATGTTCGGGTTATTCACTTTTTGCCATCCAGGACGCAGTCGTGAAGTGGCTCGTGGCGGACTACGCTGTTCCGCAGATCCTCTTCATGCGCAGCATCATGATTGTTGTTATCGCCGGCATCATGGTCCGCCGGCTGCGCCATCCGTCAATACTCAAGAGCCCGCACCGGAGATCGCTGCTGTTGCGGGCGGGGCTCATGCTTTCGGCATGGATGGCCTATTATACGGCTGCACGCCATCTCGGTCTCGCCGAGATCACGACGATGTATTTCTCAGCACCCATCATGGTCGTGGTGCTGTCGATCCTCATTCTCAAGGAAAACGTCGGGCCAATGCGCTGGCTCGCGTGCATCGGCGGGTTCGCCGGCGTGCTGCTTGCCGCCAATCCGGCAGAAGCGCCAAGTCTCGTGCCGGCGGGGATGGTCATCTTCGCAGGCTTCTGCTGGGCGTGGAGCACCGTCCTCGTTCGTCTTGTCAGCCGCACCGAAAGCACGCTGAACCAGATGATGGCAACAAGCTTCCTGTTCGTTGTCGCCTGCGGCGCGATGCTGCCATGGCTGTGGAAGACGCCGGATCTTTTCGGTTGGGCATTGATGATCGGTCTCGGCATTGTCGCTGCAGCCGGCCAGTATCTGCTCTATGAGGGCTTCCGCCATGCCCCGGCATCAACGCTTGCGCCGATGGAATATAGCGGCCTCGTCTGGGCTTTTCTCTACGGTTATCTGATCTGGTCGGAAGTCCCGACCGTCAATGTCGTGGCAGGCGCAGTCCTCATCGTCGCCTCCAGCCTCATGCTTGTATGGTGGGAGCACCGACAGGTGCTCTCTGCCCGCCGCCTGACGGCATAGATCATAGCCGCGCTGTCATTGTAAGCTTCTGCGCACCTGCCTCGTTCGCCATTCGCGTATCTGGACTGGCAGAGACGAGCTATTTTCGAGCCATTGCGTCAGGACGGTCAATAGCCGGGCGATCCGCCGCAGCAACGGGCGCCGGTCGCAATCACCCTTCTGCCCTCAGGCGGGGCTTCCGGAGAACCTTAAGAGGTGCAGCGCCATCATGATTCGAGAGCAATTGCATGACCGGCATAATACCAGTATAGCTCCAGATGGCGATTTCCAAGAATCTTTTTGGCGATCGATCTGTTACGGGGACAGGCATGCCAGATATGAGCTTGATCGAACTCGTCAGCAAGGAACTGAGCCTGACGGCGCCCGATGTGCCGCTTTACAAGCGGCTCAAATCGGCCCTTGAAGCTGCCATTCGCTCCAATGCCGTGAAGGCCGGCGCCGTTCTGCCTGGCGAGCGGGTACTTGCCGGGAGCCTGTCACTCTCACGTGTGACGGTTCGCAAAGCCCTGGCATTGCTCGAGGAAGAGGGTCTTCTCAATCGCCGCCACGGCTTCAAGACGGAGGTCGGATCGCGCGTCGAGAAGTCGATGTCGACCTTGACGAGTTTTTCGGAAGACATTCGCGCTCGCGGCATGGTGGCGGGATGTGTGTGGATTTCCAAGCACATAAGCCGACCTTCGCCAACGGAGATGATGGCGCTCGGGCTGTCAGCAAATGTAAATGTGATCCGCATGAAACGCGTCCGCACAGCGGATGGCGCACCTATAGCGGTCGAAACGTCAACCGTGCCGACGCGCTTTCTTCCCTCGCCCGATCTGATCCGGGATTCACTATACGAAGCGCTTGAGGCGCGTGGCTTCATGCCGCAACGGGCAATCCAGCGCATGCGTTCGAGAGCAGCAACCAGCGAAGATGCGCGCCATCTTCATTGCGAGGTGGGTGCACCACTCTTGATGACCGAAAGACGGTGCTTCCTGCCTGACGAGCAGATCGTGGAATACTGCGAGACACGCTACAAAGGTGACGTCTACGACTTCGTCTTCGAGCTTCAGCGATAAGACCAGATACAAACTGGTTGTAATCTGGTATTTTCCTTTTATCGTGATACCGAAATGGAGTGTCACGAGTGCAACGGGAAGACATCAGGAATAGCCTTATCGTATCCTGCCAGCCGGTTCCCGGCGGGCCGATGGATCGTGCCGATTTCGTCGCTGGCTTTGCGAAAGCGGCACTGAACGCCGGTGCCAAGGCATTGAGGATCGAGTCGGTTGCCTATGTGAAAGCTGTTCGTCCCGTCGTTTCCGCTCCGATTGTCGGCATCGTCAAGAGGGATCTTCCAGACAGTCCGGTCCGCATTACACCTTTCGTCTCCGACGCCGAGGCGCTTGCCGATGCTGGTGCCGACGTCATCGCCTTTGACGCGACGGATCGACCTCGCCCGGCTTCGGTGGAGGAACTGGTCCGCATCATCAAGGCGAGGGGCAAGCTGACGATGGCGGACTGCTCCTCTCTCGACGACGCCAGGCGGGCCCTTACCGCAGGCGTTGATTTCGTTGGCACTACACTCTCAGGCTATGTTGGCGGACCGGAACCCGTGGACCCGGACATTGAGCTCATCGCGGCGATGCGACAGCTCACGCCCTATGTCATCGCCGAAGGTCGCATCCGTTCGCCGGAGCAGGCTCTGGCGGCCGCGCAAGCGGGGGCGTTTGCGGTCGTCGTTGGTTCTGCCATTACCCGCACCGAGCATGTGACCTCATGGTTCAATGAGGCGATCGCCAAGGCCTATAATAGCGCAAACCGCGAAACCGTCCTCTCCATCGACATTGGCGGCACCAAGACGATGGCAGCACTCATCGGCGGCAGTACAGTTCTGGAAGAGATCGTCGTTCCGACCGCGCGCGACGCTGGACCGGACGCCTGGCTCGCAAAGGTGGCCGAGAGTACCGCAAATTGGCGGAACCGATATGAACGGATCGGGATTGCAGTGACCGGCTTCATCGAAGGCGGCCACTGGTCGGCGCTCAATCCGGCAACGCTTTCAATTCCTGATCGCTACCCTCTGGTCGATCGCGTCGCTTCACTGTTTGGCAAGCCCACTTTTGCCGTCAATGATGCGCAGGCTGCGGCCTGGGGGGAGTACAGATTCGGGGCGGGGTCAGGTGATGATCTGGTCTTTCTGACAATCTCGACCGGTATCGGAGGAGGGGTTGTCATCAACGGCAAGCCGCTGTCGGGGCTTGCCGGCCACTTTGGCCTGATCCGGTCACCATCGCAGGGGCAGGCTCCCTTCGAAGATCAGACGTCCGGCAGATGGATTGCGAGCGAGGCCCTGAAGACCGGCCACCCGATCGACGCGGTCGAGGTTTTTGAGCGCGCGCGCAACGGTGAAACTTGGGCAGCCGATATCATGTCCCTTTCGGCCAATCGCGCCGCGACGCTCTGCCGGGATATCCAGCTGATGTTCGATCCCGATGTGATCGTGATCGGCGGCGGCATCGGCCTGGCGGAAGGCTATCTCGATCTGATGCGCAGCCATCTGTCTGGCATGTCGCGTCGGTTCACTCCGCGTCTGGTGGCTGCAAAGCTCGGCCGCCGCGCCGGTATCATTGGCGCTGCAGATCTTGCTGGTGAGGGCAAGTAGCGGCGAGCGAATGGCATGAAACCTGATAAAAGAAAGGGAACGACGATGAAATCCATAACCAGGTCTCTTCCGGCACTGGCTGCGCTCCTTGCGAGCGTCGCACTGCCGGGCATGGCAAACGCGACTGTAACGGTGCTCGGCTGGCCAGGCGGCTCGGAGGAAACCGCGCTCAGAGCTACGGTCGAAGCCTACAATGCTAAGGCTGGCATCAGCGACGCCGACAAGGTGCAGTTGCTGTTCTTCAACCGCGATGGCTTCTTCGACAAGCTGCAGGCCGACATGGCCGCCGGCTCCGATGCTTTCGACGTCAATCTGGTTGCCACTTATTCGATCGGCCGTTACGCGCCTTACATGGAGCCTGTCGAACTGGGTTCGGACGCCGCAAAGGTATTTGGTGACTCTGTCCTCAAGACGATGCAGTTCGATGGCAAGCAGTATGGCGTGCCGACAGACCTCTCCCTGCACTTCATGTACTACCGCAAGGATCTCATCGACGCCCTGATGAAGGACGAGGCGGCAAAGAAGACCTACGGGGAAATCGCTGAGAAGTACCTCGGCAAGGAACTCCAGCCGAAGGATCCCGACAGCTGGACCTGGGACGATTGGGCAGCAACTGCGCTCTATTTCAGCAAGCAGGCGAATTCGGCAAGTCCCGTGCGCTACGGCACTGTCCTGCAGATGAAGAACCTGCTTTTCAACATGATGGTCTTCCAATCCCTGCCACGCTCCTACGGCGGCAACTGGATGGACAAGGACGGCAAGATCACGGTCGATTCCGATGCGTACAAAACCGGCCTCGAGCTCTACAAGAAGCTCTATGATGCAGGCGCTTCCCCGAAGGATTCGCTGAGCTACGAGTACGCCGAGACCAATGCCGCCTATGGCTCAGGCCAGGCTGCAACTGCGCTGCAATGGAATGCCGCAGCGGCCGATCTCACCAACGCTGAAAAGTCGCCGGCCGTTGCCGGAGTGACCGGCATCGTCGCGCCGCCCGCTGGCCCCGACGGCCGCGCCGATCACATCCACGGCCTCGGGCTTGGCCTTAACAAGAATGCCAAGAACAAGGAAGGTGCGACCAAGTTCCTGAAATGGCTGGCAAGCGAGGACGCCGCACTTCTCTATGCCAAAAGCGGTGGTTCTCCGGCCCTTTCGCCCGAAGTCGTCGCCAAGGTCGCAAGCGAGCGTCCTGATCTCGTCAAACTCGGCGAATTCGCGAGCAAGTATGGCTATGTGATGAACGGCGCCACCTCGGCCAATGCCTTGTCGGTCTATGAACTTCAGGCAAAGGAATTCACGGGCTACTGGGCGGGCCAACAGGGCCTCGACGACGCGCTTGCCCATGTGAAGACGGGCATGCAGGATCTCCTGAAGAAGTAGGACGAACCCGGCGTCAGGTTTCGCCTGGCGCCGGCACACCCGGCGGACCATAATGGCTATTGTAAAACGTGCCGAAGGCAGAGCTTATCTCGCACCGCTTGTGGCATTCCTGCTTCTCTTTCTGGGCTTTCCTGCGCTCGTCAACCTCATCTACTCGGTCTCTACCGTCAGCTTCGAGAACCTGCGCAGTCCAAGCCTCAGCGGGCTTGGCAACTACGCATCAGTGCTGGCAGACCGAGAGTTCTGGCAGGCTGTATCTTTCTCGATGCGCTTCGGCATCCTGACCGCGCTTGCCGAATGCCTGATCGGCCTGTTCCTTGCGATCTTCCTTGCGCCACTGCTTGCGAAGCGATCGTTTCTGATGGCGCCGTTGATGCTGCCATTGATGGTCGCTCCCGCCATGATCGGCCTGATGTATCGGCTTGTGCTGCACGAGTTTGCCGGGCCGGTGCCCTATTATCTTTTCCTGTGGTTCGGTGACAGCCCGGCCTTCCTCGACATCAATAATGCCTTTCGCACGCTGATCGTCGTCGAAACGCTGCAGTGGACGCCGTTTGCCTTTCTGCTCTTTTATATGGCCTACGTTGCGATACCGGTCGATGTGCGGGAAGCGGCCGAGCTCGACGGCGCCCCGTGGTTCAAGATCCTGTGGTGGATCGAACTGCCGCTGATGCTTCCCACACTCGTCATCGCCTTCTTCATCCGCTTCATCGATGGCTTTCGCGTGTTCGACAATGTTTATGCGCTGACCGGCAGTGGCGCCGGGGGATCAACGACATCGCTTTCGATCTACATCTACCAGGCCTTTTTCAAGGAGGGCGCCATCGGCAAGGCGGTTGCGGCATCCGTCATGCTGTTCGTCGCCTCGCTTGCGGTGCTCTATGGTCTCAACTGGCTTGCCGGTCGCAGGAGGAGATAGCGATGCTGAACACTGCTCGTTGGCTCGTCTTTGCCATTGCTACGCTCGCAATGAACTTTCCGGTCATCGTTACACTCGTCACCTCGTTGAAGAGCGCGAGTGAACTGTCAATCAATCCCGGTCTCTGGATAAGCCAGCCGACAGTTGAGAACTACCTTCGGGTTCTGACACACACGGATCGGTTCAACATTTACTCGTATCTCTTCAACAGTACGATTGCCTCGCTCATCGGAACGAGCCTTGCGATCCTTCTGGCCTTCCCGGCGGCCTATGCCATTGCTCGAAGCGAGGCGGGCAAGCGCACCCTGTTGCCTGTCATCATAAACCTGCGGGCCGTGCCACTGATCATTTTCGCAATCCCGCTTTATATGATGTATCAATGGCTTGGCCTCCTGGATACTCGGCTTGGGCTGGGCCTGATCTTGACGATTGTCAATACGCCACTTGCGCTCGTCATCATGGTCAATGCCATTTCCGACGTGCCCCTGGAACTTGACGAAGCCGCGAAGGTCGATGGTGCCAGCTCCTGGCAAGTGATGCTGATGATCATCCGGCCCGTCGTCAGGCCGGCATTGGTGACCACCTTCATCTTCGGCTTCATCACCGCCTGGAACGAGTTCCTGTTTGGCCTCATGCTGACGACCAGCCAGGCCGTTCCAATGACCGTCGGCGCCTCCTTCTTCTTTGCCGCCAGCGGAGGCGGGGTGCAGTGGGGAACCGCATCGGCCGTCATGATGCTCGGCGCGCTGCCGCCTGCGGTGCTCGGTCTCGTCATGTACAGGCAGATTTCCGGCTCAATGACCGCTGGCGCCGTGAAGGGGTAGGGACACCTGCAAGCCTCCAAGATCTCTTCCGAAACCCGGATGAATCTTGTCGATCAGTGTTTGCTGATATACCTTTGCAGGGTTGGCAACGAAGGAGCCGGGCCATGCTGAGACTATCTCTCGTCGCCTCCGCCCTGCTGTCATTATCCGTTCTCAGCGCTTTCGGTGACAGCCCCTGGTACCGGATGGTTCCGGTACCAAATGCGCCAGGCTGCAAGGTTCTTGCCGACCCGGGCGGCCGGCCCATTTTGCAACGCTACGAAAAAGGCGGCACGCGCATGTATGGCATCGGTGGCAAGGCATGCCCGGAAAAGTTCCCGGGAATAGACTCCGCCAAGATTTCGATCGCACGGTCAATTACGACGGACGGGAATTTTGCGCGTATCACAACAAGGACACGCAAGCTGGTGGTCACCCGCGCAGGCACCGGTAGCAACTATCAGTTCGCCGTCAACAAGCTGGACGTGCCGCGATAGGCGAGGCCGGCGGTTTGCCCGGCAGACTCAATATTCTCAGGTTGGGCGGCGATCCCGGCACTAAAGACTTGGCTTCCGCTCGCAAACATGGCGTAGGTCGGCGACGAATTAGGCGCACCTAAAGCCGATCTCACATAACCACAGGCGAAAGTGAGCCGATTGAAAACAACAGATCTGGATTAGCCGCCTGTCACAAATACAAATTAATAGAAACCCATTCGAAAAATACAATCTGTGCTGCGCATTACGAAAATATACTTTCCGTGCTTCGTTATATATTCAGGAATTGTCTCAACGTTACGCAATAAGGCGTATCTGAGGATAATTGTTGGACACGTTTAACCCATGCTAACTATACGGCAGGGTTGAGGGTGTGCTTCATGACCATTCCAGTCGAACAGAACTGGGGCCCGCATCTTTCCGTCAAGAGCGACCGGAAATGGTTCGGCCTCCACAGCATCGCGATTACCTGCATCGCAGCAGCGTTCGATTTTGTCGTCCTCCTTGCGGCAAGCGCCGCAGGGCATTTGTTCTATGAGAAGATGACCTACGGCACCCTGGCTGACCCGTCACGCTACATCGGGATCGGTTTGCTTGTGGCAACGGTTTTCGTACTGGCGATGTTCAGCGTCCACGCCTATCGATCGAGCGAGATGTTCTCCTTCCGCCGCCAGTTGTTACTGATCGTCGCGTTTCTCCCCGCCGCCCTATTCTTCCTTCTCGCCGTCATCCTGTTCCTTAAGATCGACATGGCGATATCGTTGGGTTCAATCGTCACAAGTGCGGCCCTCTCTTTGAGCGGACTGACGGCCTTGCGATTGTTCTGGTATCGCCACCTTAGCAGGGCGATCGCGCGCGCCGCGTTCCCCACTCGCCGGGTCCTGCTTGTTTGCCCAGGCACGATGTCGACGGAACCGGTCGTTCAACGTGCCGCCCTCAGCGGTCTCTCCGTAGAGCATACGATGCGAATTTCCGAAGGTGATCATTCGCTGGCTTCCACGAGCGACGCTTATGTGAAGAGCGGCATAGGCGAAGTCGACGAGGTCTTGATTGCCTGGAGCGACTACGCCAACCTGCGGGCGCTCGAGGAGTGTCTGAACACCCTGTGCCAGTTCTGTTTGCCGGTAAACGTCATGTTTGGCGGAGTGGTCGGTGATGTCGTCGAGGGCTTCGCACAGACGGTCGGAGAACGGCGCGTATTTCAGACCCACCGCCCACCGCTCGAGCTTTACGAACGCGGGCTGAAACGAGCGTTCGATATCGCCTTCTCGATAGCCGCGCTGGTTGTCATGTTCCCGATCTGCGCTGCGGTTGCCGTCGCCATCAAGCTCGACAGTCCGGGACCGATTTTCTTCGTGCAGTCCCGAAAAGGATACAACGGCCGGACGTTTCGTATCCTGAAGTTTCGTAGCATGTCTGTCATGGAAAATGCCGCTGACGTGCGCCAGGCGACACGCAATGATCCTCGCGTCACCCGAGTTGGCGGCTTCATTCGATCAACAAGCCTGGATGAACTCCCGCAGTTCTGGAACGTCCTTCGAGGTGACATGTCGGTGGTTGGCCCGCGTCCGCATGCGTTGGCGCACGATGATCTCTACGGAGCGCTCATTGCCCAATACGCATCCCGCCGCCACGTCAAGCCGGGCCTGACAGGCTGGGCCCAGATCAACGGGTGCCGAGGCGAAACTCCGACCGTGGATCGCATGGCTGACCGCGTTCGTCACGACATCTGGTACATCAATAACTGGTCACTGTGGCTCGATGTGAAAATAGTATTCATGACGATGGGCACCGTGATTGGCCGCCGCAACGCCTACTAGCTCGTCATCGTTTGCAAGTGTTTGCAAGGTGCGAACGCGATGCGTCGGTTTCGCCCACTGCTTTCCTGCACTCTCCGATTCGGAGCAATTCCTCTACAGATCACGGACGTCTATTGGCCCGAGAACGAGCGCGCAGCCATCTGTATGACACCTCGCTGAAGGCGATGGGTGTGATGACTGCCTTTCACAAAAGGACGGTGCTCTCCAAGAGATGCCGAGGGTTTTGCAGATGCACGGTATTCTTGAGGCTTTCGCTTTCTTCGCATAGTTGTAATTTGCACTTTCTTGCAAACCGGCGACGACAGGATGTCCGACGTGTCCGACCAAATTGCCAGCGGGCTGACCTTCGTCGTCGTTGCCCAAGCAATCGCATGGCTACTGCTTGTCTTCATCCTCTTCGTGACGATCGCTCCCATAAGGCTGCGTCCGCGGACGATCACTCACGTCAATCTTGACAGGAGCCTCGCTTTCGCGGCGATGGCCTTCTTCTTTGTGCTTGGCTATTCGCAGTCTCCGATGCTGATTGCGATCAGTTGCACTGTCGGCGCCGGCCTTTCGGAATTACTTCAACTGCTGTCGCCGTCACGACATGCGCGAATGCCCGACGCCTTGGCGAAATCCGTCGGAGCCGCCGCCGGCGCTTTGGCAGCGATAGTAACTCTGTCGACCGCTGCCTGAGCAAGAATTGACGCTACGGCTGCGGTTGCAATCGCGCTTTCCGGAAACGTTTTTGTATGGCAGATAGGGACCTGCCGCGTTCAATCCGGGAGGAAGATTGCCGCAAATGAAGGGAATTCGCCAACTCGCCAAGCATCTCGACATTTCGATCGGGACGGTTTCGCGTGCGCTGAACGACAGGCCTGACGTCAACGAGGAAACCCGCAAGCGCGTGCTCGCGGCGGCCGAGGAGCTGGGTTATGTGGCAAACCAGTCCGGCCGGAGCCTCCGCCAGGGCACGACCAATGTCATCGGCCTGATGATCGAGTCCAGCAAGGAAACGGTCGAAAACAGCGACAACTTCTTCCTCGGCGTTACTGGTGGCCTGCAGAGTGTGCTGTCCCGTCACAAACTTGATCTGTTGATGTTGCCGTGCCCAAACGACGAGGATCCGCATGAATACCTCAAGCGCATGGTCGCGCGACGCATCGTCGATGCGATGATCATCTCGGCAACGCAGCGGGTCGACAAGCGCATCGATCTTCTGGTGAAGGCCAAGATCCCTTTCGTCGCACTCGGTCGAAGCACGTCCGGCGGAAGCCACCCCTGGATCGATCTGGACTTCGAGGGCGTTGCAGCCTGCGCTGTCGATCGTCTCGTGTCGAAGGGACATCGCCGTATCGCGATCGCGGCGCCATCCAATGACATCAACCTCGGCTATATTTTCGTCGATGCCTATCGCCAATCACTGGAGCGCCACGGCATAGCCTATGATCCGTCGCTGGTGATCCGCGTCAAATCGAGCGAGCAGGGCGGCTATCAGGCCGGTCATGAGATGCTACGGCTCGACAGCAAGCCGACGGCCATCATTCTGATCTACGAGTTGATGGCGATTGGTCTCTACCGGCGCATGAACGAGGCGGGCATCGTTCCTGGTCGAGATCTGGCCGTTATCGGCTTTCGTGAGGAACCTCGCGGAAAATTTCTGCAGCCATCGCTAACCTGCTTCCGCATGTCACTGCGCGATCTCGGCGTCGAGCTCGCCGAGACCTTGCTCGCGACGATGCCGGCTTACGCCGAGCATTATCCCAGGGGCGCCCGTAGCACGATCTGGCCGCTTGAGCTCGTCCCAGGAGAGAGCGACGCCTTTTCGCTGGAGGCATAGTCTCCAGCGTGGTCGGAAGGCCCTGCTCATCGCTTTCCA
>Ga0102591_1001151_pt1 | contig 39035 bp, 32 predicted proteins | sample AraplaCol_mCL_r2_2_FD_76860 | JGI IMG/M metagenome (GOLD analysis project Ga0102591, IMG submission 76860) | Arabidopsis root microbial communities from North Carolina, USA - plate scrape MF_Col_mCL_r2 (SPADES assembly) (version 2) | ecosystem: Host-associated > Plants > Roots > Endosphere...
AGGGCAAGGAAGTGCCGCGCATGATCGCCATCATCAACTCGATGACCAAGAAGGAACGCCGCAATCCGGGCCTGCTCAACGGCTCGCGCCGTGCCCGCATCGCCCGCGGTTCCGGCCTGACCCCGGCCGACGTCAACAAGCTGATGAAGCAGTATCAGCAGATGGAAAAGATGATGAGCAAGATGGCCGGCGGCGGCATGAAGGGCATGATGCGCAGCATGAAGGGCATGATGGGCGCCATGGGCGGCCGCGGCGGCCTGCCGTTCCGCTGATCAAGGCGCCGGTCATCGGGCCGCCCGCGTAGGGACACGCCATGCGTGTCCCCGGAACGCCGGGGGTATCCTGTACCCCGTCGACCCCCAAGGTGCGCTCCGCATGACCGACCCGCGAATCCTCGAACGCGCCGACAGCTTCTGTCGGCGTTTTTCATTGAAGTCCCCCATCCTGCTTGCCCCGATGGCCGGCGCCTGCCCGGTGCCGCTTTCGGCCGTGCTGGCCAACGCCGGCAGCATGGGCGCGATGGGGGCGGTGCTGTCGCAGCCGCAGGACATCGTGGCGTGGATGGATGCGTTCCGCGCACAGTCCAGCGGCCCGGCGCAGGTCAATGTGTGGATTCCGGACGCATCGCCGCTGCGTGACGCCGGCGCCGAAGCAGCCACCCGTACCTTCCTCGCGCAATGGGGCCCTGAAGTTCCGGCCGAAGCCGCCGACGCCGGCCCGGCCGATTTCGACGCGCAGTTCGATGCACTCATCGCCGCGAAACCCGCGGTCGCCTCCACCATCATGGGCGTCTTCACCACCGCCCAGGTGCAGCGCCTGAAGGACGCCGGCATCGCCTGGTTCGCCTGCGCCACCACACTGGCCGAAGCGCTGGCGGCCGAAGCGGCCGGGGCGGACGCGGTAGTGGCGCAGGGCTTCGAGGCCGGTGGCCATCGCGGCGCGTTCGATCCGGCAGCGGCCGAGCGCCAGCTGGTGGGGCTGTTCGCGCTGCTTCCGCGCCTGGCCGACCGCCTGCAGGTGCCGGTGATTGCCGCCGGCGGCATCGCCGACGGGCGCGGGGTGGCCGCTGCGCTGATGCTGGGTGCCAGCGCGGTGCAGGTCGGCACCGCGTTCCTGCGCACGCCCGAATGCGCGATCGATCCGGCGTGGTCGCAGGCACTGGCAGTGGCCGAACCGGAAGATACCTGGCCCACCCGCGCGTTCAGTGGTCGCCTCGGCCGGGGCCTTGCCACCGCCTATGTGCGCGCCGCCGCCGACCCGGGGGCGCCGCCACCGCGCCCGTACCCCGTGCAGCGTGGCCTGACCGCGCCGATGCGCGCACAGGCCAACCGCGAACATCGCATCGAGGCGATGCAGGCATGGGCAGGGCAGGCGGCGTGGCTGGCGCCCGAGCGCCCGGCGGCCGAGGTGCTGCAGGCGATGTGGGCCGACGCGCGCGGGCTGCTGGGATGAGCGTGTACTGCAACGGCCACCGTGCCGGCGCCGACGAACTGTCGGCGGCGCTGGTCAATTACGGGCACTTCACCTCGATGCAGGTGCGCGGCGGGGCGGTGCAGGGGCTGGACCTGCACCTGCGGCGCCTGCGCGCGGGTACCCAGACGCTGTTCGGCACGGTGCTGGACGGAAGCCAGGTGCAGGCGTGGATCGCGCACGCGCTGCAGGCCGAGGGCAGGGTCGATGCCTCGGTGCGGGTGACGGTGTTTTCGCAGGCGTTCGATTTCCGCCAGCCGCTGCAGGCCGTACCGGTGGATGTGCTGGTGGCGGTGTCTGCGCCGGTGACGCTGTCGGCAACGGCGCGGCGCGTGCGCAGCGTGGTGTACCAGCGCGAGCTGCCCCATTTGAAGCATGTGGGCACGTTCGCCTTGTTCGAGCATCGTCGGCAGGCGCTGCAGGCCGGGTACGACGATGCGCTGTTCGTGGATGCGCAGGGTGCGATCAGCGAAGGCACCACATGGAATATCGCGTTCGGGCGCGGCGGTGAGCTGGTGTGGCCGCAGGCCCCGGCGTTGCGCGGAACGCAGGAGCGGCTGCTCCAGGCCGGGTGGGACGGGGAACCGGCGCTGGCGTCGGTGCGGTTGGACGACCTGGCCGGGTTCGACGCGGCCATTGCCTGCAATGCGGCAGGGGTGTGGCCGATAACCAGTATCGATGGGCACCGGTTCACCGGGTCGGAGGCGTTGGTACGGCGGGCCATCACGACGATTGCCGGGCAGCCATGGGAACCGTTGGCGTGAGGCGGCACGACCAACGGTCGTGCCCTACCGCGGAGACCATCCCTGCTGGTCGGTCACCGGTAGCGCACGACCGTTGGTCGTGCGACGCCGCCACGCGGCGGGCAGCCCCCATTCAGCTTCAAATGCCCCGCCGGGCTTGGAATGCCCGCACCCCGCCGCTATAATCGCCGGCTTACCGCGCCATCCTGGCGACTGGGCAATAGAGGAAGTATCACCATGGTCAAGATCCGACTGACCCGCGGCGGCGCCAAGAAGCGTCCGTTCTACCACATCATCGTGACCGACTCGCGCAGCGCGCGCGACGGCCGCAACATCGAGCGCGTTGGCTTCTACAACCCGGTTGCACAGGGTGCCGAATCGCGCATCGTGCTGGACCTGGCCAAGGTCGACGCATGGGTTGCCAACGGCGCCCAGATGACCGACAAGGTCCGCAACCTGTACAAGGAAGCGACCAAGGCCCAGGCCGTCGCGGCCTGATCCTGAAGGGCCGCGCCTGGCGCGGCCCGTCGGCATACGCAGATGAAAGATACCGAGCGCCGCATCCTGCTGGGCAGGATTGTCGGCGCTTTTGGTGTGCGAGGCGAGATCAAGCTCGAGTCCTGGACCGAGCCGCGTACCGCCATCTTCAACTATCAGCCCTGGATCCTGCGGACACCCGCCGGCCAGGAGAGCACCCTCAAGGGCGCGCGCGGACGTCAGTCCGGCAAGCACCTGGTGGCGGTGTTTCCCGATGTCACCGACCGCGACGTGGTCGAAGCGATGTACGGGACCGAAGTCTATGTAGCACGCAGCGCGCTGCCGCCGCCGAAGGCCGACGAGTATTACTGGGTCGATCTGGAAGGGTTGCAGGTGAGCACCGTCGAGGGCGTCGAACTGGGCCGGGTCTCGCACCTGTTCTCGACCGGCGCCAACGACGTGCTGGTGGTGCAGGGCGACCGCGAGCGGATGATTCCATTCGTGCAGCCGGACTTCGTGGTGTCGGTGGATTTCGAGGCCAATCGCGTCATCGTCGATTGGGATCCGGAGTTCTGATCGATGCGTATCGACGTCATCACCCTGTTTCCGGAGTTCATGGCGCAGTCGGCCGCGCTGGGCGTGGTCGGCCGTGCGGCCGAACGCGGCCTGCTCGACCTGCATGGCTGGAATCCGCGTGACTACGCCGAGGGCAACTATCGCCGGGTGGACGACCGTCCCTTCGGCGGCGGCCCGGGCATGGTGATGCTGATCGAGCCGCTGCGCGCCTGCCTCGCCGCGGCCAAGGCTGCGGATCCGACCCCGGCGCCGGTGATCTACCTCAGCCCGCAGGGGCGGCCGCTGACCCAGGCCAAGGTCCGGGAACTGGCCGCGCTGCCGCGGATGATCCTGCTGTGCGGGCGCTACGAAGGCGTGGACGAACGCTTCCTGGCCGCCGAGGTCACCGAGGAAATCTCGATCGGCGATTACGTGCTGTCCGGCGGTGAGCTGGGCGCGGCGGTGATCGTGGACGCGGTAACCCGGCTGCAGGAAGGCGCCCTCAACGACGCCGAATCGGCCGCGCAGGACAGTTTCGAAGGCCCGCAGGGGCTGCTGGACTGCCCGCACTTCAGCCAGCCGGCGCACCATGCGTGGGGCGATGTGCCCGACGTGCTGCGTTCCGGCAACCACGCCGCCATCGCCCGCTGGCGCCGGCAGCAGTCGCTGCTGCGCACCGCGCTGCGTCGCCCGGACCTGCTGGACGAAGCCAGCCTGTCCAAGGCCGACCGGATCCTGCTGGAGCAGGCCAAGGCCGACCTCCCTTGACGCCTGATGGGGTCTGCATCGCCGACCGCTGACCGGCGCACGCGCTCCCACCCGGTAGCGCCGACCGTTGGTCGGCCCAGGCGGTCCGTGGGCCGGCCAACGGCCGGCGCTACCGGACTGGTAACAGATCCAGAAACTGGTTAGAATCGCGGATTCCCATCAGGCCTCACCGGCTCGATGGTAGGAATCCCTACAAAAAACGTGCAGCACAGTCCGGTGACTGCATGAGCCCACGTTGTCGAACGACACGACCACCCGAACTACTATCGGTGCACCCATGAGCAAGCTGAACAAGACCATTCTTTCGGATTTCGAATCCGCCCAGATTACCCGTGAGCTGCCGCAGTTCAGCCAGGGTGACACCATCGTCGTCAACGTGAAGGTGAAGGAAGGCAACCGTGAGCGCGTGCAGGCTTACGAAGGCGTCGTCATCGGCACCAAGAACGCCGGCTTGAACTCGGCTTTCACCGTCCGCAAGATCTCGCACGGCTACGGCGTCGAGCGCGTCTTCCAGACCCACAGCGCCATCATCGACTCGGTCGAAGTGAAGCGTCGTGGTAAGGTCCGCGCCGGCAAGCTGTACTACCTGCGTGGCCTGGAAGGCAAGGCTGCCCGCATCAAGGAAGATCTGGCTGCTGCAGCGCAGGCCAAGGCCGCGCGCCTGGCCGCCAAGGCTGCCCAGTAATTCCGGCGTGGGGTACCGACCAACGGTCGGTACCTACCCAACCAGACGGCCACCTTCGGGTGGCCGTTTGCGTTTCAGGCCCCGTGGGACACGCATGGCGTGTCGCTACGCGGTGGGGCGTCGTGCGTCTGCGTTTGGGGCTCCGTGGGACACGCATGGCGTGTCGCTACGCGGTTGGGGCGTCGTGCGTCTGCGTTTGGGGCTCCGTGGGACACGCATGGCGTGTCGCTACGGGGTGGTGCATCGTGCGCTGGATGGTCGCGTGGGGACACGCCATGCGTGTCCACGCCATCTAACCGCGTTCAACCCCGGCTATCCGCGGTGCCGGATCGGCCACCGGCGACGGCGGCGATGCCGGAATTTCCGCGGGCGCCGCCACTTCCTGGCGATGGGCGGGCAACATGCGCGCCTTGCGCCAGCCGCCCCAGCGGTAATACGCCAGCGACATCAGCATCGCGCAGAACGAGCTGACCGGGAAACTCCACCACACCGCATCGGCGCCCCAGCGGTCCTGCAGCAGCTCGGCGAACGGCACCCGGATTCCCCACAATGACGCGGCCAGGATCAGCAGCGGCGGAATGACCGCGCCGGTGGAGCGCACCACGCCGGAGATCACGAAGTTCACGCCGAAGAACAGGAACGACCACACCGCGATGTGGTTGAGGTGGCGCGCCACGTCCAGCGCCGCGCTGCCACTGGGCAGGAACAGCGCCAGCGTGTAGCGGTCGAGCAGGATCAACGGCAGGATCAGCACGCCGGTGAGCAGGAAGTTGTACAGCACGCCGCTGCGCGCGGTACCACGCACGCGCGACCAGTTGCCCGCACCCACGTTCTGCGCTGCCATCGACGAGCAGGCCGCACCGATCGCCATCGCCGGCATCTGCACGTAGGTCCACAACTGCAGCGACGCGCCGTAGGCCGCTGCGGTATCGGTACCGTAGCTGTTGACCATGGTCATCATCATGATCATCGACAGCGAAATCAGCACCATCTGCAGCCCCATCGGCACGCCCTTGACCACCAGCGCGCGCAGGATCTCCAGGTCCACCTTGAACAGGTGCATGTCCTTGCGCCCCAGCCACAGCACGTGGCGCTTGTTGCGCATGTACCAGAGCAGGCCGGCCAGCGACAGCGTCTGCGCGATCAGCGTGGCCCACGCCGCGCCGGCGATGCCCAGCTGCGGGAACGGCCCGATGCCGAAGATCAGCAGCGGATTGAAGCCGATGTCCAGCAGCACCGACAGCAGCAGGAACCGGAACGGCGTGCGCGAATCGCCCACGCCGCGCAGCGCCGAGCTGAGGAAGGCGAACGCGTACAGCGTCGGCATCGCCAGGAAGATCACCTTCAGGTAGGCCTCGGCCATTGGCAGCGACGCGGCGGGGGTGCCCATCGCCGCCAGCAGCGGATGCGACAGCCACCAGCCGGCAACCGCAATCACCACCGACAGCCCGATGAAGAAGGTGGCACTGGTGCCCATCACCCGCCGCGCCTGCGGGATGTCGCGCGCGCCCATCGCCTGGCCGATCAGGATGGTGGCGGCCATGCCGATGCCGAACACCGACCCGATCAGGAAGAACATGATGTTGTTGGCGTTCGCGGTCGCGGTCAGCGCCGCCTCGCCGAGGAAACGCCCCACCCATATCGCATTCACCGAGCCGTTCAGCGACTGGGCGATATTGCCGGCCAGGATCGGCAGGGCGAACAGGAACAGATTGCGCCCGATCGGGCCGGTGGTGAGGTCAAGCGGCGCTTTGGCCATGTGCTATGGAGATCAGGCGTGGACAGCGGCACACTAGCACCACGCCCATCAACGGGATATTGCGATGTGCCACTCCGCGTCCCACTGCACGACCGCCGCGCCGGAGGTACCGGTCGCGCGCCGGCGCCGCCCGGCTGACCGGTTCATCCCCGCCGTGCTGGCGCTCTTGATTGCCGCCGCGCTGCCCGCATGTTCGAGTACGGATGACCGCCTGCGCGACGCGCAGGTACGGCCCATGGACCGACCCGAATGCCAGGTCGGCAGCCAGCGCCGCGATCTGGATGCGGGCGTGCCCGTGCTGATCGGTGGCACCGGTTGCCGTGGCAACCCGTCGGCACCGCAACCGCTGAATCGACGACCGGCTGAGCCGGGGAGCTGAACCACCCGCATGACAGAAGCACAACCGTTGGTCGCCGCCTCCGTGCGGCTGGACGTGTGGCTGTGGGCCGCACGCTTCTACAAGACCCGCAGCCTGGCCAAGCAGGCGGTGGAAACCGGCAAGGTCGACGTGGCCGGGCAGCGGCCGAAATCCTCGCGCGCGGTGCGCGTGGGCGAGCAGCTGCAGATCAGCCGCGGCGATGAGGTGTATGACGTACAGGTGCGTGGCCTGAGCGACCTGCGCGGCCCGGCGCCGGTGGCGCAGCAGCTGTACGAGGAAAGCGAAGCCTCGCGCGCGCGAAGGGCGGAGCAGCGTGCGCAGCGCGCGGCCATGAAGAACGGCTACCTGCCGCCGGAGCATCGCCCCGACAAGCGCGCGCGCCGGCTGATCAAGGCCTTGGGCGATCTCGACGCCATGTGATGCACGGGCGCGACGAAACACGGTGACGCAACGTGATGCCGACGCGTGAAGCAACACGGTAGCGCCGGCCGTTGGCCGGCCCAGGCGGTCCCAATGCAGCCCAACGGCCGGCGCCACCGCAACAACTCCCGGGTAGCGCACGACCGTTGGTCGTGCGCCCGCAGAACCGGCCTCACCGGTGCAGATCGTACCGGTCCAGCTCCATCACCCGTGCCCAGGCAGCGACGAAGTCATTGACGAACTTCTTCTCGCCATCCGCACTCGCATACACCTCGGCAATCGCACGCAGCACCGAGTTCGAGCCGAACACCAGGTCGGCACGGCTGCCGGTCCAGCGCTTGCCGCTGCCGTTGCGGTCCACGCCTTCATAACCATCGCCGCTGGCCTTCCACTGCGTGCGCATGTCCAGCAGGTTGACGAAGAAGTCGTTGCTCAGCGTGCCCGGTCGATCGGTCAGCACGCCCTGCGTGTTGCCGTCCACGTTGGCGCCGAGCACACGCAGGCCACCAACCAGCGCCGTCAGTTCCGGGCCGGTGAGCGTCAGCAACTGCGCCTTGTCGATCAGCAGCGCTTCGGCGGGCACGCTGTAACGGCCCTTCACGTAATTGCGGAAGCCATCGGCGTACGGCTCCAGTACCGCGAACGACTCCACGTCGGTCTGGTCCTGGCTGGCATCGGTGCGGCCCGGCGTGAACGGCACGCTGACCTCGTGCCCGCCGGCCTTGGCCGCCTGCTCCACGCCGACGTTGCCTGCCAGCACGATCAGGTCCGCCAGCGACACCTGCGAGCCGCCGTCACCCTTGAAGCCGGCCTGGATGTTTTCCAGCGCGGCCAGCACCCTGGCCAGCTGCTGCGGCTGGTTCACTGCCCAGTTCTTCTGCGGGGCCAGGCGGATGCGCGCGCCATTGGCACCGCCGCGCTTGTCCGAGCCGCGGAAGGTGGACGCCGAGGCCCATGCGGTGGAGACCAGCTCCGCCACGCTCAGCCCGGAAGCGGCGATCTGCTGCTTGAGCGTGCTGATGTCCTGCGCGCTGATCACGGTCGTCGGCGCGTCCGGCACCGGGTCCTGCCAGATGAACGTTTCCGCCGGCACTTCCGGACCGAGGTAGCGCGCGCGCGGGCCCATGTCGCGATGGGTCAGCTTGAACCAGGCGCGCGCGAACGCATCGGCAAACAGCTGCGGGTTCTCCAGGAAGCGCCGCGAGATCTTCTCGTAGGCAGGGTCCATGCGCAGCGACAGATCGGTGGTGAGCATGGTGGGGCGGTGCTTCTTTGACGGGTCGTGCGCGTCCGGAATGACCGCCTCGGCGTCCTTGGCCACCCACTGGTGCGCACCGGCCGGGCTCTTGGTCAGTTCCCATTCGTTGCCGAACAGGATCTCGAAGAAGTCGTGGCTCCACTGCGCCGGGGTGCGCGTCCAGGTGACTTCCAGGCCGCTGGTGATGGTGTCGCCGCCCTTGCCACTGCGGAAGCTGTTGGCCCAGCCCAGGCCCTGGTGCTCCAGCCCTGCGGCTTCCGGTTCCACGTCCACGTTGTCGGCCGGGCCGGCACCATGGGTCTTGCCGAAGCTGTGGCCGCCGGCGATCAGCGCCACGGTCTCTTCGTCGTCCATGGCCATGCGGCCGAAGGTGTCGCGGATGTCGATGGCGGCCTTGAGCGGGTCCGGATTGCCGTCCGGGCCTTCGGGGTTCACGTAGATCAGGCCCATCTGCACGGCGGCGAGCGGGTTTTCCAGATTGCGCGAGTGGATGTCGCCGTCGGCGTCGTCATCGGACACCAGCACGCCATGGTCTTCGACCACGCCTTCGGAGCCATGCGCATAGCGCACGTCGCCACCCAGCCAGGTGGTCTCTCGGCCCCAGTACACGTCCTGGTCCGGTTCCCAGGTATCCGGGCGCCCGCCGGCGAAGCCGAGCGTCTTGAAGCCCATCGACTCCAGCGCGACGTTGCCGGTGAGGATCAGCAGGTCGGACCAGGAAATGGCCTGGCCGTACTTCTGCTTGATCGGCCACAACAGGCGGCGCGCCTTGTCCAGGCTGACGTTGTCCGGCCAGCTGTTGAGCGGGGCGAAACGCTGCTGGCCACGACCGCCGCCGCCGCGCCCGTCGCCGATACGGTAAGTGCCGGCGCTATGCCAGGCCATGCGCACGAACAGGCCGCCGTAATGGCCGAAGTCGGCCGGCCACCAGTCCTGCGAGTCGGTCATCAGCGCGGTCAGGTCGGCCTTGAGTGCGGCGTAGTCGAGCCCGGCGAAGGCCTTGGCGTAGTCGAAGTCCGCATCCAGCGGATGCGAACGGGACGAATGCTGGTTGAGCAGGTCAACACGGAGCTGGTTCGGCCACCAGTCGCGATTGGTGGTGGCATCGCCGACGAGGGCGTGGTTGAACGGGCACTTCGCTTCGCTTTTCATGGGCTGTTACCTGTGGACTGGCGAATGAGGGAATGGCCTCGCGGGGGAGACGCAGAGGGGGCGCCTTTACGTTAAGCAGGGTGGAGCGATTGGTAAAAGTGAATGATTCAACCGAAGTGATAGGGAGGGACTATCAAAACTGCCGGGCGGGCTGGCCCGGCGCGTGCGGCCACGCTCAGCGCTTGCCGAGGAAGCCCATCAGGTCCGTCACATCGGTCTTTCCATCGCCATTCTGATCGAGCATGCCGCCGAGCAGACCGGTGAAGCTGGCACTGCCGGCAGGCGGTGCTTCCTGTCCGAGGGCTTGGCTGAGTTGGCCTGCATTGCCCTGCTGGGCGAACCGTTGGGCCAGGAACGACATTACGATCGGGGCCAGGATCGCCAGCAGCTGGCCGGAGCGACCGCTGTCGAGGCCGGTCTGTTGGCCCAACGCCTGCGCGGCCTGCGGGGTCTGGCCGCCAAACACATGGCCGAGGATGCCGGCACCGTTGGTGGCACTGCCGCCGCCACCGCCCAACACCGCGCCGAGGATGCTGCCGAGGTCGAAGCCTCCGCCGCCGCCGCCGCCGCCGCCGCCGGCCAGGTGGTCCTTCTGAAGCGCATTGAGCAGCGACTGGGCGCCTTGGGGCTGGCTGGCATTCCTGCGCAGTGCGCCCATCAGCAGGGGCAGGGCTGCGGTGACCGCCTGCGATGCCTGGTTCTGGTCCAGCCCGAGCTGCTGGGAGACCTGCTGTACGCCGGGACCCTGTAGCTGGGACAACAACGTTTCGGTGAGCGAGTTCGTATTCACGATCGACTCCTTTGCCCCGGGATGGGGCCGCCGGAGCATAACGCCGCCTGCACGAAGAAAATGCGAAGCCTTCACGCGGGCGCCGCCCGCGTGAAGGCGGTAGGTCACGACCGTTGGTCGTGACGCCTGACTGGTAGGTCACGACCGTTGGTCGTGACGCCTCAAACCAGCGCCTTCAACCGGTACAACGCCTCCAGCGCCTGCTTCGGGGTCAGCTCATCCGGATCCAGCGCGGCCAGCGCCTCCTGCGCCTTGGTCGAGGGCGCGGTGAACAGCCCGAACTGCTGCGGCGCGTCCAGCGCCTGCGGGGCCATGGTCGCGGCCACGGTCTCGCCGCCCCGCTGCTCCAGTTCGGCCAACCTGCGCCGCGCCTGGGCCACGGTGGCACGCGGCAGGCCGGCCAGCGCCGCCACCTGCAGGCCGAAGCTGCGGTTGGCCGGGCCGTCCTTCACCGCATGCATGAACACCAGCGCTTCGCCATGTTCCACCGCGTCCAGGTGCACGTTGGCGATGCCGCTGGGGCCGCCCTGGTGCTGCTCGTCGGCCAGCGCGGTCAGTTCGAAGTAGTGGGTGGCGAACAGGGTGTAGCAGCGGTTTTCGTAAGCGAGGTGGCGCGCCACCGCATCGGCCAGCGCCAGACCGTCGTAAGTGGAGGTGCCGCGGCCGATCTCGTCCATCAGCACCAGCGACTGCGCGGTGGCGTGGTGCAGGATGTAGCTCGTTTCGCTCATTTCCACCATGAAGGTGGACTGCCCGCGCGCCAGGTCGTCGCCGGCGCCGATACGGGTCAGGATGCGGTCGATCGGCCCGATCACCGCCCGAGTGGCTGGCACGAAGCTGCCGATGTGGGCCAGCAGCACGATCAACGCGTTCTGGCGCATGTAGGTGGATTTACCGCCCATGTTCGGGCCGGTGATCACCAGCATGCGGCGGTCCGGATGCAGGTCCAGGTCGTTGGGTTCGAACGGCTGCTCGCGCACCGCTTCCACCACCGGGTGGCGGCCGCGCTCGATGCGCAGGCACGCGCCGGTGTCCAGTTCCGGGCGCGCCCAGTCCAGCGCCTGCGCGCGTTCGGCGAAACCGGCGAGCACGTCCAGCTCGCTGAGCGCGGCGGCGCACTGTTTGAGCGGTTCCAGTTCGCTGCCCAGCGTGTCCAGCAGCTGTTCGTACAGCAACTTCTCGCGCGACAGCGATCGCTCGCGCGCCGACAGCACCTTGTCTTCGAACGACTTCAGTTCTTCGGTGATGTAGCGCTCGGCATTGGTCAGGGTCTGGCGGCGGGTGTAGTGCACCGGCGCCTTGTCGCTCTGGCCCTTGCTGATTTCGATGTAATAGCCGTGCACGCGGTTGTAGCCGACCTTCAACGTCGCGATGCCGCTGCTGGCCCGTTCGCGCTGCTCCAGGTCGATCAGGAACTGGTCGGCGTGGGTGGACAGGCGGCGCAGCTCGTCCAGCTCGGCGTCGTAGCCTTCGGCGATGACACCGCCATCGCTGAGCTTCATCGGCGGGGCAGGGGCGATGGCCGAGGCCAGCAGGTGCGCGCATTCGTCATGCGAACCCAGCGCGTCGCGTAATGCCACCAGCCGTGGCGAATCCAGCGGCGCCAGCACCGCGCGCACCTCCGGCAGCAGGCCCAGGCCGTCGCGCAGGGTGGAGAAATCGCGTGGGCGCGCCGAGCGCAGCGCCACGCGGGTGAGGATGCGTTCGAGGTCGCCCAGCGCACGGAAGGCCTCGCGCACATCGCCGTCTGCACCGCGGTCGATCAACGTGGCCACTGCATCATGGCGCTGCACCAGCACCTCGCGCAGGCGCAGCGGGCGGTGCAGCCAGCGCCGCAGCAGGCGTCCGCCCATGGGCGTGACCGTGGTGTCGAGCACACCCAGCAGCGTGTTGCGGGTGTCGCCATCCACGCGCGTGTCCAGCTCGAGGTGGCGGCGCGTGGCCGCGTTCATCGCAATCGCTTCGCTGGCGTTTTCCGTGGCGATGGCGGTCAGGTGCGGCAGCCGCTGCTTCTGGGTTTCTTCCACGTACCCCAGCAGTGCGCCGGCCGCCGCGGTGGCGCGCGGCTTGTCGTCGATACCGAAGCCGGTGAGGTCGTGCAGTTTGAAGAACGCCAGCAACTGCCGGCGGCCGCTGTCGGCGTCGAACAGCCACGGCGCACGCCGGCGGATGCCGCTGCGCTGCTTCAGGAAGTTCGGCCAGTTCTCTTCGTCCGGCACCAGCAGTTCGGCAGGCTCCAGGCGGGCCAGTTCGGCTTCCAGCGCGTCGTCGGTATCGACCTCGTTGACCAGGAAGCGTCCGCCGGCCAGGTCGGCCCAGGCCAGACCGTAGCCATTCTTGCCGCGCGACAGTGCCATCAGCAGGGTGTCGCGGCGCTCGTCCAGCAGCGCCTCGTCGGTGACGGTGCCGGGGGTGACGATGCGCACCACCTTGCGCTCCACCAGGCCCTTGGCCAGCGCCGGGTCGCCGATCTGTTCGCAGATCGCCACCGACTCGCCCAACGCCACCAGCCGCGCCAGGTAGCCTTCGTAGGCATGCACCGGCACCCCGGCCATCGGGATCGGCGCGCCGCCGGAGCTGCCGCGCTGGGTCAGGGTGATGTCCAGCAACCGCGCCGCCTTGCGCGCGTCGTCGTAGAACAGCTCGTAGAAGTCGCCCATGCGGAAGAACAGCAGCAGGTCCGGGTAGTCGGACTTGGCTGCAAAGAACTGCTTCATCAACGGGGTGTGTTCGGCGGGCTTCTGGGTCACGCGGGGTCCATCGGTGGCGGGGCCATGGGGTGGCCGGACGTCACATTGTAGGGGAGGGCTGCCGCAGGCACCGGATTGACCGGTAGGGTCGGTCGCAAGACGACCGCCGATGGCGCGTCCACGCCCGGTAGCGCATGACCTTGAACGGAGAGGTGGCTCCGGTCGTGGTCCATCCGTCACCGGGCGTTGGTGCTGCACGTGCGGTCGTTTGGGAACCGACCCTACCAGGCCCCCGGGAGGGTTGCATTGATCGACGCCCAGCACCCCGTATCGAACCACATGCTTGTCATTCCCGCGGCCCACACTCGAGGGCTGTGCGCCCTATTGCGCAGCCCCGCCTTCCGTCTTGACCACGGCGGGGGTCGTCCAGCGCCCATCCAGCAATTCCGGCTTGGGACGGTAGTAGCGCATGAACATGACGAACGGTCCATCGGGTGCCGGCAGCCAATTGGCCTGCCTCTCTTTTCCAGGGGAATCGGACTGGATGTAGATCGTCAATCCGCCATCCGCGTCTTTCTTCAATCCGGGCAACATCGGCGAGTTGATGAGATAGCGGTCAATCGGGTTCTTGACCAGCAACTGCTGCGGCAAGCCATACATCGTGACTGACCAGAACGCATCCACGGGCGGCAATTGATCCTTGGCGAATCGCAGTGTGTATGCGCCTTTGCTGCCGTCCAAGGGTTGCCCATGGGAGTCCTTGTCCAGGATCGGATACATCGCCTCTTCGCGGGAGTTCGCGCCGATGCCCACCTGGGTGCCGGTGGCGCGGGCGACGTAGTCGTTCTTCAGGAAATCCCGGTTGCCGAACAAGGCATCGGTTTTTCCCCCCAAGGACGCACGCTTGTCATCGATCAGCTTTTGCCCCTCGGCCATGCCCTCCTCGAGCGCGTCCTGCATCGGGGGCGGCAGGCGGTTGGCATCGAAGGGCTTGCCGGGCTCGATGCCCAACTGGGCAAGGCGTGCACGCAGGGCAGTCTCACTCGGATGTGGCGGTTGCGCGAACTGCAGAAGGAAGGCGAGCTGGTTGAAGAACTCCAGCGAAGTCCTGTCCTCCGCCGGCGGGGTTGGCTTGATCCACGCGATGGCGGGCGCCGGTGGCGGAGCCTGCGTTCCTGCGAACGCCGACAAGGGCTGCACTTTATAGCCGGCCTGTATCTTCTTCACGTTCGCCAGGTCGGCGGCGTTGAACAGCTGTGTTCTCCCGACCACGCTGACCAGGTCGGTCTCGGACCGGATCACCTTGGTGATGCCCTTGGGTGCCTCTCCCTTCCAACCCGGCCCGGCGATAAGGAAGGTGCCACCGTCGTTGCCGGTCGTGCGGCTTCCGATGTAATCAAAATTGAAGGTATAAAGATCCATCAGCTGGAAGACGAAGTAGCGGTCCTTCTCCATCTTTGGCACCGTGATGACGACCGGTTCCGCCCGCAGATCCAGCATGGCAAAGGAATAAGGGGTGTCCGAATTGGGCGTAACGAATGCGGTGTCGTCCGGGGTGAACACCCGGGCGATGTTCAGGATGGAATTGAATGGGCCCTTGTATTGAGGATTGGAGGTGTCGACGTTGAATGCGTAGACGGTCTTGTAGGTGTCCACCATCGGGACGCCGTAGACGTAAGCATCCCTGGCGGTCGCCTTGGCTTCCTGTAGCGCTGATGCGTCTGTCGACGCTTGCGCGGGAGGAGCCGATTGATCCGCCTTGGCCGGAGCAACCTTCTCTTTGTCTGACGATGCTTGATCGCTACACGCGCTGAGCGTCATGCAGCCGGCAAGGGCAAGGAGCATTCCGATCCCTGGAGCGGACGGAGTTCGATGGTCGTGCATGCGGCTTCTCCTCGGTGATGTTGTTTGCCGGATATATGCCGTACGGAAATCAAGGCGTCTGTGTCTCAACGGGCTGTAGAGGGACGAACTGCCTTCAGTGGCAGCGGGACTCGGACCGTAAACGCGTCCACCGCGCTGCAGCGTCTGACGCCACTGTGGCTTTCCCGCCGGACATGGGACAAGAGCGTATCCACTGTCTCTGGCCCAGTATTTCTACTGAAATCGGAGCACGACCCCCAAGTCATGGGCCGCGCAAAATGCTTGGCGCGTAGTCCGAGCGCATGAAGCTCCGGGATGCGCATTGATGTTGAGCGGAGAAGTGGCTTCGGTTGTGGTCCATGCGTCACCTGGCGTTGGTGGTGCACGTGCGGTCGTTTGGGAACCGACCCTACCAGCCCTTGCGCTACTGCCTCGTGGGGATCAGCTACTTGCCAGGCTATGTGGGGCGGCCGGCCTCAGGCAAGAAGCTTGCAGCTCTGTGCGGCCGGGCGGGTTCAGCGGGCATCTGGGTCAAGCGGGGCACATCGCTGGCGGGGGGCATGGGGTGGGCGGACGTCACATTGTAGGGAAGGGCGGCACAGACGGCCGCCGGAGGTGGACCTCGGGACGGCGCTTCCGCCTGCTGCAGGCACTGGACTGACCGGTAGGGTCGGTCGCAAGACGACCGCCGATGACACGCCCACGCCCGGTAACGCATGACCTTGAACGGAGAGGTGGCTCCGGTCGTGGTCATGCGTCACCGGGCGTTGGTGCTGCGCGTGCGGTCGTTTGGGAACCGACCCTACCGGTCCCGGCCTATCGGCCCAGCGGGCTCAGCGACGTTCCAGGGTAATACTCGGATGCGCCGCGAAGATCTCCATGACGATCTGGAAGTAGGTCTGGCCGTCGCCGGCGTCGAGCGCCTGCAGTTGATCGGTAATGGCGCGCGCATTGAAGGTGCCGCTCCCATCCAGCTTGGCCTGCAGCCATGCACGGGTGGCCGCCACGCCCAGCGCATTCCGGGCGCGCTCGATGTCATGCCAGATCAGAGTGGCTACGGCGTGCCCCGCCAGCACGCCGTAGCCGCCGTACAACATGTCATCCAACGCATCCAGGCTGTGAGCCAACTGCCAATCCTCACCGCTCATGAAAACGCGGTTGATCTCGTCGTAAAAGCTCGCGATGTCGTGCACCGCGCTGCCGTTCATTCTCAGGATGAGTGCATCAGCGTTTGCCATGCCGTACTGCAGTCCTCCGCCTCGATAGCGAAACATTAGCAGCGCCGGATGGTGGCTACCGTGACGCATCCAGCCATGTCGGATGGCGTGGCTCCACCTTATCGAAACCGAACCTGTGAGCGAAGTCGCAGGACTGCGCATGCTGCGCCCTCGGGCGTCATTCGACCCGTAGACTCGAAGAACGGGCAAAGAAAAACCCCGGAACCCTTCACTCACGTACAGCGTGTGAGGAGAGGAGCCGGCCCGGGGTATGTGCCGCCACTATAGAGAAAGGTAGCACCCTGTTCAACAGTCCCGGATGGGCGGCGCTTATTGATGTCAAACCGCTGCGGGGGTGGCTGGTGCGGTGTCTCGGTCCCGGCTGCTTGCCTACGGGCTGCAGAAGCAGGAAGAGGCCACCTGCGACAGAGGTAACGAGGGTGCTGAAGACGTCGTGGGGGCGGTGGCCAGGCACGGCGTCAACATGGTGTTGTGTGAGGCGTTCTACCCGGTACTGCACATGGTTGAAATCGTCCTTCGTAGTCGCATCCATGACGCGTTCTCCATGCACTTCAACTCGGCCTTCTGGTATGAGGGGGGTAGGCTTGGTGAGGGGCATCAGCGGATGGTGGACGCCGCCAAGACCGAACTGCTGCAACGAGGGATTGAACGGCACGCGGATCGTGTCATCGCCGAGTTCAGAGTCTTCCACCATCACCCCATATCGCAGTATCAAGACCTGCACGCCCGGCATCGTGCCCTTGTGGAATTGCTTGGTTGGATGTCGCCGGATGCGAGGGCGCACGTCGGCGCCATCTGTCGTTTCAATGCGGTGCATGCCGACAGACTTCGCCTTGCAACGCCGGACAGCCCCTGCATATCGGAATTGCCAACCGTTATTTAAACGCGGCGCGGCGACGTGGAAGAGTGGGCTTCTGTTCACGATCCCCCCGAGGCCGCTCGCCAATGTCCATCGTCCGCTCCACGCCGTCGTCCAAGCTTGTCGGCGCCACCGTGCTGTCTGCCTTCCTCCTGCTGGCCTCTCCGATCGCCTTCCCGGCGGAGGGCACGGACTCGCCACTGCGGACCTACCTGGCAGACAAGCGCGCCGCGATCCAGGCGCAGTCTGCGCAGCCGGCTGCGCCCACGCCCATCCATGCGAAGGTCACTGCCGAAAGCCGCTCCGGCGTGCGACGCCTGCGCATCGGGCCGACGGGGGAGTTCCAGTACATCAGCGACAGCGGCCGCAACTACGCCGGCTACAACCTCGGTGCGGGCTCCTGGGATTCGCTGGTAGGCACGCTGGCCAGCGCCGTGGCCGACGAATACATCGTGCAGGCGGCGGTGCAGAACGTGCCGCTGGATGGGCTGGACGTGGTGTTCACCAGTATTCCCGAGCGCAAGAGCGACACCCTGGCCTACCCCAACAACCTGTCCTACGTGGCCTATATCGATTCACCGGCCACCGACGCACAGCTGCAGACCCTCAAGCGCGCCGTGCATGAGAACTCCTCGGCGATCGACCTGGTTACGCGGCCGCAACAGGTCAGCCATGCCGAGGTGGAGTATCACCACAGTGCTGCCCAACGCGACCCGAAGCAGCCGCCGGGCCTCCGCGACTTCATCACCGAGGAAAAACGCCCGGCAGTGCTCGCCCGCCAGGTGAAGCCGGCCGCTGGCAAGGCCCGACCGGCCGAGCCGGAGACGCTGGTGGCCCGCGCCCACGTCGAACCGCACACCGGCCTGCGCCGCATATTCCTGGGCAAGGACGGCTACCACCAGCAGCTGCACGACAGCGCACCCGGGCTGCTCGGATACGGTCTGGCGCCCACGGTGGAGGAACACCTGCTTGGCGTGACCGGTACCTGCCTGACCCATATCTTCGAAGTCCAGGCGGCGTCGCGGAACGTGCTGCTGGATGCGCTGGAGCTGACCGTGGACGGCCAGGTGAGCCCGCGCTTCGGCAGCAACGTCAACTCGCCGGCGCGCTACAGCGGCATCCGCTACAAGGTGCGGATCGAATCGCCCGCCTCGGAGCAGGACATCGACGCGCTGCGCCAGTCGGTGGAAGCGACCTGCCCGCTGTACAACCTGGTCAAGGACGAGCAGAAGCTGGAAGGCAGCATCGAGCGAGGGGCGTATGCAGACGCAGCGCAGTAAGCGCCAGCCGGTGCGCCCGGCGCGCCATGCCAACGGTTGGCGGCGCAGTCACTTGGCGCTCGCTCTGTGCACGCTGCTCGCCCCGGCCGGGGCGGCGGCGGAAAGCGCAGAGGGCGCCGAAACCGTAGAGGCCGCCGAGGAGGCCGACGACGCCGCCTCGCGGACGCAAACGTCCAACGCGCGCACGCTGGACCGGGTGTCGGTGCTCGGCTCGCAGATCGCCGGCGGCGGCGCGCAGGCGGCGCTGCCGGTGGTCGCGGTGGACCGCGAGCAGATCGATGCCACCGGCGCGACCAACGGCAACGAGCTGTTCCGCAGCCTGCCGCAGTTCGGCGATGTCGCCGTCACCGAGAAGGGCACCACCAACGCCGGGCGTAATTCCAACGTGGCGCGCGGTGACGTCGGCTCGATCAACCTGCGCAACCTGGGCGCCAAATACACCCTGCTGCTGGTCAACGGCCGCCGCACGGTGCAGCACCCGATCAGCAACAGTGGCGATGAGACCACCTACAACGCCAATGCGATCCCGGTGTTCGGGCTGGAGCGGGTCAACCTGTTGCTGGATGGCGCGGCGTCCATCTATGGGTCCGACGCCGTCGCCGGGGTGGTCGACCTGGTGATGCCGAGCAACCTGGAAAACGGGGGCGGCATCAAGCTCAACTACGGCAAGGTGACCGATGGCCACCGCGAAGACGTTTCCCTGGACGGCTACTTCGGCAGCGACTTCGCCCAAGGCCGCGGCAACGTGTCGGTGCTCTACGGGTTCTCAAAGCGCACCTCACAGCTCAATTCCGATGCCTGGTTCACCGCTACCGACGGTCGCCGTGCAGTCGGCGACGGCACCAGCGTGCCGGATCCGAACGGTACCTCCGGCTTTAGCACGCGCACCCCGTGGGGACATTTCGAAACCTATGCCGGCGGGCGACGCACCGGCAGCTGGTATGTCAATCCGGCTACCGGCGCGTTGAGCAGCGGCACGGTGCCGACGCGCTACCACTATGATTCGGCAGCCGAGCCCGGCATCACCACGTCGCCGGCGATCCGCAAGGGAAATGTGTTCGCCAGCGGTCGTTTCGATCTCACCGACAGCGTGGAGCTGTTCGGGGAACTGGCCTACTACCGTGCCAGCTCCGAGTCCTGGGTGAGCAGCGAGTCGGGCTTCGGTGGGGATGGGTTCCTGCTGCATATCCGCCCGGATGCGTACTGGGTGCCGGAATCGCTGCGCGGTGCGGAGGCGATCCGACTGCTCAACTACCAGTTCGCGGACTCGGGCATCCGCAAAGTAAAAGTGGACAACGACCAGTCGCGGGTGCTGCTGGGCGTGCGTGGCTGGACCGAGGGCGGCTGGAACTGGGAAAGCGCGCTGCTGTACTCGCGTGCGCGCAGCAAGGACACGCAGCAGGGCGGTCTGACCGATGCCTTCATCGCGGCGGTGAACCGCACCGACGCCGGCGCCTACAATCCGTTCAGTGGCGGTGACCCGGCCAGCATCCGGGTAGGCGACGCCACGCCCTACGACACGTCCACATTCATTGGCGAGGCCACCCGCGAAGGTACCGCCGAGCTGGCGCTGTGGGACTTCAAGGTCAATCGGCCCGATCTGTTCAGCTGGTACGCCGGTGACATCGGCATGGCGGCGGGCGTGGAATACCGCTATGAAAGCCGTGCCGATGACCGCGACGAGAACATCGACGGCAGCCGTCCCTACACGGACTGGTACACCGGGACCGTGGCGGCCAGCAACTTCTTCACCCACAGCCCGCGCCCGGACGTGCGTGGCAGCCGCAACGTGAAGTCGGCACTGATCGAGTTCGCGGTGCCGCTGGTCTCGCCCGCGCAGGACATACCGCTGGTGCAGTCGCTGGATATCCAGCTTGCCGGCCGCTGGGAGGATTACAGCGACGCCGGCAGGGTGGCCAAGCCGAAGCTCGCCGCGGCCTGGAAGGTCAATGACAGCGTGCTGCTGCGCGGGTCGGTGAGCGGCGGGTTCCGGGCGCCGGGCCTGGAATTGGTGAACTCCCCACCGACCTACGGGTTCGGCTTCAACAACGATGCGATCCGCTGCCACGCGCTGATCGTCAAGGGGGCGCAGCCCGATTACAGTGCGTGCTTGAATGCGTTCAGCAGTGGCTCGTCGGTCAAGCCCTCGGTCAGCGCGGTCACCTCGTACGGGAAGGACGTGGAACCGGAAACCACCCGGCAGTCGTCGTGGGGTGCGGTGTTCGAGCCGCAGTTCCTGCCGGAGCGGTTCGGCGCGATCAGCCTCAGCGTGGATGCGTGGCGGGTGGAGGTCGAGAACCCGATCAACACCCTGGGGGAAGAGCTGCTGTATGACGCGTACCTGCGCGTGGTGGAAGGCAGCAGCAACCCGAACGTGGTGCGCGCCGCGGTGACCGCGGAGGACGTCGCGCAGTTCGAAGGCTCGGGGATCGCGCCCGCTGGCGTGGTGACCCATATCTACAACCGCTACCAGAACCGCAGCCCGCTGACCGCGTCGGGCGTGGACTACAACCTCAGCTGGCGCTCGCCGGACACGGCGTGGGGGAATCTCGCCTTCCTGGTCAGTGCCAGCCAGCTGCGGGAATACACCCAGCAGAAACCGGCCGAGATCCGCCAGGTGGCGGCGGCGATCGACAGTGGGCTGCTGAACATCATCGCGCCCGGCCTCGGGGCGGCGAACGAGGTGGGCCTCAACGGCGCCAAGCCGGAGTGGCGCGGCAGTGCCACCCTCATCTGGAACCTGCAGGACTGGACGGTGCGCCTGCGCGACGACTACATCGGCAGCGTCACTGCCGGCGCCTATGCCGACCGCCGACCGTACGTGGTCGGGTCCACCCAGCGCTGGACGCTGTCGGTGCGGAAGGCCTTCAACCACGGGCGGCTCAGTGGCACAGCGGTGGAGGTGGGCGCGCGCAACCTGTTCGATGAGGAGCCGCCACTGAGTGCCACCGGAAACTACCTGAGTGCGCTGCACGAAACCTACGGACGTTACCTCTACCTCGGCCTGTCCAAAGAATGGTGATCGATATGAAGACACGCACCCTTGTCTGCTTGATGACGGCGAGCCTGCTCGCAGCGGCCTGCAGTTCGCAGGACGGGCGCGCGGTCGATTCCGCCGCCGTCGCGCCCACGGCAGCGGCGTTCGCAACCGAGCATGCCGAGTGGGTTCGGGAACGGGCAGCAGACCTGGGCAGGCCCGATGGCTGGACCAGCCTGATCGGATTGCATTGGATCGAAGCGGGGCGACGCAGCGTGGGCGGCGGCGAAGGCAATGCCATCCACCTGTCCATCGCACCGGACCGGTTGGGCCAGGTGGAGCAGCGCGCCGATGGCCTGTACTTCCAGCCCGCCGAAGGCGTGCCGATCACGGTGGATGGCAAGCCGCTGCTGCATGAAGTGCGGTTGGACACGGAAGGGGCGGGCGGCGGCACCAAGCTGTCCTACGACCAGGGCAAGGGCCAGATCACCGCGATCAAGCGCGGTGAGCGGCTGGCCTTGCGGGTGCGACACGCCGACGCACCGGCGCGCCGCGACTTCGCGGGCCTGGATTTCTTCCCGGCCAATGAAGACTGGCGCGTGCAGGCGAAGTTCGTTCCACACCCTGCAGGCAAGACGCTGCCGATCGTGAACGTGTTGGGCGAGATCGCCGAGAACCCCAATCCGGGCTACGTGGTGTTCGAGAAGGAGGGTCGCCAGTGGCAGCTGGAGGCGCTGGGCGACCCCGCGAAAGGCTTGAACCTGATGTTCCAGGACCAGAGTACCGGCCAGCTCACCTACGGGGTAGGGCGCTACCTGCACACCGAACCGGTCGCCGCGGACGGCACGGTCGTGCTGGACTTCAATCGTGCCTACAACCCGCCCTGTGCTTACACCGACTTCGCTACCTGCCCCTTGCCGCCACCGGAGAACCGGCTCGCACAGCTGGATACCGGGGGACACCGCACGCGGCTGGCGGTGCTGGCCGGTGAGAAGAAGTATGCGGTGGCCAAGCACTGACCTTGGAAGGTTGGGCGGGCATTGCCGCAGGCTGAACGGGAGGTCCGGCATTGACGCCGCGTCGACGGTTTTTCACGGGGGGTTCCCTACGTTGCGCTGACACTGGCGCCACGTCATGAAGCGAGGAAACCACCATGAATCTCTCTACCCGGAACGTGCTGTGTGCAGCCGCCCTGATGGCATCGGTGTTCAGCGCCAGCGCCCAGACCTACGGGCCGAAGGATGAAGGGCGTCGCTTCAACGACGGCACCAAGGTGGTCTGCAAGAACGTCGAAGTGCAGCGCAACAGCCGCGACCCGAACCGCATTGCCGGCACCGCCACGGGCGCGGTTGTCGGTGGGTTGCTCGGCAACCAGGTGGGCGGCGGCAACGGCAAGAAACTCGCCACGGTAGCGGGTGCCGTCGCCGGCGGCGCGGCCGGTCGCCAGATCCAGGGCAATCATCAGAACAAGACCGGCGACCGCGTGGTCGAGCGTCAGTGTTATCGCCGTTAAAGCCGGTTGACGGCAGGGAACAGACGGAAGGGCCGACGTGATGTCGGCCCTTTTTCATCTCCGTCAGTACCGCCACTGGTTTCACATCCAGCTAACCGGTGCAGTAACAGCATCCCGGGGCATCGGGGGATCAAATCGGGGGATTTGATCAGGGCGGCGGTGGATTCGCCGTTGCCCCATCGGGAGCTGCCCGTGCATACCCTGCGCCTTGTATTGAGTCGTGCCGCCTTGCTGGCATGCACGGCCGTTTCCGCTGGTGAAATCACGCCACGACACATCCCGGGCTGCAGCGAAACAACCACTGAAAGCTACAAGAACTACGCAGCTCCAGGGTGGAATGTTCCACAGTTGACGTGGTTCGTTGCCGCCTCCGACCCTCAGTTGCCGCGGACGATCGATGACTCGGGAAATGAATCCATCAGCCTGGGGGCCTCCAAGTCGAGGCTGGCAACAGTCATGGATGACATTTCGTCGTTCAGGCAGTCGGTGGATGGCGCGGTTCCAGTCCTGATCAACGGCGACCTGACGGACTTTGGGCACGGCAGCGAGCGCAGGCCCACGCAGGAGCTCTTCCGCAGGCTGGGTCCGACCAAGGGTGCGCCGCTTTTCTTTCCGGGACTGGGCAACCACGACTACGCCAACAACATCAACGATTGCGCCAACAACGGATGTGCACGCGACAGCGTGTGCGACGTGCTGGGTTGGACCTATGAACTGCAGCCGCGCTTCTGGGATCATCACTTCAACGAGCCCGAACACTACGGCAGCTTTGGGTATTCCATCGATGTCGGTCCGAATGCCACCTTCGTGCAGCTCAATGACTCGCCGACGTATAACGTGCGCTTTTCCACCGGCATTCTCCACAAGACCAGCTTCTATGCGATCAGTTCGGTGCGATGGCTGGAAGGGGTGCTGCACGATGCGCGCAAGCGGAACCGCTATGTCTTCCTCAGCATGCATCGTCGCGACCAATGGCCTGGCGGAACCTCGGCTCGGTTCAAACGCCTGATCCAGGATTACGGCGTGCAGGCCGTGTTCGCAGGGCACCACCACACGCAACTGGGCAAGGCCAGTTCCACCGAGGGCAGCTTCGGAACCGTGCCGGTGTTCCAGAGTGGCGCGCTGCTCAACATGACCTACCTGATTGTCGAATTCCGGCCCGACCTCAAGCGTTACACCGTGTACAAGGTGGAGCGGGGCCGGAAGCACAGCAGCAAAACCAAAGTGGGCGACTACCCGCTTGCCCTGTCGCCGACCCTCCCTTACCCGGACTTCGGGGACGCGCGCCTGATCATGTACGAAGGCAACAACGCCACGCAGGAGACCCTGTGCCATCTGCCCATTCCCTACCCGGCGTTCAATGCCCCCGGATCCTACGGTTGCATCAACGATGAGGTCCGTTCGCTGCGCATCCTGAAAGCGAAGCGGGGCACGCAGATCCGCCTGTTCGGGAACTGGCATCACCAGAAGAACCAGGGCTACGCCTTCATCAATGTCCTGGATGACATCCTGACGCCGGTGACGGTCGGCTCGTTCGAGCGCTCCTACACGGACCCGAACGGGAAGTGGGCGCTGCAGCGCTACAACGGCGGACACACGCTGGACGGCAAGATATCCAGCTTCTCGATGCTGGGCGACCAGGTGTTCGGGCCAGGCACGCTCAATCTCTATCGGGATGCCGGCCAGACCGACCTGATGTGTTCGATTCCGGTCGAGCCGAACAGGGACGTGAATCTGTGGCTGTCCGGCAAGCAATGTGGAAATGACCAGGCACGCGCGGCGATCTGGCTCAATGCACGGGCAGGCCAGGAAATCTGCCTGTACGCCGACTATTACCTGCAGGGCGCCAACACGTGCTTCCGGGTGCACAAGGACTACCCGATCATCGGCGTGCGCTCGTTCGATTACGACTACAGGGATTCCGTTTACACGATGGTGAACGAGGGGCCGGTGGATGGCGAAGTGTCGAGTCTGTCGATCAGGTCCATCCCGCGCGACGCTGCGCCGCATGCCGCGGCACAGGAAGACACATCGCCATGACGGGGTCAGTCACCACCCGCGCCGGACCGGGCTCACCGGGTCGGCGGATAGCCTGCGATGGTGCGTGCCCCGGTGATGATCATGCGCAGCATCTGCGCGGTCTGTTCGATCATTTCCGGGTCGCGTTCCGGCGGCTGGTCCAGCGCGGTGCCGCCCATGGCGAACACCAGGCGGGTGATCGCCTTGGCCACCAGGTGCGGCTCATGCAACAACGCGCCATTGTCCGCGTGGGCCAACCGGACCAGGTCGACGCAGAGCTCTTCTTCGAAGTAGTTCAGCTCGCGCTCGACCGCCTGCTTGAACGCATCCGAGCCGGCGCTGCCTTCGCGCAGCAGCACGTGCAGCAGGCGGTCGTCGGCGCGCAGCTGCTCGAAGAAGGTTTCCACCGACAGCCGGATCACGCTGCGGTCCGACGAGGCGGCGCGCTGGCGTGACTCGCCGATGATGGTGCGCAGCGAACGACCGGCCAGGTCGATCAGGGCCACGGTCAGCTCGTCCATGTCGCGGAACTGGCGGTAGAACGAATTCGGGGCGATGCCGGCTTCGCGGGCGACCTCGCGCAGACTCAGGGTCGACACGCTGCGGTGCGGGCCGATCAGGGTCAGGGCGGCGGCCAGCAGGTCCTCGCGCGAAATCGAGGCTTTGCGGGCCGGCAGGGCGTCATCGGGGACGGTCAGGTGCGAATCGGGCGGGGTCATCCAGGGGCCAGACAGTCAAGTCCCTGAATCATAGCCGGTCCGGGCGATATACAAGTGTATACACAGCTGTATGCTCGCCCGTATAGTGGCGGCATGAGCGCACTCCCTCGTACTGCCGCCCGCCGTTCCTCCCTTTCGCCCCGCCAGTGGGTGTCGGAGGAGCTTTTCGATTTCTGGGCGGGCAGGGTGCATCCGCTGTGGACCCTGCGCCGCGCGCGGGCGCGCCTGGTGTCCCGGCATGCCGCCAGCGCCGACGCGGTCACTCTGGTGCTGCGTCCCAACCGGCACTTCCGTGGCGTCGCGCCGGGCCAGCACGTCAACCTCGGCGTGGAGGTCGATGGCCGTCGCCTGTCGCGCAGCTACAGCCCGACGGTGCTGGATGACGGTTGCCTGGCGATCACGGTCAAGACCGTGGCCGGCGGCAGGGTCAGCCAGCATCTGGCGCAGCATGCGCAGGTGGGCGACGTGTTCGAACTGGGCCAGGCGTTCGGCGGGATGACCCTGCCGGCGGTGCCTGCCGGGCGGGTGCTGCTGCTGGCTGCCGGCAGCGGCATCACCCCGATGCGCGCGCTGGTGCGGCAGATGGAGAGCGCCGGCATGCCGGTGCAGCTCGACCTTGTGTACTGGGCGCGGCAGCGCGAGGCGGTGTGCTTCGCCGACGAACTGGCAGATGTTGCCGCCCGCCATCCCGGTTTCCGCGTGCACCTGGCGTTGACCCGCGATCCCGCCGCGCCGGCCGCGCGGGTGGGCGACTATGACTTCAGCGCGCTGGGCGACCTATCCGGCGCGCAGGTCATGGCCTGCGGCCCCGGCGGTTTCGTCGACGCCGCCCGCGCGCGGCTGCAGGGCCAGGTGGCTGAACTGCAGTCCGAAGCCTTCACCCCGCCGGTGCTGCCCGATGCAGAAACCGGCAGCGTGCGCGTGGAGCTGCGCCGCAGCGGCCGCACCCTGGAACTGCCGCGCGGCACCTCGCTGCTGCAGGCGCTGGAGGCCGAAGGGCTGCGCCCGGCCAGTGGCTGCCGCATGGGCATCTGCAATACCTGCGTCTGTGGCAAGGCCAGTGGCGTGACCCGCCACACCCTGACCGGCGAATACGCGGCCGAACCGGCCACGCAAGTGAAGCTGTGCGTGAACAGCGCCAGCACCGACCTGATCCTGGAGCTCTGAGCATGCCTGCCGTGCATAACCGCGTGTTGTCCGCCACCGAACTGGATGCGTTCGGTACCGAGCTCGATGCGCTGCGTGCGCGCCACCTGGCCACGCTGGGCGCGGCCGATGCGCGCTACATCCGCCGCGTGGTGGCCGGCGTGCGCTGGACCGGCGTGGCCGGCCGCGCGCTGCTTTTCCTGGGTGCATTCGTCCACAGCGTGCTGATCCCGGCGTGGATTGCCGGCGTGGTGCTGCTGGCGCTGTCCAAGATCCTGGAAAACATGGAGCTGGCGCACAACGTCATCCATGGCCAGTACGACTGGATGGGCGATCCGCAGCTGCAGGGCAGCAGCTACGAATGGGACATCGTTGGTACCGCCGACAACTGGCGCAAGACCCACAACTTCCGCCATCACACCTATACCAACGTGCGCGGCCTCGATGACGATATCGGCTACGGCCTGCTGCGGATCTTCCCGGAGCAGCGCTGGCGCCCGTTCTACCTGACCCAGCCGGTGGTGGCGGTGGTGTTCGCGCTGCTGTTCGAGTGGGGCATCGCGATACAGGACCTGCGCCTGGGTCGCTGGTTTGCCGGCAAGATCACCTTCCGCCAGCTGCTGGCACAGGCGCGCCCGGTCGGCCGCAAGATGGGCAGGCAGATGTTCAAGGACTACCTGCTGTTCCCCGCGCTGGCCGGCCCGTTCTTCCTGCCGGTGCTGCTGGGCAACGTGGTGGCCAACGTGATCCGCAACGTGTGGACCTACGTGGTTATCTTCTGCGGGCATTTCACTGCCGATGCGGAAACCTTCCCGAAGGAATGCGTGCGCGATGAAAGCCGTGGCCACTGGTACCTGCGCCAGCTGCGCGGTTCGTCGAACATCGCCGGCGGCAAGGTGATGAACCTGATGACCGGCAACCTCAGCCACCAGATCGAACACCATTTCTTCCCGGACGTGCCGGCCAACCGCTACGCGGCCATCGCCGTGGACGTGAAGGAGATCTGCGCCCGCTACGGCCAGCACTACAACACCGGTTCGCTGCCGAAGCAGTTCGGCCAGGTGATGTGGCGCATCCTGCGCCACGCCTTCCCGAGCCGCCCGGCCCGGGTCCGTCCGCTGGTGGCCGCCACGCAGGACGCGTAGAGCCACGCCCTGCGTGGCTGCCCGTCCTTTGTTCAGTCGCTTTCGCCGGCGACGCCCTCGGCCAACGGCACCCGCGAGCCATCCAGCAGCCCGCGGCTCACCGCGCCGTTCTCGATGAACAGCAGCTCGCCGTTCTCCCCGTTCTTGATGCTGCTGTCGATGGCGATGACGCGCCCGCCATGGAAGCTGCTCACGTGCGGCATCGAGGTGTGGCCCACCACGATGCGCGTGAGGTCCAGCTGCTTCAGCAGGGTGTCGACCTGCGCGGTGTCCATCCGCCCGTCGAAATAGCCGCGGTACCAGATCGGGCTGGTCTTGCCGTCGAACAGGCGCGCGGTATCCGGCGCGGCCTTGACCTCGTCCTTGGGCAGGCCCACCGAGGCCTGGTAGAGCGCATTGGTCGCCTCCAGCCCGCGCACCAGGTCCAGGTTCTCCGGCGCGATGCCGCCATGCAGGAACAGGGTGTCGCCGATCTGCAGCAGCACCGGGCGGGTGCGCAGCCATTGGCCGATCACCGAATCGGCGCCATACAGCGCCGGATAGCTGCGCCCAAGCAGCTGCGCGCTCTTGAGGTACTTCGGGTTGACGTAGCGCAGGTCGTCGTACAGCACCATGGTTTCATGGTTGCCGAGCACGAAATGCACCGCGCCGCCGGCGGCAGCCGCCTGCTGCTGCAGGCCGTACAGCAGCCAGAACGCTTCGGTGACCTGCGGGCCACGATCGAACACGTCGCCGGCCACCACCAGGCTGGCAGTGCCCAGCGCCCAGCGGTCCTGGTTGGCGATCACGTGATGGGCGCGCAGCAGCTTCACCAGCAGGCCGTACTGGCCGTGGATGTCCGACAGCGCCACGATGCGCGGGGTGGACGGCAGGCGCGCCACCGGCGCGGTGCGCGGCGGCAGTACGGTCACCGGGTGCGGGTAGCCGCATTCGGGCAGCACCACGGTGCTGGCGCCGCGCGCGGGCAGGTCGCGCTGCACCACGTGGTCGTTGCAGACCCACTGTGCCTGGTGGCCGTTGCGGGTAAGGAACACGTAGGGGCCATCGGCCTCCACATGTTCGGCCGGCGCCGGTACCTCGCGGGCAGTGGCAACAAGGGGAAGCAGGACCAGCCCTGCCAGGATCAGGCGGACGGCAGCGGAACGGGCAGGAAGCAGCATCGTAACTCCAGCAGGACGGGACACGCCTGCCAGATGCTACCCGCCGGGCGCTCCGGCGGGTATGCCCGATGGGTGTGGGGGGAGCCGGTCAGAAACCGGCGCGCAGGTTGAACAACACCCGCCGCGGTTCGCCCCAGTAGCCCGAATTGAAGAAGCCGACGTTGCGGTAATACACCTTGTCGAACAGGTTGGTCACCGTCACGCCAACGCTCAGGTGGTCGTTGATCCGGTAGCGGCCCATCAGGTCGAACAGCATGTAACCGCCCTGGCGCATCTGGCCGTTGGCGGTGATCGGTGCGCCGGCCGCCGTGTAGCGACCGGTGGGAATCGGCTGCAGCTGGTAGATCGCGCTTTGCACGGTGAAGCCGCCGCCCACCATCCAGTTGCCATGCCGGTAAGTGGTGTTGAACCGGGCCAGGTGCATCGGGCTGGTGCTGGCGAAGCGGCTGCCGTCCGGATTGGTGCTGAAGGCATAGGTGTAGCCGCCGGTCATGCTCCAGTTGTCGGTGATCGAGCCGGACAGCTCGAACTCGGCGCCATTGGTTTCAACGCCCTTGCTGGCGATGTAGGGCACGCTGCCATCGGGCAGCAGGATGTCGGCGCCGGCCGGGTCGCGCGTGGCCACGTTGTCCTGCTTCATGTAGAAGCCGTTGAGCGCGCCGTACAGGCGGCCGCCGAAGAACTCGCCCTTGAACCCGTATTCGTAGTTGTCGCCGGTCACCGGGTCGAGCAGTTGGTTGTTGATGTCGCGCAGCGCGGTGGCCTGGAACACGTCCGAATAGCTGGCGAATGCCGAGACGTTCGCGTTGAGATCGTAGATCACCCCCAGGTAGGGGGTTGGCTCATGCGCGGTGGTGCGCGCGCTGCGGCTGGTGAAGTTGCCGTTGACGTCGAAGTTGTCGGTGGTGGTCCGGTAGTCGGAGTAGCGCGCGCCCGCGATCACCTTCAGGTCGTCCATCGGGTTCAGGCGCACCGCCGCGTAGTAGCCGGTTTCAGTGGTGTTGACCGTGCTGGAGGGGATGCCGTAATTGACCGTGGTCGGTTTGCCGATGATGCCGTCCCAGCTGAAGATGCTGGGGAAGGCGGCCACGTTGTACGGGCGTGCGGTGATGCCGGCGCGGATCGTATCGAGGTCGCGGTCGTAGTGATTGATGCCGGCCACCAGCTCATGCGAACGGCCGAACAGCTGGAACGGACCGGAGGCGTACAGGTCGAACGCATCTTCGCGGGTTTCGGAGACCGAGTAGGTATCGGCGATGCGCAGCCCCAGGCCGGTGACCGGGTCGGCCCAGTTGCCGGTATTGGAACCGGCCAGCAGCAGGCTGTCGGTGTCGGTGCTGCGGCGGTTGTAGGCCAGGCGACCGCTCCAGCCCGCACCGAACTGCTGCTCCAGGGTGAGGAAGTAATTGGTGCTCTCGCGGTTCCATTCGTTCCAGCGCGCCGCCGCGCTGTAGGAACGCGGCATCGTCGCCCGGCTGCCGTCGCGGAAGTACAGCGGGGAAGCGCTCCAGGCACCGCCATCGGATTCGGTCTCGAGGTAGTCGATGCCGCCGCGCAGGCGGGTGCTGTCGGTCAGGTCGGCTTCGATCACGCCATACAGGCTGGGCGAGGTGTCGTGCTGGAAGCGCACCCAGCTTTCCTTGTCGGTGTAGGCGCCGACGAAGCGGCCGCGGACCCGGCCGCCGGCGCTCAACGGGCCACCCACGTCGACTTCGGCGCGGCGGTAATCCCAGGAGCCGGCACTGAGGCTGGTGCTGGCCTGGAAGGTGTCGGTCGGGCGCTTGCGCACCATGTTGACCGTTGCCGACGGATTGCCCGAGCCGGTCACCAGGCCACTGGCGCCGCGCACGATTTCGATGCGCTCGTAGATCGAGGTGTCGCTCAGGATCGAGTTGCCGCCCGCGCCGGTGGTGTAGTTGGTCGGTACGCCGTCGAACATGAAGTTGTTGATCGCAAAGCCGCGTGCGGTGAACAGGGTGCGGTTGCTGTCGTAGGACTGCACGGTCACGCCCGGCGTCTGCTGCAGCACTTCGGCGATGGTGATGAGGTTGAAGTCCTCGATGCGCTGGCGGGTGAACACGGTCAGCGACTGCGGGGTTTCGCGCAGGGTCAGCGGCAGCTTGGTCGCGGTGTTGGTGCCGTAGACCTGGTAGCCCTCGGTGCGCTGGGTGACCAGCACCTTGTCCAGTTCGGTGGTCCTGGGCGTTTCGCCGTCGGGCGTGGTCACGGCCTGGGCCGATGCCAGCGCCGGCAGTGCGGCCAGCGCCAGGCACAGCGCAAGGGGGTTCCGGCGCGGGGCGCCAGTGGGGGAAAAGCGGGACATGCAGGCCTCGGTAGGAGCGGGAATCAGGAATCGGGGGATCGCGGGGCGCGGGGCGATGGACGCGCGTTGGGCGCGGTCCGGTAGCTGAGCCAGAGCAGGGGAACGGCCGCACCGACCGCCAGCACGCCAAAGGCCGCCACCACGCCGTAGGCGATGCCCCACGCGGCCAGGCTGCAGGCCACGGCGCCGGCGATACCCAGCCATCCCAGTGCCCTGAAGCGCCGCTTCTGGCGCGGGCCGGGCAGGGCGCCGAACGTATCGCGGTGGTGGCGGTCCATGCCCAATGCCAGGCATGCGAAGCCGGTCAGCGCCAGCAGCAGGGCGAGCAGGGTCATGCGCCGCTCCCGGTGGTCACCACGGCGACACCGCGCGGCGCACGCACGCGGCGCTGTGCGGGCACGTACCGGTGCACCCGGCGCGCCACCCACAGCAGTGCGGCGCCGATCAGCAGCAGGCCCAAATCGATACCGCCCTTGGCCATGTCGCCTGCGCCCAACGCGGCGAACAGCCCACCGTGCCAGGCCAGCATGTTGAAGACCGGCAGCAGCAGCGCCAGTACCGCAGCCGTAGCCAGCTGCTCCACCCAGGCGCGGCGCGGCTGGCGCAGCGTGGCATGCACCAGGCACACCGCCCAGGCCGCGAAGAACACGCTGATCTCCGCCTTGGAACGCTGCGCCAGTGCTTCCGGCAGCAATCGGTTGCCCCACAGGAACGCCAGCATCGCCACCGGCAGGCCGGCCACGAAGGCGATGTTCATGCGCTCAACGAAGCGGAAGGCGCGTGGCGGCTGCAATGGATCGGGCAGCTGCTCCCGGCGCTTGACCGTCCACAGCACCAGCCCGCTGGCCACCATCAGGGTACCGGCGACACCGGACAGGAAGAACAGCCAACGCATCACCACCGGCGCGAAGCGGCCGGCATGCATGCCGATCATGCCGTCGCGGGTGTATACCGTGGCCGATCGCAGCGGCGGCTCGCCCAGCAGCATGCCCTGCGCATCGAAGCGCAGCGGTTCGCCGCTGTCGGCAATGCGTTCGCCGCTGTCGCGACGCAGGGTGATGCGCATGGCGGCATCGCCTGGGTGGTCGACCACCACCGAGGCGGCATGGCCGTTGCCCCACTGCGCCGCCGCCACCGGCAGCAGCGCGGCCAGCGCCGGCGGCGTCACCGCCTGGCCGCTGGGTTCGACCTTGGCCTCGCGCGGGAACAGCTCGGCGAAGAAGGCATCGCGTCCCCCGTAGTTGGCGTTCACCGCCCACGGCATGTACACGGTCATCAGGGTGATCAGGCCGGTGTAGGTGATCATCAGGTGGAACGGCAGCGACAGCACCGCCAGTGCGTTGTGCCCGTCCAGCCAGCTGCGCTGGCCCTTGCCACGACGCAGGGTGAAGAAGTCGGCGAAGATCTTCTTGTGGGTGATCACGCCGCTGACGATGGCCACCAGCATGAACATCGTGCAGAAGCATACGAACCAGCGCGCCCAGATCACCGGCACGTAGTGCAGGTCGAAGTGCAGGCGGTAGAAGAAGTCGCCGCCGCGCGTTTCGCGCGCCTGCACCGGTTGGCCGCTGGCGTCGAGCGTGGCCTGCCATGGATTGGGCTGCCCGCGCTTCGGCTCAGGCGCGTCCTTGGGCTGCCAGCGCACCGACGTGGCGTTGCCGCGGCTGCCGGGCAGTTCGATCGACCAGCGGCTGGCATCCGGCGCGGTCCGGGCCAGGAACGCCTGGGCCTGGTCGAGCGCGACCTCGGCGCTCGCCGGCAGGCCCAGTTCCGGCTGCATCCAGCGGGTCAGTTCCACCCGCCAGTAGCTGGCGGTACCGGCGATGAAGATCAGGTACAGCACCCAGCCGACCACCAGCCCGGACCAGGTGTGCAGTACCGCCTGCGACTGCCGGAAGCCCTGGCTCATGCCGCGCCTCCGCGCAGCACCAGGAACAGCAGCAGGGCCGGGGTGGCCGCCACGGCCAGGCCGACGGCGGCGCGTGCGCTGCTGCGCGCGGCGTAGGACCAGATCGCGGCCAGGGTGTAGATCACGAACGACGCCATGGTCGCGGCCAGCGCCGCGTCCGCCAGGCCGCCCGGCAAAAGACGCGCCAGGGCCGCCGCCCAGCTGGCGGCCACTGCGTACCCGCCCAGCAGGGCGAGTCCGCCGCGTGCCCACAGCACGCCGTTGCCGCGGTCGCGGGGGGCCGCGCGGCGGGCAGGGCGCCCGGTGGGCGCGGTCGGGGAGGGCGGTGGCGAAGAGGGCATCGGGACGTCGACGCGGGCGCGAAGTAATTGAGAATCAATATTATTTGACCTGGGCCGGTGTGTCGAATCCCTCGATCGAGGGATGCGCGGTGGGGCGCACGTGTGCTGTGCAACGTTATAAACAACGTAATAGTCTCCCCGGCGCGCCGCGCAGTACGCTCTGTCGAATTGCACAGGAGCCGTTGATGGGCCACGACCACGATCACCTGCCCAGCGAGATCCGCCACGAGAAACCGTTGTGGTGGGCGCTGGGCCTGACCACGACCTTCCTCCTCGTCGAGGTGGCGGGCGCGTTCTGGACCAACAGCCTGGCGCTGTTGTCCGACGCGGCGCACATGGCCACCGACACGCTGGCACTGATGATCGCGCTGGTGGCGGTGCGCCTGAGCCGGCGCCCGCCCGATGCGCGCCGCACGTACGGCTATGCGCGGCTGGAAGCACTCGGCGCGATGGTCAACGGCGGCCTGCTGTTCGTGGTGGCCGCCTACATCCTGTGGGAAGCGGTGGCACGGTTCCGCCAGCCGCAGGAGATCGCGTCCACCGGAATGCTGGTGATCGCGGCCTTCGGCCTGCTGATCAACCTGGTCTCGATGCGCCTGCTGCGTGCCGGCAGCGGTGAAAGCCTGAACGTCAAAGGCGCCTACCTGGAAGTGTGGGCGGACATGCTGGGTTCGGTGGCGGTGATCGTCGGCGCGCTGCTGATCCGCTGGACCGGCTGGAAACTGATCGATCCGATCCTGGCGGTCTTGATCGGGCTGTGGGTGCTGCCGCGCACCTGGGTGCTGATGCGCGAGGCGATCAACGTACTGCTGGAAGGCGTGCCCAAGGGCATCCAGGTGGATGCGGTGCGCGCGCGGCTGTGTGCGCACGAGGACGTGCGGGACGTGCACGACCTGCACGTGTGGGCGCTGGCCTCCAGCACGCCGGCATTGACCGCGCACGTGGTGGTCGACGAGGGCGTGGATGCGGATGCCCTGCGGCGCCGGCTGGGTTCTGCGCTGCACGAGGAATTCGGCATCGACCATGTGACCCTGCAGATCGAGGCAGACCACTGCGGCGATGACTGCGGGGACGGCACGCCCGCTGCGCAGGGCCACGCCCATCATGAGCACGGCCATGATGCGCAGGGCCACCACGGTCATCCGCATCCCTGAACCGACCGGGGCAGGGCAGGGTCGACGGGGTTGCCGCTACAATGGCAGCCTGCCTTGCCATCCCTCGGAGAAACCGCAGTGACCCGGAAACTCGTACTGTTGCGCCACGGCCAGAGCCAGTGGAACCTGGACAACCGCTTCACCGGTTGGGTGGACGTGGAGCTGACCGAGCAGGGCCGCCGCGAAGCCGCTGCCGCCGGCCGCCTGATGCGCGAGGAAGGGCTGCAGTTCGACGTGGCGCACACCTCGGTGCTCAAGCGCGCCATCCACACCCTGCAGGGGGCCCTGGCCGAGCTGGACCAGGACTGGCTGCCGGTGAGCAAGAGCTGGCGCCTGAACGAGCGCCACTACGGTGGACTGCAGGGCCTGGACAAGGCGGAAACCGCTGCGAAGCATGGCGAAGACCAGGTCAAGATCTGGCGCCGCTCCTACGACATTCCGCCGCCGGCGATGGACCGCGAAGATCCGGGCCACCCGATCCACGACCGCCGTTATGCCGGCCTGGACCGCAACGCGCTGCCGGGCACCGAATCGCTGGCGACCACGCTGGAGCGCGTGCTGCCGTACTGGTTCGATGCCATCGCCCCGCAGCTGAAGGACGGCAAGACCGTGCTGGTCACCGCCCACGGCAACTCGCTGCGCGCGCTGTACAAGTACCTCAACAACGTCTCGCAGGAAGCCATCCTGGAGCTCAACATCCCGACCGGCATTCCGCTGCTGTTCGAGCTCAACGACGACCTCAGCGTGCAGTCGTTCCGTTACCTGGGCGACCCGGAAGCGGCACGCAAGGCCGCCGAAGCGGTGGCGAACCAGGGCAAGGCGCGCTGAGGCGAACGCGGGTGTGCCGGCCTTTGGCCGGTACGTTTGCTGCGTTTGGGGGTCAGGCGTTACCGGACGTGGAACCTTCCACGGCGGTCGTTCGGGAACCGACCCTACCCGCACCGTAGCGCGCGGGGAAACGCCCGCGTGGCCGGCTTGCCGTGCCGCGTGGGGACGCACCGCATGCCGCGCAGGGACACGACACGCGTGTCCAACGTACACCTGGCCGACGCCTGTGACCTTTGGCCGGTCCGTCACCGTTCCTACCGCGCTACGCTCGTGGATTGCCCACCATCCGGGCAATGCATCCCTGTAGCCGGAGAGTCGAATGACGTTTTCCAAGCTGGCCCCGCTGGGCCTGACCGTTGCCATCGCCATGTCGCTGGCGGCCTGCAACAAGACCGAGACCCCCGCGGCGGCCACCGCCGAGGCCGACGCCGCCAAGCCGGCGTTCGACCTGTCGCAGATCAAGACCCCGCTGATCTCGCTCAACAGCGCTGACCTGGATCCCGCCGTCGCCGCGTGTACCGACCTCAACGGCTTCGTCAACAGCAAGTGGCTGAAGGCCAACCCGGTGCCGAACGACCAGACCACCTGGGGCAGCTTCGAGATCCTGCGCGAGCGCTCGCTGGAAGTGCAGCACGCGCTGGTCCAGCAGGCGGCCGCCAGCCAGGCCAAGGCCGGTTCGGTGGAAGCCAAGATCGGCGACATCTGGAAGACCGGTTCGGACGAAGCGAAGATCGAAGCGGCCGGTATCGCCCCGCTGCAGCCGCAGCTGGACAAGATCGCCGCGCTCAATGACACCGCCGCCATCACCCAGTACCTGCGTGACAGCCAGGCGCAGGGCCAGGGCGTGCTGTTCTCGCTGTTCGCCAATGCCGACTACAAGGATTCGGGCAACGTCATCGCCTACGTCGGCCAGGGCGGCCTCGGCCTGCCGGAGAAGGGCTACTACTTCGACGCATCGCAGGCCAAGATCCGCGATGCCTACGTGGCCTACATCGCGCAGGCGCTGACCCTGTCCGGCGTCGATGCCGCCCAGGCCAAGACCCAGGCCCAGGCCGTGATGGACTTCGAAACCCGCCTGGCCAAGGCTTCGCTGTCGCGCATCGAACTGCGCGACCCGGCCAAGCGCTACAACCCGCTCAGCGCCGCTGAAGCGGACAAGCTGACCCCGAACTTCAGCTGGACCGCGTTGTTCGACACCCTGAAGGTGCCGGCCGCGCAGAAGTTCTCGCTGGCCCAGCCGGGTTTCTTCAGCGAAGTGGACAAGATGCTGGTCGACGTGCCGGCCTCCACCTGGCAGGCCTACCTGCGCTTCCACACCGTCGATGACGCTGCGCCGTACCTGAGCAGCGCCTTCGAAAAGGCCAACTTCGACTTCTACGGCACCACGCTGCGTGGGCAGAAGGAAATGCAGCCGCGCTGGAAGCGCGTGCTGGAATCGGTGAACACCTCGATCGGCGAAGGCCTCGGCCAGCTGTACGTGGATGCGGTGTTCCCGGCCGAGTCCAAGGAGCAGATGCAGCACCTGGTGGAGAATCTCTCGGTGGCGCTGAAGGCGCGCCTGGAGAAGCTGGAATGGATGGGCGAAGACACCCGCAAGAAGGCACTGGAGAAGTGGGCCAGCTTCACCCCGAAGATCGGCTACCCGGACAAGTGGCGCGACTGGTCGGGCTTTGAAACCAATGCCGACAGCTACCTGGGCAACATGCAGGCCGCGCGCGCGTTCAATTACCGCTACATGCTCAACAAGATCGGCAAGCCGGTCGACAAGACCGAGTGGGGCATGACCCCGCAGACCGTCAACGCCTACTACAACGCGACCAAGAACGAGATCGTGTTCCCGGCGGCGATCCTGCAGGCGCCGTTCTTCGACGCCAAGGCCGATCCGGCGCTGAACTACGGCGGCATCGGCGCGGTCATCGGCCACGAGATGATGCACGGCTATGACGATTCGGGCAGCCAGTTCGCCGCCAACGGCAACTTCGACAACTGGTGGACCGACGCCGACCGCAAGGCCTTCACCGGCCGCACCGACCAGCTGGTGGCGCAGTTCGACGGCTACGAATCGCTGCCGGGCGTCAACGTGAAGGGCAAGCTGACCCTGGGCGAGAACATCGGCGACCTCGGTGGCCTGACCGTGGCATACGACGCGCTGCAGATGGCGTTGAAGGAAAACCCGAAGGCCAACGTGGCCATCGACGGCCACAGCCAGGACCAGCGCTTCTTCATGAACTGGGCCACGGTGTGGCGCCGCAACTTCACCGATGGCGAGCTGCGCGTGCGCCTGAACACCGACCCGCATGCACCGGCGAACTTCCGTGCCAACGGCGCGCCGTCGAACATGCCGGCGTTCGCGCAGGCGTTCGAATGCAAGCCGGGCGACGCGATGGTGCGCGCCGACGACAAGCGCGTGGTGATCTGGTAAAGGTTTGATTCCTGCGCGAGCAAGAAGGCCCGGCATTGCCGGGCCTTCTTGTATCCGGCACCGCCTGGGCCGGCCAACGGCCGGCGCTACCGGCTTGTAGCTCGCACCGCCTGGCCGGCGGTGCGTGACGCGCGCGTTACCCCGGCGCCAAGGTGGTCAACAACGCCTTGGCCGCGTTGAAGCGGTCTTCGGGCAATGGCAGCGGCACCTTGATGCGCAGCTTGTCCGGGCCGTCCATCATGTACAGCTTGGGCTGCTTCTGGATCATCTGGATCACCGCCATCGGGTCGATGCGTGGCTGCGCCTCGAACACGATGCGGCCACCACTCTCGCCCAGCTCCAGCTTGCGGATGCCCAGCGCATTGCACTGCAGCTTCAGCTCGGCCACCGCGAACAGGTGCTTGGCCGCATCCGGCAGCAACCCGAAGCGGTCGATCATCTCCACCTGCAGCTCGCGCAGCTCGGCGCTGTCGCGCGCGCTGCTGATGCGCTTGTACAGGGTCAGGCGGGTGTGGACGTCGGGCAGGTAGTCGTCCGGGATCAACGCCGGTACGTGCAGTTCCACCTCGGCGCCGCGAATCTCTTCGCCGGCATCCAGGTCCGGCAGCTTGCCCAGCCGGATGCTGCGCACCGCGCGTTCCAGCAGTTCGGTGTACAGGCTGAAGCCCACCTCGGCCATCTGCCCGCTCTGGTCCTCGCCCAGCAGTTCGCCGGCACCGCGGATTTCCAGGTCGTGGGTGGCCAGGGTGAAGCCGGCGCCGAGCTCGTCCATGGAGGCGATCGCTTCCAGGCGCTTCTCCGCATCCGGCGTCATCGCGCGCTTGTCCGGCACCACCAGGTAGGCGTACGCGCGGTGGTGGGAACGACCGACGCGGCCGCGCAGCTGGTGCAGCTGGGCCAGGCCGAAGCGGTCGGCGCGGTTGATGATGATGGTGTTGGCGTTGGGGATGTCGATGCCCGATTCGATGATCGTGGTCGACAGCAGCACGTTGT
>Ga0102591_1001158_pt1 | contig 38918 bp, 33 predicted proteins | sample AraplaCol_mCL_r2_2_FD_76860 | JGI IMG/M metagenome (GOLD analysis project Ga0102591, IMG submission 76860) | Arabidopsis root microbial communities from North Carolina, USA - plate scrape MF_Col_mCL_r2 (SPADES assembly) (version 2) | ecosystem: Host-associated > Plants > Roots > Endosphere...
GCCACCGAGCTGCGCAAGCTGGGCGCCACCGTCGTCGAGGGGCCGGACTTCATCGAGGTGAGCCCGCCCGCGGCCTGGCGCGCCGCCGCCATCCACACCTACGACGACCACCGGGTGGCGATGTGCTTCTCGCTCGCCGCCTTCAACCCGCTCGCGGCGGCATCGGCCGGCCCTGGCGTCCCGGTGCGCATCCTCGACCCGCGCTGCGTCGGCAAGACCTTCCCGGACTACTTCGAGACGCTTTTCGGCGTCGTCCAGCCGGGGCCGGCCGGCGTGCCGGTGATCACCATCGACGGCCCGACGGCGTCCGGCAAAGGCACGCTCGCGAGCGCGGTGGCCCAGGCGCTGGGCTACCACTTCCTGGATTCGGGGGCGCTGTACCGGGCGACGGCCCTGTCCGCGATGCAGGCCGGCGTGCCCGAGACCGACGCCGAGGGCCTGGCACGGGTCGCCGCCGGGCTCCAGCTCGAATTCCGCGAGCAGCGGATCTACTTGTCCGGCCGCGATGTGAGCGATGACCTCCGCCAGGAGCACGTGGGCGCGCTGGCGTCCAAGGTGTCGGCCTGGCCGGCGGTGCGCGAGGCGCTCTACCAGCTGCAGCTGTCGCACCGCCGGCTGCCCGGCCTGGTCGCCGACGGGCGCGACATGGGCACGGTGATCTTCCCCGGGGCCGATCTCAAGGTCTTTGTCGTCGCAAGCGCTGCCGTGCGCGCCGAGCGGCGACATAAGCAATTGATTTCTAAGGGAATTTCATCTAATATCGACGATCTTCGTGCCGACCTCGAAGCGCGCGACGCCCGGGACCAGAACCGGGCGGTGTCGCCTTTGAAGCCGGCCGAGGGGGCGAAGGTGCTCGACAACTCGGCGCTCAGCATTGACGACTGCGTCAAGGCGGTGCTGGGGTGGTGGGCGGAATCCCGAACCTTTGCCTGACCCCTGCGGTTGAAGTCGGCCCCGGCCGGCCTCAACTGCACTGACTGGCCCGCTGCCTTCCCTCCTGCACTGCATGGTGCGCCGGGGCGGCGGATCTTCAACTTAACCGCAACGCAAGTTGCACCCGGAAATCCACATGCCTCAAACCCAAACTGCCACCAGCCAAGGCGGCGAATCCTTTGCCGCCCTGTTCGAAGAATCGCTGAAGCGCTCGGAGATGCGCAGCGGCGAGGTCATCACCGCCGAAGTGGTGCGTGTCGACTACAACTTCGTGGTGGTGAACGCAGGCCTCAAGTCCGAAGCCTACGTGCCCATTGAAGAATTCAAGAACGACCAGGGCGAGCTCGAAGTCCAGGTCGGCGATTTCGTGTCGGTGGCCATCGACGCGATCGAGAACGGCTACGGCGACACCATCCTGTCGCGCGACAAGGCCAAGCGCCTGGCCTCGTGGCTGTCGCTCGAGAACTCGCTCGAATCCGGCGAGTTCGTGACCGGCACCGTGAACGGCAAGGTCAAGGGCGGCCTGACCGTGCTGGTCAACGGCATCCGCGCCTTCCTGCCCGGCTCGCTGCTCGACACGCGCCCGGTCAAGGACATGAGCCCGTTCGAGGGCAAGACCATGGAGTTCAAGGTCATCAAGCTCGACCGCAAGCGCAACAACGTCGTGTTGTCGCGCCGCGCCGTGGTCGAGGCCTCGATGGGCGAAGAACGCGCCAAGCTGCTCGAGACCCTGTCCGAAGGCGCCATCGTCAACGGCGTGGTCAAGAACATCACCGAATACGGTGCGTTCGTCGACCTGGGCGGCATCGACGGCCTGCTGCACATCACCGACATGGCCTGGCGCCGTGTCCGTCACCCGAGCGAAGTGGTGACGGTCGGCCAGGAACTGACGGCCAAGGTCCTGAAGTTCGACGCCGAGAAGAACCGCGTCTCGCTGGGCCTGAAGCAGCTGGGCGACGACCCGTGGTTCGGCGTGTCGCGCCGCTACCCGGCCAACACCCGCCTGTTCGGCAAGGTCACCAACATCGCCGACTACGGCGCGTTCGTCGAGATCGAGCCGGGCATCGAAGGCCTGGTGCACGTCTCCGAAATGGACTGGACCAACAAGAACGTGGCTCCTTCCAAGGTCGTCTCGCTGGGCGACGAAGTGGAAGTCATGGTCCTGGAGATCGACGAAGACAAGCGTCGCATCTCGCTGGGCATGAAGCAGTGCCGCGCCAACCCGTGGGAAGAGTTCGCCGAGAACGTCAAGCGCGGCGACCGCGTCAAGGGCCCGATCAAGTCGATCACCGACTTCGGCGTGTTCGTGGGCCTGGCCCAGGGCATCGACGGCCTGGTGCACCTGTCCGACCTGTCGTGGAACGAGCCGGGTGAAACCGCCGTCCGCAACTACAAGAAGGGCCAGGAAGTCGAAGCGATCGTGCTGGCCGTGGACGTCGAGCGCGAGCGCATCTCGCTGGGTATCAAGCAGCTGGACGGCGACCCGTTCTCGACCTTCGTGTCGGTGAACGACCGCGGCATGACCGTGACCGGCAAGGTCAAGACCGTCGACGCGCGTGGCGCCGAGATCGATCTGGGCGAGGACGTCACCGGCTACCTGCGCGCTTCGGAAATCGCCCGCGACCGCGTGGAAGATGCCCGCAACGTGCTGAAGGAAGGCGACGAAGTCTCGGCCGTGATCATCAACGTCGACCGCAAGTCGCGCAGCATCCAGCTGTCGATCAAGGCCAAGGACAACGCCGACGAACAGCAAGCCATGCAGCGTCTGTCGCAGTCGAACGAGCGTGAGAACGCCGGCACGACGAGCCTGGGCGCCCTGCTGCGCGCCAAGCTGGACAACCAGAACAACGGCTGATCCCTCGCGGGACCTGGGCGCCACGCGCAGCGTGGTGTCCGGGGCTCAAGAGAATCCCTTGTTCTGGTCGGCGGCGGGCTGAGTTAGCCTGACCGCCGCAGACACGCCCAACCGACGCTCAAGCGCTTCGACAGGCTCGCTCCGCAGCGAGCCTGTTTTTTCTTCAGATGCTGACGACCATGACCCGATCCGACCTGGTGGCCCACTTGTCCGAGCGCTTCGGCCAGCTCACGCAGCGAGACACCGAGTTCGCGGTCAAGACCATCCTGGACGCGATGTCCGACGCGCTGGCCCGCGGCCACCGCATCGAGATCCGCGGTTTCGGCAGCTTCTCGATCAACCGCCGCCCGCCGCGCATGGGCCGCAACCCGCGCAGCGGTGAGCAGGTGCTGATCCCCGAGAAGCTGGTGCCGCACTTCAAGCCGGGCAAGGCCCTGCGCGAAGCCGTCGACGCGCAGCTGCCCGTCACCGACGAGGACCAGCAGGCCGCCTGAGCCCCTCGCCCCAAGGCAGGAGCGCCGCGCATCGCGGCGCTTTTTTTTCGCCCATCGGCAGGTGTCCCGCCCCTGACGGGGGACTCGCCCTGCCGAACGTCATGCACTGGGCTTGGCGGTCCTCGCACGCGCCTAGAATCGCCCCCCATGCGAATCCTGGTCTGGCTCTTCCGCGCCTTCCTGTTCTTCTGCCTGTTCGCCTTCGCGCTGAACAACAGCCAGGAGATCGTCGTGCACTGGTTCTTCGGCCAGGCATGGCGTGCTCCGCTGGTGATCGTGGTGCTGCTGACCTTCGGGCTGGGCTGCGCCTTCGGCGTGCTGGCGATGATCCCGGCCTGGTGGCGCCACAAGCGCGCCGCCGCGCGCTCGCTCCCTCCGGCGGACGACCTGCCGCCTTCGGCGGCGACCGCCTCCGCCAACGACCCCAAGATCCCCGATGGAATTTGATCTGAGCTGGCTGCTGATCGGCGTCCCCCTGGTCTTCGGCCTGGGCTGGCTCGCCTCCAAGCTGGACTCGCGCCAGTGGAAGCGTGAACAGCGCGACGCCCCGCGCGCCTACTTCAAGGGGCTGAACCTCCTGCTCAACGAGCAGCAGGACAAGGCCATCGACGCCTTCATCGAGGCGGTGCAGGCCGATCCCGACACCTCCGAGCTGCACTTCGCGCTGGGCAACCTGTTCCGGCGCCGCGGCGAATACGAACGCGCCGTGCGGGTGCACCAGCACCTGCTCTCGCGCGGCGACCTGCCCAAGTCCGAACGTGACCGCGCGCAGTACGCGCTGGCCCAGGACTTCTTCAAGGCTGGCCTGTTCGACCGCGCCGAGACCGCCTACGAGGCGCTCAAGGGCACCGCCTTCGACCACGAGGCGGCGCTGGCGCTGCTGTCGCTGTACGAGCGCTCGCGCGAATGGGCCAAGGCGGCGGAGGTCTCCGAGCAGCTCGAGGCCGCAGGCACCGGCAGCTTCGCCAGCCGCATCGCCAACTACTGGTGCGAGCTGGCCCTGGAGGCGCAGGCCCGCCAGGACGTGACGGAGGCCCGCCGCTGGCTGGACCAGGCCCGCGCCCGCGCGCCGCAGTCGGCCCGCGCGTACGTGCTGCTGGGCCAGATGCTCGCGCGCCAGGGCGACCAGACCGGCGCGATGGCCCTGTACGCCGAGCTGCTGAGAGCCAATCCCGACGCCTTCAACCTGGTCGCGCGCGACTACGCCCAGGCGGCGCAATCCACCGGCACCGCCGCGCAGGCGCTGGCGCTGATCGAGGCCCAGTACCGCCGCCATCCGAGCATGGCGCTGCTGCAGGCGATCGCGCTGCTCGAACCGGCGCCCGAGGCGCAGCGCCGTCGCCTGGCCGAGCACCTGCGGGTCGAGCCGGCGCTGTCCGCCGCGACGCAATTGCTGCAGCAGAGCCAAGCGCGCCAGCAGCCGCTGGACGACGACGAGGCCCAGCTCGTCGGCACCGCGCTGCAGCGCGCGGTGCGGCCGCTGCAGCGCTACCGCTGCGCCGCCTGCGGCTTCGAGTCGCAGCACTATTTCTGGCAATGCCCCGGCTGCCTCAGCTGGGACAGCTACCCGCCCCGTCACGTCGAAGAGCTCTGAGCCCGATGACCACACCGATGAGCTCCCCCGCGACCACCCCGCCGCCTGCCGCGGCCCCGGGCGGCGACCGCGTCATCCTCTGCATGAAGTGGGGCACCAAGTACGGTCCCGAGTACGTCAACCGCCTGTACGCGATGGTGCGCCGGCACCTGCGCGGCGACTTCCGCTTCGTCTGCCTGACCGATCGCACCGACGGCATCCGGCCCGAGGTCGAATGCCGGCCCATCCCGCCGCTGGACCTGCCGCCCGGCAGCCCGGAACGCGGGTGGACCAAGCTGACCACCTTCAGCGACGACCTGGTCGCCCAGTACGGCCTGAGCGGCACCGCCCTCTTCCTCGACCTGGACGTGGTGATCGTCGACGACATCACACCCTTCTTCGAGGTGCCGGGCGAGTTCCTCATCATTCACGACTGGAAGCGTCCCTGGCGCATCACCGGCAACTCGTCGGTCTACCGCTTCACCCTGGGCGCCCATCCGGATGTGCTGGCGACCTTCCGTCGCGACTTCGATGCGATCCGCGCGAAGTTCCGCAACGAACAGGCCTACCTCTCGGACGAGATGCACAAGAAGGGCCTGCTGAGCTACTGGGACGCGCGATGGTGCGCGAGCTTCAAGTACCACAGCATCCCGCGCTGGCCGATGAACTACTTCCGGGCGCCGTTCATCCCGGACGGCGCCCGGATCCTGATCTTCCACGGCGTCATGAATCCGCCCGACGCGCTGGCCGGCCGCAGCAATGGCAACTGGCGGCGCCCGAAACCCGCGGCGTGGATCGCCGATCACTGGCATGAGTGAGGCGCCGATGAGCAGCCCATCCGACCTGTCGTCCCCGGGCGTCAACGAGGACGCCGGCACCAACGCGCCGTGGCTGTCGGTGCTGATTCCCGTCCACAACGTCAAGGACTACCTGCGCGAGTGCCTGGACTCGGTGCTGGCCCAGGCCGACGACGGCGTCGAGGTGCTGATGGTGGACGACTGCTCCACCGACGGCTCCGACGCCCTGGTGCGCGAACTGGTGGCGACGCACGCGTCCGGACCGGTGCGCGTGCGGGGGCTGTTCCACGCGCAGAACCAGGGGCTCTCCGGCGCGCGCAACACGACGCTGCAGGCGGCGCGCGGGGACTACGTCTGGTTCCTGGACTCCGACGACTACCTGATGCCCGGCGCCATCCCGCGCCTGCGCGCGGTGGTCCGGGAGCAGGCGCCGGCGCTGGTGCTGTGCGACTTCTTCATGCTGCGCGAGCGCGTCAAGCTCAAGCACAAGCTGCGGGGCGAGATGCACCGGCGCACCTTCTTCGGCCCGGAGCGCCAGCTGCTGCGCGATCCGTCGCGGCTGCTGCGGGGGCTCTTCGAGGCCGGCCAGATGCACAGCTGGTCCAAGATCGCGCGGCGCAGCCTCTGGGGCGAGCAGCTGCGCTTCCCGGTCGGCCGCTACTTCGAGGACATGGCCACCACGCCCTTCCTGGCGCTGCTGGCCGACACCGCGTGGTACGAGCCCGCGGTCTGGGTGGCCTACCGCCAGCGCCAGGGCTCGATCCTGGCCACCCCCAACCTCACCAAGGCCGAGCATCTGGCCCACGCGCTCGCCAACCTGCGCGACGCGGCGGTCGGCAAGGGGCTCGACGACGACGCCCTGTTCGCCTGGGCCCACTTTGCCGCGCGCAACTTCATCGGTGCCTCGCGCATGGCGGACAAGGCGCTGCCCGAGGGCTGCACCGGCGCGGTCGCCATGTTCCGGCAGGCCTTCGAGGAAGCGTCGCCGATCGCGCTGCGCGAGCTCGACCGGGCCTACAAGCGGCGCGGCTGGTTCGTCCGCGCGCTGCGCCTGCGCTACTGGCTGCGCCGCGCCGAAGGGCCGCGCACCGCCGCGGCGACCTGAACCGCCGCAACGGGCGCCGCGTCGCCGGCAGGCCTCGCGGCACGCCTCACAGCGACAGCAGCAGCGCCTCGTAGCGACGCATCATCAGGTCGACCCCGTGTTCCTCGATGGCGCGCGCCCGCGCGGCGGCGCCCAGACGGCCGGCCAGTTCCGGGTCCCGCAGCAGGCGTTCCAGCGCGTCGGCAAGCGCGACCGGGTCCGCCTCGGGCACCAGCAGCCCGGTGCGTCCGTCCTCCAGCACGCCTTCCACGCCGGGCACCAGGGAGGCCACGCACGCGCACCCCGCCGCCATCGCTTCCAGCAGCGCCAGCGGCATGCCCTCCCAGTGGGTCGACAGCACGAAGATCCGCTGGCTCATCAGCAGGCCCGGGACATCGCTGTGATGGCCGAGGAAGCGCACCTGTCCGTCCAGGCCCAGTCGGCGGGTCAGCCGCTCGGTGGCGCGTCGATAGGAGGCCTTGCCGCCGCCGGCGAGTTGCAGCACCGGTTGCAGGCCGCGCTCGCGCAGCACGGCGAGCGCGCGGATCAGCGTCTGCGGATCCTTCTGACGGGCGAAGCGGGCCGACATCACGATGCCGGGTTCGCGACCGCTGGCCGGATGGGCGTCCGCGGCGGCGAAGCGCTCGAGGCGGATGCCGTTCGGGATGGCGACAGTCTTCTCTTCCGGCATGCCCAGTTCAACCAGGCGTCGACGCACGCCTTCCGACACCCCGACCAGGCGCGCGCTCACGGCGCTGAGACGGCGCGCCTGCGCGCGTCGGCAGGGGGTGTAGCGCTCGCGCGAGTTGTGCTCGACCTGCACCAGGGCCGGCACGCCGGCCAGGCGCCCGGCACGGCGGCCGAGCAGGTGTTCGGGGAAACCGTGCGCCACCACGACGTCGGGTCGCAGGCGTTCGCACAGGCGACGCAGGGCCCAGACGGTGACCAGATGAGCCCAGCCCGGCACGAGGTAGACGGGCAGCCCCTGGTCGCGCAGGGCCTGGATGCGGTCGAGCTTGGTGGGGTTCTCGGTGCGCTGCTTGCGACGCAGCACGAGGATGGGTTCGATGCGCTCGCTGTGCAGCTGCGCCAGGCACAGGTCGACGGCCACCTGCGTGGCGCCCGAGAAGCCGCCGGTGACGAAGTGCAGCACGCGGCGGCGAGGAGGCGTTGCCGTCGTGCTCGGGGAGGAAGGGAGCATCGCGGCAGTGTATCGGCGCACGTTCGGTTACCGACCCATCGATCCCGCACGCGCTCAAGGCGGCGATTTGAAGAGGCCGTGGCAGGCGGCTGCATGGCGGGAACGGCTTGTGCTGTAGCCCGGCGGCGGAGCCGGTGCCCCTTGGAGCGAATTCCGAGCGTGCGGAGGAGATTGAGCGGAAAGGGGCACCGGCTCCGCCGCCGGGCGGATCAGTGCTCGGTCCAGAGTGAATTCCGAGCGTTGCGCAGGAGAGCGAGAATCCCGCCCCAAAACTGGGTTGTTCCGAGTCCCTTCCCCGCCGGGCGCGGCCACAATCCGCGCATATCCAGAAGCAGGAGACGGCCGCCAGGCCGAACCATGAAGACTGATTACCTCATCGTCGGCGCCGGCTTCGCCGGTTCGGTTTGCGCGCGCGTACTGGCCGATGCTGGCAAGACCGTCCACCTGATCGACAAGCGGCCGCACATTGGCGGCAATGCCTACGACGAACGCGATGCCCACGGCGTGCTGATCCACCCGTACGGTCCGCACATTTTTCACACGAACGCGAAGAAGGTCTTCGAGTTCCTGTCCCGTTTCACCACCTGGCGCTTCTACGAGCACCGGGTGCTGGCGAAGGTCGGCGAGCAGCTGCTGCCGATCCCGATCAACCGCACGACGATCAACCAGCTCTACGGCCTGTCGCTGACCGAGGACGAGGTGCAGGGCTACCTGGAGACGGTGCGCGAGCCGCGCGACCCGATCCAGACCAGCGAGGACGTGGTGCTGAACAGTGTCGGCCGCGACCTGTGCGACAAGTTCTTCCGGGGCTACACGAAGAAGCAGTGGGGGCTGGACCTCTCGCAGCTCTCGGCCGGCGTGGCGGCGCGCATCCCGACGCGCAGCAACGATGACGACCGCTACTTCGGCGACACCTTCCAGTTCATGCCGGCGGATGGTTACACCGCGATGTTCGAGCGCCTGCTGGATCATCCCGCCATCACGGTCCGCACCGGCGTGGACTTCCAGGATGTTCGCGGCGACTTCCCCGGCGCGCACATCATCTACACCGGCCCGATCGATGCATTTTTCGATCACTGCCACGGCCCGCTGCCCTACCGCAGCCTGCGCTTCGACCATGAGCACCTGCCCACCACCGCGCAGGTGCAGCCGGTGGGCACGGTCAACTATCCCAACGACCACGATTACACCCGGATCACGGAGTTCAAGCATCTGACCGGCGAGACGCATGCCGGCACGTCGATCGTGCGCGAGTACCCGCAGGCCGAGGGCGACCCGTACTACCCGGTGCCGCGGCCCGAGAACGAGGCGCTCTACAAGCGCTACGCCGAGATGGCGGACAAGGCCGAGGGCGTCACCTTCGTCGGGCGCCTGGCGCAGTATCGCTACTACAACATGGACCAGATCGTCGCCGCCGCGCTGAAGACGGCGCAGGACCTGCTGGAACCGCCGCAGGCCTGAAGACGGATGAGCTTGTATTCCGAAGACCGGCCGCGCGACGCGGTCCGGCGTCCCCTCGTGCTGGTGTCCTGGGATGGCGTCAGCCTGCCGCTGGGCCTGGTACACCTGGACGCCACACCCGAGTTCGATTGGGTCCTGTTCGACTACATCGGCCGCCAGGCGCCGGGCCCGCGCGAGTTGCGCGGCCAGGCGGTCACCGTGCTCGCCGCGGCGACCGAATGCAAGGGCGAGATCTTCAAGCACCTCGCCGACCATCTGGCCGCCACCACCGCCGACGTCGAACCCAATGTCGGGAATGGCCCCTGGCCCGAGTACGTGGGCATCATCGACGACGACATCCTGCTCTCGGTCGCGCAGATCAACACCGCGCTGCACCTGGGCCGGTGCGAGCGGCTGGACGTGTTCTCGCCCTCGCTGAGCCACGACAGCCCCTACTCCCATCACTGGATGCGGCATCAGCCGCACCGCATCTACCGCGAGGTGGATTGGGTCGAGGTGATGATGCCGTTCTACCGCGGCGATCTGTTCATGGCCGCGCGCGCGCATTACCAGGACAACATCTCGTCCTGGGGGCTGGACCGCTTCATGATCCCGACGCTCCAGCAGCTGCGCGGCCAGACGCGCACCGCGTTGCTGGACGCGGTGATGGCCAGCCATCGCCGCCCGGTGACCAGCGGGGGGAAGGTGTACCGCAACGGCCGCACCGCCTGGGAGGAGCGGCAGATCCTGCGCCAGGCCAGCCTGGACCTGATCGCCCGCGAAGCCCCCCAGTTGGTGGACACCGCCTGGTACCACCGCAGCTTCGTGCGCCGGGAGACCCCCAACAGGTGGGTGCGGTGGAAACGCCGCATCGCCCGGGTGGTGGCGGACTGGCTCGACGACTGCCGCTGAGCCCCCTCGCGGGCGCGCCGGCCCGATCGGGGCGGCCCGGGACTCCGGCACAATCGCCGCTTCCTCCTTCGATCCCCTTGGCCTGAGCCGGTGCCTCGCACCCGGCGCCGGCCTGCGCCATGACCGATCAAGCCTCCGCCAAAGACACCGAACCGCTCGGCCCCACCGCGAGCCGCCTCTGGCGCTTCATGAAGCCGCACCGCTGGGGCCTGCTGCTGTCGGTCATCGCCTTCGTCCTGGTGGCGTCGACCGAGCCGCTGATCCCCAAGCTGCTGGGCTACGCGCTCGGCGAGGGCTTCAACGCCAAGTCCACGAACGTCGCCGGTTTCTCGATCCCGGGCGGCGCGCCGGCCGCGTCCGCGCCGGCGGTGGCGCCTGCCGCTTCGACCACCGCCGCCGCATCGATCGCATCGTCGGCCGGCGTGGTCGCGCCGTCCGCGTCCGCGGCGTCGTCGCCGTCCCGCCCCTCGCTGGCCGAGGTCAACCGGAACTACAGCTTCCCGATCTGGATGGTGCCCATCGTGCTGATCGGCCTGTTCGCCGTCCGTGGGCTGTTCACCTTCTGCGGCCAGTACATGCTGAACTGGACGATCTCCCGCACGGTGATGGACATCCGCACCGCGCTGCTGCAGGTGCTGCTGCGCGCGGACGCGCGCGTCTACACCAGCCTTCAACCCGCCACCGCGGTCACCAAGGTCGTCAACGATCCGCAGCATGTCGTCACCCTGATCGCCGGCGCGCTGATCACCATCCTGCGCGACGGCCTGCCGGCGCTGGCGCTGATGGGATTCCTGTTCTTCATCAACTGGAAGCTGACGCTGCTCTCGCTCATCACCGTGCCGGGTCTGGCCTTCGTGGTGCGCAAGGTCAACCGGCGCGTGCGGCGCATGGGCAGCTGGGCCTATGACGCGCAGCTGCGGCTGGTCTCGGTGATCGAGGACGTCACCCGCGCCTGGCGCGTGGTGCGCAGCTTCGACGCGGCCGACTACGAGCGCCGCCGCTTCGCCGAGCGCGCCCGCGAGGTGCAGCGCAGCACGCTGAAGACGGCGGCCTCCAACGCCATGGCGCAGCCGCTGTCGCAGCTGATGGCCAGCGTGGGCATCTCGATCATCGTCAGCCTGGCGCTGTACCAGTCGCGAGTGAACGGCACCGGCGTGGGCGAGTTTGCGTCCTTCGTCGCCGCGCTGCTCTTCATGAGCTCGCGGCTGCGCCACCTCAGCGACGTGATGCAGCCCATCACCAACGCGCTGGTCGTGGCACGCGGCTGCATGGGCCTGCTGGACACGCCGCCCGAGCCCGACACCGGCACCCGCGAGCTGCGCGACGTGCGCGGCGACATCGCGCTGCAGCAGGTCACGCTGCGTTATCCCGGCGCCAACCGCGACGCGCTCGCGGCCATGGACCTGCACATCCCGGCCGGCCGCACGACGGCGCTGGTCGGCAGCTCGGGCGCGGGCAAGAGCTCGGTGGTGAACCTGCTGCTGGGCTTCGAGCGTCCGGACAGCGGCCGCATCCTGCTGGACGACGTGCCGATCGACGAGCTGACCAAAGCCAACCTGCGGCGCCAGTTCGCGGTGGTGTCGCAGGACATCGTGCTGTTCGACCTCTCCATCGCGGACAACATCGCCTACGCGCAGGAGCGCGACGACGCCAAGCTCGAGCAGGTGCTGCGCGCGGCGGCGCTGTGGGACTTCGTCCAGTCGCTGCCCGAGGGACTGGACACGACGGTGGGCGCCAACGGCAGCAAGCTGTCGGGCGGCCAGAGACAGCGCCTGGCGATCGCGCGGGCGCTCTACAAGGACGCGCCGGTGTGGATCTTCGACGAGGCGACCTCCGCGCTCGACACCGAGAGCGAGCGCGCCGTGCAGCAGGCGCTGGAGCAGTGGCAGGGTCGCAAGACGCTGATCGTGATCGCGCATCGGCTGTCGACGATCCGCCGCGCCGATTGCATCCAGGTGCTGGCCGACGGCCAGGTGGTCGAGTCCGGCGACCACGACGCGCTGATGGCCCGGGACGGCGTCTACGCCGGCATGGTGAAGGTGCAGCACTGAAGGCTGCGGGGCCTGCCTGTTTCACTGCTTGTCGGCCTTGACACAAAGACGATAAGCGCCGGACAAGACGCCTCGATCCAATGCGGGTCATCCACTTCCGGAGCCCCGCATGCAGCCTCATCGCCACACTCCCGCCCACGACCACTCGCACTCGCACGAGCACGAGCACGAGCACGAGGGCGGCCACGACCATGACCAGGGCCTGGCGCACGACCTCGCCGTGCTGCAGCAGCGCCGCCGCGCCCTGGGCCTGCTGGCCGGCCTCGCCGGGATCGGCGGCCTGTCGCTGATCGGCTGCGGCGGGGGCGGCTCCGATGCCGGCACCAGCACCGTGAGCACGGGCAGCACCGGATCCACGGGCTCCACCGGATCGACGGGCAGCACGGGCAGCACCGGCACCACCGGCAGCTGCTCGGTCATCCCGGAGGAGACCGCCGGCCCGTACCCCGGCGACGGCTCCAACAGCAACGGCAGCGGCGTGACCAACGCGCTGGCGCTCAGCGGCATCGTGCGCAGCGACATCCGCAGCAGCATCGGCACCGCCAGCGGCACGGCCGGCGGCGTCCCGCTGACGCTGACGATCGACCTGGTCAATACCAACAGCAGCTGCGCCGACCTGTCGGGCTACGCGATCTACCTGTGGCACTGCGACCGCGAGGGCCGCTACTCGCTGTACAGCGCGAGCATCGTCAACGAGAACTACCTGCGCGGCGTGCAAAGCACCGGCAGCGACGGCACGGTCACCTTCACGACCATCTTCCCCGGCTGCTACGACGGCCGCATGCCCCACATGCATTTCGAGGTCTATCCGAGCGCCAGCGCGGCCACCTCCTACGCCAACAAGATCAAGACCTCGCAGATCGCGTTCCCCACCGACGTCTGCACGACGGTCTACAGCACCGCGTCCGGCTACAGCAGCAGCCTGACCAACTTCAACCGGATCAGCTTCTCGACGGACAACGTCTTCAGCGACGGCTACACCACGCAGCTGGCCACGCTGAGCGGCGACGTCACCAACGGCTACACCGCGACGCTGACGGTGGGCATCTCGGTCTGACGGCGCGGCCCATGCAGCTCCCCGCCGACGACGGGACGCGCGGTGTATCGTCCGTGGCTCAGGCCGGCATGCCGCCGGCCGCGGTCGTGGAGGCGCGCATGACGCGGTGTCTGGTGGTCGACGACGACGCGGAGATCCGCCGGTCGCTCGACGCGTACTTGCAGAAGTTCAGCGTGACGGTGAGCGCCGCGGCCGACGGCCGCGAGATGCGCCGGCTGATGGCCATGCAGGTCTTCGACGTCGTCGTGCTGGACCTGATGCTGCCGGACGAGAACGGCCTGACGCTGTGCCAGTGGATCCAGCAGCACCACCCGTCGGTGCCGGTGATCATGCTGACGGCGCATGGCGACCCGATCAGCCGCGTGCTCGGGCTGGAGATGGGCGCGGACGACTATCTCGCCAAACCCTTCGAGCCCCGCGAGCTGGTGGCCCGCATCCATGCGATCCGGCGCCGCGCGCGTCGCGGCGACCACGAGGCGCAGACGCGCCGCGAGTTCCGCTTCGAGGGCTGGGCCTTCGACCGGCTGCTGCGCCAGCTGGTGTCGCCGCAGCAGGTGGTGGTGCCGCTGTCCAGCGCGGAGTTCCGCATGCTGAGCGCGCTGGTCGAGCGTCCCGGCCGGGTGCTCAGCCGCGAGCAGCTGATCGAGCTGACGCGCGCGCCCGGCGTGGAGGTCAACGACCGCAGCGTGGACCTGACGATCTCCCGGCTGCGCCAGAAGCTGGGCGACTCGCCCAAGGAGCCGCGCCTGATCCGCACGATGCGGGGCGAGGGTTATCTCTTCGACGCCCAGGTGCAGGCTTGAACGGGCCGACGCGCGGGCAGCGATGGTTCGCCGCATGGCGAGAGCAGCTGGGGCGCGCTTTCGGCGACACCCTGGCGCGGCGGCTCTTCCTGCTGCTGTGGGTCACGCTGGTGGCGGCGCAGGCGCTGGCCATCGGCGTGGTGACGTGGTCGCGCGGCGAGTTCGCCGCCGCGCGCGTGCCCGGGGCGCCGTCGCTGCCGCCGCTGCCCGGTCTGATGCGCGAGCCGCCGCACCCGTCCGGACCGCAGGGTCCGCAGGGTCCGCAGGGTCCGCAGGGACTACAGGATCCGCGATCCGAGCCACCGCCGGAGGACCCGGGACACGACGTGCCGCTGCCCGGCGACCTCCCAATGCCGTCACGCGACGAATTCCATGGCTTCCCGCCGCCGCCATCGGCGCAGCCCCAGGCGCAGGCGCCGCCGTGGCGCGGTCCGTTCCGCGCGCTGACCGGCTGGGAGCTGACGCTGGATTACGGCATCCGCCTGCTGGTCACGGGCCTGGCGGCCTGGATCGCGTCGCGCTGGCTGGCGCGGCCGATGCGGGACCTGGTGCGGGCCTCGCAGGCGCTGGGCCAGTCGCTGCACAAGCAGGAGCCGCTGCCGCTGCTCGATGAGCGACGCGGCACGCTCGAGGTCCGCGAAAGCGCGCAGGTCTTCAACGCGATGGCGCGGCAGCTGCGGCGCCAGTTCAACGAGCGCGGCCTGATGGTGGCGGCGATCTCGCACGACCTGCGCACGCCGCTGACGCGGCTGCGGATGCGGCTGGAGACGCTGGACATCGAGGAGCTGCAGCGCCAGCGCTCGGTCGAGGACATCCGCGAGATGAATGCGCTGGTGGACGCGGTGATGGAGCTGTTCCGCGGCGATGGTCCCGGCGCGGCCGAGCCGCTGCAGGACGTGGACCTGGGCGCGCTGGCGCAGGCGCTGACGGACGATCTGGTCGAACAGGCGATGCCGGTGATTTTCGAGGGCGGTGACGCGCGGGTGCTGGCCAAGGGCCAGCCGATGGCGCTGCGGCGGGTGCTGGGCAACCTGATCGGCAACGCGGTGCGCTACGGCGGCCGCGCCGAGGTCCAGGTGGGTCGCGACGCGCAAGGGCCGTGGCTGCGCGTGACGGATGCGGGACCGGGCATCCCGGCCGACCAGCTGGAAGCGGTGTTCGAGCCCTTCTACCGGCTGGAGGAGTCTCGCAACCGCCACACGGGCGGCGCGGGGCTGGGGCTCTACATCGCGCGTGAATTGACGCTGCGGCAGCGCGGCTCGCTGGTGCTGAGCAACCGGCCCGAGGGTGGGTTGACAGCGGAATTGCGGTTGACCGCCTGACGCGAACGAGGGACAGCCGCAGTCCCTGGCTCATCCCCAAGGTTGCGGACGGCTCGGAATCAACCCGGATGCCGGCGGGCAAGCGGCGCGGGACATTGGCGGTACGAGCCAATGGGAGGCCGCCATGACCGCAGCAGCACCGCCCCCGCCCGAAGCACCGCCCCCGGTGCCGGACGGGTCCGAACGCCAGACGCTGGCACAGCCATGGCCGCGGCGCGACGACGAGGTCCTGATCGCCGAGGCCATGGCGCTGCTGCCCCCGCTGCGACCGCGTCTGCAGGCCCTGATCCGCCGGATCGAGGTCCCGCCCCCCTGGGACGACGAAGCGCAACGGCAACGATGGAAGCAGGACCATCCCCGCGTTCCTGTCAGCTCGGACTGGGCGACTTACGAGCGGTGGCGCAAGGCGCTGATCGATGCCCGCCTGAAGTGGCTCCGCGCCTGGATCCATCGCCTGGGCGAGGATGAGGCTCCGGCGGCGCTCTGCCTGTCGGGCGGCGGCATCCGCAGCGCGACCTTCAGCCTGGGCGTGATCCAGGGGCTCGCCGCCAAAGGCGTCATGCGCGACTTCCACTACCTGTCCTCCGTCTCCGGCGGCGGGTACATCACCAGCCTGCTGTCGGCCTGGATCCGCAACGAGGCCCTGCTGCGCCAGGCCGACGCCGCCGGCATGAGCCTGGCCGACTACATGAATGCCGGCATGGGCTCCCGGGCGCCGATCCAGACCGAGGGACCGGCGCTCAGCGATGCGCGCGCGGCGGTGCTCGACACCCTGGGCCGCGTCGGCGACGCCCAGTCGGAAGAGCCCCAACCGGTGCGGCGCCTGCGCGCCTTCAGCAGCTACCTGAGTCCGATGCGGGGCGTGTCCGCCGACTTCCTCACGCTGCTGGCGATCTACGCGCGCAACCTGACGCTCAACTGGATGGTGTGGATCCCCGCGCTGTTGGGCGTGCTCCTGCTGCCGCGCCTCTACCTCGCCTGGCTTCAAGCGGGGCTGCCGGGCGACGGCTGGCGTCAGGCCATGATGTGGGCCGCCTGGCTGCTGATCGTCTGGACCATCGCCTACATGGCCTCGGACCTGCCGGCGCCGCCGCCCAAGCGCAAGCCGCGATCGCCGGTCCAGCACCTGCAGGCCGGCGCGCCGCCGGCCTCCTCCGGCGCAGCGGCCGCGCGCACGGAGGAGCGGCTCAAGGGGCCGCCCCCGGACAGGCCCGACGACACCTGGCAGATGGTGCTGCCGCTGTTCGCCGCCGCGCTGCTGCTGACCTGCCTGATCGGCTGGGAGGTCCGCGACCCCACGGGCCGGCCGGTCTGGTCGATCTGGCTGCCGGGGTGGGCGCGCCAGGCGCTCACCGCCCTCACGCCCGACCCCGAATGGCAGGTCACGCTGCTCGGCTTCGTGCTGGGCGCCTTCACTCAAGGCGCCGCGTCGCTGCTGGGCGGACTCGTGCTGCGCAAGGCGCGGGCGCGGGAGCCGGGCACGCGTCCGGCGGACGGCTGGGCCTTCATCGCCGTCACCGTCGCGGGCGGCGGCACCGGCGCGGCGCTGTATTGGGTCATCCGCTGGCTGATCACCTTCTCCCCGCCGCCCGAAGCGCTGCCGTGGCAACCCGTCGAGATCGGCCTGCCCCCGCACGACCTGCGTCTGCTGGCGCTCTGGGGCGTGCCGCTGTTGATGACCCTGTTCTGGGTGGGCGTCACCGTCTATGCCGGATGGCGGCGCCCCGTCGGCCTGGAGGATGAACGCGAGTGGTGGGCACGTGCCGCGGCGCGCTGGATGTTGCCGTCCGCCTGCTGGATCCTCGGCGTCGGACTCGTGTTCTACCTGCCCAGCCAGATGCTCGCGCTGTTCAAGCTGCAGGGCGGACAGGCGGCGGCCTTCGGCGCCGGGACGGGGGTGCTCGGGCTGTTGCTCGCGACCATCGGGTTCATCAGCAAACAAGGGCCCGCCTGGCGCCAGAAGGCCGAGTCGTTCGCCGACAAGACCGGCATGCGCATCGCCGACCTGCTCTCCATCGTCTTCATCGTGCTGTTCCTGACCGGCCTGTCGTACGCGATCACGGCCATGATGCGACTGCATGAGCCCTACCTGAAGGCGCAAGAGGAGCGGCTCGGCGTCGATGTGCAGGCGCCCGCCTTCTCGCGCATGGTCTGCGCGAAGCTCAAGGCGCAGGATCCCGAGACACGTTTCAGCCTGGGCTCAAGCTGCCGGCCGCTCGACTGCGGCCACGCCGGCAAGCGCTGCGCCCCCTGGACGGACGAAGCCGCCCACTTCTATACCGCCTCCCTCCTGACGACGGTCGACCCGCTGCCGCTCGTCGGGGCGCTGCTCGTGGCCGCCCTCCTGGCGCTCGGCACGTCCTACCGCATCGGCGTCAACGCATTCTCGCTTCACAGCCTCTACGGCAACCGGCTCGTGCGGGCCTACCTGGCGGCCAGCCGTCGCGACGAGGATCGCCGGCCCCACTGGTTCACCGGTTTCGATCCGCAGGACAACCTGCCCATCCACGAAACCTGGCCCGAGAAGCATGCCGAGCGGGACGCCCGCCCGCGGCTGATGCACATCGTCAACGTGGCCCTGAACCTCGTGAAGCCGACGGGCAGTCGCCTGGAGTGGCAGGACCGCAAGGCCGTCGCCTTCACCATCTCCCCGCTCTACTCGGGCAGCAGGACCACCGGCTACATCCCGTCCAAGCACTACCTCCAGACGCCTCACATCGACGGCATCAGCCTGGGATGCGCGATGACCGTCTCGGGCGCGGCGGCGTCGCCGAACATGGGCTATCACAGCTCGGTGCCGCTCGCGCTCGTGATGACGCTGTTCAATGTCCGGCTGGGCATCTGGTCCCCCAACCCGATGCGCGCGAGTTCCCCGAAGTGGCCCCAGGAACGTTCGGAACCGGCGCTGGGCCTGTCGACGATGATCAATGAGGCCTGGGGCAACACTTCCGCCGAGACGGCCTTCGTCAACCTGTCGGACGGCGGGCATTTCGACAACACCGGCCTGTACGAGATGGTGCGGCGCCGGGTCCGTCACATCGTCGTCGTGGATGCCGGCGCGGACCCCGACTACCAATACGACGACCTGCTCTCGACGGTCCGCCGCATCCGCATCGACCTGGGCATCGGCATCGAGTTCACCACCAACATGCCGGGGCCGCTGGAGCGGCAGCGGTCCGGCGCGGCGGTGGCGCGGGCGCGGATCCGATATGGCCAGGCCGATGCGGCCGCGCCGGACGGCACGCTGCTGCTGATCAAGCCCGCGCTGGTGCACGACGATCCGCGCGGTCCATGGTTGCCGCTCGATGTCCGTCGCTATGCCGAGGAGAGCCGGCGCGGCAACCAGCGCTTTCCGCAGCAACCGACCTCGGACCAGTTCTTCGACGAGTCCCAGTTCGAGAGCTATCGCATGCTGGGCTTGCACACCGTGCTGGCGGCGTACGGTCCGCCCCCCGGATCGGCCGCACCCGCCACCGCTGGATCGCCGCTTCCGGGCTTCGGGGGATTGTCGCGGGCCATCGAATCGGTCGCCGTGGCGCCGCCCGCGCCACCGCGCCCGGAAGGAGAAGGCGGAAAACCGGCCCAGGCGGGGGAATCGGCGCTGAGCAAGTTGCTCGGCGGTCTCAGCGACAACGCGCAGATGGTGGCTGCCGGCACGCTGGTGAGCGTCGTCACGGTCACTGGCGTCTCGTCGGTCGGGTCGTCCGCGCCGCCCGCCGCCCCGCCTCCGGCGCCGCCGCCGGCGACAACGGTCGCGCCTCCGACGCCGCCGGCGGGGAACGGCGACGTCAACCTCTCCCTGGCGGAATTCGCCTCGCAGATCAGGAACGCCTCCAGTTCGGCCCAGACCTTCACGCTCGAGGTGGTCGCTGCCGCTTCCGCGGCCAGCGGCGTCGGTCGACGAGACGGCACGCTGACCGTCAAGCTCGACACCGCCGACGTCGAGCGGCTGAAGCAGGCCGCCAACGCCAGCGCTGCCGCCGCGACCAGCGCGAACTCGGCCGCCACTCGCGCCGACACCGCCGCGACGCAGGCCGCTTCGGCAGCGGACAGCGCGGCCACGGCCAGCAAGACGATGAGCGGCATGGCCACTGACATCGCCGCCATCAGGCGCAGCGTCACGCAGGTGCCACCACGATCCAACGTGCGCGGCGGCGAAGGAGCCCGGCCATGATGCGGCCGTCCGCGGCGATGAGAGCGCTCGGAGCCTGGATGACGGCGTGCCTGGTCGGCTGCGCGCCGATGCCCAAGCTCAGCGCCAACTGGTACACGGTCGTCGACCCCGAACCGGATCCGGCACGCCAGGCAGAAACCCGGCAGGACGGCTCGACCGAGATCCCGACGCGGGAGGTGACAAGCCTCCTCCTGGCGATCCTGAACCAGGAGCGCACCATCGTGACCTTGAAGGACATCGTGATCAATCCGATCGTCGACGACCAGGGGAACACCGTGGACGGCCTGCGCCTGACGGGCCCGGATCCCATTGCCATCGAACCCGGGCAGATGCTGCTGCTGGAGATTCATCGGAACCCGCCCCGCGAGACCTCGACCGCCCTCAAGCCGGTGTCGCCGCCCTCGTCCGATCTCCGCACCTGGAAATGCGCCATTCCGACCCGCGTGCAGATGACCGCCGCGTTCGTGAAACGTTGGGACTGGGCGCATTACCGGGTGGATGAGCACCGCTCGACCCTGGAGCTGTCCAATCCGATGCCGTCGGCGTTGCCCTACGACTGGCAGCATTGCTGGAATCCGGAGCGCGCGAGGCGGAGCTCTCCGCCCGCGAGGCCCTGATCCCGTTCACGCCACCAGGCGCGGCGGCCCCGGCGGATTCGGCGGCATCTGCAGCGCGAAGCCGCCGGCGCGCTTGCGCATCGTCGCCGGATCGACCTGCGGCGCCTGCGCCGGCCAGTCGAAGAACTTCTGGATCTCGCTGCGCCGCGCCAGCGTGTCGGCCATGCCCAGCGTGATCAGCTCGCTGGTGTACTCCGGCTCGAAGAGCAGGTAGCTGACCAGCGCCGAGCCGCTCGCCGAAGCGCCCTCCCCGGACACGCCGATGCCTCTCAGCAGCCCGCGGATCGGCGGTGGCAGCGCGCCCTGGTGCTCGGCCGCCAGGCTGTCCAGCGGCCGGCTCGGCGCGATCACCAGGGCCTCGATCGGCTTGAGCGGCGTGTTGCGCAGCGCTTCCTCCGGCAGCAGCGCCAGCGTGCTGTTGATGCGCTTGAGTCGTTCGATGTCCACGGCCAGCGCGTCCAGGAAGATGTTGGACAGCGCATGCCCGGCGATCTGCGCCAGGCTCGGATGCCCGGTCGGCGTCGGGCCGTGCTGGCCCTCGCCACCGGCCTCGTGCATGCGGCCGGCGCCGATCACCAGCACCTTCTCCGCGCCCAGGTGCACGGCCGGCGAGATCGGCGCCGTCTGCCGCATCGAGCCGTCGCCGAACCATTCGACCGCGCCGGCCAGGTCCAGCGGCTCGGCCGGGAAGATGAACGGGATCGCCGACGACGCGACCAGGTGCTCGATCGACAGCCGCGGGATGCGCGTGGCGATGCGCTGCGTGCGCACCCAGGGCTCGCGCTGCTGGTGGGTCTGGTAGAAGGTGACGTGGTGGCCCGAGGTGTAGCTGGATCCGGTCACGGCCAGCGCGTCGATGTAGCCCTTGGCCAGCATGTCGTCCAGCCGGTCCATCTTGATCCACTGGCCGAGCAGGCCGCGCAGCGGCGTGTTGTCGAGCAGGCTGCGCGGGCGCGTGCGGCGCCAGCGGTTCAGCGCCCAGCCCAGCGACACCATCGTCAGCCACTTCGCGCCGGAGCGGATGACGCCCAGCGAGTCTGCGGCATAGACCTGGTCGACGTGGATGTTCTGCCAGATGTACATCAGGCCGTCGACGGCGGAGCAGAAGTCGTCCGCCTGGCAGGCGAGCGTGGCGGCGTTGATCGCGCCGGCGGAGGTGCCGGCGATCACCTGGAAGGGGTTGTCGCCGGTGGTGCAGGCGTCGCGCCGGAGCTGCGCGATGGCCGCGAGCACGCCGACCTGATAGGCCGCGCGAGCCCCCCCTCCCGTAAGGATGAGGCCGGTCTTGGGCTTGGCATCCTGCATGAGGCGCAGCTTACGCCGGGCAGGACGGCGGGGTGTCGCCGGTTTACCCGGCAAATGGGGGATGGCGAACAGCCGGGATCGCGAGCGATCCCGGGATCAACGACGCCGGCCGACCCGGCGCGGCTTCAGGTCCGGCGGGGGCTCGGCATCGAGCCAGACCGGATCCTGGAACGGCAGATCCTCTTCCTTGAATCCGGCGGCGAGGACTTGGTCCACCCAAAGGACGGGGGCTTCACGCCGGGCCAGTTCGATGTAGTCGCGGGCCTCGTCGACTTCGTAGCCATAGTCTTCGCAGGCGTCGACCAGATTGAAGATCGCGCTCGAGGCCGCATGCGTCTTCGAACGGGAGACATCCATCGACTGTGTGCCGCTGAAGGCGATGCCATAGGGCGCGATGTCGAAAGCCGGCGACAGGGTCCATCCCTGGTCGCCGTGAAGGAACCCGGTGTTGCGCGGGTGGTCGTCGCCGTTGCCGAGGACCGCATTCACCACGATGCGGCGGAACAGTTCCCGACGGGCCTCGAACACCGCAGATTCGGCCGACAGCCGCCCCCACCGCTGAAGCTCCTGGGACAGCGCGACATACGAGCGTTCGCGGCTGCCGTGCGTCTGCTTGTCCAGGCCCAGTACGGTGTGCGCGCTGGCGTACAGCCGGCGCGTGACCCCGCCCGTGGGCAGCACCTCGCGATCAAATCGGCGCACGAGGATCACCTCGCGTTCCTCGACGCGCTTGAACTGCACCTGCGCCGTTTGCACGCCCAGGGCGCCGGCAACCTTCATCGCCACGAACTCTCGCAGCGGCGAATGCGGACGATCGCCACGATCCTGCAGCTTCGCAAGCCATTGCTGCCCTTCGTGAAGGACGGTCAGCTTGGGCCGCTCACCGCCGGCGCTGGTGCCTACCAGTCCCCGCACCTCGCGCACGGCATCGCTGGCCGGCCGCGAATCCGGCACCTCGGCCAGGATCGCCAGGAGATCCTCGGAGCGCGGGCAGTGGAAATCCCGCTTGCGCGTGATGTCGTCGCAGATGGCGATCGCACCGACGGAGTCCCCCTCCGACTCCTCCAGCACCGCCATGTGATCGTCGGTGCTGACCTTGCGTACCTGCGCCAGCAGATCCAGTCCGTAACCCTCCGGCTTCGCATCGCGAATCACGCCGAAGAGGCCATCCTGCTTGTGCTCCTTGATTGCCCGAGGCCGCCCTCCCACCGCCAGATGCACGGGATCCAGTGCGAGATCGTGGTCCTCGACATAGGCCTGCCGGTACTCGAATTTCCCCACCCGGCCCTCCAAGGTGAAGCGCCCGCACTCCGTCGGCTCCACGTCGCCAGGAAGCCAGAGCCAGACAGGCTTGGAGGCAGCGCTCATCGGGGCTTCCTTTTTGCGTGCACCGTCCGCGGAACGGTGTCCGCCATCAGCTCGGCCAATTCCTTGTCGGAGCCCAGGTTGGACAGCGTGTCGAAGGTGCCCTCCAGGCCCAAGGCCCACAGGACCATCAGGACGGAGCCGATCTGCACCGTGGGCGCGCCCCGTTCCACCGCCGACAGGGTGCTGAGGCCGATGCCCGCCTTCGCGGCCAGATCGGGTTGCGTGATCCGACGCGCCCGCCGGGCCAGTGAAATCCGTTCACCGAGATCGACCAGCGAGTCCTCGACGATGAACGGCAGGGTCTTGATACTCTTCATACAGCAAGATTTTTAGCTTAAAAATCTTGCTGTAGCAACTTTTTAACTTTCCATGGCCCAACGCTGATCAGCGGCGATCAACCGCCTTCCGAGTACACGATCTCCGCCGGCTTGAGCTGCTCCAGCGCCTCGTCGCTGGGCCAGAACTTGCCCGCGCCGCCCAGGCCCAGCTCCGCCGTCGCGCCCGCGCGCTTGATCGGGATGCGCAGCTCCAGGCCCTGGCTCAGCACGCCCTGCTCCGTCTCCACCCGTTTGGCGGGCCAGCTCTTGACCAGCTCCAGCACCGTCGCCGCCGGCAGGTTGGGCGCCGTGCGCAGGTAGCGCCCGAAGCGCGCCCGCGCCGCCGCCAGGCTGAACACCTGTTGCACGTTCATCCGCAGCCCGCCCGAGAAGCGGTCGTTCTGCACCTTGCCCACCGCGATGATCAGTTCATCCTCGGCCAGCAGCTCCTTGTTGGCGTTGAGCAGCTCCTCGTTGGCCACCGCCTCGATCGCATCGGTCTTGTCGTCGATCTTGAAGATCGCCACCCGGCCGCGCGAGCCGTTGATCACGCGCATGTCGGACACGATGCCCGCCACCGTCGTCGGCTCGCGGCTGTCCTGCAGGTCCACGATCCGGCGCTTGACCATCTTGCGCAGCTCGGTCTCCGCCTGGTCGAACAGGTGGCCCGACAGGTAGAAGCCGATCGCCGTCTTCTCCAGGCTCAGCCGCTCCTTGATGCCCCACGGCGGCACGTCGACGAACTCGGGCTCCGCCGTCGAGGAACCATGCGTGCCGTCGAAGTCGAACAGCCCCCCCTGGTTGGCGTTCTGCGCCAGGTTGTCCGCGTAGGTGTAGCCCAGCGCCACGCTGGCCAGCAGCCGCGCGCGGTCGGGATGCAGCGCATCGAAGGCGCCGGCCTTGATCAGCGCCTCCACCACCCGCTTGTTGACCGCCTTGCGGTCGACCCGCGCGCAGAAGTCGAAGAAGCTGGTGAAGGGCCCGCCCTCGGTGCGGGCGCGAACGATCGCCTCGATCGCACCGGCGCCGGTGCCCTTGATCGCCCCCAGGCTGTAGTTGATCTTCCGCGCACGCGGCGTGACGCCCGGCTTGGCGCCCTCCTTCGGCGGCGTGCGCACCGTGCCCTCGTCCGCGCCCATCGGCTCGAAACGCCCCACGCCCAGGTTGATGTTGGGCGGCTCGAACTCGATGCCGAACAGCTTGGCGTCGTTCATGAGCACCTTGAGCTTGTCCGTGTCGTCCGATTCGATCGTCATGTTCGCGGCGAAGAACTCCGCCGTGAAATGGACCTTCAGCCAGCCGGTGTGATACGCCAGCAGCGAGTACGCAGCCGCGTGCGACTTGTTGAAGCCGTAACCCGCGAACTTCTCCATCAGGTCGAAGACCTCGTCGGCCTTGTCCTGATCGATGCCCTTCTCGGCCGCGCCCTTGCGGAACAGCTCGCGGTGCATGGCCATCTCTTCGGCCTTCTTCTTGCCCATCGCGCGGCGCAGCATGTCCGCGCCGCCGAGCGAGTAGCCGCCCAGCACCTGGGCGGTCTGCATCACCTGCTCCTGGTAGACCATGATCCCGTAGGTCTCGGACAGCACCGGCTCCACCAGCGGATGCGGGTACTCGACCACCTCCTTGCCGTGCTTGCGCGCGACGAAGCTGGGGATCAGGTCCATCGGGCCCGGGCGATACAGCGCGTTCAGCGCGATCAGGTCCTCCAGGCGCGAGGGCTTGGCGTCCTTCAGCATGCGCTGCATGCCGCTCGATTCAAACTGGAACACCGACTCGGTCAGGCCGTCGGAGAACAGCTTGTAGGTCCGCTTGTCGTCCAGCGGGATGGTCTCGAAGGCGAAGTCCTTGTGCTCGGGATAGCGCGCGACGATGAAGTCCTTGGCCAGCTCGAGGATGGTCAGCGTCGCCAGGCCCAGGAAGTCGAACTTGACCAGGCCGATGGCCTCGACGTCGTCCTTGTCGTACTGGCTCACCGCCGAGGTCGAGCCCGGCTGCTGGTACTGCGGGCAGAAGTCCGTGATCTTGCCCGGCGCGATCAGCACGCCACCGGCGTGCATGCCGATCGAGCGCACCGTGCCTTCCACGCGCGCCGCCATCTCCAGCAGGCCGGCCACTTCTTCGTCCTGCGCCTCGCGCTCCTCGATCTCGGGCGACTCGTGGCGCGCGTAGACCATCTTGGCCTTGTCCGGGTCGAAGTCCGGCGGCAGCTTGGCCAGCGTCACCGTCTTGCCCGGGGGCGCCGGCACCAGCTTGGCGATCGAGTCCACATGGCCGAAGCCCATGCCCAGCACGCGCCCGATGTCGCGCAGCGCGCCCTTGGCCGCCATCGTGCCGAAGGTCGCGATCTGGCTCACCGCCGGCCGGCCGTACTTGTCCTTGACGTACTCGATGACGCGGTCGCGGTTGCCCTGGCAGAAGTCGATGTCGAAGTCGGGCATCGAGACCCGCTCCGGGTTCAGGAAGCGCTCGAACAGCAGGTTGTACTGCAGCGGGTCCAGGTCGGTGATCAGCAGCACGTAGGCGACCAGCGAGCCGGCGCCGGAACCCCGGCCCGGCCCCACCGGGCAGCCGTTGTTCTTCGCCCAGCGGATGAAGTCGCCCACGATGAGGAAGTAGCCGGGGAAGCCCATCTTGATGATGGTCTCGAGCTCGAACTCCAGCCGGTCGACGTAGCGCTGGCGCACCGCCTCGCGCTTGGCGGGGTCGGGGTAGAGCAGGTTCAGCCGGTCCTCCAGGCCCTCGTAGGAGAGCATGCGGAAGTACTGCTCCATCGGCATCGGCGTGCCGTCGGCCTGGATCGGCGTCGGGAAGTTGGGCAGTTGCGGCTTGCCCAGCACCAGCGTCAGGCTGCAGCGCCGGGCGATCTCCACCGTGTTGGCGATCGCGCTGGGCAGGTCGGCGAAGAGCTTCTCCATCTCCGCCTGCGACTTGAAGTGCTGGCTCGGCAGGAAGCGCTTGACCCGCTTGGGATTGGCCAGCGTCTCGCCGTCGGCGATGCAGATGCGGGCCTCGTGCGCCTCGAAGTCGTCCTCGTTCAGGAACTGGATGGGATGCGTCGCCACCACCGGCAGCTTCGCCTTGGCGGCCAGCGGCACCAGTTGGCGCAGCAGCGCCTCCTGGCCGGGCAGCCCGGCGCGCTGCAGCTCGATGTAGAAGCGGCCCGGATAGATCGCGGCCAGGCGCCGGGCCCAGTCCAGGGCCTTGGCCTCGTCGCCGGCGATGAGCGCCTGGCCGACCGGTCCGAACTGCATGCCGCCCAGGCAGATCAGGCCCTCATGGAGTTCCTGCATCCATTCCAGCTTCAGCAGCGCCTGGTTGCGCTGCACGTTCTGGATCCAGGCGCGCGACAGCAGCTCGCTCAGGTTGAGGTAGCCCTGGAAGTTCTGCACCAGCAGCAGCACGCGGCTGGGCGGCTTGTCGGTGGCGTCCGGCTCCAGCCAGACCTCGGCCCCCAGCACCGGCTTGACGCCCTTCTTGCGGCAGGCGTTGTAGAACTTCACCCCACCGAACATGTTCGCGAGGTCGGTCAGTCCCAGGGCGACCTGGCCATCCTTGGCCGCCGCGCTGGCGGCGTCGTCGATGCGCAGGGTGCCGTCGACGACGGAGTACTCGGTATGGGTGCGGAGGTGAACGAAAGCCATCGGCGGATTGTAAGAAGGCTATGCTCGCCCCCCATCGAACACACGCGCGGAGCGCCCGCGGGACCATGAGCATGACGACCAGCATGACGATGAGCCTCTCGACCACGCCCCGTTCCCGTTCCCGGTCCTGCGCGACCGCGCTGGCGGCGCTGGTGCTGTGCGCGCCGCTGATGGCGCTGGCCGCCACGGCCCCGGCCCAGCCGCCCAAGCCGACGAAGCCGTCCCGCAGCAGCGCGGACATCCTCGCCACCGCGCCGGCGTCCGTGTGGCGCGACGTCGACCCGGACAACCTGTTGGTGATGACCTTGCCGCAGGGCCAGGTGTTCATCGAACTGGCGCCGCGCTTCGCCCCCGCGCATGTGGACAACATCCGGGCGCTGGCCCGCGGCGGCTACTACGACGGGCTGGCGATCGTGCGCGTCCAGGACAACTTCGTCACCCAATGGGGCGACCCCAACGCCGATGACGAGGACACCGGCATGAAGGGCAAGGGCAAGCCCTTCCCCGCGGGGGCGAAGGCCCACCTGCCGGCCGAGTTCTCGATCCCGCTCAAGGGGGTGCCGATGACGGTGCTGCCGGACGTCGACGGCTGGGCGCCGCGAGTCGGCCAGGTGGACGGCTTCGCCGCGGCGGCGGATCCCAAGGCCGGCAAGGCCTGGCTGGCGCACTGCTACGGCAGCGTCGGCGCCGGCCGCGGCAACGCGGCCGACTCCAGCACCGGCGCCGAGCTCTATGCCGTCATCGGCCAGGCGCCGCGCGGGCTGGATCTGAACATCACGGTCGTGGGCCGCGTGCTCAAGGGCATGGAGTTCCTGTCCTCGCTGCCGCGCGGCGGCGCGGCGATGGGCTTCTACGACAAGCCCGAGCAGCGGCTGGGCATCGAGCGCGTGGCGCTGGCCGCGGCGCTGCCGGCCGAGCAGCGGCCCGCGCTGCAGGTGCTGCGCACCGACACGCCGACCTGGCAGGAGCTGCTCGACGCCCGCCGCCATCGGGGCGGCTGGTTCGTGCACAGCCCGGGCTACACCGACCTGTGCAGCGCCGCCGTCCCGGTGCGCGTCAAGCCGGCCGCCGGGCCGGAGGTCAAGCTCAACGAGCCGAAGTCGCCCGAGACCCGTCGCTGAGCGCATCCGCGCCCCCGGGGCGCGGTCGCCGGCCGCCCTACAATCGCGCGTTTTGCTGATCCTGCGCGGCCCCGCGCCGCCGCACCGGCATGAACGCTGCTGTCCCGCCTGAACCCCTGCCAGTCCTGAACATCTCCTGCTACCTGTTCGTCGCCATCGAGGCGCCGGATGCGTTGCGGGACACGCTGCACGAGCGCGCACGCACGCTCGACCTGAAGGGCACGGTGCTGATCGCCGAGGAGGGCATCAACCTGTTCCTGGCCGGCCCCGCCGAGGCGGTGCGGACCTGGGTCGGCGCGCTGCGCGCGGATCCTCGCTTCGCCGCGCTGGCGCCCAAGGAAAGCTGGAGCGACACCGTGCCGTTCCGCAAGCTGCTGGTGAAGGTCAAGCCGGAAATCATCCGGATGAACCATCCGACGATCCGCCCGGACCAGGCGCCGCGCGCGCCCGCGCTGCCGGCCGCCACGCTGCGCCGCTGGCTGGACCAGGGCCATGACGACGAGGGCCGCCCGGTGGTGACGCTGGACACGCGCAACGCCTTCGAGGTCGACGTCGGCGCCTTCGACGGCGCGATCGACTGGCGCATCGCCAAATTCAGCGAGTTCCCCGAGGCGGTCCAGGCCCACCGCGCCGAACTGGCCGGCAAGACCGTCGTCAGCTACTGCACCGGCGGCATCCGCTGCGAGAAAGCGGCCCTCTACCTCGAGCAGGACGCGCGCGCGCATGGCGTCGACGCGCGGATCTACCAGCTCGAGGGCGGCATCCTGAAGTACTTCGAGGAAGTGGGCGGCGCGCATTACCACGGCGACTGCTTCGTCTTCGACGAGCGCCGCGCCGTCGACCCCGAGCTGGCGGCCTCGCCCGAATCCGTCATCGAATGAGCGATCGCCCGACCTTCGGCGCCCGGCTGATGAAGCTGCTGGGATTCGCCGTGCTGGCGACGGCGCTGCTCGCGATGGCCTTCCGCGCGCCGGACCGGCCGCTGGAAAGCCTGATCGCGCGCTGGGCGCCGCCGCCGTCGGATTTCCTCGAGCTGAAGCTGCCGGGCGGCCAGGTCCAGCTGGTCCATTTCCGCGACGAGGGTCCCCGCTCCGACACCACCCCCATCGTGCTGCTGCACGGCACCGCCGCGAGCCTGCACACCTGGGAGGGATGGGTGAAGTCGCTGAGCGCGACGCGCCGCGTCATCACGCTCGACCTGCCGGGCTTCGGCCTGACCGGTCCCTCTCCTCTAGGCGACTACAGCGACGACGCCTATGGCTCGTTCCTGTGGTCCTTCTTCCAGCAGTTGCAGATCAGCCGCATGGTGCTCGGTGGCAACTCGCTGGGCGGCGGCCTCGCCTGGCAGTACGCGGCCCGGCATCCGGAACAGGTGGCGGCGCTGGTGCTGGTCGACGCTGGCGGGCTCGACCTGCCCAGCGCCGCGGTGCCGGCCGGCTTCCGGCTGCCGGACTCGCGGCTGCTGCACTGGCTGGCCGGCGTGTTCCTGCCCCGGCCGCTGGTGGACCGCAGCGTGCGCGAGGTCTACGGCGATCCTTCCAAGGTCGATGCGGCGCTGGTGGACCGCTACTTCGAGCTGACGCTGCGCGAAGGCAACCGCGAGGCGCTGACGCAACGCCTGGCACAGCGCACGCCCGGCCGCCACGTCGAGCTGCTGGCCCGCATCCGGGCGCCGACGCTGATCCTGTGGGGCGGCCGGGACCGCCTGATCCCGCCGGTGGCGGCCACGCGCCTGCATGAGGCCATCGCGCACAGCACCGTGCAGGTCTTCCCCGGACTGGGGCATGTCCCCCAGGAGGAGGACCCGGCGTCCACCGTCCAGGCCGTTCACACGTTTTTGCACTCTCCTTAACCCTGATGGCCGCCACGCCTGCGGCATTGCAACAATCCCCCCCATTCCGGACCCGCCTCCCCCGAAGCGGGAGCGAGCCGCCCGAGAGGCGGAACCGGAAGTCCATTCCACGATTCCTGCTCAATCACAAGGAGCCTTCATGCAACGACGACAACTGATCGCCCGCGCCGCCCTGACCGCCTGCGCCCTGCTGGCCACCGCCGGTGCCGTGCACGCCCAGGCCCCTGACTGGAAGAAGATCCGGATCGGCGTCGAGGGCGCCTACCCCCCGTTCTCCGAAGTCGGCGCCGACGGCAAGCTCAAGGGCTTCGAGATCGACCTGGCCTACGCGCTGTGCGCCGAGATGAAGGCCGAGTGCACGCTGGTGCAGCAGGACTTCGACGGCCTGATCCCGGCGCTGCAGGCCCGCAAGGTCGACGCGATCATCGCCTCGGTGTCCATCACCGACGAACGCAAGAAGGTCATCGCCTTCTCCAACCCCTACTACAACACCCCGGCCCGCTTCACCGCCAAGGCCGACGCCAAGTTCGACTTCTCGCCCGCCGGCCTGAAGGGCAAGAAGATCGGCGTGCAGCGCGCGACCATCCATGAGAAGTTCGCGACCGACACCTTCAAGCAGAGCGAGATCGTCCGCTACGCCACGCAGGACCAGGCCTTCCTGGACCTGAAGTCGGGCCGCGTGGACCTGACGCTGGCCGACTTGGTCGCCGCCGACGTCGGCTTCCTGAAGACGCCCGCCGGCAAGGGCTACGCCTTCGCGGGCCCGAGCTACGACGACGTGAAGTACTTCGGCGTCGGCTCCGGCGTGGGCCTGCGCAAGGCGGACGAGAAGGTGCTGGGCAAGAAGTTCAACGATGCCATCGCCGCGGTGAAGGCCAACGGCACCTTCAAGAAGCTCAACGACAAGTACTTCGAGTACGACATCTCCGGCAAGACGGCCAAGTAAGCGGCCGGTCCGCCCCGGGAGGGCCCGCGCACGCGGCCCCTCCCCCGGGCACCGGGACCCGGCCGCGCCGGGTTCCCGCCCCACGCCTGCCCCCCACTCCCCGCGAACGATAGCGATCCCCACCGATGAACCTGCACGGTTACCTGCCCAGCCTGCTCGAGGGCGCCTTGCTGACCCTGGGCGTGGCCCTGAGCTCGATGGCGCTGGCCATGGTGCTGGGGCTGCTCGGCGCGATGGCCAAGCTGTCGAAGTACCGCGTCGCCAAAGGCGTCGCGACCGTCTACACGACGCTGATCCGCGGCGTGCCCGACCTGGTGCTGATGCTGCTGATCTTCTTCGGCGGACAGGTCGCCGTGAACGCGATCGCGCTGCAGCTCGGCCACGAGGAGTACATCGACATCAATCCGTTCGTGGCCGGCGTGGCGACGATCGCGTTCATCTTCGGCGCCTACCTGACCGAGGCCTTCCGCGGCGCCTTCCTGGCCGTGCCGCCGGGACAGCGCGAGGCGGGCCTGGCCTTCGGCATGAGCCCGGCCCAGGTCGCCTGGCGCATCACCTTCCCGCAGATGTTCCGGCACGCGCTGCCGGGCCTGTCCAACAACTGGCTGGTGCTGATCAAGAGCACCGCCATCGTGTCGGTCATCGGGCTGCACGACCTCATGATGCGGGGCTCGCAGGCCGCCGCCGGCACGCGCGAACCCTTCGTGTTCTACCTCGCGGTGGCGCTGATCTACCTGCTCTTCACCTCGGTGTCCGAACTGGTCTTCGACCAGCTGCAGAAGCGCCTGTCCACCGGCGTGCGCCGCCACTCGCTGTGAGCGCGACCCGCCGCCCGCGCCGTCACGCCCCCGCCCGACCCGACCGAACGATTTCCCCATGAACCTGGACGCCATCGTCGAGAACCTCCCGCGCTACCTCGAGGGCGCGGTCGTCACCTTCGAGCTGCTCATCGTCTCGCTGCTGATCGGCCTGGCCCTGGCCATCCCGCTGGCGGTGCTGCGCACCCTGCCGATCAAGTGGCTGTCGCGCACGGTCTGGGCCTACACCTACGTGTTCCGCGGCACGCCGATGCTGGTGCAGCTGTTCCTGATCTATTACGGCCTGGGCCAGTTCGAGTGGATGCAGCGCAGCGCGCTGTGGCCGCTGTTCAGCTCGGCCTGGTTCTGCGCCTGCCTGACCTTCGTGCTGAACACCGGCGCGTACACGACGGAGATCATCGCCGGCTCGATCCGCTCGCTGCCGCACGGCGAGATCGAGGCCGCCAAGTCGCTGGGCATGAGCCGCTGGGTGATGCTGCGCCGCATCGTGCTGCCGCACGCGCTGCGCCGCGCGCTGCCGGCCTACAGCAACGAGGTGATCTTCATGCTGCACGGCACCGCGCTCGCGAGCGTGGTGACCATCATGGACGTCACGGGCATCGCCCGCGACATCAATGCCACCTACTACATTCCGTTCGAGGCCTTCATCACCGCCGCGCTCTTCTACTTCACGATGACGCTGGTGCTGGTGGGGCTGTTCCACCAGGCGGAGAAGCGCTGGCTCAAGCCCCTCATGCCGCGCTGACCCGCGCTGGCCCCGCGCTGACGCTTCTCGCCCCGCCCCCGCCCCGCTTCCCCATTTCCAGCGCGCCGCCTCCCCGCGGCCCGCGCCGCCACCCCACTCCGATGCAACTCCGACAACATCCGCTTCCGAGCCCCACCCCGGGCACGCAGCGCGAGCTGGTCTCGCTGCACTACGGCCGCCCCGGCGAGGGCCAGAAGGTCTACATCCAGGCCTCGCTGCATGCCGACGAACTGCCCGGCATGCTGACCGCCTGGCACCTGCGCCGCCACTTCGACGCGCTCGAGGCGGCCGGGCGGCTGCGCGGCGAGATCGTGCTGGTGCCCATGGCCAACCCGATCGGGATGTCCCAGTGGTGGCTGCAATCGCATCTGGGCCGCTTCGAGGGCCTGTCCGGCGAGAACTTCAACCGCCACTACCCCGAGCACATCGAGGCCGCTGCGCGCCATGCCGAGCCTCGTCTGGGGGCCGACGCGGCGCACAACGTGGCGGTGCTGCGCGCCGCGCTGCGGACCGAGATCCAGGCCGGGAGCGCCGACACCGAGCTCAAGGCGCTGCGCAAGACGCTGATGCTGCTGGCCTGCGACGCCGACGTGGTGCTGGACCTGCACTGCGACGCGCAGGCGATGATGCACCTCTACACCGAGACGCCGTGCTGGCCGCAGTGCGAGCCGCTGGCGGCCTACCTGGGCGCGGCGGTGACGCTGCTGGCGACGGACTCCGGCGACAACCCCTTCGACGAAGCCTGCTCGCAGGTCTGGTGGAAGTGGGCCCGGCATTTCGGGGATCGCTTCCCGATTCCGCAGGCGACGCTGTCGGTGACGGTGGAGCTGCGCGGCCAGCAGGACGTCAGCCATGAACTGGCCGCCAAGGACGCGCAGGCGATCGTCGACTTCCTGATCCACCGCGGCGTGATCGCCGCGGACGGCGCGGTGCCGCCGGTGCCGGTGCCGGTCGGCGACGCACGGCCGCTGGCCGGCTCGATGCCGATCCCCTCGCCGGTGGGTGGGGTGCTGACCTTCCTGCGGGAGGTCGGCGAGGAGGTCAAGGCCGGCGACGTGATCGCGCAGGTCATCGACCCGATCACCGCTCAGGTCACCGACCTGAAGAGCCCGGTGGACGGGCTGCTGTTTGCACGCGACACGCTGCGCCTGGTCACGGCCGGGGCGCGTGTGGCGAAAGTCGCGGGCCGCGAGGCGACCCGCACCGGAAAACTGTTGGGAGCCCGTTGATGTCCGCGGCCAGTCTTGTTGTCGACAACCTCCATAAGCGCTACGGCGATCGCGAAGTCCTCAAGGGCGTGAGCCTCGCCGCGAAACCGGGCGACGTGATCACGCTGATCGGGTCCAGCGGCTCGGGCAAGAGCACTTTCCTGCGCTGCTTGAACCTGCTGGAGCAGCCCTACGAGGGCACGCTCCGCCTGGGCGAGGAGCAATTGAAGCTGGTGCGCGACCGCGACGGCAGCTTCAAGGCCGGCGACGCCGCGCAGCTGCAGCGCTGGCGCGCGCGGCTGGCGATGGTGTTCCAGAACTTCAACCTGTGGGGCCACCGCACGGTGCTGGAGAACGTCATCGAGGCGCCGGTGCATGTGCTGAAGCAGTCCCGGGCCGAGGCGATCGAGAAGGCCGAGGCCCTGCTGGCGCGGGTGGGCGTGTCGCACCGCAAGGACGTCTACCCGGCGCAGCTCTCCGGTGGCGAACAGCAGCGCGTGGCGATCGCCCGCGCGCTGGCGGTGGAGCCGGAGGTGATGCTCTTCGACGAGCCGACCTCGGCCCTGGACCCGGAGCTGGTGGGCGAGGTGCTGAAGGTAATGCGCGACCTCGCGGCGGAAGGCCGCACGATGATCGTCGTCACGCACGAGATGGGCTTCGCGCGCGAGGTGTCCTCGCACACGATGTTCCTGCACCAGGGCCGCGTGGAGGAGCAAGGCGACCCGCGCGAGGTCCTGATCAAGCCGCAGAGCGAGCGCCTGAAGGCGTTCCTGAGCGGTGGATTGAAATAGGTCCGCCTGCCGGCGCCCGGATGCGCCGAGCCACAAACAAGCGAACGGCCCGGGCTTGCCCGGGCCGTCGTTCATGGAAACACGGCGGCGAGCCCGCGATCACGCACCATGCGCAGCAGCCGGAGTTCCGCTCCTTGCGGTCCCTTGCCAAGCCCCTGTTCCCACCGCCGGAACTGACGCGCCGTCGTATTGAGGATGCGGGCCAGCGTGTACACGCTGTAGGTCGACTGCTCGCGGATGGCGCGGAAGTCCTCGGCGCGCAGCGGTTGCGGCGCTGACATGCCGACGCGCTCGATCGTGCGCAGGTCCTCGTCGTTGAAGGTCCCGCAACCGTGGAGGTCGCGGCTCAACCGAAGCAGGCGTTCCATCGTTTCAGACTTGCGTTTGCGCATCACAGTTCACTTCCTTCAGCTTGTTGCTCTCGATTGAATCGGACAGCTCGCGGATCGATTTGGACGTCAGCGCCTGCCCGATCGCGCGGCATGCATCCCAGGTGGCTGTATCGAGCTGATCCTGCTTGCTCTTCGCATAACCCTCGAGGAAGAACCAGGGGCCATCCCCTCGCGTCGCGACGATCACGCGATACCCACCGCGCTTGCCAGCCCCGGATCGTGCGATCCGCTTCTTGAAGAGTCCACTACCGAGATCTGCATCGATCAGCCCGCGTTCCATTTCAGCGACGGCGCGGCACAGGTCCTCTTCTGCGCAGCGCCTGCTTCCTCATCCAGCGCTGAAATCCATCGACCAAGAACACGGCACTCCTCATTCAACCTCCGGGCAAGATTGCGACACGCGCGCTCAGTGACAGGCCGCGCCAGCAAAGGTCTCACGCTGAAGACGGCCTTCCGATGGGGGACACCTTCGGGCGCGCCGTCCGCCGTTCGTCGGTCTCAGCCTGTCGAGTGCCGCCCTCTCATCCACCAAACCGCCGCGCCGAAAACGGCGCCGCATCGATGAACGGCGGCTCTCCGGTCATCAGGTCCGCGAGCAGCCGCGCGCTGGCGGGGCCGAGCGTGAAGCCCTGGTGGCCGTGCGCGAAGTTGAACCACAGTCCCGGGTGCCTCGGCGCCGGGCCGATGACGGGCTTCATGTCGGCGCTGCACGGTCGGCTGCCGACCCAGGGCTCGGACTCCACCGCCTCCCCCAGCTCGAGCAGCCCGCGTGCCTGCGCTTCGGCGCCCGTCAGCTGACGAGGCGTGAGCGGTGCGTCGATGCCGGCGATCTCGGCGCCGGTGGTCAGTCGCAGCCCGCGCCGTTGCGGCGCCAGCACATATCCGCGCTCCGCGTCCAGCGTCGGCATCGTCACGCGCCCGCCACCGCAGTAATGGCGGTGGTAGCCGCGCTTGACGAAGAGCGGCAGGCGGTAACCCAGCGCGCGCACGAAGCGGTCGGACCAAGGCCCCAGCGCGACCACGGCTTGCGCGCCTTCCAGACGGCCCTGATCGGTTTCCAGCGCCCAGCCGTAGGCGGTGGGCCGCGCCGCCGTCGCGTCGGCCTGCACGAAGCGTCCGCCACGCTGCAGGAAGGCCTGCGCGTAGCGCTCGACGAGCTCCCCGGGATCGTCGACGCTCCACGACGGCAGCCAGTGCACGGCGCCAGCCAGGCGCGTCCGGAAATCGGGCTCCGCCGCTGCCAACGCGTCCGCATCCATCGCGACGAAACGGACGCCGTGCTCGCGCTGCACCCGCTCGGCGTCGCGCACCGCCTCGTCGAGCGCGCGCGGCGTGCGAAAGACGAGGCGCAGTCCGTCGCGCCGCACCAGGCCGTCGGCGCCGGCCAGCGCGATGTAGCGGGCGTGCTCGGTGGTCGCGTGAGCGATCAAGGCGGCGTAGTCGCGCGCGATGGCGTGGTGCCGCGCGGGGGCGGAGTGGCGCCAGTAGCGCCACAGCTGCGGCAGCGCGGCCAGCAGCGCGCGCGGGTGGTAATGCACCTCCAGGCCCCGCCCCAGGGCCGCGGACAGCAACGATCTCGCGTCTCGCGGGAAGGCATAGGGCTCGACCGCCTCGCGCTGGATCACGCCGGCATTGCCGAAGGAGGTCTCCTGCCCGGGCGGACGGCGGTCCACCAGCGTGACCGCGTGGCCGCGCAAGCTCAGCTCCAGCGCGGTGCAGGTGCCGATCATGCCGGCGCCCAGGACCAGGATCTCCCGTGTCATCGCCCGTGCCCCTTCCTTCTTGCTTTTGCCTCGATGCGCCTCAGGCGTACTTGTCACCGACCAGCGCGCGCACCGGGTGGGTGTCGTACACGATGGTCATGCGCTGGATCCGGCCCTGCTCGTTGAAGTCGAAGACATCCACGCAATCGAAGCGGACCTCGGTGCCGTCCCGCAGCTGCCAGTGATACACGAAGTAGGCCATCGCGCGCGATGCGCCCTGGGCGCTGAGCAGGATGTCCAGCACCTCGATTCGGCTCTGCCCCGAGGCGTCACGTACCTTGTCGAAGAAGGGCCGCGGGCTCATGCAGCCGAGGAACGGCGACACCACCTGCGCGTCCTCGGTGAACAAGGCCACGATGCCCTCGACGTCGGAGGCCTCGAGGCGATCGAGGTAGCGCTCGACCACGGCGACGTTCCCGGCGTCCGGCAACGTCGATTCGGAGATGTACTGATTCATGAGTGGTACGCATGCCTGCAGTAGGAAGTTGGCTGGATCCTACGAAGCAGCCGCCTCGTCGACCAGCGAAAGCTTCTCATGCGAGCCATGCACTAGGATCATGGCGATGACGCCGCGATCCACCCTCCCGCCGCTGCAGAACCTGCAGGCTTTCGTCGCTGCCGCGGAGGCAGGGAGCTTCACCCAGGCCGCGAGCGCGATGCACCTCACCCAAGGCGCGGTGAGCCGGCAGGTGTTGACGCTGGAGGCGCATTTCGGCTGCGCGCTCTTCACGCGGCAGGCCCGGGGCCTCGCACTGACCTCCGAGGGCGCCGTGCTGCTGGCGGCGGTGCGCGAGGCCCTCGCCGGCATCGGCGCGGCGAGCGCGGCGATCCGCCGTCAGGCGGCGGTGATCAATCTCCAGGTGCCACCCACGCTCGCGGCCCGCTGGCTGCTGCCGCGCCTGCCTCGCCTGCGCCAGGCCCTGCCCGACCTCGAACTGCGCATCTCCACCAACTGGACCGATGCGCCGGACTTCGCGCGCTCCAGCGTCGACGCGATCATTGCCCACGGGCACGGTCGCTGGCCCGACGTCAATCAGGTGCTGCTGATGCGCGAGCGGCTCACGCCGATGTGCTCGCGGGCCATGGCGACGCGATTGAAGACGCCCGCCGACCTGGCCAAGGTCGAACTGCTGCATCCCGGCCCCGAGCGGCGCGAATGGCGACGCTGGTTGGACGGCGCTGGCGTCGAGGGCGTCGACGGCGCCAGCGGCCATGTCTTCGACACCCTGGACCTGGCCCTGTCGGCGGCCATGCGCGGACAGGGGGTGGCCATCGCCGACCCGCGGATGCTGCAGGAGCTCGTGGCGGACGGCATGCTCGTGACGCCCTTCGGCGCCCAGGTCGGCTCGGGGAACGGCTACTTCCTCACCTGGCCGCCGGCCCACGGATCGAAGCGCGGCCTGAACGAGCTCCGCGCCTGGCTGTCGAAGGAGTTCTCGAGCCGGCGCTGATCCGGCCCCGTCGCGGAAAGGGCGCGAACCCGCTCCAGCGGCGCCCGGCAGGCGGCGCGGCGGCGCGCGGACGCCCGGGCTCAAGCCTCGACGATGACCTCGAAGCCGCCGAAGATCATGCGCTGGCCGTCGAACGGCATGCTCGCCGGGTCGTGGTTCATGCGCGGGTCCTCCATCGACTTCTTCATGCCCTCATCGCGCACCTGGCGCGACGGCCAGACGATCCATGAGAAGACCACCGTCTCGTCGGGCTTGCGCTGCACCGCCATCGGGAACGAGGTCACCTTGCCCTCGGGCACGTCGTCGCCCCAGCACTCCACGACTTGCAGCGCGCCGTGGTCCTTGAACACCGCCGAGGCCTCCTGCGCCAGCTGGCGATAGGCCTCGCGCTTGGCGGTGGGCACGGCGATCACATAACCATCCACGTAGTTCATTGCGGTCACTCCGGTTGATCACGCGGCTCACGGCCACGTCCTGCACGACGAACGGCGGCACGCGAGATCGACATCCTCGTCGTTCATGGCCGGGTCGCGTGCCTCCGCCCCTCCACGGAAGGGGAAATGCCTGCATGCGCCACGCCGGCGCGCGTCGACACGCCGCAGCGCGGGCAATCGGGACGCCCGGCCCCGTCGTGGTCGACAGGCCGGTCCGTGACGTCGCCGCGTCCGCGCGCGCTCAGCCGTAGACCGACTTCTCCGGCCGCCGCGCCAGCACCGCGATCGGCGGCGCCCAGCGCTCGCCGCGCGGCTTCTTGCTGGTCACCAGCGTGATCTCCGAGGGCTCGAAGACCTCGACGTTGTGCGTGATCGGCGTCGTCAGCAGGTACTGCGCGCGCGTGCTCTTCAGGAAGTGGCCCACCAGCTGGATGTTGCGCACGTCCAGGT
>Ga0102591_1001161_pt1 | contig 38869 bp, 34 predicted proteins | sample AraplaCol_mCL_r2_2_FD_76860 | JGI IMG/M metagenome (GOLD analysis project Ga0102591, IMG submission 76860) | Arabidopsis root microbial communities from North Carolina, USA - plate scrape MF_Col_mCL_r2 (SPADES assembly) (version 2) | ecosystem: Host-associated > Plants > Roots > Endosphere...
CCATCGAGAGCATCAACGCGCAGCTGCGCAAGATCATCAAGTCGCGAGGCCATTTCCCCAGCGACGATGCGGCGAGCAAGCTACTCTGGCTGGCCTTGCGCAACATCACCGCGGACTGGGGCCGCGCTGCCAAGAACTGGCGAGAGGCAATGAACCAATTTGCCATCCTCTACGCAGACCGATTCACCAGGACCGGCTCGTAGCCTCGTAGAAGCGCCTCAAACACAGAATTCCTGACACTCCCAGAGCTTCTGGAACTTGCTGAGGACCTGTCCAGGCAACCGGGTGAAGCGCGTGAGCGCAGCGCCATCTCGCGAGCCTATTACGGTGCTTTCCTCATGGCTCGCGACGCCGCTGGCATCCAGGACGAGACGTCGGAGGCGCATTTCGCAACTTGGAGGCACTACGCTGATCGCGGCGAGACGCAGCTTGCCAAGGACCTGCGAAAGTTGCGGAAGGCGCGAAATCTCGCCGACTACAAGACCGACGTCCATGTCTTGCCTCACGTCTGCGACGAGGCGATGCAAGCTTCTCGCCGCATCAACTCGATGCTGAAGCGCATGCTCGGGCGCAGGGACTATCACGCTCGGCTGGCTCTCAGTTCGGTGAACGACTGACGCTCGCGGGTCAGTCCTGGCGCATCGATGTCGGCCCCGCTCAGACCTTCCCCGGCTCTGCCATCTTCCGATGCTGCTCCGCCAGCACTTCGGCCGGCGTGACGTTGGCCAGCACCGCTTGCAGCTTGTTCTTCCACCCAGCGACCACCGCGCTCTCGCCGTCTTCCATCGCCTCGTAGCCAGTCTTGGCGACTTCCTCGGGCGGCTGCTTCTTGTCGGTGCCGACCTTGGTGTCCATCAAGCCGGCGCGGTGGAAGAACTCGGTATCGGTCGGCCCCGGCATCAGCACCGTCACCGACACATTGGTGTCCTTCAGCTCGTTGCGCAGCGCGTAGGCAAAGGAATCGATGAAGGCCTTCGTGCCGTTGTAGACCGCCTGGAAGGTGCCCGGCATCAGTCCCGCGATGGAGCCGGTGATCAGGATCTTTCCCGCGTTGCGATCACGCATCCCCTTGCCGACGCGCTGGATCACGTCGAGCGTGCCCGTCACGTTGGTGTCGATGACGTGCCGCACCGCGTTGAAGTCCTGGTCGAGGAACGCATGTCCCAGGCCGTGGCCCGCGTTGGCGAGCAGCGCATCCACCGCCCGGCCGCCGATCGCCGCATGCAGCGATTCAACGCCCTGGGGCGTCGCCAGGTCCGCCTCGACAGTCTGCACTTGGGCCCCTTCGGCGCGGCACGCCGCCGCGCTCTCCTCCAAGGGCCGGTCGGCGGCGATCAGCAGGTCATAGCCATGCCGCGCGCATTCCAGCGCCAGCTCGCGGCCAATGCCCGACGACGCGCCCGTGATCACGGCCAGCGGCCGTCCCGAGATGTCATTCATGGCTCACTCCGTTCTGCCATGGGCGCCGCCTGCGTCAGCGGCGGCTCGAAGGGCGAGAGCACCACCTTGCGGCAGTCCTCTTCCTTCTTGTTGAAGATCTCGTAGCCGCGGGCCGCCTCGACCAGCGGCAAGCGGTGACTGATGATGACTTCCGGATTCAGCGTGCCGCGCGCGATGGCGCCGAGCAGCTCCGGCATGAAGCGCTGCGCGTGCGTCTGACCGCTCGCGAAGCTCAGCCCCTTCTCGAAGGCGTCCCCGAACAGGAAGCCATGGATGAAGCCGGCATACACGCCGGGCACGCTGACGGTGCCGCCGCGGCGCGTCGCCGCGATCGCCCAGCGCAGCGAGGTCCCGCTCGAGCCCTCCAGCTTCAGCGTCGACAGCACCGTCTCCACGGTGCTGCCCTTGGCCTCGAAGCCGACCGCGTCGATCGAGGCGTCCACGCCGCGGTGGTCGGTCTGCTCGATGATGACCTGCGCCGGATCGTCGATCTGGTCGAAGTCGATCGGCAGCACGCCGTAGGTCTCCTTCGCGAACGCGAGCCGGTAGGGATGGTGGTCGATCATGAAGATCCGTTCCGCACCCATCATCCGCGCGCAGGCCGCAGCCATCATGCCGACCGGCCCCGCGCCGAAGATCGCCAGCGACGAGCCCGGCGTGACCTGCGCATTCAGCGCCGCCTGGTAGCCCGTGGGCAGGATGTCCGACAGGAACAGCACCTGCTCGTCGCTCAGCGTGCTGTCCGGAATGACCAGCGGCCCGACGTTGGCCTTGGGCACGCGCACGTACTGCGCCTGACCGCCCGGATATCCCCCGTAGAGGTGGCTGTAGCCGAACAGCCCCGCGCCGGAGCGCACGTCCTTCTTGTTGAGGATCGCGCCGCGGCCCGGGTTGGTCGTCTCGCAGGCCGCGAACAGCTTGCGACCGCAGAAGAAGCAATCGCCGCAGGAGATCGTGAACGGCACGACGACGCGGTCGCCGCGCTTGACGTTGACGACGCCGCGCCCCACCTCCTCCACCACGCCCATGAACTCGTGACCGAGGATGTCCCCGTCCTTCATGTCGGGGATCTTCCCGCGATAGATGTGGAGGTCGGAGCCGCAGATCGCCGTCGCGGTCACGCGCAGCAGGAGGTCGTCATCCGCGGCGAGCACGGGATCGGGCACGGTCTCGACGCGCACGTCGTGCGCGCCGTGGTAGGTCAGAGCAAGCATGGAGGGCCTTTCAAACGGGAGGACAGCAGCGTCTGGCGTTGATCAGGCAACTCCAACTCCCGCCCCCACCCGCCCGCGCCGGCATCCGCTGCCGACGCCTTGACGGCAAGGAATCGCGCTTCTGAGCCGCGGGGGCGAGGCGCCGCGCCGTCAGTGCTTCATCTGCTGCTCGGCCATCAGCTCGTCCTTGCGCTGTTGCAGCCGCTCGCCGAGTTCGGCCAGGTCCAGCCCCGCCTTCTTCGCCTTGGGGAACATCTCGTTCTGTTCCTCCTTGACGTGGTGCTTGACCCACTCGCCCATGACAGTGACCTTGGCGTCGTAGTCCTCGCCGTCGGGCGCGACACCTTCGACGGCGGCGATCAGGTCCTTGATGCTCTGGTGCTCGACCTTGGCTTCGGGCACCAGCTCCTTGTCCTTCAGCGCGGCCTGCACTTCGGGGTAGAAGATCTCTTCCTCGATCTGCGCATGGACGGTCAGGGCGATGCAGATCTGCTCGACCAGCTGCTGCTTCTTCGCGGTCGAGCGCGCCTTCTCGAACTGTTCGAACAGGGCGCTGACCTCCTTGTGATCGGCACGCAGCAGGCTGATGGCGTCCGGGGTCTTGCTCTTGGCCGCGGTGCGGCGCGTCGTGGTTTTCCGGCTGGCGGTCCCGGTGGAGGAAGAAGGCATGAGAAGTCTCCTGGCGTTGATGGATGCTGGGAGGCGCGCCCTCGCGGCACGCCGGCACACAGGCTCTGGCAAGGCCGATGCCCACCTCAATCCCCCGTATCAGCGCAGGTACGCCCCTTGCTGGATGAGTCGCCTCAGCGCTTCTCCCCTCATTCAGGACCCTTCCATGAGCAGTCGTTTCGTCACCGAAGATCTGGCGCGCGCCGCGTTCGACGCGATCACGCCGGCCATCGCCGCGCAGCTCGCCTCGCCCGACATCAGCGGGCTCGGCGTGCTGCATCTGGTCGTGCTCGATCCCTCGGTGCCCTGCATCGATGCGTCCTCGCAGCCGAAGGTGCTGGCCGAGCACTCGATCGGCGACCGCGCCCGCTGGGACGTCGACTACGCCGACTACGCGCGCCGCAAGGCGCTGCTGTCCTGGCGTCACCGGATGGACAGCCGGCGCCTGCAGCTGCTGGAGCCGCACCGCCTGACCAGCGACGACAGCCTGCTGTGGGGCGGCATCTGGCTGGACGGGCTCGTCGTCGCGGCCAGTGGCGCGTTTCCGATCTGGGACGAGTGCTTCTCGATGATGGTCGCGGTGCAGCTGCGCGCCCGCGCCTGCGCCGCCGCCGAGCGCGCGCGCTGAACGCGCCCGGGAACGCGCGTCCCCGCATTCCGCTTCCTTCTCCCTTCTTTTCTCCCTGCTTCATCCACCCTGCCGGAGTTCCGACATGATCGACAGCCCTTCGACGAGCGCCACGGCCGCCTCGTCCGCCACGACTTCCACCCGCGCCGATTCCCAAGCCATTCCCCAAGCCGCTTCCCAAGCCGAACTCCAGGCCGCCGACGCGCCGTCGCTCCATGGCCAGGTCGCGCTCATCACCGGCGGCAGCCGCGGCCTGGGCGCCGCGATCGCGCAGGTGCTGGGCGAGTCCGGCATGCGCGTGCTGTTGGCCGACATCGACCTGGACCGCGCCAAGGACCGCGCGGCACTGCTCGGCGAGCGCGACATCGAGGCCGTCCCCCTCTCTCTGGACGTCTCCGACCCGCGCCAGTGCGAGGAGGTCATCGCCGCCGCGGTCCGTGATTTCGGCCGTCTCGACGTGCTGGTCAACAACGCCGCGGTCGACGTCACGGCGCCGCTGACCGAGCTCGCGGTCGAGGACTGGCAGCGCGTGCTCAACACCAACCTGTCAGGCCCGCTGCTGATGACGAAGTACGCCTCGGCACGGATGCTGACCCAGCCGCGCGGCGGCCACATCGTGAACATCGCGTCCACGGCGTCCAAGCGCGCCTGGCCCAACGCCAGCGCGTATCACGCCACCAAGTGGGGCCTGCTGGGCCTGTCGCACGCGCTGCACGCGGAGCTGCGCGCGCAGAACGTGCGCGTCTCGGCGATCGTGGCCGGCGGCATGAAGACGCCTTTCCTGCTCGACCGCTTCCCGGGCATCGACGAGACCAAGCTGCAGGACCCGATGAACGTGGCCCGCGCGGTGCGCTGGGTGCTGCAGCAGCCCGAGGGCACGGTGATTCCCGAACTCACCGTGCTGCCCACCCAAGAGACGTCCTGGCCGTGAGCACGCCCGTCGACCCCGTCAGCATGCTGCCGGTGCAGGACCTGGACCTGTCCGCGGCGCCCGGCGAGCGTCTGCCCGCCGGGCCCCTGCGACCCTGCCTGTTCATCGACAAGGACGGCACGCTGATCGAGAACGTGCCCTACAACGTCGACCCGGCAAAGCTGCGCTTCATGCCCGGCGCGGGCGAGGCGCTGGCGCGGCTGGCGCGGGCCGGCCTGGCGCTGGTGATCGTCACCAACCAGAGCGGCCTGGCGCGCGGCTACTTCACGCGCGCGCAGTTCGCGCAGCTGCAGGACGCGCTGCTCAAGCGGCTGCGCGACGAAGCCGGCGTCGTCATCGACGACGTGATGCTGTGCCCGCACGAACCCGATGCCCAGGGCCGTCCCGCCTGCCTGTGCCGCAAGCCGGCCCCCGGCATGCTGATCAGCGCCGCGCGCCGTCATGGTCTGGACCTGACGCGATCGTGGATGGTGGGCGACACGCTGGACGACGTCGAGGCGGGCCGCCGCGCCGGCGCGAGCGGCCTGCTGTTCGACAGCGGCGGCGAGACGGTGTGGCGCCGCTCGCCGCTGCGCGAGCCGGCGGCGGTGTTCACCGACTGGACCTCGCTCGCGGCGCATGTGCTGGCTGGGCTCGCGTTGCAGGACGCCGCCGGCAGCGCGCGCTCGGGAACGCCGGCTGCTCCGGCATCGGCATGACCCCTCGCCTCCTTCGCCCCGACACCCTGGCCCCGCCCCCTGGAGACCGTCATGCTCGATAAATGGGACAGCTCGCTGAAATGCCTGCCGCCCGAGCGGCTGCAGGAGATGGTGCCGCGCCTGGCGCGGCCGCTGGTCGTGACCAATGGCGTGTTCGACATCCTGCATGCCGGCCACATCCGCAGCCTGGAAGCAGCCAGTGCGCAGGGCAGCAGCCTGGTGGTCGCGCTGAACACCGATCGCTCGGCCCGCGGGCTGGGCAAGCGCGGCGACCGGCCCTATCACCCGCTCGAGGACCGCGCCCGCGTCGTGGCCGCGCTGGCCTGCGTCTCCTGGGTGACCTGGTTCGACGATCCGACGCCCGAGGCGCTGCTCAGCGCGCTGCGGCCGGACGTGTACGTCAAGGGCGGCGACTACCGCGTCGAGGATCTGCCCGAGACGCCGCTGGTGCGCAGCTGGGGTGGCCGCGTCTCGATCGGCCCCTATCTGCCGGGCCACTCCAGCACGCAGTTGATCGAGCACCTGAGGGCCGCCGCGCCATGAACAACGCCCTGCCGCCCGAACTGGCGCCGCCGCAGGTGCTCATCGTCGGCGACTGCATGCTGGACGTGTACCTCGAAGGCGCGGTGCATCGCATCTCGCCCGAGGCGCCCGTGCCCATCCTCCGGCTGCATCGGCAGTCGCAGCGGGCCGGCGGCGCGGCCAACGTGGCGCTCAACCTCGCGCGGCTGCGCTGCCCGTGCACCGTCAGCGGTCTGGTGGGCACCGACACCGCCGGCGCCTGCCTGGCGGCGCTGCTGGACCAGCCCGGCATCACGCAGCACTTCGTGCGCGGGCCCGACATCGACACGATCCAGAAGATCCGCATGGTCAGCCAGCGCCAGCAGTTGCTGCGCATGGATGTCGAGTCCGAGCCGCCGCAGCGCCGCATCGACGAGCTCACCGCGCTCGCCGGCGACCTCGCGGCCCGGCATCGGTGGATCCTCGTCTCCGACTACGCCAAGGGCGCGCTGCGGGAGGTCCGCACGCTGATCGAGCGCAGCCGCGGCCTGCCGTGCCGCGTGCTGGTCGATCCCAAGCGCAAGGACCTCGAGGCCTACCGCGGCGCCTGGCTGATCAAGCCCAACCTGGCCGAACTGCGCGAGGCGGTCGGCGACTGGCGCACCGAAGACGAGCTCTGCGAGCGCCTGGCCGCGCTGCAGCAGCGGCTGGACATCGACCACGTGCTGCTGACGCGCGGCGAGCAGGGCATGAGCCTGTACTCGCGCGGCGGCGGCTGTCTGCACATTCCCACCGAGGCCCGCGAGGTCTACGACGTCAGTGGCGCCGGCGACACCGTGCTGGCCGCGCTGACCTGCTTCCTGGCCCGCGGCGCGGCGCTGGAGGATGCGGTGCGCGCGGCCAACCGCGCGGCTGGGCTGGTCGTGGGCAAGTTCGGCACGGCCTCGGTCACGCTCGAAGAACTGGGAGTCCCCGCATGAGTGCCCTGCCCCTTTTCCCGCCCGCCGTGGAGGCGCCGTTCGAGGACGGCCTGCGCGAGCATCGCGCACTGTTCGACCGGCTCGGCGCGATGGGTCCCGAGATCCTTCGCGCCGCCACCATCATGGCCGACACGCTGCGCGCCGGCCGCAAGCTGATGCTGCTGGGCAATGGCGGCTCGGCCGCCGACTGCCAGCACCTGGCGGCCGAGTTCACCGGCCGCTTCAAGCTGGAGCGCGCGCCACTGGCGGCGGTGGCGCTGACAACGGACAGCTCGGCGCTGACCTGCATCGGCAACGATTACGGCTTCGAGCAGGTGTTCGCACGGCAGGTGGCCGGCATCGGCGCGCCGGGGGACTGCGTGATCGGGATCTCGACCTCGGGGCGCTCGCCCAACGTGCTGCGCGCGCTGACGCAGGCGCGCCAGCTCGGCATGACGACGATCGGCCTGTCCGGCCGCGATGGCGGCGAGATGCACGCGCTGTGCGATGTCTGCCTCGTCGTGCCGCATGCGGACACGGCGCGCATCCAGGAAGCGCACATCTTCATCGGCCACACCTGGTGCGCGCAGGTGGAGCAGATGCTCATCGCGCAGCCGTGAGCGCCGGATCGACCGGACGCGCGCCGTTCCGATCGTTCTGGATGGGCGGCTATGAGGGGGCCGACCACGTCAATGGACGAGGCGACGCGCTGGACATGGTGCGTGCGACGGGACATGACCGGTTCCTGGCGCTGGACTACCGCGAGGCGCGCCGCCACGGGCTGCGCTGCGTGCGGGAGAGCGTCGGCTGGCGCCTGAGCGAGCGAGGGCCGGCGCAGTGGGATTTCAGCCGTGCGGAGCGGATGGCGCGGACCGCGCGCCGTCATGGCGTGCAGGTGCTGTGGACGCTGATGCATTACGGCGTGCCGCCGGATCTGAGCTTGCTCGACGACGCATTGATCCCGCGCTTCGCGCGCTTCGCGGCGGAGGCGGCGCGCGCGCTCAAGCCGCTGTCGCCAGGGCCGCGCGTGTACACGCCGATCAATGAGATCAGTTTCCTCGCCTGGGCCGCGTCGTCGACGAACGCGATGGGACCGGCGGGCGCACGTCCCGATGACGCCGGGAAGGAAGATTCGCGCATCAGCGGCTACGAGATCAAGCGGCGCCTCGTGCGCGCGGCATTGGCCGGCATGGCGGCGATCCGCGATGTCGATCCCGAGGCGCGCTTTCTCCACATCGATCCGGTGATCCACGTCGTGCCGTCGGACGATGCGCCGGAGCACCAGGAACTCGCCTCGCGGATTGCGTCCTACCAGTGGCAGGCGTTCGACATGCTGGCGGGCATGCAGGAGCCGGAACTCGGGGGATCGATGGAAGCGCTCGACTGGGTCGGGCTCAACCACTATCACAGCAGCCAGTGGGAAGTGCCGAGTGAGAAGCGGCTGGCGTGGCACCTCGGGGATCCGAGGCGGGCGCCGTTGTCGGCGTTGCTCGGGCTGGTGTGGGAGCGCTATCGGCGGCCGTTGATCGTCGCGGAGACGGGGCACATCGGGCGCGGGCGCGCGGACTGGCTGAATGACATCGCCGGGGAAGCGCGGCGGGCGATCGAGCGGGGGATTCCGCTCGCCGGGGTGTGCCTGTATCCGATGCTGGACCGGCCGGATTGGCATGAGCCGCAGCGCTGGCATCGCAGCGGGCTCTGGCATGTGCCGCGCGATCCGCGCGGCCGACCAGCCGGGCGACGGCTGGTTCGGCCCTATGCGCGGGCGCTCGCGAGTTGGACACGGGGGTCCCGCCTGGGAGGCGTGGAGACGGAGCGGTAAGGCGTTCTTGACGGGACGACGGTCAGGCCACCGTCACGCTCCGCTCGCCCAGCACGCCGCGGAAGTGTTCGATGGTGCGGCGCAGGCCATCCTCGAGCGGCACCTCCGGCGCCCACTTCAACAGCGTCTTCGCCCGCGTGATATCGGGGCAGCGCCGCCGCGGATCATCCTGCGGCAGCGGCCGGAACACGATCCTCGACCGGCTCCCGGTCAAACCCAGGATCATCCGCGCCAGCTCCAGCATCGTGTGCTCCCCCGGATTCCCGATGTTGATCGGACCGACGTGCTCCCCCTCCATCAACCGCATCAAGCCCTTCACCGTGTCGTCGACATAGCAGAAGCTGCGCGTCTGCGTCCCGTCCCCATAGACCGTCAGATCCTCGCCCTGCAGCGCCTGCACGATGAAGTTGCTCACCACGCGCCCGTCCCCGGGCCGCAGCCTCGGTCCATAGGTGTTGAAGATCCTCGCCACCCGCACATCGACGCCGCGCTCCTGGTGATACGCCATCAACATCGCTTCCGCGCAGCGTTTCCCCTCGTCGTAGCACGACCTTGCGCCATTCGGATTCACATGGCCCCAATACTCCTCATGCTGTGGATGGCAGTCCGGGTCCCCGTAGACCTCGCTCGTCGACGTATGCAGCAGGCGCGCCCCGCTCTGCTGCGCCAGCTCCAGCAGCCGCCACACCCCCAGCACGCTGCTGAGCACCGTGTCCACTGGCGCGGTCTGGTAGTACGCCGGACTCGCCGGGCATGCCAGGTTGTAGATGCGGTCCGCCTGCATCATCTCCGGCGTCGGTTCCAGGCACACGTCACGGCGATGGAAGGTGAATCCCTTGTGCCCCAGCAGCCGGTCGAGGTGGTCGATGTCGCCGGTGCTGAGGTTGTCGACGGCCATCACCCGATGGCCGCGCGCCAGCAGCGCCTCGCACAGATGGCTGCCGACGAAGCCGGCCGCACCGGTGACCAGCACCGTGCGCGGCGCCTCATGGAGAGCGTCTTGAGCTTGGTTCATGTCGTGACCTCGTGAAGGATCTGCATCCAGTCGGCGACGAAGCGGTCGATGTTGAAGCGCTCGCGCGCCAGTTGCTGGCCGCGCTCGCCCCATTCGCGCGCCAGCCCGGGATCGCGCAGCAGCCGCCTCATCGTGTCGGCGAGCGCCTCCGGCCGGTTGTCGATGTAGCCGTTCTCGCCGCTGCGGATCACCGTCGCCAACTCCGTCGTGGCCAGGCCGACGACGGGCTGCCCGATCAGCATCGCCTCGATCAGCGCGAGCCCCAGGCTCGTGTACCGCACCGGGTGCAGGAAGAACCGGTGCGAGGCCATGTGCTTGGGCAGCTCCAGCTGCGACGCCTCGCCCCAGCCGCCCGGCATCGTCTCGCTGCCCATGCCCACCAGCGTCAGCGGCACGCGCTCGATGAGCTGCTGATAGAGATCGGCCCCGAGCCGCCGTCCGCGCCGCTGCAGATGGTTGACGACGACCAGCCCGCGCTCCACGTCGCCGCGATAGACGTCCTGCGTCAGCGGCCGCACGCCATGCTCTACCACGCGTGTCGGCGTCACGCCGGCGTTCCACATCAGCGCGTTGAAATGGGTGCAATGCACCAGCAGCGCGCCGGGATCCTGCACCCAGTGCAGCGTCTCGGTCGGATGCTGCTGCGGCGGGTCGTGCTCGAGATAGATCGTCGGCAACTGGCGCTGCGCCTCGGACAGCCAGCGCGGACGATCCTCGTCCCAGCCGGCGCGATGCTGGTACAGCACGACGTCGAACGGCAGTTTCGCGATCTGATCGATCGGCGCCTCATGCACGTTGTCGCCCCACGGCAGCGTGCCCACGCGCCCCACCCGGCCCGGCGTGCGCGCCGGATCCGTCACCAGGTGGAAGTCATGCGGTACCTGCGTGAGGTTGTAGAGGTAGTTGCCGTGGACGTGCCAGGTCAGGATGCGCAATCGGCGGGGCATGGGCGCCCTCCTTCGGAATCGATGAGGAATCGGATGAGGAATCGGATGAGGACCCGCCGCCATCCGGCGCGGCGAGCGGCTGGCGGAGCACCTCCTGCAGCGCCTGCAGCACGTCGAAGACCGACAGCGCATGCGCGCAGGCATGGCCGTTCGGGCATTCCGGATAGGCGCAGGGCCGGCACGGCGCGGGCTTGGCCAGCACGCGATGGCGAGCGCGGTCCGGCGGCGCCCAGCGCATCGGCTCGCTGCCGCAGGACAGCACCACGCTGGGCACGCGCAGCGCCGCCGCGATGTGCGACACGCCGGTGTCGTTGCACACGAGCACCCGCGCCCCGCGCAGCAGCGCGCCCAAGGTCCAGAGCGTGGTCTCGCCCGCCAGATCGACGCAGGGCACGTCGAGCGCGGCCAGCATCCCGGCCAGTTCGGCGGTCAAGGCGCGCTCGCCCGCGGTGCCTGTCAGCACGACCGTGTGGCCACCGTCATGCAACGCCTGCGCCACCGCCGCGAAGCGGCGCAGCGGCCATCGCCGCGAGGCGAGCTGTGCGCCCACGTGCAAGCAGGCATAGGCGCCCACGCCGGCGCGGCCGGGCCAGGCGCGCAGCAACTCGTCGTCATCGGCCTCACGCAGGGGGAACTCCAGATGCTCGTCCTCGACCGGCAGGCTCAGATGCCGGCACAGCGACAGCAGCCGCTGCGTCTCGTGCCCCAGCAGCGGCCACGGCGCGAAGCGCTCCGCATCCGCCGGCGGCGCCCAAGCCGCCGTGCCGCGGAAGCCCGCGTTCCAGCGCGCGCCGAGCAGCGCCACGAACGGATTGGTCGACTCGCCGCTGCCATGCAGCTGGATCGCGAGATCCCACTCGCTGGCATGCATGGCCGACAGGAAGGCCGGCAGCTCCCGCACATCGACGCCGCGCTCGGGCAGCCCTGGCCAGCCGGGAAATGGCCGCCATTCGTCGACGCAGTCCAGGCGCGACAGGTACTCGCGCGCCACCGGCAACCCCATCAGCGCGATGTGGGCCTGCGGCCAGGCGCGCCGGATCGCTCGCAGCGCCGGCACCGCGCAGATCGTGTCGCCCAGCATCAGCGCGCGCAGCACCACGATGCGGCGGACCGCGCCGTCGATGAAGGCCGGCGGCGGCGATGACGGGGACGAGGCATTCATGGCGGACTCACAGGAAAGGCGTCCGGAAATGCCACGCGCCGCGCAGCCGCCAGTACACCGAGAGGAAGGGAATCGCCGCCGAGGTGCAGAGCATCTCGCACACATGCGACGGCGCGAGCGAGGTCCGGCGCAGCCGCTTCACCGCGATGCGCAGGACCAGCAGCAGCGCGGCGGCCAGCATCAGCGCCGCGGCGCGCGGCTCGCCCCGCATCTCGACGAAGGGCGCGGCAACCGTCAGCGCGACGATGGCGTAGTAGTCCCACGGCGGCACCGGCCGCACGCGGGCGCGGTAGATCGCCGGATGCTTGCGGTACAGCAGCGCGTCGAAGAAGACATTGCGCTGCTGCCGCAGCGACACGCCCCAGCGCTCCGGCCGGACCGGATGCCACACCAGCGCGTCGTCGATGCGGCCCACGGACCCCTGCGCCTGCAGCCGGAACTGCAGGTCGGAGTCCTCTCGCCACGCGCGCAGGAAGCGCTCATCGAAGCCTTCGATCGCCACCAGCACGGGGCGCCGCACGAAGGCGTTGGCGGTGACGAACTCCGCGGTCTCCAGGCCACGGGTCATCAACTCGTGATCGGTGGGACGCGCCGGCCGGTCCGCGCCGCCGAGCTCCAGGGGCGGCGGCACGCGCACCTGGCCGGCCGCGGCGACCCATTGCGGATTCGCCCGCATCGCCGCCAGGCCGCGCGCGAGCCACGCCGGATCCGGCATCGTGTCGTCATCGGTGAAGGCCACCATCGGCGCCCGCGCCGCGCGCCAGCCGGCATTGCGCGCCACCGCCGGACCGCGGCCGACCGCGGGACGGCGGTACACGATGGCCGGCTGCGGCGTCATCGCGGCGATGCGCTCGACCTGCTCGCGGCAACGATCCTCCTTGCCGTCGTCGACGACCACGATCTCGTAGCGGTGCGGCTCCAGCGTCTGCGCGAGCAGCGCCTTCAGACAGCGCGCCAGCAGGTCCGGCCGCCGGTAGGTGGGCATCACGACGCTGATCTCGGGCGTGGACGCGCTCATGCGGCAGCCCCCAGCGCCGGCTCCGCAAGGGCCGGCTCGCACGTGCGCCGCGGCATCAGGGTGATCGCCGCATCGGCCACCTCGCGCGGACTGACGCCGCGCAGACAGGTGTGATGGGCTTCAGGACAGACGCTCTTCTGGCAGAAGCGGCATGGCACGTCGCGGAACAACACGCGCGATGGGATCTGCCACGGCGTGTGCTGCGGATTGGTCAGCGCGTACAGGTCCACGACCGGCGTGCCCACCGCTGCGGCCAGGTGGACGGGACCACTGTTGTTGGCGATCAGCAGGCTCGAGGCCTCGACGAGCGCCGCCAGCTCGCCCAGCCTGGCCGGAGGCGGCGGCAACAGCGCCTCGCCGCCCAGCGCGTCCAGCGCTTCGCGTACCAGCGGCTCCTCGCCGGGGCCCGCGCAGAGCACGATCGCCGGCGCCGGCCGTCCGCTCAGGCTCGCCTCGGCCGTCAGCGCCTGACGCAGCAGGCGGGCCGATTCGCCGAGACGATCGGCGGGATAGCGCCGTGACGGCGCGCTCGCGCCCGGATGCAGCAGCACGAAGGACTGGTTCGGGCGCAGACCCGCGGCGTGAAGCCCGCGACGCACGGCGACCCGATCGTGTTCGAGCACGCGAAAGCGCAGACGCTCGTCCTGCGTCCTGAAGCCGGCGGCAGCCACCAGATCGAGCTGCCGCCTCACCTCGTGCCGCATGCCTTCGGCGACCACGTCGCGATCCGCGATCTCGTCGCTGAGCAAGCCGTAGGCGCGCTCGCGCGCATGACCCAGCACGTTGGGGATGCCCGCGAGCCGGCACAGCGTCGCCGCCGGAAAGACGCTCTGGGTGCACACGGTGAAGATGATGGCCGCGTCATAGCCCTCCACCGTCAGCCGCGCCAGCAGCCGGCGTTCGTGTCCGCCGCGCGAGATGACCCCCGGATCCAATCCCGAGGTGCCGCCGGCGTCGAGCGCATCGAGCGCGTCCAGTGCCGCGGCGCCCGCCTTCATCCACGGCGCGTGGAAGCCGACGATCTCGTCCACCTGCGGCAGGTGCGGCGCGAGCGCCTTCATCGCGGGCGCCGCGAGCAGCGTCAGATGGGCATCGGGCAAGGACTCGCGCACCGCCGCGATGGCGGGCGTGGTCATCAACACGTCGCCCAGGTTGTCGAGCCGGATCAGCAGCACGCGGCGCGCCGCGCTCCAGCGCTGGATGCGATCCCGATCGACCGCCGCCTCGCCGCTCATCCCTGCGCCCCCGAGGTCTGCAGCGGCATCGGCACGACGCTGCCATCGATGCTCTCCGCCGCGGTCGCGAGATGCGGCCGCGACAAATGACGCAGCGGCATCGCCTCGGCGCCCGCCGCCGCGTCCAGTGCCGGTTCGAGCAACCGGATGGGCTGCGCGCCGAGCATCGCCCGCCGCGCCGCGACCTGCGCATAGATGCCGGCGAGGCGGAATGCGACGCTGTCCCAGGTGAACTCGCGCTGCACGCGCAGCAGGCCCGCGCGGCCCATCAGGCGGCCGATCTCGGGATGGCGGCGCAGATCGTCCAGTCGCAGCGCCAGGGTCTCCGGATCCTGCGCGGGCACCAGATAGCCGGTCAGCCCGTCCACCACCGTGTGCTGGATCCCGCCGACCGCCGCGCCGATCACCGGCGTGGCGCAGGCCATCGCCTCCAGCGGCGTGATGCCGAAAGGCTCGTACCAGGGCGTCGTCACGAACACGTCCGCTGCGCGGTAGTAGTCGCGCAGCTGGTCGCGATCGCGGCGCCCCACGAAGGTCACGCGCGCGTCGACGCCCGCTTCCTGCGCGATGCGGCGCAGCCGGCCGATTTCCGGCGTGCGCGTCTCGTCGGGCACCGTCGATTCGCCACCGACGATCAGCAGCCGGAAGGCCCGCCGCTCCGGCATGCGCTGCATCGCCGCGACCGCGCGGATCACGTTGTCCACGCCCTTGCGCGGGACCAGCCGGCCCAGCTGCAGCACGATGAACTCGTCCTCCGGCAGATGCAGCTTGCGGCGCGCCTGCAGCTTGTCGCCGGGACCGAACTCGTCGAGATCGACGCCGCAAGGCACCTGCGCGATGCGGTCGGGCGAAGCGCCGCAATGCTCGATCAGGTCGGCCGCGTCCTGTGGACATTCGGCGACGACGCAATCGGCTTCGCGCGCGATGCGGCTCTCCAGCTCGATGCGCTCCGGCGGAAAGCGGTCCGCCTCCTTCTGATGCAGGCGGCGCACCGCGCCGAGCGCATGGAAGGTCTGCACCAGCGGCAGATTCAGTTGCCGCTGCAGCCGCAGCCCGACCAGCCCCGACATGAAGAAGTTGGCGTGCACCGCGTCATGGCGCAGGCTGCGGCGCATCAGCCGCAACGCCGCCGTGCCGAACGCGCGCATGTGCGGCAGCAGCTGCTCCTTGGGCACGAACTCCGGCGGGCCGGCATCGATGTGCAGGACGCGCACGCCGGGCCGCATGTCCACGGCGGTCGGCAGCGCGCGGCTGTCGCGGCGCGTGAGCACGTCCACGTGATGGCCGCGCCGCGCCAGCGCCGCCGCGACATGAGCCACGTAGACGTTCTGGCCGCCGGCATCGATGCCGCCCTGCTGGGCCAGCGGGGAGGCGTGTTCGCTGATCAGCGCAACTCTCAAGGGGGCTTCGATCATGACTGCTCCATCTGCCCCGGACCGGTGCCGGGCTCGTGCTTGAAAGGCAAATGACATGCCGCTTCCCGGCGAAGCGGCGCAGGCGCGGCGATTCCCGCACCTGCGTCGTTTTTCCCCGTGCTCATCGGGCTTTCCGGCCACCGGCCTGCGCGGGTCCGGCCGCCATGCGCGGAACGCGTGCCACGGCAAGGGTCGACGCGGCACCTGCCGGCCGCGCGATCGCGCGCATCCGGTCCGCGAGCCGTTCCAACGCGCGGTCCAGCCGGTGATGGCGCTCCATCCGCGCGCGCGCCGCCTCTCCCATGCGGCGGCGCAGTTCATGCAGCGTCAGCATCTGATGCATGCGGCCGGCCAGGTCTTCATAGTCGCGCGGCGCCACGAGCCAGCCGGTGCCGCCGTGCTCGACGATCTCCGGCACCCCGCCCACGCGCGTGGCCACCACCGGCAGCCCGCTGGCCATGCCTTCCATCAGCGCCAGCGGCATCGCCTCCGAGTTGGAGCTCGACACCAGCAGGTCCAGGTCGTGAAGGACCGGGCGCACGTCGTCGACACCGCCGTGCAGGTGGATGCGCGAGGTCAGCCCCATGCCGGCGATGGTCTCGCGCAGCTGCGTCTTCATCGGCCCCTCTCCGATCAGCACGAAGTGCGCGTCCGGCAGTCGTTGCAGCAACAGCGCCGCGCTGCGGACGAAGACCTCGGGCGCCTTCTCCGGCGACAGGCGGCCGACGAAGCCGGCCAGCAGCGCATCGCCAGCCAGGCCCAGCGCGGCGCGCACGCCCTGCGCGGGGCGCGGCCCGGGGCGGAACTCGTCGACATCGACGCCGTTGGGCTCCAGGCTCACGCGCTCGCGATCCACGCCCAGGCCGAGCGCGTGGTAATAGCTCTGGCGGCAGACGACGCTGAGATGGCTGCCGACCATGCGGTGGATCTCCAGGTCCGGCAGGATCACCTGGCGGCCATGGATGGTCGTCATCACCGGCACGCCGGCCAGCCGCGCCGCCAGGCCTGAGAGCAGATGCGCGTTGGGCAGATGCGCATGGACCAGGTCCACGCGCTCCGCCGCGATCAGCGACGCCACCATCTGGATCGACGCCCAGGGCGGGTCCTCCGGCATGGCGACGATGCCGATCTCTGCGCCAGCGGCCCGGATGCGTCCGGCGAAATCGCCTTCCGACGGGCACAGCACGGTGAAGCGGAAGGCGCCGGTGCGGCCGAGGCCGGCCACCAGGCGTTCGACACAGCGCTCCATGCCGCCAACGATGCCGTTGCCGACGACCTGCAGCACATGCAGTGGCGCGAGGGAGGGAGGAGAAGGCGGCACCGAGCGCAGCGGGCTGTCGGAGGCGATGTCCATGGTGGAGGCAGGTTCGTCAATGGGCACCGCGCCGGGATTGAAGGCGCGGTGGGCGATGCGGATCAGCAGCAGAGGGGACGCCAGGGCCGCGGCGCGTAGTCGCCGCCGCTGCCCGACAACGAGGCGCCGGCCAGCAGCCCGGCATGGGGGCGGCCGGCATGCGGTCCCTGGCCTTGGAGCCCGGGATGGGCGCGATCGAGATGAGGCTTCTCCTCGATGCCCAGCCAGGCCGCGGCCGTGCCGCTCCACAGGCGCTGACGCGTGTCGGCACCGAGATCGAGCTCATCCATCAGGTCGACGACCCACTGCTTGCGCTCCAGCACATGCGCGCCGGAACACGGCAGGAAGCAGTCGCTGCCGAACTGCAGCGAGCCCGCGCCCAGCACGTCGAGCATCCGTGCCAGCACCTCGCGGCGGTACGGCGGCGGCGGGCCGAAGGAGATGTCCAGCCGGAACTGCGCCTGCTCATGCGGCACGCCATGGATGCGGTCGATCAGCGCGACGGCCAGGGCCTCGTCGGTCCACGGCCAGCCCATGTGGGCCAGCGCGACCCGCGTGCGCGGATGGTCGCGCAGCGCCTCGAAGTAGGTGGGCCGGCAGAAACGGCCGGAGCGGCCGTCGATGAAGATGCCGCTGTGGAAGAGCAGCGGCAGCGCATGCTCGTTGGCCACCGCGAAGACGGGCTGCACCCGTTCTTCATAGGGATACCAGCCCGTGGGGACCATCTTGCAGCCGCGCAGTCCGAGGTCCTCGATCGCATGGCGCAGGTCGTCCGGAGCGTCGGCATGGCGCGGGTCGACGACCGCGAAGCCGATGAGGCGGTCGGGATGATGGCGCACCAGCGCCGATAGGTGCGCGTTGCCGCGGCGCAGCGAGGCCGCGTCGTCCAGCGAGTAGCCGTCGCCGAGGAACGGCGCCAGCAGCACGCCGACGTCAATGCCGGCCTCGTCCAGTGTGCGCAGCACGTCGTCGGCCGTCTCGCGGCCGGTGCAATGGAGGTGGGCGTCGATGATCATGACGATCCCGCCTCAGGCGGCGCGCAGCGCGTGGCCGATGATGGGCGCGTCCGGCCGCGCGGGCCGGGCGACCTCGTCCAGCCACGCGCGCACGCGCCGCGCGCCCGCGTCCCACGAACTGGCTTGCACCACCGCCGCGGCGCTGCCGTGCCAGTACTCGCGGGAGGCCGCGTCCTCGTCCAGCACCTCCTCGCACGCGGCCACGAAGGACGCCGCATCAGCGCCGATGCGCACCACGTCGCCATAGAGGCCCACCACGTCCCGGATTGGCGTGCTGACCACCGGTTTGCCGCCGGCCAGGTACTCCAGCGTCTTGGTCGGGCTGATGAAGCGCGTGGAGTCGTTCATCGCGAACGGCATCAGGCACAGGTCCCAGCCCGCCAGCAGATGCGGCAGCAGCTCGTAGCGCTGCATGCCCAGCCAGTGGATGTTGGGGCGACGCGGCAGATCGCGCTCGGAGATCTTTACGACCGGCCCGACCATGACCAACTGCCAGTCGGGCCGCGCCTGGGCGACGGCCGAGACCAGCGCGAGGTCCATGCGCTCGTCGATGACGCCGAAGAAGCCCAGTCGCGGGCGCGCGATGTGGCCCTGCAGCTCCTGAGCGCGCCGCGCGAGGGGATCGTCGGGGCGGGTCGCCGGCGGCGCGAAATGCGCCGCGTCGACGGCGCTCGGCAGGCAGTGCAGATTCGGATGCTGGCCGCGCCGTGCTTCGTACAGCGCCGGTCCGCCGCAGAGCACCAGGTCGGCCGCGCTCATCAACGCGTTCTCGCGCTGGCGCAGCTGCGCCGGCGCATTCTTGAACGCGGACAACTCGTCCATGCAGTCGTAGACCAGCGCGCGCGGGTGCATGCCGGCGATGAGCGGCAGCGCCATGGGCGTATACAGCCAGATCAGGTAGTCGCGGATCTCGCGCTGCGTGAGCTCGCGCTCGAGCAGCGGCAACAGCAGCGGGAGATGCGCGTCATCGAAGCCGGGGGCCGCCACCGGGGTGAACGGGATCATCACCTCGATCTCGCCCGCGGGGCCGACACGCCGCGTCTCGACGCGCGGCGGGCCGGCGGGATCATGCACCGGCTCCTCGATGAAGATCACGCGATAGCCGGCGGCCAGCCGCGACATGAGGTGCTGGGGACGCTGGAACACGAAGTCCCAGCGCAGATGCGAGAACACAAGGAGGTGAGGCTGTGGCATGGAGGGTCTCTTCGGGTGTGCGTGACCACCGGTTCGGCAAGCCCGAATCCCGAGGTGTTGCCGTACACCGCTCTCCATCGCATCGCAGCGCGCCCGTCGCGCGTTCACGGGACTGTCATGCGCATGTGTGCGGCGGAGCACATCGCTTCGCACCGCGCTTGCCGGAGCGCCGCTTTTGCCGAAGCGCTTGCGGCTCCCGCTTCACGCTGGATTACCGATGAACAGGGACCTCCCGGCCCTTCCACGCTGTCCCAGCGTGTTCCCGTACCGATGACGTGCCGCTGACCTCGCGCCGTCCAGGCATCCCGCTTGCGAAGAGGCGCGTGATGGACGCCGCCCCCGCCGCCCCCACTGCCCTCCCCGAACGCTCTTCCTCGCGCCAGGTCTTCGCCGGCCTGGCGCAGGCGCTGTGGCGCTGGCGAGCGCGCACGCTGCTCGCGATGGCGCTGCTCATCCTGTCCAAGCTGGCGGCGGTGGGCGTGCCGGCGATGCTCAAGGCCATCGTCGATCACCTAACGCCGGCGCAGCCCGCGGCCACGGGGGCCTCGGCGGCAACCGCGCTGGCGGTGGGCCTCTCCGTCCCGGTGTGGCTGCTGATCGGCTATGCGCTGCTGCGCTACGCGAGCACCCTCTTCACCGAGCTGCGCGACCTGGCCTTCGCGCGCGTCGGCAAGCAGGTCGTGAGCAGCTTCTCGGAACGCGCCTTCGCGCATCTGCTGGCCATGAGCCCGCGCTTCCATGCGCAGCGCAACACCGGCTCGCTGGTGCGCGAGGTCGAGCGCGGCACCGACGGCCTGGGCTATCTGCTCGGCGCCGGCGTCTTCACCGTCGTGCCCACCGCGGTGGAATTCGGCGCCGTGCTGGTGATCATCCTCAGCGGCTACGGCGCCAAGTTCGTCCTCATCATCGCGGGCGCGATGGCGGCGTACAGCGTCTGGACCGGCTGGATGACGCGCAGCCGCGTCGAGAAGCAGCGCGTGATGAACGAGTACGACTCGCGCGCGCACGGGTTGCTGGTCGACACGCTGCTCAACTACGAGGCCGTCAAGACCCACGGCCGCGAGGACAGCGAGCGCGCCCGCTACGGCGGCGTGCTGGCGCAGTGGGTCGAGGGCAGCGTCAGCAGCCAGCGCACGCTGTCCACGCTGCATCTGGGACAGGCCGCGATCATCGCCGTGGGCGTGGGCTGGGTGATGCTGCTGGCCGGCTTCGACACCGTCGCCGGCCGCATGAGCATCGGCGACCTGGTCATGGTGAACGCCTACCTGATCCAGGTCTTCCTGCCGTTGAATACCCTGGGCTTCGTCTTCCGCGAGACCCGCGATGCGCTGCTCAACACCGAGATGCTCTTCAAGCTGCTCGCGCGCGCACCCGAGATCCAGGATGCACCGGGCGCGCGGCCGCTGCCGCCGGGCGACACGACCGTGCGCTTCGACGACATCCGCTTCGGCTATGAGCGCGAGCGGCAGATCCTCAAGGGCCTGACGCTGGAGATCCCGCATGGCCAGACTTTCGCGGTGGTGGGCAGCAGCGGCTCGGGCAAGTCGACGCTGGCGCGGCTGCTGATGCGCATGTACGACCCCGACGCCGGCGAGGTCAGCATCGGCGGCCAGCCGCTGACGGCGCTCACGCAGCAGAGCCTGCGCCAGGCGATCGGCGTGGTGCCGCAGGACCCGGTGCTCTTCAACGACACCATCGCCTACAACATCGGTTACGGCCGGCCCGAGGCGGGACGCGAGGCCATCATCGCGGCCGCGCGGGCGGCCCAGGCCGACGAGTTCATCAGCCTGCTGCCCGAGGGCTACGAGACGCGGGTCGGCGAGCGCGGCGCGCGGCTGTCCGGCGGGGAGAAGCAGCGCATCGCCATCGCGCGCGCGTTCCTGAAGAATCCGCCGATCGTCGTGCTCGACGAGGCCACCTCGGCGCTGGACACCAAGGCCGAGCGCGCGATCCAGGGCGCGCTCGACGAGGTCGCGCGCGACCGGACCTCGCTGATCATCGCCCACCGCCTGTCGACGGTGGTCGACGCGGACCAGATCATCGTCATGGACCGCGGCGAGATCGTCGAGCGCGGCCGGCATGACGAGCTGCTCGAGCGCCGCGGGCTGTACGCGCAGCTCTGGGAACTGCAGCGCCAGCAGCAGCAGACCGAATCGCTGGAGCGGCGCATCGCCCAGCATCCGGTCAACGTCGCCGGCCTGCTGGTGCTCAGCCTGGACGGCCTGCGAGACACGCTGGCCGACGCCGACATCGACCTCTACACCGACATCGACCTGAACGTCGCCAGCATCCACGGCGACGCGAGCCGCATCGCGCGCATCGTGCAGCTGGTCTGCCTGCTGGCGCTGCGCGGCGCGACGCAAGGCCGCATGGAGGGCCGGCTGCTGCGCGTGGACCGCACCAGCCAGCTGACAGTCGGATTCCATGGCCGGCTCGACCCCGACACCGGCCCGCCGGACACGCTGGAGCTGCGCACGCTGGTCAACGAGGCGGGCGGTCATCTGGGCATCGAGCGCGACCCGGACGCCGGCGTGCAGCAGTACATCGTCGACTTCCCGCTGCCCGCGCTGGCCGAGGCGCCGCTGTCCGAGGATGAGCTGCGCGCCGCGCCGCCCGAGCTGGCGCAGGCGGCGATGGTGCAGCGGGAGACCGCGCTGGAGACGGTGTTCGGGCTCGATCCGCATCCGCTGTCGGGCCTCAACGTCATGTGCGTCGATGACGACGAGGACGCGCTGGAGTCGCTCGGACAGCTGCTCGAACTCGACGGTGCGCGCACCGAGCGCGTCACCTCCGGCCGCGAGGCGCTGCGCCGCCTGGCCGAGCGCGATCCATCGGCCTGGCCCAATGTCTTCGTCTGCGACATCGCGCTGGGGCCGGAGGATGGTCACGCGGTGGTCCGCGGGCTGCGCACGCTGGAGGCGCAGCGCCAGGTGCCGCTCGAGCGCCGCCTGCCGGCGATCGCGCTGACCGGCATGGCCCAGCCGGAGGACCGGCTGCGCGCGCTGGTGGCCGGCTTCCAGCGCCACATGGCCAAGCCGGTCGTGCCCGAGGACCTGATCCGGGCGCTGCACGACCTCGCGCACGTGCCGGCCTGAGCGGCGGCCGCATCGGTCGATCTTTCCGGACATCGGCACGAACTTCAAATCTGCAGAAGCTTCTTCACCCCTTGGAGCCCTCATGAACCCGACATCACCCCGCCCCTTGCTGACGCTGGGCATCAATGCAAGCTTCCACGACTCCGCGGCGGCGCTGATGCGCGACGGCGAAGTCATCGCGGCCGCGGAGGAGGAGCGCTTCACCCGCATCAAGCACGGCAAGCGGCCCGTGCCCTTCACGGCCTGGGAGCTGCCGTACCACGCGATCGACTACTGCCTGAAGGAGGCCGGCGCAACGCTGGCGGACGTGTCGCACGTGGCGTACAGCTTCGACCCGGCGCGCTTCCTCGGCGACCGCGCACCGGACGGCCGCTTCACGCTGCCGCTCAAGCCGTCGGACTTCGACGCCGGGCCATGGGAAAACCCGTGGGATCCGCTGTTCGCGGCTTATGTGCTGAATGCGCCGCGCATGCTCACCGACGCCGTGCCACACCACCTGCGCAAGCGCTTCGCCGGCGTGAAGCACGCGAGCGCGCCCTATCGCTGGCACTTCGTGCCGCACCATCTCTGCCATCAGGCCAGCGCTTTCCTGGCGGCGCCGTTCGACCGCTGCGCGGTCATGACGCTCGACGGCCGCGGCGAGCAGGCCAGCACCTGCTACGGCCGCTACCGCGACAACCGCTACGAGCCGCTCGGCGAGGTGCATGTGCCGCATTCGCTGGGCCTGCTCTACGAGCGGGTCACGGCCTACCTGGGCTTCCTGCATTCGAGCGACGAGTACAAGGTGATGGCGCTGGCCGCGCTGGGCACGCCGCGGCATGCCGACGTGCTGCGCGAGCATCTCGCCGTCGGGGCCGACGGCCAGTACCGCAACCTGCCGCTGGATCTGGTCGAGCGCTTCGGACCGGCGCGGGTACCGGGCGCCAAGATGACCGAGACCTGTCTGGACCTGGCCGCGTCGCTGCAGGACGTGCTCGAGGAATCGGTGCTGCAGCTGGCCGTCTGGCTGCGCGAGCGCAGCGGCGAGGACCAGCTCGCCATGGCAGGCGGCGTGGCGCTGAACTGCGTCATGAATTCACGCCTGCGCGATGCGGGCATCTTCCGGCGCGTCTGGGTGCAGCCGGCGGCGGGCGACGCGGGCACGGCCCTGGGCGCGGCCCTGTGGGTCGACGCGCGCGAGCGCGCCGGGCAGCCCGCCGAGGCCGGCGAGGACCAGCCGCTCGAACTGGCCGAACGCCGCTGGCACATGGATCACGCCTACCTGGGCCCGGCGTACGACGACGGCGAAATCGAGGCGCTGCTCCAGTGGGCGCAGCTGCGCTACCGCAAGGTCGAAGACGTGGCGAAGGAGACCGCGACGCTGCTGGCGCAGAACAAGATCATCGGCTGGTTCCAGGGCCGGATGGAGTTCGGGCCGCGCGCGCTCGGGGCGCGATCGCTGCTGGCCTCGCCGGTCGATCCCCACATGCAGGCGCGCCTGAACGAGCTCAAGGACCGCGAGGACTTCCGGCCGGTCGCCCCGGCGGTGAACCGCGAGGACATGGCGGACTGGTTCGAGCCGGCCGACGCCAACGAGGGCGAGTCCCCCTTCATGCTCTTCGTCTACCGCGTCAAGCCGGGCCAGTCCGAGCGCATCCCCTCGGCGCTGCACAGCGACCGCACGGCGCGGGTGCAGACCGTGGATGCGGCGACCAACCCGGTGTTCCACGATCTGCTCACGGCGGTCGGCGAGAAGACCGGCGTGCCGGTGCTGGTGAACACCTCGTTCAATGTGCGCGGCGAGCCCATCGTCGGCACGCCGAAGGCGGCCATCGAGGCCTTCTTCAGCACGCCGCTCGATGCCCTCGTCATCGGCTCCTTCATCCTCGAGAAGTAGGGGCCGCGGCGCGCGCCAGCCGGCTCAATGCGCCAGCAGATAGCGCGCCATCAGGCGCGCCTGGGTCTCGCTGATGCCCAGCGCCGGCATCGCGGAGTGGGCGTCGATCGCCTGCGGATCGCGGATCCAGGCGGCGATGCCGTCCTCGGTGGGAAAGGCCTTGCCGCCGATGCGATCGCGGCCGGCGAGTCCGCTCAGCCGCGGTCCGTTCGAGGTGTCGGGGCCGACCACGCCGGGAATGACATGGCAGGCGGTGCAGCCGTGCTGGCGGAATGCGCGCCGCGCGAGCTCGACGGTCGTGAGCGGCGGATCCAATGGCGCGGGCGCATCCACGATGCCGTCGCAGCGTGGCTCCGCCGTGAGCGTGGCCGTGGACGCGGGCATCTGCGTCCGGGACGGTGAACGCGTGCCAGACGCTCCCGACGCGCCCGACGCGCCCGCCGCGCTTGTGCCGGGCGCCGCCGTGAGCGCCCGGTACTGGTCGGGCGTCATCAGAGGCAGTGCGTCGAGAAACGCGACCACGGACCAGAGTTCGCGCTCGTCGAGCCGGTATTCCCACGCCGGCATGCCGCTCATCTTGATGCCGTTGCGCGTGATCCAGTACAAGTCCTGCCGGCGCCAATGGCGGGTCGCCTCGATCAGCGACGTCGGCACCGGCTGCATGCCGAGCGCGAACCGTTCAGGCGCCACGCCAGGCGCGCCATGGCAGGCGACGCAGCGATCGCGGAAGCAGGCGGCGCCCTGCATCACGCGGGCCGCGGCCACCAGATCGGGCGGCGGCGGGTGGGCGTCGGCGCGGCGCTGGACCGCGCGCTTGAGCGCGAGCTCCAGCAGCGAGTGCACGGGCTGAAGGTGGGGGCCGGTCGCGGACACGTCGTACACGCCGAACCAGACGAAGGCCGCCGCGCCGGCCGCGCCCAGCACGCCGGCCGCCGCGAGCGCGGCGAGCGCTGCCATCGCCGGGCGCGCGGCGCGCGCGCTTGCGCCGTCCGAGGGTCGTGGGGGATCGCTCATGGCCGCAGCAAGGCAAGCGCGATGCCGGACCGCTGCCAGGGCAGGCACTTCGTGTGCCGGGGAGCGCGCATGACCCGCCTTGACAGCAGTCACCGCCTCCACCGGAAAGACCGCCCCGCTCGTCAGCCCCTGCCCCGTTCGCCGGCGGCGGTCCTGGCCGCGGGGGCGCTGCTGCTGGGCGTGGCGCTCGCCGCCTGCGGTCCGGCGCCTGACGAGCCGATGCAGCGCTGGCAGGTGGAGACCGCGGATCTCGCGCGCGGACGCCAGTTGATGGCGCATTACCAATGCGGCTCCTGCCACGCCGCGCCCGGCGTGCCGGGCAATGGCCAGCGCGCGCCGGAGCTGTACCGATTCGGCCGCCGCAGCTACATCGCCGGCCAGGTGCCCAACACGCCGGAATCGCTGCAGCGCTGGCTGCAGGATCCGCCCGCGCTGGTGCCGGGCACGACGATGCCGCGGCTCGGGGTGTCGGAGCGCGATGCGCGCGACATCGCCGGCTACCTGCTGTCCCTGCAATGAAGGCCCGGCCATGAACGGCGGCGTGCTCGGTCCGGCGGGTCCACAGGCCGAGGCGCTCGCCGGCGTCATGAACACGGCGCTGATCGTCTGCGCCCTCGCCTTCGTCTTCGCGATGGTCTGTCTCGCGGCGGCGCTGTGGTGGCGAGGCCGGCGCCCGGTGCCGGCGGCGCTCTGGTTGTGGGGCGGCGGGCTGGTGCTGCCGGTGCTGGTCTTCGGCGGCCTGCTGCTGCACGGTGAGCGCGCGGCGCACGGGCTCGACGGGCCGGCGCCGCCCGGCGCGCTGCGCGTCACCGTCACGGGCCACTTGTGGTGGTGGTCGCTGCGCTACGAGGCCGAGGGCGACGCCGCCGCCTTCGCCACCGCCAACGAACTGCGCGTGCCGGTGGGGCGTCCCGTGACGCTGACGCTCGCGTCGGAGGACGTGATCCACAGCTACTGGGTGCCGGAGCTCGGCGGCAAGGTCGACCTGGTGCCCGGACGCCTGAATCGCCTGACCTTCACGGCCGCGCGGCCGGGCGTGTTCCGCGGACCGTGCTCGGAGTACTGCGGGACGCAGCATGCGGCGATGGTGCTGCAGGTGGTGGCGATGGCGCCGGAGGACTTCGCGCGCTGGCGCCGCGCGCAGGCGGGCGACGCGCCGGAGCCGGTCTCCCGCCAGGCCCTGCGCGGCGCGGCGCTCTTCCGCGAGCACGGCTGTGTCGCCTGCCACGCGGTGCGAGGCCTGGATCGCGCCGGGGACGGGCGCGAGGCGGCGCGCGGGGCGCTCGAACCGCCGCCGCTGGGTCCGGACCTCACGCATGTGGCGGACCGCCTGTGGCTGGGCGCGGGCGCGCTGCGCAACCGCGATCCGCTCGGCGATCCGCGCACGGCGCTGCGGCAATGGATCTCGGACGCGCAACAGGCCAAGCCCGGCGTGCGCATGCCTTCCTACCAGCAGATCCCCGCCGATGAGATCGATGCGCTGACCGAGTTCCTCGCAGGACCGCCGCCCGCGGGCAGTGGCACGGAGCGGCCCCTGGTGGCCGCGGCGCCATGACCGGGCCGATCCCCGCCCGCCCAGCCAGCCGGCTGCCGCGCCCCGACGGCGAACTCGAGCGCCTGCGTGCCGCGTGGGCGCCGCCGGCAGGCTGGCGCCGCATCAGCAGCGTCAACAACGTCTTCATCGGCAAGCTCTACATCGCGACAGCCTTCCTCTTCCTGCTGCTGGGCGGCGTGCTGGCGCTGCTGATGCGGGCGCAGCTGGCGGCGCCGTCGCAGACGCTCATCGGCGCGCCGCTGTTCCAGCAGCTGTTCACCATGCATGGCACGGTGATGATGTTCCTGTTCGCGGTGCCGATGGTCGAGGCCATCGCGGTCTACCTGCTGCCCAACATGCTGGGCGCGCGCGACCTGCCCTTTCCACGTCTGTCCGCCTATTCGTTCTGGATGTACGCTTTCGGCGGCCTGGCCTTCTACGCGACGCTGTTCTGGGGCTTGGCGCCGGACTCGGGCTGGTTCATGTATCCACCGCTGAGCAGCGCGGCCTACTCGCCGGGACTGAACGCGGACTTCTGGCTGCTGGGCATCGGCTTCATCGAGATCTCCGCGATCGCCGGCGCCATCGAACTGATCACCGGCACGCTGATGACGCGGGCGCCGGGCATGACGCTGGGCCGCATGCCGGTCTATGCATGGTCCATGCTGGTGGTGGGCGGGATGATCGTGCTGGCTTTTCCGGCCGTGATCGCCGGCACCGCGCTGCTGGAGATCGAGCGCGCCTTCGACTGGCCCATCTTCGATGCCACGCGGGGCGGCGATCCGCTGCTGTGGCAGCACCTGTTCTGGTTCTTCGGGCATCCGGAGGTCTACATCATCTTCCTGCCCGCGGCGGGACTGGTCTCGACAATGGTCCCGGCGCTGGCGAGGACCTCGCTGATCGGCCGGCAGGCGGTGGTGGCGGCGCTGATCGCGATCGGGGTGGTCAGCTTCCTGCTGTGGGCGCATCACATGTTCACGGCGGGACTGGGCGGGCTGGGCATGAGCGTCGTGTCCATCCTGAGCGTGGCCATCGCGATTCCCGGCGCGCTGCAGGTCTTCGCGTGGATCGGCACCTTGTGGCGCGGCCGGCTGCAATGGACCACGGCGACGCTGTTCCTGATCGGCTTCCTCGTCACCTTCGTGCTGGGCGGACTGACCGGCGTGATGCTGGCGTTGCTGCCGATCGACTGGCAGGTGCACGACAGCTACTTCGTCGTGGCGCATTTCCACTACGTGCTCATCGGCGGCATGGTGCTGCCGATGTTCGCGGCCATCTACCACTGGCTGCCGCTGTGGAAAGGCCGCGCGCTGTCGGAACGCGCCGGACGCTGGGTCTTCGGGCTGGTGGTGGGCGGCTTCCATCTGACCTTCTTCCCGATGCACATCGCCGGGCTGCTGGGCATGCCGCGGCGCGTGCATACCTATCCGGCGGGGCTGGGACTGGAGTGGCCGAATCTGCTGTCCTCGCTGGGCGCCGCGGTGATCGCGGCGGGCGTGCTGCTGTTCGTCATCGACGTCGTGCGCAGTCAGCGCGGACCGGCGCGGGAGCATCGCGATCCGTGGACCTCGTCGACGCTGGAGTGGCTGCCATCGGAGCTTTACGGCACGCGCAGCATCCCGCAGGTGGAGCATCACGAGCCGCTGTGGCATCGGCCCGAGCTGCATGAGGAGGTCAAAGCGGGCGCGCATTGGCTTCCCGGGACGATCAGCGGCGGGCGGGAGACGCTGCTCACGAGTCCGGTGCAGGCGCGCCCGCTGCGGGTCGTCGTGCTGGCCAAGGACAGTCTGTGGCCCTTCCTCGCGGCGGTCGGCACTGCCGCGTTCTTCCTGCTGATGACGGTGAAGTCGGTGGCGGGCACGGTGGCGGGCGGCGTGCTGGCGATCGTCGCGCTGTGGGCGTGGCTGTGGCAGACGGATCGGGCGCCGCCGGTCGAGGACGCAGAGGCCGCGGCCGGCGTGCTGCTGCCGATGGGCGCATCGGGGCGGCAGTCGCCGTCGTACTGGGCGGTCGTGATCCTCATCGTGGTGGAGGCGACGATCTTCGCGTCGATGGCGTTCGCGCATCTGCATGTCGCGATGCGGCTGGAGGTGTGCCCGCCGCCGGGCGTGGGGCTCGCGGACACAAGCACGCTGGCGATGCAGACACTGGGCTATGCGCTGAGTCTGGCTTTCGCCGCGTGGGCAGGCGCGGGCGCGTGGCGCGCGCCGGTGCCGAGATGGCGGGGAGCGCTGATGGCGCCAGCGTTCGCGATGGCGGCACTGGCCTTCCACGATGGATTGAGAACGGCCTGGCCAGCGGAACGGCCGCCGACGCTGGATGCCTGGACAGGGACACTGGCCGCGCTGCATGGGCTGCAGGGACTGCAGTTGGCGGTCGCGGCGATGCTGGCGCTTTACTACGGCGCGCGTCTGGCGAGCGGCTTGATCCGGCCGAGGCAGCATGCGACGCGAGAGGCCGTGGTGCTGCTGTGGGCGTGGGTCTGCCTGCAGGGCGTGGCCACGGTCTGGTGGCCGCGTCTGGCGGCTTGATCGCTTGTTCGGGCGCTGCTGCCCTTCCACGCCCCGCCTCTCCCCTGCCCTCTCCCCCTGTGGAGGGAGTTCATGCAGAGGCTGGGGAATTCATGCGGGGGCGAGGGAGTTCATGCGGGGCGGTACAGGTCTTTGCCGACCGCGCGGACTTCTTGAAGCAGCGCGCGGGCGCCGGGGGATAGCAGGTGGTCCTCGCGCGTGATGATGCCGAAGGCATCCATGCTGCACGGCAGCTCGATCGGCAGGATCGCCAGCGCCCGCAGCGACGCGTAGTAGCGCGCCACCTCGACCGGCATCACGTGCAGCGCATCCGTCTGCTGCAGCAGCGCCGTGATCACCAGCAGCGCCGTCGTGTCCACCGCATCCGCCGGCGGATCGATCGCCGCCCGCCGGAACATCAGCTCCCATCGGTGGCGCAGCACGCTGCCCGGCGGCGGCAGGATCCACGGCTGCGTCGCCAGGTCCTGCAGCGTCAGGTCCGTGCGCGCCAGCAGCGGGTGACCGAGCCGCGCCACCGCGCAGGCCGGCTCGCCGCTCAGCTCCTCGTATTGCAGGCCGCCCGCGCTGTCCTCTTCCAGGATCCGGCCGATCATGAAATCGAGCGTCCCCCGCTTGAGCTGCTCCAGCAGCACCTTGCTGGTGTCCATCTGCACGCCGATGCGCAGCAGCGGCGCCTGCGCCTTCACGCGCGCGATCGCGCGCGGCAGCAGCGCCATCCCCGGCGTCATGATCACGCCCACCTCGACCTGGCCGGTCAAGCCCTTCTTCAGCGCGACGATGTCGTCATGCGCCGCGGCCAGACTCGTCAGCGCCATCCGCGCATGGCGGATCATCGTCTCGCCGAACAGCGTCGGCTCCATGCCGCGCGGCAGGCGCTCGAACAGCCGCACCTCCAGCATGTCCTCCAGGTCCTTGAGCTGCTTGGAGGCCGCCGGCTGCGTCATGCACAGCGCCTCCGACGCCCGGTGGATGTTGCGGTGGTCGTCCAGCGCGATCAGCAGCAGCAGCTGGCGCGTCTTCAGCCGCGCGCGCAGGAACCAGTTGGGATTCGGGGCGTCGTCCATCACAGTGCTCCGTCAGGCCAGGTCCACGATGCCCTTGGTCGACAGCACGCTGCTCAGGTCGTCGCCCGTTTCCTGCAGCTGGACCAGCGTGGCCTGGCGGGCGCCCAGCGGGTCGCGGTTGCGGATCGCCGTCAGGATCGCCTCGTGGCGCGGCAGGGACAGTTCGTGGGTGTTGGGCAACTGGCTGCTCAGGATGATGGATTCGCGCAGCGCCAGCGACAGCATGTTGCCGATGTAGGCCATCAGGTCGTTGTTGGTCGCCTCGGCGATGTGGCGGTGGAAGGCCAGGTCGGGCTCGAGCAGGTGCTCGGTGTCGGTGGCCGCGGACATGCCGTCGAAGGCCTGCTCGATGCGCTCGAGCTGCTCGGGCGTGGCCGCCTTCGCGGCCAGCGCGGCCGCGGCCGGCTCGAACACGCGGCGCACCTCCATCAGCGTGTTCAGGAATTCCTGCTGCGGCTTGGACTGGATCAGCCAGTACAGCACGTCGGGATCCAGCAGATGCCACTCGTTGCGCGGCCGCACGATGGCGCCGGCACGCTGGCGCGACACCACCAGCCCCTTGGCCACCAGCACGCGCACGGCCTCGCGCAGCACCGGGCGGCTGATGTCGTAGCGGTCCAGCAGCTGCTGCTCGGCCGGCAGCCGGTCGCCGGGCCTGAGCTCGCCCGAGACGATGGCCAGCCCCAGCTCGCTGACGATGCGGCCATGCTGGCTCTTGCCCTCCGCGCGGCGCGCGCGCGGGTTGTAGGTCGAATGATCGGCGCGGGTCTTCATATCGGGCGGCAGGCTATCACGGGCGCCCGCCCTCGAAACTCGCGACAAATCCTCCCTTGGCGCGCCGCGCCGCGCGTTGCAGGCCAGCGCCGGGCCGTCACGCCAGTGGCCCGCCCGGCATGCCCGCGCGTCATGCCTGCGCCTCCTGCACCGGGCCGTCGGGCTGCGGCTGGCCGAACGCCGGCAGGCCGTCGGCAGGCCATTCGAAGGGCTGCACGCGGGCGTGGCGGTTGGGATCATGCAACGGATCGCCCACGATCTCCCGGTAGTTGCGCGCGTGATAGACCAGCAGGTCCGTCTTGCCGTCCGGCGTCGTCGTGAAGCTGTTGTGGCCCGGGCCGTACTGGCCGTTGGCGCTGGCGAAGACCGGCACCGGCGACTTGTGCCAGACCGAGGCATCCAGCAGTTCCGCCGCCGCGTCCGCCCACAGCAGGCCCATGCAGTAGTTGGCGTCGGTCGCCGCCGCCGAGTAGGCGATCAGCACGCGGCCATGCCGCTGCAGCACCGCCGGCCCCTCGTTGACGGCGAAGCCGACGCGCTCCCAGGGCAGCACGGCCTCGCTGATCCGCGTCGGGGCGCTCTTCAGCGTCCAGGCATTGGCCAGCGTGGCGAGATAGAGGTTGGTCTTGCCCTGGCGCGAGGGGTCGGCCTCGGCCCAGCACAGGTACTGCTCGCCGCCATGGGCGAACGTGGTCGCGTCGAGCGCGAAGTCATCCAGCGGTGTGCGGATCTGGCCGCGCTCGATCCATTCGCCTTGCGCCGGGTCCTCGTGCGCGTTCTCCAGCACATGCATGCGGATCTTCCAGATGTCGTCGCGCTCGCCGCCGGCGAAGTAGATCAGCCAGCGTCCATCGACGCGATGCAGCTCCGGCGCCCAGATGTGCCAGCTCGCCGGTCCTTGCGCGCGGCGCGTCCAGATGGTCGCCGGCGCCGCGTGCGGCAGATCCTCGATGCGCGCCGCGCTGCGCAGCTCGATCGCGTCGAAGCCCGGCACCGACGCGGTGAACCAGTAGCGGCCGGCATGCAACGACAGGTGCGGATCGGCACGCTGGGGAATCAGCGGGTTGGACCAGTTCAGCGTCATGGCGTCGTCTCGCGCTTTCATCGTCTGACCTTCTTCAAGGCCTTGTTGACCTGCTTCTCCACGTCGGCCTGCACCTCGGCGATCGGCTTGTTGGAGACCATCAGATTGCTCACGTCCTCGCCGATCAGCAGCTCGATCGCGCGCTGAGTCGGCACGTTGCCCGGCATCGACGTGCCGGTGCGGGTGATCTCGGTCAGGTTCTGGCGGAACGGCAGCGCCTTGAACGCGGCGCTGTCCGCCACCGAACGCCGCACCGGCAGGTGTCCCGTGCGCGCCCACTCGGCACTGCGCTTCCAGATGAACTGCAGCAGCTTGAGCGCGGCCGCATGCTGCTCGGGCGTCGCGGCGCCGCCCTTGAACAGCGCCCAGCTGTGACCGTCGGCGAACACCGCCGGCCGCTGGTAGAGCTGCGGGAACGGCACCACGGTGTAGCCGCCCTTGAGTGGCGAGCCGGGCTTGCGGGCCTCGCGCAGGAACTGGTCGATGGTCCAGGTGCCCACGACCACCACGCCCGCCTCGCCGTTCAGGAAGGCCTGGTTGGCGCCGCCGTAGTCGAGGTTGGGTTTCACCAGCCCCTCGGCATAGAGCTGCTGCATCAGCGCCAGCGCGTTGACCACCTGCGGCTGATGCATGTCGATGCGCTTGCCGTCCTCGCTGAAGAGCGGGGTCTCCTGCTGGGCGATCAGCGTCTGGAAGGTGCGGTTCGTGGCCGCCGTCTCCTTGACGATCGCCCACGCGAAATACGGCTTGCCGGTCCGCTGCTTGAATTGCCGCGCCATCGCCAGCAGCTCGTCCGGCGAATGCGGCAACTTGGGCTTGCCGTCCGCGCCCATGAGGCCGGCCTGGGACATCAGCGTCGTGTTGACGTGCCACAGCCAGGCCCAGGTGTCGAAGGGCAAGGCGTAGATCTGGCCGTTCAGCGTGACGCCGCGGCGCGCGTGGTCGGTGAAGTCGGCCGTGTCGATGCCCAGCGCGGGAAGCTCGGCGTCCAGCGGCTCGATCAGCCGGCGGCGCACATAGTCGCCCAGCGCCGATTCATGCATCACCGCCACCGTCGGGATGTCCTTGGCCACCAGGCGCGCGGTCAGTTGGTCGTAGTACGGCGCCCATTCGGCGACCTGCGTCTTCACGATAATGCCGTCGGGATTGGTCGCGTTGAACTCGTTGACCATCGCGGTCACGATGCCGCACTCGCCCACGCCCTGGCTCGCGTCGTTCACCGCGCCGAACTTGGCGTCGCAGCTGCCGAAGAAGCGCATCAGCGTGATCTCGGTCTTCGCCTTCGCGCCCGAACCCGCGGCCGTCACGGCGCGGTCGCCACAGCCGGCGAGCAGCGCCGCGCCCGCCAGCGCCACCATCCACAGGGAGCGTTTCATCATGACCGCCCCGTTCCCGCCACCGCGGTGACCAGGTGCTTCTGGAAGAAGAGATAGATCATCAGCACCGGCGCGCCGGCGAATACCGCCTGCGCCATCAGGAAGCCCAGTCCCTCGGACTGCGCGAAGTTGGTCTGCGTCGACGCCAGGCCACGCGTCAGCGTGTACATCTCGGGCTGCGTCGCGATGACCAGCGGCCAGAGGTAGTCGTTCCAGCAGGCCAGGAAGGTGAAGATGCCCAGCGTCGCCTGCGCCGGCAGCGTCAGCGGCAGCACCACGCGCAGGAAGGTCTTGAAGCGCGAGGCGTTGTCCAGCAGCGCCGCTTCCTCCAGGTCGATCGGCACGGCCTTGAAGTACTGCGTCATCAGGAACACGCCGAACGGCGCCGCCAGGCCCGGCAGCGCCAGGCCCGCGTAGGTGTTCTGCAGGCCCCAGTCGGAGAACAGCCGGTGCAGCGGGATGAAGACGCTCTGCGACGGCACCGCCAGGCCGAACAGCACCAGCGGGAACAGCCAGCGCCGCCCCGGAAACTCGCAGCGCGCGAAGCCATAGCCCGCCAGCGACGACAGCACCAGCACGCCCAGCGTCTGCAGCGCCGCGACCAGCGCGCTGTTGCCCAGCCAGCGGAACACCGCCGAGGTCTGCAGGATGTCCGCGTAGTTGGCCAGCGTGTACGGTGGCGCGAGGAAGACGTCGGTGCGCACCATGAGCAGTTCGTTGGGCTTGAACGACAGCGCCAGCACCCACAGCAGCGGCAGCATCCACAGTGCCGCCAGCACGATCAGCAGCGCCATCACCGCGCGGTCGAACCAGCCCTTGCGCAGCATCGGGGTCATCGGCGCACTCCTTGCGCGGCCTCGCGCCGCTCCAGCCACATCTGCACCGAGACGCCCACCAGCATCACGGCCAGCAGCACCTGCGACGCGGCGGTCGCGTAGCCCAGCGAGAGCTGCATGAAGGCCTGTTCGTAGATGAACTGGACGATGGGCCGCGTCGTGTTGTTGGGGCCGCCGTTGGTCATCAGCATGATCTGCGGGAAGACCTGGAACTGGCGGATCACCTCGATCACCGCCACCAGCGCCACCGTGCGCTTGAGCGCGGGCAGCGTGACATGGGTCAGCGTGCGCCAGCGGCTGGCGTTGTCCAGCGCGGCGGCTTCGTAGACATCGGAGGGGATCTGCTGCAGCGCCGACAGGAACAGCATCATCGGCAGGCCGATGATCCACCACACCGTCACGAGCGCCAGCGTCGGCAGCGCCAGCAGGTCGCTGGTGAGCCAGGGCAGTTGAGGCAGGCCCAGCGCCGCGCTGCCCTGCGCGACCAGACCGCGCTCGGGCATCAGTGCCAGCTGCCAGACCAGCGTGATCAACGTCACCGAGAAGACGCTGGCGCAGAAGAAGATCGCGCGCAGCACGGCCGCGAGCCGGCCGGGGCGGTTCAGCGCGAGCGCCAGCATCAGCGACAGGACGACGAAGACCGGCACGCTGATCAGCACGAAGCGCAGGGTGTTCCAGACGACCTGATGGAAGACATCGTCGTCCAGCAGTTCGAGATAGTTCTGGAAGCCGACGTAGAAGCTGTCGTTGGACAGCAGGTCATGGTCGTGGAAGCTGATGAACCAGCCCTTGGCCAGCGGCCAGAGCAGCAGCAGCGCGTAGACCGCGACGAAAGGCAGCACGAACAGCGCATGCGCCGGACGCGAGGCGCGAAGACCCACCGCCGCGCGCGCGCGGCCGGCGGCCTTCGCACCGCTCGGGATCTCTGGGCTCATGCCGCAGCCCCTTGCGCCACCGCATGGTGCGCCAGTCCCTGCTTGTCGAAAAGATGCGCCTCATCCATGACGAGATCGAGCTGCACCAGCTCGCCCGCCGCCGGCGACGCGCCCGCGACGGTGGCGATCGCGCGCGTGCCGTCGACGAGCCGCACATGCGCCAGGCTGCGTTCCCCGAGGAATTCGACCATCTCGACCTGCGCCGGCAGCGGCCCGCGCGCCGCGGTGACCAGATGCTCGGGCCGGATGCCGAGCGTGAGCTCGCTGCCCGGCACCGCCGCCGGCACGCGGGTCAGGAGTTCCTGCCCGCCAGGCAGCTCGATGGCCGCCAGGCCCTGCCGGTCCGCCAACCGCCGCACCGGCACGAAGTTCATCCCCGGTGTGCCGATGAACCCCGCGACGAATCGCGTCGCGGGACGCCGATAGAGCTCGGACGGCGGCGCCACCTGCTCGATGCGGCCCGCGTTCATGACCACGATGCGGGTCGCCAGCGTCATCGCCTCGATCTGGTCGTGGGTCACGAAGATCATCGTCGCGCCCAGCCGCCGGTGCAGCTGCGCCAGCTCCAGCCGCGTGCGGCCGCGCAGCGCCGCGTCGAGGTTGGACAGCGGCTCATCGAACAGGAATAGCGCCGGCTCCTTGACCACCGCGCGGCCGATCGCCACGCGCTGCCGCTGACCGCCCGACAACTGCCCCGGCTTGCGCGCCAGCAGCGCGTCCAGCTCCAGCATCCGCGCCGCCTCCTGGATGCGGCGATCGATCTCTTCCTCCGCCAGCGCGATATTGCGCAGGCCGAAGGCCAGGTTCTCGCGCACCGTCATGTGCGGGTACAGCGCGTAGTGCTGGAACACCATCGCCAACTGCCGCTGGCCCGGCGCGGCATGGGTCACGTCCTTGCCGCCGATCTCGATGCGGCCGCCGCTGACCTCCTCCAGGCCCGCGATCATGCGCAGCAGGCTGGTCTTGCCGCAGCCCGACGGGCCGAGGAACACGATGAACTCGCCCGGCGCCACGTCGAGCGACAGGTCGGGGATGACCTGCACCGCGCCATAGCGCTTGCAGATCTGCTCCAGCTTGAGGGCTGCCAACGGAATGTCTCCTGATGTCTTCTTGTCTTCTTGAAGCGCCGCGGCCTTCTGCGGGCCGCGTGCCGGTCTAGCGCTCGCCGGAGGCCAGCGCGGGCCAGCCGTCGCCGGTCCATCGCAGCTCACCCAGACGCAGCTTGGGCTTCCCGCGATCTTCGCCGTCATAGGCATGCCGGACGATCCATCGGCCAACGACGTCCTGATGGCCCGGCCCGATCCAGCGGCCGGCACCCTGCTCCACCAGCGTGCCGCCGCCGTCCATCAGGTCGCGCCCTTCCTGGTCCAGGAAGGGCCCTTGCGCCGAGCGCGAGCGCCCGACGCGGATGTTGTAGGTGCTGGCCGTGCCGCGGCAGCACAGGTCATGCGAGACGAACAGGTAGACCCAGTCGCCGTGCCGCACCATCGTCGGCGCCTCGATGCCGGCCTTGCGCCGCGCGATGAAGCGCGCCGGACCGCTCGGCCGCATCGTCTCCGGATCGAAGGCGGCGACGCGGATCCCGCCCCAGAACGAGCCGTAGCTGAGCCACAGCCGGCCATCGCCGCCCTGCTCCCTGGCATCGATGAAGAGGTCCGGATCGATCGCATTGAAGTCGTCGCCTTCGACGCTTCGCGCGACCATGCCCTCGTCCTGCCATGGACCGTCGAGCGCCGCGCTGCTCGCCAGACCGATCGCCGAGCGGTTCTTGCCGAAGGTCGAAATCGAATACAGCAGCCAGTAGCGCCCCTTGAGCGCGAACACCTTCGGCGCCCAGACATCGAGCCCGCGATGCGCCGGCACCGCCTCGGCCCACCAGGCCGGGGCCTCGGTCAGCGCTGGGGCCAGCCGCCGCCACTGGCGACCGTCCTCCGAGCGCAGGTGCTGGATGCCGGGCCCCGTCGTGAAGACGTGGAAGGCGCCGCCCTGCTCGATCAGCGTCGGATCGTGCGCGCCGGCGGGGTCCTCGAGGCCCGGAGCGGGCACGCCCGCGGTCGAGCAGGCCGGCAGCACCACCGCGGCGATCACCGCCGCGGCGCCGCGGACCCGAGGCGCGATCGAGGCCATCAGCCAGCGAACGTGTAGGCGGTCTTGACCGTCGTATAGAACTCGCGCGCGTAGCTGCCCTGCTCGCGCGGACCGTAGCTGGAGCCCTTCGTGCCGCCGAACGGCACGTGGTAGTCCACCCCCGCCGTCGGCAGGTTGACCATCACCATCCCCGCCTGCGAGTGCAGCTTGAAGTGGGCCGCGTGCTTCAGCGACTGCGTGCAGATGCCGGCGGACAGGCCGAACTCGGTGTCATTGGCCAGCGCGAGCGCCTCGTCGTAGTCGCGCGCCCGCACGACGTTCGCCACTGGGCCGAAGACCTCCTCGCGGCTGATCGTCATCGCGTTCGTGGTGTCCGTGATCAGCGCGGGCAACTGATAGAAGCCGGCCGTCTCGCGCTCGACGACCTCGCCGCCGAAGGCCAGCGTGCCGCCTTCCCGTTTCGCGATCTCGACATAGCGCAGGTTCTGGTCGAGCTGGCGCTGGTCGACGACCGGGCCGATGTCGGTGCCGGCCTTGAGCGCGTGATCGACCTTCAGCGTCCGCAGCTTCTCGACGACGGCCTGGACGAAGCGGTCGTGAATGCCTTCCGTGACGATGATGCGGCTCGACGCCGTGCAGCGCTGCCCGGTCGAGAAGAACGCGCTCTGCACCGCCGAGTTGACGGCAACCCCGAGGTCCGCGTCGTCCAGCACGATCAGCGGGTTCTTGCCGCCCATCTCCGCCTGCACCTTGGCCTGGCGCGCGGCGCAGGCCGAGATGATGCGGCGGCCCGTCGCCACCGAGCCGGTGAAGCTCAGCGCCTTGACCTTGGGCGAATCGACCAGCGTCTGCCCGACCTGCGAGCCCGCGCCCATCACCAGGTTGAAGGCGCCCTTGGCGAGCGCGGTGCGCGACAGGATCTCGGCGATGGTCCAGGCGCAGCCAGGCACCAGTTCGGCCGGCTTGAAGACGACCGTGTTGCCGTAGGCCAGCGCCGGCGCGATCTTCCAAGCGGGGATCGCGATCGGGAAGTTCCACGGCGCGATCAGGCCGACGACGCCGACCGGCTGCCGGATCACGTCGACCGACACGCCGGGCCGCACCGAGGCCAGCGTCTCGCCGCCGCAGCGCAGCGCCTCGGCGGCGAAGAACTTGAAGATCATCGCGGCGCGGTGCGTCTCGCCCAGGCCTTCGGCCAGCGTCTTGCCCTCTTCGCGGGAGAGCAGGCGGCCGATCTCGTCGCGGCGCGCGAGCAGCTCGTTGCCGACCGCGTCCAGCACGTCGAAGCGCTGCTGTGGCGTGCTCGAGGCCCAGGCCGGGAACGCCGCCTGCGCCGCGGCGATGGCGGCCTCGGTCTGCGCCGCATCGGCCTGCGCGTAGAGGCCGATCACGTTGCTGGTGTCGGACGGATTGATGTTGGGACGTTGGTCGACGCCGGCGACCA
>Ga0102591_1001162_pt1 | contig 38832 bp, 37 predicted proteins | sample AraplaCol_mCL_r2_2_FD_76860 | JGI IMG/M metagenome (GOLD analysis project Ga0102591, IMG submission 76860) | Arabidopsis root microbial communities from North Carolina, USA - plate scrape MF_Col_mCL_r2 (SPADES assembly) (version 2) | ecosystem: Host-associated > Plants > Roots > Endosphere...
GTGACGTTGCCGACGCCGTTGTCGGTGCCGCCCATCACCCAAAGGGCCTTGGCCGCCTGGGCGATGCGCGGCTCCCGCAGCACGGCCAGGGCGATGTTGGTCAGCGGCGCCTGGGCCAGCAGGGTGATCTCGCCGGGCTCTTCCATCACCCGCCGCACGATCTCGTCGGCCGCGTGGCCGGGGGAGGGGCGCTGGGCGGTCTTCGGGAAGGCCGCGTCGCTCATGCCGTCGGCGCCGAACACGTAGGCGGCGTCCAGCGGAACACGGCTGAACGGTTTCTGGGTCCCCAGATAGACCGGAACGCCGGCCGCCTCGCAGGCCTCCAGCGTCACCAGGGCGTTCTCGGCGTGCTGCTCGAAGCCGACATTGCCGTGGCTGATGGTGATCGCCTCGACGGTCACGCCCGGGCGGCGCAGGGCGAGCATCAGGGAGAAGACGTCGTCTCCGGCGGTGTCGGTGTCGATGATCAGGCGCATGAAACGGCTTCTGCCGTGTTCCAGCCGGCAAGGCCAGAGCCGGAAGGTTGTGGCGCGACCATCAACCTCACGCGGCAAAAAAGCTCGCAATTTGCCTGTGGACTATTGCGATGAGAACGAAAGGGGAATAGAGAACAAAAAGGCAACTGGCCAACGAGCTGTGGAGGGATGTTATGGTCCGGATCGCGCGTGAGTCTTTGGCGCTTGTATCTGTCGCCGGCTTCGTCTGGATGATGTGTTCGGTCGCCCAGTTGGTGGCCTGAGTCGAGAAGCAGCGAGGTCATGGTCATGTCGGGTGTGGAAGGTCAGGGTTTCGTCCACCTCCGCGTCCGGTCGGCCTATTCGCTGCTGGAAGGGGCCATCAAGGCCGACAAGATCCCGGGCATGACAGCCGCTGGCGGCATGCCCGCCGTGGGGATCACCGACCGGGCCAACCTGTTCGGCGCCTTGGAATTCTCCGTCTACGCCAAGGACAACGGCGTGCAGCCGCTCATCGGCTGCGCCCTGCCTGTTAACGGCATCGGCGCCAAGCCGTCCGAGCGCTGGGCGCGCGAGCCGACGATCACCCTGCTGGTGCAGAACGAGAAGGGCTATCTGAACCTCTCGGAACTGTCGTCCCTGGCCTATCTGGAAAGCGGCGAACTGGCCGAGCCGGTGGTGCCCTGGGCCAAGGTGGTCGAGCACGCCGAAGGGCTGATCCTGCTGTCGGGCGGAACCGACGGTCCGGTGGACTCGCTGCTGGCGGCCGGCAAGACGGCCGAGGGGCACGCGGCCCTGGCCGAGATGCAGCGGGTGTTCGGCGACCGCTTCTATGTCGAGCTCCAGCGCCACGGCCTGCCGCAGCAGGCGGCGGCCGAGCCGGGCCTGGTCGATTGGGCCTATGATCACGACGCGCCGCTGGTCGCCACCAACGACTGCTACTACGCCAAGCCCGAGCTCTACGATGCGCACGACGCGCTGCTGTGCATCGCCGACGGCTCGTTCGTCGGCCAGGACGAGCGGCGGCGGGTGACGCCCGAGCACTGGTTCAAGCCGGCCGACGAGATGCGCAAGCTGTTCGCCGACCTGCCGGAGGCCTGCGACAACACCCTCGATATCGCCCGGCGCTGCGCCTTCATGGTCAAGAAGCGCGACCCGATCCTGCCCAGCTTCCCCACCGGCGACGGCCGCAACGAAGCCGAGGAACTGGCCCACCAGGCCCGGGAGGGCCTGCGCAAGCGGCTCGACGGCCTGACCCTGGCCATGGAAGAGCACGTCTACTGGGAGCGGCTCGACTTCGAGCTGGGCATCATCGTCAAGATGGGCTTCCCCGGCTACTTCCTGATCGTTTCCGACTTCATCAAGTGGGGCAAGGACCACGGCATTCCGGTCGGTCCGGGGCGGGGTTCGGGCGCCGGTTCGCTGGTCGCCTGGGTGCTGACCATCACCGACCTGGATCCCCTGCGCTTTGGCCTGCTGTTCGAGCGCTTCCTCAATCCTGAACGGGTCTCCATGCCCGACTTCGACGTCGACTTCTGCCAGGAGCGACGCGAAGAGGTGATCGCCTACGTGCAGGACAAGTACGGCCGCGACCGCGTGGCCCAGATCATCACCTTCGGTTCGTTGCAGGCCCGCGCCGTGCTGCGCGACGTCGGCCGGGTGATGCAGCTGCCGCTGGGCCTGGTCGATCGTCTCTGCAAGATGGTGCCCAACAACCCGGCCGCGCCGGTGACCCTGGCCCAGGCCATCGACATCGAGCCGCGCCTCAAGCAGGCCAAGAACGAGGACGCCAACGTTTCCAACTGCCTGGACGTGGCCCTGCAGCTGGAAGGGCTGTTCCGCAACGCCTCGACCCACGCCGCCGGCGTGGTCATCGGCGACCGGCCGCTGACCCAGCTGACCCCGCTCTACAAGGATCCGCGCTCGGACTTCCCGGCCACCCAGTTCAACATGAAGTGGGTCGAGAGCGCCGGCCTGGTGAAGTTCGACTTCCTGGACCTGAAGACCCTGACCGTGCTCGACCGGGCGGTGAAGCACCTGCGCAAGCGCGGCATGGAGGTCGATCTCGGCCGCCTGCCGTTCGACGACACCAAGAGCTATGAGCTGCTCGCCTCGGGCCAGACGGTCGGCGTGTTCCAGCTCGAAAGCCAGGGCATGCGCGACACCCTGCGCAAGATGCGCTGCGGTTCGATTGAGGAGATCACCGCGCTGATCTCGCTCTATCGCCCGGGCCCGATGGACAACATCGACACCTTCGTCGACTGCAAGTTCGGCCGAAAGCCCGTCGATACCCTGCACCCGTCGCTGGAAGGCGTTCTGCGCGAGACCTACGGGGTCATCGTCTACCAGGAGCAGGTGATGCAGATCGCCCAGATCCTGGCCGGCTACAGCCTGGGCGAGGCCGACCTGCTGCGTCGCGCCATGGGCAAGAAGAAGAAGGAGGAGATGGATCTCCAGAAGATCCGTTTCGTCTCCGGCGCCAAGGAGAAGGGCGTCCCCGAGGACCAGTCGGGCTCGATCTTCGAACTGGTGGCCAAGTTCGCCGGCTACGGCTTCAACAAGAGCCACGCCGCCGCCTACGCCCTGATCGCCTATCAGACGGCCTGGCTGAAGGCCAATACGCCGGTCGAGTTCCTCGCCGCGTCGATGAGCCTCGATATTTCCAACACCGACAAGCTGGCGGTCTTCCACCAGGACGCCCGCCGCTTCTCGATCACCGTGCGGGCGCCGGACGTCAATCGCTCGGGCGCCGACTTCGAGGTCGAGAACGGCGAGGTGCTCTACGCCCTGGGCGCGGTGCGCAACGTCGGTCTGGAAGCCATGAAGCATCTCGTCGCCGTGCGCGAGGAGGGCGGTCCGTTCCGCGACATCTTCGACTTCGTCGAGCGGGTCGATCCCAAGCAGGTCAACAAGCGGGCCATCGAAAACCTGGCCCGGGCCGGGGCCTTCGACTCGCTGCACAAGAACCGGGCCCAGGTGTTCGCCAACGCCGACGTGCTGATCGCTCACGGCCAGAGCATCGCCGCCGATCGCCAGGGCGGCCAGCACGCCCTGTTCGGCGGCGACGCCGCCGCCAGCCGGCCGCGGCTGAAGAAGGTCGAGCCCTGGACCCAGGTCGATCTGCTGGACGAAGAGCTGTCGGCCGTCGGCTTCTACCTGACCGGCCACCCGCTGGAGGACATGATCGGCATGCTGCGCCGCCGGCGCACCGTCATGCTGACCGAAGCCCTGGCCCAGGCCGAGGCCGGCGCCGAGGCCCTGCGGATGTGCGGCATCGTCCGTCGCCGCCAGGAACGCGCCTCCCAGAGCGGCGAGCGCTTCGCCTTCGTTTCACTGTCGGATCCGTCCGGCGAGTACGAGGTGCTGTTCCCGCCGGAATCCCTGCGCAAGTGCCGCGACGTGCTCGAGCCGGGCAAGGGCGTGGTCATCAAGGTCCGCTCCAAGGCCCGCGACGGCGAGGTGCGGTTCTTCGGCGACGACGCCGAGCCGATCGAGAAGGCCATCGAGAACGTGGTCGCCGGCCTGCGCGTTCACCTGTCGCCGTCGGCCACCGAGATCGAGGCGCTCAAGCGCCGCATCGAACCGGCCGCGGCCCAGAAGGGCGGCGAGATCAGTTTCGTGGCGGCCCTCGGCGGCGGTCGCGAGATCGAGCTGAAGCTGCCGGGGCGCTACACCCTGGACGCTTCGCTGCGCGGCGCGCTGAAGACCGCGCCGGGCGTGGCGCTGCTGGAAGACGTCTAGCGTCGCTGTCCGTCCCTGAACTGGCGCGGGCTTTTCGGCGCGCTGGGCGGGGCAAGCCGGATAGATCTACGATGCGAACTTGGGGCTCACATGCGGAATAGGCGTGGAGCCTGATCGAGGACGCTGGCCGCGAGCCGCAGCCGGTGAAAGGGAGGACGACATGACCAAGCACGCTGGCGGTTGCCAATGCGGCAAGGTCCGCTTCGAGGTCGAGGCCGACCTGTCGCAGACTATCACCTGCAACTGTTCGCGCTGCGGCAAGCTGGGCTCTGTCCTGGCCTTCGCGCCGATCGATCAGTTCAGCCTCGTCTCGGGCGAGGACGCCCTGACCGAGTACCGGTTCAACACCGGCAAGATCCAGCACCTGTTCTGCGCCGACTGCGGCATCGAATCCTTTGCCCGGGGCGAGGCGCCGAACGGCGCGAAGATGGCGGCGATCAATGTTCGCTGCGTTGACGGCGTCGACGTTTTCGCTCTGGAGCCGCAGCAGGTCGACGGCAAGTCGTTCTGACGTAAGGGGCGGCCGGCTCGGTCTGAGCAGGCGCCAACGTCTGGCGCCGCTTTAGTCGATGTTGTTTCGAGGGGGCGCGGGCAGGAGCGCTTGGGAGCGGGCAAGCTCAGGCCCCGCCGCTACATCACTTCACCTCGGCGCCTCGCCCGGAACCTGTCGTCGTGCGGTCTCAGTGGGAGGCCTCCCGCCGCTCCGCTTTGGGAACGTGGGCAGCCTCGGGGCTCGGATCCACGAACCGCCTGGACGCTACGCTGGCCGAGACCAGATCGTTGTGCGCTGACGGGATGCCAGCCTCGCCCTCCTACCGCGCCGAGAACCTGACCACGGCCGGAGCCGCCGGGACCCCCGCTTCCGAGGCGAACTTGCGGTGGCGTTCGTTGTTGAAGCCCACCTCGTAGCTGCGTCCGGCCTGGACGGTGCAGGAGAGGGTGAAGCTGCGCCGGTCCCTGGACTGGACGGGCTTGGGCGCGCAGGCCGGGAACGTAGCCGGGTCGCGGGTGATGAACGACCAGCCGGCCTGCATCGGCTGGTCGAAGGTGACGCTCAGGGCGAGAGGCCCGGCCGGGACCACGGCGCCGGGCGCGGGCGAGACGGCGACGACGCGCGGCGGCGCGGGCGGCTGCGGTTCCTTGTGGTCGGCGACGGCGAGGGCGGCGAAGGCGCCGATGGCGGCGGCCATGACGATCATTGCTGAAGCTCCGGCGAGGAGGGGCCAGGCGGCCCGGGGGGCGGGGTTGCGTCGTCCGTCCTGGCCCGGCGGGCGGGGCGCGGCCATCCCGATTTTCTCGTCCCGAATTTCTTGTGGCGAAGCCGGGAGCGCCCTGAGCGGCGCTTCGGCTGGCGCGCCGTTGGCCGGGACGGCCGTTCCATCCCCCACCGCGCCGCCCGCCCCATCGGCTGCTCCATCACCCACCCCATCGTCCGCCACGAGGCGCGCCAGTTGCCGGCTGCTGCCGACGCCGGTCTTGCGTCGCGCCTCGCGCAGCCGTTCGTTGATCGCGCCTTCGCTGACACCCAGCGCGACGGCCGCGCTCTTGGCCGTGTGGCCGCGCGCCAGCAGCAGCAAGACGCGGCGTTCGGCGTCGGACAGGCGCGAGAGGTCTGACATCGGGATCCCGTACAGTGCGCGGCGCGGGTGCGCACTCAACCTTTTCGGCCGGCGTTCGGCAACGGCCGGGGAGGGCGGTCGGTGATTCCGCCCGGACCTGTCGGCGATCTCGCCATCGGCGGCCGGTGCATGTGCGCAGCCGCGAATGTCCGGAAAGAACGGCCCTCGCGGCCGGCGAGCGTCGGGAAAGGCTTGCATTCAGCGCGTTTCGCGACTATCTGCGCGCCATTCCACACGCGGACGTTCGGCAGCGCCGGGGAGACATCCCGACGTCGCCGTTCCGGTCCCGCCTCCAGAATGGTCTGGAGCGGGGGTGTCCGCGGAGGTTCAACCGGAAAAAGGATTAAGGCCCGATGGCTCTTCCCGAATTCTCCATGCGTCAGCTCCTGGAAGCCGGCGCCCACTTCGGCCACCAGACCCACCGCTGGAACCCGAAGATGGACCGCTACATCTTCGGTTCGCGCTCGAACATCCACATCATCGACCTGTCGCAGACCATCCCGCTGCTGCACCAAGCGCTGGTGAAGGTCCGTGAAGTCGCCGCCGCCGGCGGCCGCGTGCTGTTCGTCGGCACCAAGCGTCAGGCTTCGGATCCGGTCGCCACGGCCGCCAAGCGCTGCGCCCAGTACTACGTGAACCACCGCTGGCTCGGCGGCACCCTGACCAACTGGCGCACCGTCTCGGGCTCGATCGCTCGTCTGCGCGAGCTGGAAGGCGTCCTGGGCGGCGACGGTTCGGGCCGTTCCAAGAAGGAACTGCTGCAGCTGACCCGCGAGCGCGACAAGCTCGAGCTGTCGCTGGGCGGCATCAAGGACATGGGCGGCATCCCCGACATCATGTTCGTGATCGACACCAACAAGGAAGCGATCGCGATCCTGGAAGCCCGCAAGCTGAACATCCCGGTCGTCGCCATCCTCGACACCAACTGCGATCCGGACGGCATCACCTACCCGATCCCGGGTAACGACGACGCCGCCCGCGCCCTGCAGCTGTACTGCGACCTGATCGCGGATGCGGTTCTGGATGGCCTGGCCGCCGGCCAAGCCGGTTCGGGCGTCGACCTGGGCGCCGCCGTGAACCCGACCGAGCCGGCCCTGGCCCGTGCTCTGGCTCCGGAGCCGACCGAAGCCGCTCCGGAAGCCGTCGTCGAGGCTGCCCCGGAAGCGGCCGCTGAAGCCGCTCCGGAAGCCGCCGTCGAAACGGCTCCGGAATCGGCCGAAGGCTGATTTCCCACGCGCCTCCGCCCGTCTCGGACGGAACGCGGAGGCCGTCGCGACCCTGACATGCGACCGGGCTAGAAGCCCGGTCGCTACTCTTTGCGAATATGGCGGGCGACAAGCCCGGTCGCTAACCGTTTGAATATGGAGATATTCCATGGCTGAGATCACGGCTGCGCTGGTCAAGGAACTGCGCGAAAAGTCCGGCGTCGGCATGATGGACTGCAAGAAGGCCCTGTCCGAGAACAACGGCGACATCGAAGCGTCCATCGACTGGCTGCGCGCCAAGGGCCTGTCCAAGGCCGCCAAGAAGGCCGACCGCGCCGCCGCCGAAGGCCTGGTGGCCATCGCCGTCGCCGAAACCGGCGCCGGTGAAACCGCGACCGCCGTCGAAGTGAACGCCGAAACCGACTTCGTGTCGCGCAACGACCTGTTCCAGGGCGCGGCTCGCCAGATCGCTCAGGCCGCCCTCGGCACCGACGGTTCGGTGGAAGCCATCGCGGCCGCCAATCTGGCCGGCGGCGAGACCGTGCAGGACCACCTGACCAACCTGATCGCCACGATCGGCGAGAACATGATGGTCCGTCGCGCCGCCAAGTGGACGGTCGAGAACGGCGTCGTCGCCTCCTACATCCACAACGCCACCGCGCCGGACCTCGGCCGCATCGGCGTGCTGGTCGCCCTCGAGTCGGCCGGCGACAAGGCCGCCCTGCGCGAGCTGGGCCGCAAGATCGCCATGCACGTCGCCGCGACCGCCCCGCTGTCGCTGTCGCCGGACGATCTGGACCCGGCCGCCATCGAGCGCGAAAAGGCCGTGTTCACCGAGCAGGCCCTGGAATCGGGCAAGCCGGCCGCCGTCGTCGAGAAGATGATCGAAGGCCGCATCCGCAAGTTCCTGGAAGAAGTCGTGCTGCTGAAGCAAGCCTTCGTCATGAACCCGGACCAGACCGTCGAGCAGCTGGTGGCTGAAACCGGCAAGACCCTCGGCGCCCCGATCGTCGTGAAGGGCTTCACCCGTCTCGCCCTGGGCGAAGGCGTGGAAAAGAAGCAGGACGACTTCGCCGCCGAAGTCGCCTCGATGACCGGCCAAGCCTAAAGGCCGGCCAGGACAGGCAAGGCGGCGGGCAGGTCTCGCCGCTTTCGCTGTCGTCAAATCAAGGGCGCGGCGCGCATCGAACGCGCGCCGCGCCCTTTTTTTGCGCTTGAACGGCGTCGCGCCCGGATGGCGCAAAACCGATCCCACTTTTGTGTAACGCACACTATGGTGCGTGCCGACGACTCAGGAAGAGCCCGGTCCATGTCCGATCCCACCCCCGCCAAGCCGTACCGTCGTCTTCTGCTCAAGGTTTCCGGCGAAGTGCTGATGGGCGACACGCCCTACGGGATCGACACCAACACCGTCCAATCCGTCGCCCTCGACATCGCCGAGATCGTCAAGTCGGGCGTCGAGCTGTGCCTGGTGATCGGCGGCGGCAACATCTTCCGCGGCATGGCCGGCGCGGCCAAGGGCATGGAGCGCTCCAGCGCCGACTACATGGGCATGCTGGCCACCGTCATGAACGCCCTGGCCATGCAGGACGCCCTCGAGCGCATCGGCGTCGAGACCCGCGTGCAGTCGGCCATCCCGATGGCCACCGTCTGCGAGCCCTACATCCGCCGTCGCGCCCAGCGCCACCTCGAGAAGGGCCGCGTGGTGATCTTCGCCGCCGGCACCGGCAACCCGTTCTTCACCACCGACACCGCCGCCGCCCTGCGCGCCGCCGAGATGCAGTGCGACGCCCTGTTCAAGGGCACCAGCGTCGACGGCGTCTACACCGCCGATCCCAAGAAGGATCCCACCGCCCAGCGCTACGATCGCCTGAGCTACATGGACGTGCTGGCCAAGGACCTGCGCGTCATGGACGCCTCGGCCGTCGCCCTCATGCGCGACAGCAACATCCCGATCGTGGTGTTTTCCATCAAGGGGCGGGGTAACCTGCTCGACGTGCTGCGTGGCCAAGGCACGCACACCGTCGTCGCCAACGCCTGATTTTATCTAAGCGAAGAGAGCCCAAGCCATGGCCGCCGCCGAAAAGCCCGTCCTTTCCCGCTACAAAGACCGCATGGACAAGGCCGTGCTCGCCCTGAAGGACGAGTTCGGCTCCCTGCGCACCGGCCGCGCGTCGGCCAGCCTGCTCGACCAGGTGATGGTCGAGGCCTACGGCTCCAGCACGCCGCTGAACGCCGTGGCCTCGGTCAGTGTCCCCGAGCCGCGCCAGATCAACGTCAGCGTCTGGGACCGCGGCGTCGTGGTCTCGGTCGAGAAGGCCATCCGCGCTTCGGGCCTGGGCCTGAACCCGGTGGTCGAAGGCCAGAACCTGCGCATTCCGATCCCGCCGTTGACCGAGGAGCGCCGCAAGGACCTCTCCAAGATCGCCGGCAAGTACGCCGAACAACAGAAGATCGCCGTACGCAACGTTCGCCGCGACGCCAACGACGACCTCAAGAAGGCCGAGAAGGACAGCGCCATCAACGAGGATGAGCGCAAGAAGATGGAAACCGAGGTCCAGAAGCTGACCGACGAGGCGATCAAGCGCATCGACGAGGCCTTGAAAACCAAAGAACAAGAGATCATGCAGGTCTGATCGTCCTCTCTGGTGGACGCCCAGAGCGCGCCAGGGTTAGGTGTGCGCGGCTAACCCGCCCGGGCGCGCTCTAGGTGTTTGATTCTGAGGCCCGTTGATAAGGTTTGGATTTTCGATCCAAACCTTATCAACGGGCCTCTGGGGGATGAGAAGGGAAGGCTAAGAGCGCATGTCGCCGAAGACCGGCCTGCAGACCAAGACCGCGCGCCCCGGGGGCGAGGCCGGCGCGGGTCTGCATGCGGCCATCATCATGGACGGCAACGGCCGGTGGGCTAAGCGTCGCGGCATGCCGCGCGCGCTGGGCCATCGGGCCGGCGTCAACGCGCTGAAGCGCACGGTCGAGGGCGCGCCCTCGGCCGGCGTCGGCGTGCTGACCGTGTTCGGCTTCTCGACCGAAAACTGGCGCCGCCCGGCCCAGGAAGTCTCCGAGCTGATGGGCCTGCTCAAGGCCTATGTCGAATCGGACCTGGAACGCCTGAGCCGCGAAGGCGTCCGTGTGCGGATCGTCGGGCGGCGCACCGGCCTGTCGCCCGACGTGCTCGAGGTGATCGAGCGCGCCGAGCGCCGCACGGCCAGCAACGACCGCTTCCTGCTGCAGGTGGCCTTCAATTACGGCGGCCAGGCCGACATCACCGACGCCGCGCGCCGCTTCGCCGAGCAGGTCGAGCGGGGCGAGGCGAGGGCGGCCGATCTCAACGAGCAGATGTTTGGCGGCTTCCTGTCGACCTCGGCCGCGCCCGCGCCGGACCTGATCGTCCGCACCAGCGGCGAGCACCGCATCTCCAACTTCCTGCTGTGGGAATGCGCCTACGCCGAACTGATCTTCCAGGACGTTCTCTGGCCCGACTACGGCCCCGAGCACCTAGCCGCCGCCGTCGCGGAATATCGTAGCCGTGACCGGCGCTATGGAGGCATTGCGGCCGATGACGTCGCCGTCGCCGGCTAAGCGCTTCAACTGGGGCAATCTCTGGACGCGCGTGGCTTCGGCCACCGTGCTCGTTCCCACGGTCGTGGCCGCCGTCTGGCTGGGGAGCTACTGGTTCCTGGCCCTGGCCCTGGTGTGCGTGGGCCTGCTGGCCCGCGAATGGGGCAAGATCAGCGCCCCCAAGGCCCCCAACGCGGTGGGCGCCGTCGTCGCCGTGTTCTGCGCCGTGGCGGTGATCGCCGCCTTCCTGGCCCACTTCTTCGTCGCCTGGGCCGTCGTGCTGGCCGGAGCCTTCCTGGCCGGCCTGATCGCGCGCGGCGCGGTCGAGCGTCGGGCCGACGCGGCCTATGGCGTCATCTACATCGCCCCCGCCGTCATCGCGATGGTCTGGGTGCGCTCGCTGTCGGACGGCCTGTGGTGGACGCTGCTGCTGTTCGTCGTCACCTGGTTCGCCGACATCTTCGCCTATGCGACCGGCAGCGTGCTTAAGGGCCCCAAGCTGTGGCCCCGCATCTCGCCCAACAAGACCTGGTCGGGCTTCGTCGGCGGCCTCGTGGCGGCCACGCTGGGCGCCGTGGCGGTGTCGGAGCTGGCCGACCTGCGCCTGATCTGGCCGGCGGCGGCGCTGATCGGCCTGCTCGGCGGCCTGGCCACCATGGCCGGCGACCTCTGGGAATCGATGCTCAAGCGCCGCTTCGGCGTGAAGGACAGCGGCGACCTGATCCCCGGCCACGGCGGCCTGCTGGATCGCGTCGACGGCCTGATGTTCGCGGCCATCGTGGTGGCCGCCGTGCGTTTGATCGACCACTGGGGATGGGCTCATTGACCGTGTCCCGTAAGGTTGTCGTTCTGGGATCGACGGGTTCGATCGGCGTCTCCACCCTCGATCTCTTCGAGCAGTCCAAGGTTCCGGTCGAGATCCTGGCCCTGGCCGCCGGCCGCAACGTCGAGCGTCTGGCTCAGCAGGCCCTGCACTGGCGGCCCAAGCTGGCGGTGATCGAGGACGAGCGCCTGCTGGGCGAGCTTCGCGAGCGCCTGGCCGGTTCTGGCGTCGAGGCCGCCGCCGGTCCCGCCGCCGTCGAGCAGGCCGCCGCCATGGGCGCCGACTGGGTGATGTCGGCCATCGTCGGCGCGGCGGGTCTTGCGCCCACCCTGGCGGCCGCCCGCACCGGCGCGGTCGTGGCTCTGGCCAACAAGGAAAGCCTGGTCTGCGCCGGTCCCGAACTGCTGCGCATCGCGCGCGAGGCCGGCGGCACGGTGATCCCGGTCGATTCCGAGCACTCGGCCATCTTCCAGGTGCTGCAGCCGACTTGCCTGGACCGCGTCGCGCGCCTGATCCTCACCGCCTCGGGCGGCCCTTTCCGCACCTGGACCCGCGAGCAGATGGCCGCCGCCACGCCCGAGCAGGCCGTGGCCCACCCCAACTGGTCGATGGGCGCCAAGATTTCGGTCGATTCCGCCTCGATGATGAACAAGGGGCTGGAGATGATCGAAGCCTCCTACCTCTTCGACACTCCGGAAGAGCGCATCGGCGTCGTGATCCACCCGCAGTCGGTGATCCACAGCCTGGTGGAGTACACCGACGGCTCGACCCTGGCGCAGCTGGGGCCGCCCGACATGCGCAGCCCGATCTCCTACGCCTATTCCTGGCCCGAGCGCCTGGCCTGGCCGGCCAAGCCCCTGGATCTGGGCGCTTACGGCCAGCTGACCTTCGAGGATCCGGACCTCGAGCGGTTCCCGCTTTTGGGCGTCGCGCGGGAGGCTTTGCGCCTGGGCGGCGGCGCGCCGACGGCGATGAACGCGGCCAATGAGGTCGCCGTCGCGGCTTTCCTTGACCGGCAGATCGGCTTTCTCGATATTGCCGCCTCGGTTGAGGGGACGCTTGAACGCATGAATGGGGTAGGGGACCTCGCCGTAACGGCGGGTGACGTTCTTGACACAGCCATGATGATCGACGGCTCGGCCCGCCGTATTGCGGCCGAGGTTGTCGCTCACAAGCGCCTTTAGTGAAGTGACCGGGGAGCTCTGATTCCAAGCCGATGATCAGTCTTCTGATCTCGATCGTGTCGATGATCATCGTGCTGTCCGTCGTAGTGACGGTGCACGAGCTCGGACACTTCTGGGCGGCGCGCGCGTGCGGCGTCGCGATCGATCGTTTTTCGATCGGCTTCGGCTCGGCCCTGTTCTCCTGGCGCGACAAGCACGGCGTGGAGTGGCGGATCGCCTCGATCCCGCTGGGCGGCTACGTGCGCTTCGCCGGCGACGAGAACGCCGCCAGCGTGCCCGACCAGAACGACCTCGACGCCATGAAGGCCGAGATCGCCCAGCGCGAAGGCGCCGAGGCCGTCGGCAAGTACTTCCATTTCAAGCCGATCTGGCAGCGGGCGGTGATCGCCGCCGCCGGTCCGTTCGCCAACTTCGTGCTGGCGACGCTGATCTTCGCTGTCGTGCTCCTGGTCATCGGCGACCTGAAGTCGCCCGCCACCATCTCGGCCGTGACGCCGGGCAGCGCCGCCGCCGAGGCGGGCTTCCGTCCCGGTGACACCATCGTCCGCATCGACGGCCGCAAGGTGAAGGACTTCCAGCAGGTCCAGCGCTACGTGACCCTGCGCGCCAAGCTGCCGATCGCCTTCGGCGTCGAGCGCGCCGGCCAGACCGTCTCTCTGACCGCCACCCCGCGCCTGGTCGAACAGAAGGACCAGTTCAGCGGCCGCGTGAAGGTCGGCCAACTGGGCCTCGAAAGCCGCAGCCGGCCCTATCTGCAGAAGTCCAGCCTGCTCAGCGCCATCCCCGACGCCGTCGGCCAGGTCTGGGACATGCTCAAGACCATCGCCTTCTATCTGGGCCGCCTGCTGACCGGTCAGCTGCCGGCCGACCAGATCAGCGGCATCATCGGCATCGGCCACTCGGCCGGCGCGGTGACCAAGGCCAGCGTCGAAGGCGCGCCTGACGTCGGCACGGTGATGCTGCGGCTGCTGTTCAACCAGCTGCTGTTCATCGCCAGCCTGTCGGTCAGCATCGGTTTCATGAACCTGCTGCCGATCCCCGTGCTCGATGGCGGCCACCTGCTGCTCTACGCCTACGAGGCCGTCTTCCGGCGTCCTCTGCGCGCCGACTTCCAGGCCGCCGGGTTCCGAGCGGGCCTTGCCTTGATCCTTGGTTTCATGCTGTTCGCGGCCTGGAACGATCTCAACCGCTTCGACGTGTTCAAATTCATCGGCGGCCTGTTCACGTGAACGCCGCCCGCCCGTCCATGATTGGTCCCATGAGCAAAATTCGCGCACACAGCGCCGCGTTCGCCACCGGCGTTGCGCTCCTCTTCGGCTCCACCGCCCTGATCGCGCCGCAGGCGGCGTTCGCCCAGGCCCAGACCTCGGGCGTGGTGCAGCGCATCGTCGTGCAGGGCAACGAGCGGATCGAAGCGGGCACCGTGCTGTCGTACCTGCCGATCCAGGCCGGCGAGACCGTCGATCCGGCCCGCCTCGACCTGGCGCTGAAGACCCTGGCCCGCACCGACCTGTTCGCCGACGTCTCGATCGAGCTGGTCGGCGGCGACCTGGTGGTCAAGGTCGTCGAGAACCCGATCATCAACCAGGTGGTCTTCGAAGGAAACTCGGCGCTCAAGGAAGACAAGCTGAAGGACGAGGTCCAGATCCGTCCGCGCGGCATCTTCACCCGCGCCAAGGTGCAGGCCGACGTCCAGCGCATCATCGAGCTCTACCGCCGCTCGGGCCGCATCTCGGCCACCGTGACCCCCAAGGTCGTGGAGCTGCCGCAGAAGCGCGTCGACCTGGTGTTCGAGATCAACGAAGGCCCCAAGAGCGGCGTCCTCGGCGTCAACTTCCTGGGCAACAAGGAATTCTCGGACAACGAGCTGGCCGACGTCATCGTCACCAAGGAGTCGCACTGGTACAAGTTCCTGACCAGCAACGACAACTACGACCCGGACCGTATCGAGTACGACCGCGAGCAGCTGCGTAAGTACTATCGCAACCGCGGCTTCTTCGACTTCCGCGTGGTGGCCTCGACGGCCGAGCTGGCCACCGACAAGAACGGCTTCGCGGTCACCTACACGATCGACGAAGGCCCTAAGTACAAGTTCGGCAAGGTCACCGTCGAAACCGAGCTGAAGAAGCTCGACGGTAACCTGCTGGCCCAGATCCTGCCGATCAAGACCGGCCAGATCTACGAGGACGAGCGCATCGAGCAGGCCACCGACGCCCTGACCTTCGCGGCGGGCGCGGCCGGCTTCGCCTTCGTGGACGTGCGTCCGCGCTACGTGCCCAACCGCGAGACCCAGACGGTCGACGTGGTGTTCCAGGTGCGTGAAGGCCCGCGCGTCTATGTCGACCGTATCGACATCGTCGGCAACACCCGCACCCTCGACTACGTCCTGCGCCGCGAAATGGAAGTCGCCGAAGGCGACGCCTACAACCGCGTGCTGGTCGACCGGTCGCGCAACAACATGCGTCGCCTGGGCTTCTTCAAGGACGTCAACATCGAGGAGGTGCCGAGCAGCGCCCCCGACCGCACCGCCCTGTGCGTGAAGGTCGAGGAGCAGCCGACGGGCGAGCTGTCGTTCAGCGCCGGCTACAGCTCGGTCGATCAGCTGGTGCTCGACGTCGGCGTCACCGAGCGGAACTTCCGCGGCCGCGGCCAGAACCTGCGCGCCCGCGTCTCGGTCGGCTCGCTGCGTCAGCAGGTCGACTTCGCCTTCACCGAGCCGCGCTTCCTGGGCCGCAACCTGGCCGCCGGCGTGAACCTCTATTCGTACCGCTACGACCTCAGCGACTACGCGGCCTACGACACCAAGTCGATCGGCGGCGGCTTCACCCTGGGCTTTGGCCTGACCCAGAACACCTCGATGAGCCTGCGCTACACCCTGCGCCAGGACGAGGTGGACGTGGCCGACAGCTACTGCACCGCCGGCACCGTCTCGGCGATCCTCTGCCTGCAGCGCGGCGCCTACATGACCTCGCTGGTCGGCTACGGCCTGCGCCTGGACAAGCGGAACGATCCGCTGCGTCCGACCCGCGGCTTCTTCGCCGACCTGAACCAGGACCTGGCCGGCTTCGGCGGCGACGTGAACTACCTCAAGACCGAGGTGGACGGCGGCTGGTACTGGGGCTTCAACAAGGACTTCGTCCTGCAAGCCACCGGTTCGGCCGGCTACATCGAGGGCTGGGGCGGCGACAGCGTCCGCATCAATGACCGCTTCTACAAGGGCGGTTCCAGCTTCCGCGGCTTCGAGACCGCCGGTATCGGCCCGCGCGACACCTCGACCGACAGCAGCGCCCTGGGCGCCAAGCTGTACGCCATCGGCTCGCTGGAGCTGAGCATCCCGACCTTCCTGCCCGAGCAGTACGGCATCAAGGCCGCCCTGTTCACCGACTTCGGCACCGCCGGTCAGCTGGATGACGTCGATCGCCAAAGTTCGACCGGAGTCTTCGACGAAAACATCCGGGACAACCTCGGTCTGCGGGCTTCCGCCGGCATCAGCATCGACTGGAAGTCGCCCATGGGTCCCATCCGGTTCGACATCAGCCAGATCCTGAAGAAGGAAGACTACGACCGGACGGAAACCTTCCGCTTCTCCACTTCAACCCGTTTCTAATCTCCACAAGGCTCCTGACAGCATGTCCTCCAAGTTCTTCGCCGCGGCCGCTTCGGGCCTGGCCGCGCTCGCCGTGGCTTCCGGCGCTTTCGCTCAAGCCGCCGCTCCGCTCGCCAAGGCTCCGGCCGCCCCGGCCGCTCCGCCGATCACCCACGGCGCGGCGATCCCGAGCCTGTGCGTGTTCTCGGCCGGCGCCGTTCGCGGCACCTCGGCCACCGGCAAGGCGCTCGACGCCCGCCTGAAGGCCCTGCAGACCACGGCCGAGTCGCCGCTGGCCGCCCGTGAAAAGGCCCTGCAGACCAAGATCGACGCCTTCAACGCCGCCGCCAAGACCCCGGCCGCCGACATCACCGCTCGCGAAAAGCAGAAGTCGGACCTGGAGCTGGAGCAGAGCGCCCTGCAGCGCGACGCCGCCCACACCCAGATGGAACTGGTCGCCACGGCCAACACCGCCCAGCAGCAGTACCAGGTGGAACTGCAGCCGGCCGTGATCGCCGCCTACCAGCAAAAGGCCTGCGGCCTGCTGGTCGAGCGCAACGCCGTGGCCATCTTCAACCCGGCCATGGACATCACCCCGCAGGTCGTCAGCCTGCTGGACGCCCGTGGCAAGGCCACGTCGTTCCAGGCCCTGGAACGCACCAAGCTGACCCCGCAGCAGGCCGCCCAGCTGGCCGCCGAACTGCAGCGGAACTAAGGACTAAGAGGGCCCCGCCCGGCTTCTCGCCGGGCGGGCGCCTTCCGTTACGGCATTGACTCGGGACGGCTTTCGGCCGCCTACACTTCGTCCGTATCGGGCGATTCCCGGGACGGCCGTCGTCGAGAGGTTTCCATGCCGGACCCCCGCTTTTTCGAGACCCTGGGTCCGGTTTCCGTGTCCGATCTGGCCCTGGCCGGCGGCGCCGAACTTGCCGATCCCACCCTGGGCGAGCGCCTGATCGCCACCGTGGCGCCGCTGGACGGCGCCGGACCGGACGCCGTCTCCTTCCTTTCCGATCCGCGCCGGGCCGCCGGCCTGTCGGCCTGTAAGGCGGGCGCGATCTTCATGAAGCCCCAGCATCGCGAGTTCGCGCCGGATGGCTGCGCCGCGCTGCTCACGTCCCATCCCCAGGCCGCCTGGGCCGCCGCCGTCGCGCGCCTCTACGCGCCGCGCCGCCACGAGCCGGGCTCGGCCGCCATCCATCCGTCCGCCGTGCTGGAGGAGGGCGTGCGCCTGTCGCCCGGCGCGGTGATCGGCCAGGACGTCCGCATTGGCCGGGGCACGGTGATCGGCCCCGGCGCGGTGATCGGTCCCGGCGTCGCCATCGGCCGCGACTGCGTCATCGGCGCCAACGCCGTGGTCGGCTTCGCCCTGATCGGCGACCGCGTCAGCCTGCACGCCGGCTCGGCGGTCGGCGAGGCCGGGTTTGGCGCGGCCGGCGGCCCCAAGGGCGTCGTCGACCTGCCGCAGCTGGGCCGCGTGGTCCTGCAGGACGGCGTCACCCTGGGCGCCAACAGCTGCATCGACCGCGGCGCGTTCGACGACACCACGGTGGGCGAGAACACCAAGATCGATAATCTGGTCCACGTTGCGCACAACGTGCAGCTTGGCCGAAACTGCCTGCTGGCGGCCTACACCGGGCTGTCGGGCAGCACGGTCGTCGGCGACGGCGTCGCCTTCGGCGGCAAGGCCGGCGTCGCCGACCACTTGACGATCGGCGCCGGCGCCAGCATCGGGGCCTCGGCCTCGGTGTTCAAGAGCGTGCCGGCCGGCGAGACATGGACAGGGTTTCCCGCGCGCCCCATCAAGCGGTGGCTGAGGGAAACGGCATGGCTGTCGCGCAGCGCGCGCAGTCGGGGGATGAAAGACGAGGCATGAGCCAGACCGAAACCGCGGGCCCGCAGACCGACATCGACATCGCCGAGATCCTCAACCGGATCCCGCACCGCTACCCGTTCCTGCTGGTCGATCGCGCCGAAGCCTATGTCCCGCACCAGTCGATCGTCGGCATCAAGTGCGTGACCGTCAACGAGCCGTTCTTCCAGGGCCACTTCCCGGGCAACCCGGTGATGCCCGGCGTGCTGATCATCGAGGCCCTGGCCCAGACGGGCGCGGTGCTGATGAGCAAGTCGCTGGAAGTCGACACCGAGGGCAAGACGATCTTCTTCATGTCGGTCGACAACGCCCGCTTCCGCAACCCCGTGCGCCCGGGCGACGTCCTGCGCATGGAGGTCGAGGTGCTGCGCGCGCGTTCGACCATCTTCAAGTTCAAGGGCGTGGCCAAGATCGGCGACAAGGTCGCCGCCGAGGTCGAGTTCGCCGCCATGGTCGTGGAGACCCCGACGAAATGACCAAAGTCCATCCGACCGCCATCGTCGACGCCGCCGCCAAGCTGGGCGCGGACGTCGAAATCGGGCCGTTCTGCATCGTCGGCCCCGACGTGACCCTGGGCGACCGCGTGCGCCTGCTGTCGCATGTGGTGGTCGATGGCGTCACCACCATCGGCGAGGACACCGTGGTCCACGCCTTCTCGGCCCTGGGCGGTCCGCCGCAGCACCTGGGCTACAAGGGCGAGCGCACCCAGCTGGTCATCGGTCCGCGCAACACGATCCGCGAGCAGGTGACGATGAACACCGGCACGGCCTCGGGCCGCGGCGTGACCACCATCGGCGCCGACGGCTTCTTCATGGCCGAGGCCCACGTGGCCCACGACTGCACGGTCGGCGACAACGTCGTGCTGGCCAAGGGCGCGACCCTGGGCGGCCATGTCGACGTCGGCAACTTCGTGTTCGTCGGCGGCCTGGCGGCCATCCACCAGTTCTCGCGCGTCGGTCGCTACAGCTTCATCGGCGGCCTGGCCGCCGTGACCAAGGACGTCATCCCCTACGGTTCGGTGTGGGGCAACCACGCCCACCTCGAGGGCCTGAATCTCGTGGGCCTCAAGCGCCGCGGCTTCTCGCGCGAGGCGATCAACGCCCTGCGCTCGGCCTACCGCATGATGTTCGCCGACGAAGGCACCTTCCAGGAGCGCCTGGACGACGCGGCCGAGACCTACGCCTCCATTCCCGAGGTGATGGAAATTATCGCGTTCATCCGCGACGAGGGCAACCGCCCGCTCTGCCTGCCCGAGCGCGAGGTCTAGCCTTGCGCAAGCTCGGACTGATCGCCGGCGGCGGGGCCCTGCCGATCGAACTGGCCGCCCACTGCGAGCGCGCCGCGCGCCCGTTCGCCGTCATGCGGCTCAAGGGTTTCGCCGACGCGACGCTGGAGCAGTACGCCGGCATCGAGGTCGGCCTGGCCGAATTCGGCAAGGCCTTCAAGGCGCTGAAGGAAGAGGGCTGCGAGGCCGTCTGCTTCGCCGGCACGGTCGATCGTCCCGATTTCTCGGCCCTGATCCCGGACTTCCGGGGCGTGAAGGTGCTGCCGGGCCTGATCAAGGCTGCGCGCGAGGGCGACGACGCCCTGCTGCGCCGCGTGCTGACCGAGTTCGAGAAGGAAGGTTTCGTCGTCGAAGGCGCCCATGAGGTGCGCGGCGAGATGACCCTGCCGTCCGGACCGCTGGGCCGCTACGCTCCGCGCGCCGAGCACGGCGCCGACATCGACCGCGCCCTGACCGTCGCCCGCGCCATCGGCGGGCTCGACGTGGGGCAGGGGGCCGTGGTCTGCGACGGCCTCGTCCTGGCCGTCGAGGCCCAGGAGGGCACGGACGCCATGCTGCGCCGGGTGGCCGACCTGCCCCAGGCGATCCGCGGCTGTCCCGAGGCGCCCAAGGGCGTTCTGGCCAAGGCGCCCAAGCCGATCCAGGAGACCAAGGTCGACCTGCCGACCATCGGCGTCGCCACCATCCAGCGCGCCGCGCGCGCGGGTCTGGCCGGCGTGGTCGGCGAGGCCGGCCGCCTGCTGATCGTCGATCGCGAGCAGGTCATCGCCTGCGCCGACGACCTGGGCCTCTTCGTCTACGGCGTCGAGCCGGGCTGATGACCGCCGAGGTGTCCAGCGCTCGACCGCTGACGGTCATGCTGGTCGCGGCCGAGGCCTCGGGCGACAATCTCGGCGCCGGCCTGGCCCGGGTCCTGCGAGCGCGCCTGGGCGACCAGGTCCGCTTCGTCGGCCTCGGCGGCGCGCGCATGGCCGCCGAAGGGGTGCAGAGCCCGTTCGACATCGCCGAGCTGTCGATCCTGGGCCTCTTCGAGGGGCTGAAGGCCTATCCGCGGGTCCTGCGCCGCCTCAAGGACGTCGAGGCCGTTGCGGTGCGCGAAAAGCCCGACGTCGCCGTGCTGATCGACTCCTGGGGCTTCAACATCCGCCTGGCCAAGCGGCTGCGCGCGCTCGACCCGTCGATCGCCCTGATCAAGTACGTCGCGCCACAGGTCTGGGCCTCGCGTCCGGGCCGCGCGGCGACCCTGGCCCAGGCCGTCGACCTGCTGCTGGCTACCCAGCCGATGGACAAGCCGTTCTTCGACGCCGTCGGCCTGCCCAGCGTCTTCGTCGGCAACCCGGCCCTGGCCCGCGACTTCAGCGGCGCCGACGCCGCCCGCGCCCGCGCCGCGATCGGGGCGGGGCCGGATGATCCGATCCTCGCCGTCCTGCCGGGCAGCCGTCCGTCCGAGATCGAGCGCGTGCTGCCCGCCTTCGAGGACGCCGTGCGTCTGCTCAAGGGCGAGCGGCCGGGCCTGCATGTCGTGGTGCCCGCCGCCTCGACCGTGGCCGCCGCCGTTAAGGCGCGCGTCGCGGGCTGGCCGTTCCGCGCTCACGTGATCGAGGACGACCAGGCCAAGGACGACGCCATGAAGGCCGCCACCGTCGCCCTGGCCTGTTCGGGCACGGTGACCATCGAACTGGCCCTGGCCGGCGCGCCGATGGTGGTCGGCTACAAGATCGGCGCGATCAGCTACGCGCTCCTCAAGCGGCTGATGACGCCGCGCTGGGTGACCCTGTTCAACATCGCCGCCGACCGCGAGGTCGCGCCCGAACTGCTGCAGCATGACTGCACCGGCGAGCGCCTGGCGGCTGAACTGGCCAAGCGTCTGGACGACCCGGCCCTGCGCCAGCGCCAGGTGGCCGAGCAGTACGCGGCCCTCGACAAGCTGGGGCGCGGTCTGCCCGATCCGGCCGAAGCCGCCGCCGACGCCATGCTCGATTTCCTCGAAAGCCGAGCCGCCCAAAGTCGAGGCGCTGGGCGGGCTTAAGACCCGCTTCACGCCTGTGGATTAATCTTGCGGAAACCCTGCGCGCATCGCGCGCTCGTGGAGCCCGCCGTGTCGGTTCAACCGCTTGGACCCGCTGTCCCGACGTCCGCCTCGGTCATGCCGACGGCGATGGTCGCGCCCGCCGGTCCTCAAGGCGGCCAGACCGGGCAGCCGGGCCTGCCGCCGCCGGCCATGCTGGCCCAGAAGGCCCTGGCCGAAGCCGCCGAGACCCTTGGACGGATCGCGACCGAGGCCGGCGCCCAGGCCGCGCCCGAGACCGCCGACACCGTCGAGAGCCTGCTCAAGGGCGGCGCCACCGGCCAGGCCCGCGAGATCCTGCTGTCCAGCCCCACGGCGCAGGCCAAGGCCGTCTCCGACCTCGTCGGACGCGCCGCGCCCGCCCAGGGCGGCATGGCGCCGCTACTGGCCGACCTGGAGCGCGTCTCGACCTCGCCCGACGCGCCTGCCGTCGTCCGCCAGGCCGCCGCCAACATGCTGGCCCTGCGCTCGCCGATCGACGGCGCGGTGACCGCCGGCGAGATCCGCCAGGCCTTCAGTCGTTCGGGCCTGTTCATGGAGCAGCGCCTCGCCGACGAGGTCGAGCCCAACGCCGCGCCTCTGGCGGCCAAGGAGTCGTCCACGGCGGCTTCCGTAACGCCCTCGCAGACACCGTCGGTCGCCGGATCGACCTCCGCCGCCGCGACGTCGCCAGCGTTGGCCGCCCCGATCCAGGCCGAAGCTGATCCGGTCTCGACCTCGACCATCCAGACGGCCGGCGCGCCTGCACAGTCCGCGGTGGCGGAGGAGGGGGCTCCGACCCCGCTTGCCCGTCCTGCGTCTGCGTCCGCCACGCCCGTCGAGCCCGAGACGGCGCCTCCCGCTCCAGCCGCGCCCGATGAAGCCGAGACGCCCGTCGCCCGTTTCCTGGCCGCCGTCGCGCCGCGCCCGACGCCGGCCCAGGCCGCCCAGCCGGCCGCCGCCCTGTTCGTTCTGGCCCAGGAAGCCGCCGCGGGCTTCGAGGAACCGGTGGTGCGCCAGCCGCTGGTCCAGACGCCCCTGACGCCGCCGGGCAAGGGACCGCCGCCGCCGTTCGCCGGCGGGCCGGTCGTCGCCCAGGCGGCCGTGACCTCGACCCTGGCCCATGATGCGCCGCCCGCCACGGTCGCTCATCAACTGTCCAAGGGCGTCGACGCCGCCCTGGCCCGGCAGGAATTGATGCAGGCCGCCTCGCCGCCCGAACGCGCCGACGCCGCCCGAGCCGCCCAGCCCCTCGATGGGCGCGCGGTCGAGGAGAAGACCGGCCCCCGCTGGGTGTTCGACGTGCCCTTCGCCACGCCCCAGGGCTCGTCCGTCGCCCAGTTCGAGATCAGCCGCGACGGCGGCGGGGGCGGAGCCGCAGGCGGACCGGACGAAGCCCGCACCTGGAAGGTGCGCTTCTCGCTCGACGTCGAGCCCATGGGCCGCATCGACGCCCAACTGGCCCTGACCGGCGAGCGCGCTCGCGTGTCGCTATGGGCCGAGCGGACCGAGACCATGACTCGCCTGCGCGGCGGCCAGGAGATCCTCGACGCCGCCCTGCGCGAGGCCGCCCTGGAGCCGGAAGTGGCCTTCCACGCCTCGCCGGCGCCGGTCGCCGCGCCGCCCGCGCCCGGCCGCTTCGTGGACCGCGCCACATGACCCGCGTCTCAGGTCCCCGCATCGCCGTCGCCCTGCGCTATGACGCGCCCGACGCCCCGCGCGTGGTCGCCAGCGGCCGGGGCTGGGTGGGCGACAAGATCGTCGAGACAGCCCGCGAGCACGGCGTGCCGCTGGAGGAGAACCCGGCCCTGGCCCAGGCCCTCTCGACCATCCCGATGGAGGAGGAGATCCCCGAGGCGCTCTACGTCGCCGTGGCCGAGATCCTGGGCTTCATCCTGCGCACCGCCGCCAAGAGCTGAAACCCGAACTGAAACCAATAAAGTTGCGGTCAAGGGCTGGGGTTGGCCCATGCGGCGCCTATATCGACCGGGACCCTTCCCAGGAGCTCCCATGTCCGACCTCTCGGCCTTCCCGATCGCCAGCCGCTGGCCCGCCGCCCATCCCGACCGCATCCAGCTCTATTCGCTGCCCACGCCCAACGGCGTGAAGGTGTCGATCATCCTGGAAGAGCTGGGCCTGCCTTACGAGCCGCACCTGATCGACATCGGCAAGAACGAGACCTGGACGCCGGAATTCCTCAGCCTCAACCCCAACGGCAAGATCCCGGCGATCATCGATCCCGACGGTCCGGGCGGAAAGCCGCTGGGCCTGTTCGAGAGCGGCGCGATCCTGGTCTATCTGGCCGAGAAGACCGGCAAGCTGCTGCCGACCGATCCGGCCGCCCGCTACGAGACCCTGCAGTGGGTGTTCTTCCAGATGGCCGCTGTCGGCCCGATGTTCGGCCAGCTGGGCTTCTTCCACAAGTTCGCCGGCCGCGAATACGAGGACAAGCGTCCGCTGGAGCGCTATCGCGCCGAGAGCCAGCGCCTGCTCGGGGTTCTGGAGACCCGCCTGGAAGGCCGCGACTGGATAATGGGCGACGAGTACACCATCGCCGACATCGCTACGCTCGGCTGGGTGCGCAACCTCGTCGGCTTCTACGAGGCCGCCGATCTGGTCGACTACAAGAGCCTGAAGAACGTCCCGGCCTGGCTGGAGCGGGGTCTCGCCCGCCCGGCCGTGCAGCGTGGCCTCAACATCCCGGCGCGCCCGTAATCAAGGAATGGGGGCGGGCGGCGAGCGCCGTCCGCCCTTTCAACGATCGCCGATTCCGCCCAAGAAAACGGGCATGTCGCTCTTTCCCGAACTCGACGTTCCGCCGTCCGACCGCCTGTTCTTTGGGATCTTTCCCGAGCCGGCCGTGGCCGAGACCATCGCCGGTCGGGCCCGGGACCTGAAGGGCCGCCTGAGCCTCTCCGGCGCGCCGCTGACGCCTGACCGCTTCCACGTCACCCTGCACCACATCGGTGACTACGCCGGCCTGCCGCGCGGCATCGTCGCCCAGGCCCTGGAGGCCGGCGCGGCTGTCGCCACGACCTCGGCGCCGTTCGACGTGACCTTCGACAAGGCCGCCAGCTTCAACAATCGCGGCAACAACCCGTTCGTCCTGCAAGGCGGGGAGGGGCTGGTCGACCTGCACGGCTTCCAGAAGGCGCTCGGCCTGGCCATGGCCCATGCGGGCCTCGGCAAGCAGGTCGCCCGCCAGTTCAATCCGCACGTGACGCTGCTCTACGACCGCGGCCTTGCGCCCGAAACGGCGGTGGAGCCGGTATCGTGGCCGGTCTCCGAGTTCGTGCTGATCCACAGTCTGCTGGGCCAGACCCGGCACATCGTGCTCGGGCGCTGGGAGTTGACGGGGTAAGGTCAATCTCTTCCCGTCATTCGCGCCCTTGTCGCTGGAACCCTTTTACAGCTTCTCGAACCTGCACCATGATGCCTCGGACAACACATCCAGGTGGCCGTGAATTCTGTTCTAGATATACTGTTGGCGACGCCCGCCGTGTTGCCAGCCCTGACATCAGCGCTCATCGCCGCAGCCGTGGCAATCTTTGTCATGGCTGTCAGTCAGTATCTAATTTTTAAAAAGGGACGGACCGATTTTCTGACGCCGAAGCTTGAGCAATTGTATCTGCTGCTCAATGAATTATCTGAGCATAATGTTACGCAATTCAGGTTGCATTTTGATGCCATGAGTGGCGACGATGTTGCTTTAAGTAAGATATCGGAAATAGATGATCTAGATCTTTATGGTCATCGCCGTGCGAAAAAGATCATAATGTATGTTCGACTCTATTTTCCGAGGCTTTCTCGAGCGCATCAGCTCCTATTCGCGGCTGAACGTGAGTTAAACTTGCTTCAACATGCGATCGTTGGCCCAACGCCGCCTGATCCAGAGGATTTTCTACTCGCTAGTGGCCAAGTTGGGCACTTTTTGATGCTTATGGAGCAGGAGCTAATCAGGAACCGCGATCTACTGCTTCACGCCAACGTTCTGCCAAGGCGGTATAAATCCACTACATCGGCCGAGATTGCCAACATGAGCCCGCCACCGACCGGGCAGCCTTTCGGTCCTTCACCGCAAGCATCGACAGGTGAGGGGGAGGTGCTCCGCGAGGCGTAGGTGGTCGGCGGCCAGCGCCGCTGGCGGGAGGAGGAATGGCTTGGCCCTATTCTCGTCAGGCCGCCGGCGGCTCCGGTCGCGAGACGACGAAGGCCGCGCAGGCGGCCATGATCGCCCCCACCAGCAGGCCCAGCCAGGGCTTCGGCCGCGCCGCCAGCAGGAACACCGCCATGCCGCCGGCCATCCCCAGGCACGCGGCGATCTTGGCCTTGCGGGGAATGGCCTTGTTCGCCCGCCAGGCGCGCACCGAGGGGCCGAACTTCGGGTGGTTCAGCAGCCAGGCCTCCAGCTTCGGCGAGGACTTGCCGAAACAGCCGGCGGCCAGGATCAGGAACACCGTCGTCGGCATCAGCGGCAGGAACGCCCCGACGATGCCCAGCGCCGTGAAGGCGAAGCCGGCGACGAGATAGCCGATGCGCACCCCGCGCGACGTGGCGGGCGCGCTCACGGTTTCGAGCCCCGTGGAGGGGAGTTCAACGGCGGGGGCTTCAGCGGAAGGCGGCGTCGACATAGGCCTGCACCTGCGAAAAGGCGGCTTTCGCCCCGGCTATGGCGCGGGCCTCTGCGGCCGCGTCGAGATTGGCCGCGTCCAGCGCGGCGGTGAACTGTCGCCAGTGGGCGGCGCGGCCGTCGGGATGGCCGGCCAGGTGACGCGCGCCGAAGGTCTCGCCCAGTCCCAGCTTGGCGGCCGCCTTGAACAGGAACGCCGCGCCCAGGTTCGAGCCTTCGGCGACGTAGAGCCAGCCCAGCGCCGTCGCCAGGTCCGGCTGTTCGTCGGCCGTGAAGGCTGGCGGCGGCAGGTCCTCCAGGGCGGCCAGGCCGAGGTCGGCGCGGTCGGCCTCGATCGCCGCCAGCCGCCGGCGGCCTTCCAGGTCCGGCAGGCGCTGGGCCAGTTCGGGCCGCTGGTAGAGGCCGTCGATGTCGCGATGGAAGCGCTGCTGCACCTCGAGGAAGCGGCCATAACGCTCGCGATCCTCGAACGGCCGGCCGGCCATGATGCTCTTGTCGAGCCGCTCGTGGGTCTGGGTCGTTCCGGCCTTGAGGCGCTTGGCCAGGGTTTCGGCGTTGGCGAGATCGGTCATGGCGTTCATGCGGTGAATGTCGCCCCCTCGCGATTGAGACGCAACTGCTCTGGATCAAATCCGCCGCGCACTTTGGCGAAAATGCTAATCCGTCGGAGGAGAGCCCGACTCGCGGGCGAAGTTCTGGAGCGCGTCCGGTGACGGTGACGATCTACGGCATCAAGGCCTGCGACACGATGAAGAAGGCCCGCACCTGGCTCGACGAGCGCGGCGTGGCCTACGCCTTCCACGACTACAAGGTCGCCGGGATCGACCGCGCCAGCGTTGAGGGCTGGGTCGCGCAGCTGGGCTGGGAGACGGTGCTGAACCGCGCCGGCACGACCTTCCGCAAGCTGCCCGACGCCGACAAGACCGGGATCGATGCGGCCAAGGCGGTCGACCTGATGCTGGCCCAGCCGTCGATGATCAAGCGCCCGATCCTCGATATCGACGGCAAGCTGCTGGCCGGCTTCAAGCCCGAGGCCTATGCGGCGGTTCTCGCCTGAAGCGCGAAACAGGGCTTGCACGAAATACGCGAGTTGGCGAACTTTGGGGCGACAACCGCGGCAAACAGCGGCTAAGTCTTTGGGAAACGGCCGGACTCCCTTCATGAAGGGGCGGCGGCGACAGGATGATTGAGTGGGCGTGACTTCGGGGCTTCCTTACGATCTGGCGATCTTCGATTTCGACGGCACGCTGGCCGACAGCGGCGCCGTGGTGCTGAAGCTCGTCAATCCGATGGCCAGGATCTACGGCTTCAAGAGCGTCACCGACGAGGAAGTCGAGATGCTCCGTGGCCGTCCCAATCGCGAGATCATCAAGTACCTGGGCGTCTCGGCCTGGAAGATCCCGATCATCGCCGCCCACGGCAAGAAGCTGATGGCCGCCGAGATCGGCTCGATCGGATTGTTCCCGGGCGTTCCGGACATGCTGCGCGCCCTGGCGGCGGGCGGCGTGCGCCTGGCCGTGGTCAGCTCCAACAGCGAAGCCACGATCCGCACCGTGCTGGGTCCCGACCTCGCCAAGCTGATCGACCACTACGGCTGCGGCGCCTCGCTGTTCGGCAAGGCCAAGAAGTTCCTCAAGGTGATCAAGACCGCCGGCGTGCGGCCCGGCCGGGTGATCTCCATCGGCGACGAGACCCGCGACATCGACGCGGCCAACGCCCTGGGCCTGGCGTCCGGCGCCGTCACCTGGGGCTACGCCACCCGCCAACTGCTGGTCGACCACACCCCGACCGTGCTGCTCGACGCCGTCGAGGACATCGTCGCCAGCCTCGCGCCGCAACGGGCCGCCGCGGCCGTCGCAACGGCCTGATCCGCCTTACGAAAGTTTCATCTCGCTAGGCGCCTCCAAACGGCACCGCCAAAGCCTCTTCCCTGTACGAGACGAAAGCGACAGGCTCTCGTCGAAAACATTCCGAGGGGAACGAGTCATGGAACTTGGCATCCTGATACCGCTGGCGCCGTTCATAATGGTCGTCTGCATCGTCTGCATCCCGATGTGGCTGAAGAGCCGCGAGCGCCGGGAGATGCAGGCCACCGTCCGCGCCGCCATCGAGAAGGGCCAGGCGCTGCCGCCAGAGCTGATCGAGGCGCTGAGCAAGGAAGTCAAACCGCCAAAGGAATCCTCGGCCCTGCGCGACATGCGCGTGGGCGTGATCCTGATCGCGGTGGGCGCGGGCATCGCCGTGCTGGGCTGGATGATCGGCCTGCACGAGGGCGAGGTGGTCCATCCGATGCTCGGCGTCGCCGCCATTCCGACGCTGATCGGCGTCGCCTATGTCGTCCTGAGCTTCTTCAACCCCAACAAGGGCGCGCGGCCTCAGATCTGAGACCGCTCGCTGGGGAAGAGGGGACTTTTCATCATGGGTGTTCAACGCCCGCCAACCACCGGTCACGACGTCGAGCTGGCGGCCCTCGCCGCCACCGGCGACCGCGCGGCCTACGGGGAGCTCGTGCGCAGGCACGGCTCGGCCGTACGGGGGCTGCTGCGTCGCCTCGGCGCCGATCCGGCCACGGCCGACGACGTCGCCCAGGACGCCTTCCTGGTCGGCTTCGAACAGATCGCCGAATATCGCGGCGAGGGCTCCTTCGGCGGCTGGATCAAGAAGACCGCCGCGCGGCTCTATCTGCGCAAGGTCAAGCGCGACTCGCGCCTGATCTTCTCGGACGAGACGCCGGAGGATCCTTCGCCCGCGACCAGCGCCTCGCCGGGCGACCGGCTCGACCTGGACGAGGCCCTCAAGGGCCTGTCGCGCGGCGAGCAGCTGTGCGTCTCGCTGTGCTACGGCGCCGACTGGTCGCACGCCGAGGCGGCGGAGGCCTTGAATATCCCGATCGGGACGGTCAAATCCCATGTCAAACGTGGTCTCGATAAGCTCCGGGCCAGACTGGCCCCGTCACCGGACTCATCTGCGCGGAGGGAAGGTCATGGTTGATCGCGACTTCGACGCCCAGCTTTCGCGGCTGTTCGCGGCCCCGCCGGCCTTTTCCGACGCCGAAGCCTTTCAGGCCAAGGTCGAGCGGCGGCTCGACCGCGGCTGGGCCATGCGTCGCCTGCTGATCGGTGCGGCCGGCGCCGTCGCCGGCGTGGTGGCGGTCGGCCAGCTGATCACCAGCCGCTTCGCCTCGGAGCTGCAGCATGCCTCCGAGCAGGGCGTGACCAGCATGGACATGGGCGTCGACAAGCTGGTGGGGCGGATCGACCAGTTTGTCGCCACGCCGGCCAGCGTCGAAACCCTGTGGCTTGGCGCGGCGCTTGCGGCTATCGCTCTGGCCTTCGCCGTCACCCGACTGGTCGAAGAGTTCTAATTCCGGAGGACGACCCCCGTCGCGCTCCGGTCATCGAAGAGAGCCGGAGCGAGTCTTGTCCGCCCATCGCCAGGAGACGGTCCGCCGTCTCGCCGCCCCCGATATCGCCGCCCGCAAGGGCGGCGTTCCGATCGTCTGCCTCACCGCCTACACCGCCCCGGTGGCGGCCGCCCTCGACGACGCCTGCGACGTGCTGCTGGTCGGCGATTCGCTGGGCATGGTCGTCCACGGCCTGCCCAACACGGTCGGCGTGACCATGGAGATGATGATCCTGCACGGCCAGGCGGTCATGCGCGGTTCCCGCAAGGCCATGGTCGTCGTCGACATGCCCTTCGGCTCCTACGAGGGCGCGCCTGAAGAGGCCTACGCCAACGCCGTGCGCATCATGAAGGAAACCGGGGCCCAGGCCGTGAAGGTCGAGAGCGGCCCCACCGTGCCCCAGACCATCCGCTACCTCGTCGATCGCGGCGTGCCGGTGATGGGCCATGTGGGCCTGCGCCCGCAGGCGGTGCTGGTCGACGGCGGCTTCAAGGCCAAGGGCCGTGACGAGGAAGGCCGCCAGAAGATCCTGGCCGAGGCCCGCGCCACCGCCGAGGCCGGCGCCTTCGCCGTGGTGGTCGAGGGCGTCGCCGAGGCCCTGGCCCGCGAGATCACCGAGACCATCGCCCCGCCGACCATCGGCATCGGCGCCTCGGCCGGCTGCGACGGCCAGGTGCTGGTCAGCGACGACATGCTGGGTCTGTTCGACTGGACGCCCAAGTTCGTGCGCCGCTACGCCGACCTGAAGGGCCAGATCGAAAAGGCCGCCGCCGACTACGCCCGCGACGTCAAGGACCGCAGCTTCCCCGGCGCGGCCGAGACCTACTACGCCAAGAAGGACTGACCTCTTTTCCCCTCTCCCCTTGCGGGAGAGGGTGGCCTCGCGCAGCGAGGTCGGGTGAGGGGTCTCTCAAAACCATCCGCCAAGAAGCTGGGCGAAGCCTCGGACGTTTGAGAAACCCCTCATCCGTCGGCTTCGCCGCCACCTTCTCCCGCAAGGGGAGAAGGACCCTGATCCCGCCGTTGCGGCGGCGGCGGACACGCTATAGGTTCGCCGCCTGCGTCGCGGCCAGGGGCCGTGGCGACTTGATGTTCAACCTTGCGTCGTCCGGAAACCCTTCCGGTTCTCGACGCCCCGGCGCTTTCCGCGCCCGTACCGGAGCCTCGTTCGTGGTCGATGTGTTTGACGAGGTCGAAGAGCAGCTTCGCTCCGACCGCTACAAGACCTTCGCGCTGAAGTCGCTGCCCGTCCTGGGCGCGGTCGCCGCGGTCGCGGTCCTGGGCGTCGGCGGCTGGTGGGGCTGGACGACGTACGAGACCAACCGCGCCAACAAGGCGTCGGAGGCCGTCCAGGCGACCCTCGAATCCTACGAGAAGGAGGGCCCGGCCAAGGCCTTCGGCGAGTTCGAGAAGCTGTCGAAGGAAGGCAATGCGGGCTACCGCGCCCTGGCCCTGATGCAGATGGGCGGCATCCGCCTGGACGAGCGCAAGACCGCCGAAGCTGTCGGTTATTTCGACGAAGCGGCCAAGATTGCTCCCGATCCTGTCATGGGTGACATAGCTCGCCTCAAATCCGCCTTCGCGCTCATGGACACGGCTCCCTATCAGGAGATCGAGTCGAGGCTGACCCCGTTGACCGGCGAGAAGAGCCCTTACCGCGTGCAAGCCAAGGAGGCCTTGGCCTTCGCGAAGCTGCAGGCGGGCAAGACGGCCGACGCGCGCGGCGACTTCGTCGTGCTGTCGCTGCTGTCGGATGCGTCCGACGACACGCGCCAGCGGGCCCAGGCCGCTATCCAGATGATCGACTCCGGCTCGGCCAAGTCGCTGCCGGCCGCCGTCAAGGCCGCCGTCGCTCTGCCGCCGCCGATCCAACTCGCGCCCGGCCAGCTGCCGCCGGGCCTGCAACCCCAAGCTCGATGAGCCGCCGACCCATGACTTTGAAGCGCTCCCTGCTGCTCGCCGCGATGATGTCGGCCGCAGTGTCGGTGACCGGTTGCTCGACGGTTTCGAAACTCAATCCGTTCGGCAAGGACGAGAAGAACAAGGCCCAGGCCACGCAAGGCCAGCGGATCTCGGTCATCGCCTTCGACCAGAAGGTCGAGGCCGCCGACGGCCTGAAGGGCGTCGACTTCTTCCTGCCGGAAGCCCAGCCCAAGGCCGACTGGCGCCTGCCGGGCGGCTCGCCCGAGCAGTCGGTCGAGCACGTCGCCGCCGCCAAGGACGTCGAGATCGCCTGGCGCAAGGGCTTCGGCCAAAAGGCCAACCGCACCTTCCACATCACCGCGACTCCGGTCTCGGCCGACGGCAAGATCTTCGTCATGGACGGCGAGGCCAAGGTCTCGGCGCTTGACGCGACCACGGGCGAGACCCTGTGGCGCAAGGACCTGCGTCCGGCCGCCCAGCCGGGCAAGCGCGGCTTCTTCGGCATCGGCGGCGACAAGGGCGACACCGAGGGCTTCGGCGGCGGCATCGCCTATGCCGACGGCAAGCTCTACGTCTCCTCGGGCTTCCGCTTCGTGGCCCAGATTGATGCCGCCAACGGCAAGGAAAACTGGCGCCAGCCCACCAGCACGCCGGTCCACGCCGCCCCGACCGTGGTCGACGGCCGCGTCTTCGTGGTCTCGACCGACAACGAACTGCTGACCTTTGCGGCCGCCGATGGCGCGCCGGGCTGGACCTACCAGGCCTTGATCGAGCCGGCCCGCATCCTGGCCGCCTCCAGCCCCGCGGTCAGCGGCGACACCGTCGTCGCCGGCTTCGCCTCGGGCGAACTGGTGGCCCTGCGCGCCGGCAACGGCAACGACCTGTGGAGCGAGGCCCTCAGCCGCGCCAGCCGCACCAACGCCCTGTCGGAAATCCGCGACATCGCCGGCCGTCCGGTGATCTACAAGGGCGACGTCTACGCCGTCAGCCACTCGGGCGTGTTCTCGGCCACCGACCTGCGCACGGGCCAGGCCCGCTGGAGCCTGCCGGTCACCGCCATCACCACCCCCTGGGCGGCCGGCGACGTGGTCTATGTGGTCGACAAGGCTGGCCAGGTGATCTGCGTCTCGCGTGACGGCGGCCAGGTCCACTGGATCCGCGATCTCAACGAGAGCGACAAGCTCAGCAAGAAGCAGAAGAAGAAGCTGGCCAAGCACCCGCGCATCTGGTCCAGCCCGATCCTGGCTTCGGGCCGCCTGATCACGGTGTCGAGCTACGGCGAGGCCGTGGCCCTGAACGCCAAGACCGGCGCCACCGAGAAGACCCTGAAGATCGGTTCGCCGGTCCTGCTGTCGCCGATCGCGGTCGGCGACAAGGTCTATCTGGTGACCGACGATGCCCAGCTGATCGCGATCCGCTGATACTTTCCGGGCTCCCTTCGGGGCCCGGCGCAACACAAATCGTCCCGGGCCCGGGCTGGCGGAAACGCCGGCCCGGGCTTGTTGCTTTGCCGGGACCAGAAAAATCGACTACTGACCGCCTATGCCTTTGAAACTCGCCATCGTCGGCCGCCCCAATGTGGGCAAGTCCACGCTGTTCAACCGTCTGGCCGGCAGGAAGCTGGCCCTGGTCGACGACCAGCCGGGGGTCACGCGTGACCGCCGCTTCGCGCACGGCCGCCTCGGCGACCTCGACCTGGAGCTGATCGACACCGCCGGCTTCGAGGACGTCACCGACGAGAGCCTGGAAGCGCGCATGCGCGCCCAGACCGAACTCGCCATCGACGAAGCCGATGTCGCGCTCTTCGTGTTCGACGCCCGCGAGGGCCTGACGCCGCTCGACAAGATCTTCGCCGAGATGCTGCGTCGCCGGAACAAGCCGGTGGTGGTCGCCGCCAACAAGTCGGAAGGCAAGCAGGCCGAGGCCGGCGCCGCCGAGGCCCACCGCCTGGGCCTGGGCGAGCCGATCCCGATCAGCGGCGAGCACGGCGAGGGCATGGCCGACCTCTATGCGGCGCTGCTGGCGGTGACGCCCGACGAGCTGCAGGAAGAGTTCGAGGACTACGACGACGACACCAAGCCGATCAAGATCGCCATCATCGGCCGTCCGAACGCCGGCAAGTCGACCCTGGTCAACCGCCTGATCGGCGAGCAGCGCCTGCTGACCGGCCCCGAGGCCGGCATCACCCGCGATTCGATCTCGGTCGACTGGACCTGGGACGGCCGCAAGATCCGCCTCGTCGACACCGCCGGCCTGCGCAAGAAGGCCAAGGTCAACGAGAAGCTCGAGAAGCTCTCCACCCAGGATACCATCCGCTCGCTGACCTTCGCCGAGGTCGTGCTGCTGGTGATGGACGCCACCCATCCGTTCGAGACCCAGGACCTGCAGATCGCCGACCTGGCCGAGCGGGAAGGGCGCTGCGTCGTCTTCGTGCTGGCCAAGTGGGACCTGATCGAGGATCCGGGCCAGATCCTGAAGGAATTCAACGAGCACGCCGAGCGCATGCTGCCCCAGCTGCGCGGCGCGCCCGTCGTGGCCCTGTCGGGCGAGACCGGCCGCGGCGTCGAGCGCCTGATGCCGGCCGTGATCAAGACGCACCGCGACTGGTCGACCAAGGTCAAGACCCGCGACCTGAACGACTGGCTGCAACTGGCCATGCAGCGCCACCCGCCGCCCTCGGTCGGCGGAAAGCGCGTGAAGCCGAAGTACATGGCCCAGACCAAGGCCCGTCCGCCGACCTTCGTGCTGTTCTCCAGCCGCGCCGACCAGATGCCCGACCATTACCGGCGCTATCTGGTGAACAGCCTGCGGGAAAGCTTCGACCTGCCGGGCGTGCCGTTGCGCATCACCATCAAGTCGGGCGCCAACCCCTATGCCGAGCCCGAGCAGGGGCATGTGGTTCGTGGGAAGCGCGCCTTCGAGAAGAAGGAAGCCGAGAAGGCGCGCCTGAAGGCCTCGCGCAACACGGTCAAGAAGTCGGCCCAGCGGGCGGCGATCCTGGCCGAGGCGCCGACGGACGACAGCGCGGCTGGGCCGGGCAAGCCTGTCCCGACCAAGGCCGTTTCCAGCAAGCCCGCTTCTGGCAAGCGCGCTGGAGCCATCAAGGCCGACGCCGCCAAGGGCGAGACGCCCGTCAAGGCCGATACTGGCAAGGCGGCGGTCAAGTCGGTGAAGCCGCAGGGCCCCAAGGCCCAGAAGAAGGTCTCGACCACCCCGAGCTACAAGGTCGGGACCAAGGCCGCGGGCGGCAAGGCCGGCGGCCCGCGTCGTCCGGTGGCCGGTTCGCGCGTGGTGCGCGGCAACAAGACGCCCGGGGGCAAGCCCAAGGGCCGCTAGTTCAAGGTTGGGAGGAGCCTAGAACTCCTCCCAGTCCTGGCCGACCGCGACGGCGGCCGAGCCCGAACCGGGGCGGCCCGAACCAGCATTGAACGACTGGGCGATGCGGCTCTGGGCGGCGGCGACCGGGTTAGACGCCGGTCGCGGGGCCGGAGCAGGGCGGGCGACCGGCTCGGCCTCCTCGGCCCCGATGTCGAACAGCGAGACCAGTTCCGACAGGGCCGAGGCCTCGTTGCGCAGGCTGGCGGCGGCGGCGGTGGCTTCCTCGACCATGGCGGCGTTGCGCTGGGTCACCTGGTCCATCTGGTTGATGGCGGTGTTGACCTGGTTGAGGCCGCCGGCCTGCTCGTGGGCCGACTGGGCGATCTCGGAAATCAGGGTGTCGATCTCGGCGATGCGGCCGACGATGCCGTTCAACGACTGGCCGGTGTCGCTCACCAGCTTGGCGCCGCGATCGACCTGGGCGCTGCTGTTGGCGATCAGGGTCTTGATTTCCTTGGCGGCCTCGGCCGAGCGCTGGGCCAGGGCCCGCACTTCCTGGGCGACGACGGCGAAGCCGCGGCCTGCCTCGCCCGCCCGGGCAGCTTCCACGCCGGCGTTCAGCGCCAGCAGATTGGTCTGGAAGGCGATCTCGTCGATCACCCCGATGATCTGGCCGATCTTGCCCGAGCTCTGCTCGATCTCGCCCATCGCCGCGATGGCGTCGCGCATGATCTCGCCCGAGCGGGTCACTTCCTGGCGCGTGGTCGAGGCGGCGGTCGAGGCGGACTTGGCGCCGTCGGCGCTGCGGCGCACGGTGGCGGTGATCTCGTCGAGGGCGGCGGCCGTCTCTTCCAGGCTGGCGGCCTGCTGTTCGGTGCGCTTGGAGAGGTCTTCCGAGGCGATGGTGATCTCGTTGGAGCCGCTACGCACGCCATTGGCCGAGTTGGCGATGGAGTTCATGGCCTTGCGCATGGCGCCCAGCGCCAGATTGTAGTCGCTCTTGATCGAGGCGAAGCGGCCCTCGAAGGCGGCGGTGATCTCGGCGGTCAGGTCGCCGGCGGCCAGGCGCTTGAGGTTGTCGGCCAGGGTCAGCACCACGGCGCCTTGCTCGGCCTCGGTCTTGCGCAGCGTCTCGTTGGCCAGCCGCTCATGCTCGGCCTGGGTAATGTCGGTGCAGAACTTGATGACCTTGCAGGGCTTGCCGTCCGCGTCGAACACGGGGTTGTAGGCGCCCTGGATCCAGATCTCGACGCCGCCCTTGCCCTGGCGCTGGAACTTGCCGGCGAAGAACTCGCCGCGGCCCAGGTTCAGCCAGAACTGCTTGTACTCGTCGCTGCGGGCGAACTCCGGATCGGCGAACATGCTGTGGTGGCGACCGCGGATCTCTTCCAGCGAATAGCCCACCGTCTTCAGGAAGTTGGTGTTGGCCGTCAGGATCGTGCCGTCGAGCTCGAACTCGATGACCGCCTGCGAGCGATGGATCGCCGCGACGGTGGCCTCGAGCTCGGCGAGGCGCTGGTCGGCCGTATCGCGACCGCGCTTGAACGACAGGAATGACATCGGATCCGAGCTCCGCCGGAAGGCTAGCGGCGGGGTTCGCCACGACCCAAGGGTGAGCTTTGATCCGTTATTCCATGCTTAACAACGTTCTTCGAAATCTTGCGTCAGGTGCGTCGGATTGACGCGAACAACGATTTCAACGCCTTAAGTCCCATTGTCGACTCAATGGCTTCTTGCAGATCGTAGACGATCCGCCGTTCTCCGCGAATTCGGATATCCAGATTTTACTTGGAATACGTAATCTGCACCTGCGATTGCTTCGCGGCGGCCGCTCAGCCGAGACTGGCGGCTTCCTGGCCGCGTTCCTTGAAGCGAACGACGCCTCGCGGGGGCTCGCGGCCAGGGCGAGCCAGGTCGACGACGAAGGGGGCGATCTCGGCTGGATCCTGCACGGTGGCCTGATCCTCGCCCGGGAAGGCGAGCGCCCGCATCTTGGTGCGCATGGCGCCGGGGTCGATGCAGAAGGCCCGCACGGCGGTGTTCTCCATCTCGTCGGCATAGCAGTCGACGATGGCCTCCAGGCCGGCCTTGGAGGCGGCGTAGGCGCCCCAGAAGGCCCGGTGGCTCTTGGCGACGCTGCTGGTCAGGAAGATGGCCCGGCCGGCGTCCGAGGCGCGCAGCAGCGGGTCCATGGCCCGGATCAGCCGCCAGTTGGCCGTCAGGTTGGTCGACAGGATCATGTCCCAGCCCTTGGGGTCCAGGTGTCCCACCGGCGTCAGGGCGCCCAGCACGCCGGCCGCGCCGACCAGGATGTCGAGCTTGCCGAAGCGCTGGTGCAGGGCCGCGCCCAGGTGATCCAGGCCGTCGGCCTCGCGCAGGTCCAGCGGGACCAGGGTGGCGTGCTCGCCGGTGGCGGCGAAGATCGCGTCGTCCAGGGCCTCCAGCGCGCCCTGGGTGCGGCCCAGGGCCACCACATGGGCGCCGGCCTGCGCCAGGCCCAGCGCGATGGCGCGGCCGATGCCGCGCGTGGCGCCGGTGACGAGGGCGATGCGGCCGGCCAGCGGCGTGTCGGTGGTGGTCATGAACGTTTCCTGCGCCTCCATTTTACGTTCAGAGCGTGATGGCCGCCGAAACCGCTTACGCTTTCGGCTATCACGCTCTGGCGGGCGTTTGTCTTTGTCTAGTCAGGCCTCGTCGGCGGGCCGCGCGCCGTAGCGCTGCGCCAGCACCGAGCAGGCCATCAGCTGGATCTGGTGGAAGATCATCAGCGGCAGCACCAGCACCCCGGCCGTCGCGCCGGGGAACAGGATGCCGGCCATCGGCACGCCGGTGGCCAGGCTCTTCTTGGAGCCGCAGAACACGATCGCCACCTCATCGGCCTTGGAGAAGCCCAGAGCCCGGGCGCCGAACATCGTGGCCAGCATGACGAGCGTCAGCAGCACGCCGCAGACCAGCAGCAGCACGATCAGCTCCAGCGGCGAGACCTTATGCCAGAGGCCCTCGACCACGGCGGCGCTGAAGGCCGAATAGACCACCAGCAGGATCGAGCCGCGATCCACGCGCCCGACCAGGGTCTTGTGCTTCTCGATCCACTTGCCGACCAGCGGCCGGGCCAGCTGGCCCGCCACGAACGGCAGCAGCAGCTGGACGACGATCGACTGGATCGACTCCCAGCCGCCGACGTCGCCGTGGGCGTTCATCAAGAGGCCCACCAGCACCGGCGTCAGGAAGATGCCGAACAGGTTCGAGGCCGAGGCCGCGCAGACGGCGGCGGCGACGTTGCCGCGCCCGATCGAGGTGAAGGCGATCGACGACTGCACGGTGGACGGCAGGCAGGCCAGGAACACCATCCCGGCCGCCATGGTCGGCGACAGCACGCCAGCCTTGCTGATGGCCAGGCCCAGGACCGGGAACAGCAGGAAGGTGAAGGCCAGGATCGTCAGGTGCAGCCGCCAGTGGGTGATCCCGGCGACCACGGCCTCGCGCGACAGCTTGGCGCCGTGCAGGAAGAACAGCAGCGCGATGGCGACCTTCACCACCCAGCCGGTGATCTCGGCCGCCTGGCCCCGCACCGGCAGGAACGAGGCCAGCACCACCATGCTAAACAGCGCGATGATGTAGGCGTCGATCTTCAGCTTGGAGAGGACGGCGGAGACGGGATTGGCCAAGGGGCGACTCTCACAAAGGTCGTCGCCCGGCGTTGGCGGGCGACCCGAGCGGCCGGAAGATCAAAGCGGATTGGCCGTGTACCGGGGTAGCGCAGCTTGGGTCCTCCGAACAAGTCGAAGGACCCGAAAGGCTGGCGTCAGGCGCTGAGCAGCGACAGCTGCTTTTCGACCTGGTCGTTGCGGCCCTCGGCGATCTCGCGATCGGTCAGGCGCGTGGGATAGTCGCCGGTGAAGTAGTGGTCGGTGAACTGCGGGGCGGCCGGATCGCGCGGGGCGCAGTCCAGGGCCTCGTACAGGCCTTCGACCGACAGGAAGCCCAGGCTGTCCACTTCCAGGAACTTGGCCATTTCTTCCAGCGATTTGGTCGCCGCCAGCAGCTGTTCGCGCTCGGGCATGTCGATGCCGTAGAAGTCGGGCCACTTGATCGGCGGGCTGGCCGAGCGCAGGTGCACTTCCTTGGCGCCGGCCTCGCGGACCATGCGGACGATCTTCAGCGAGGTGGTGCCGCGCA